>Ga0114938_1002721_pt1 | contig 10929 bp, 9 predicted proteins | sample AshMeaBigSpring_FD_88675 | JGI IMG/M metagenome (GOLD analysis project Ga0114938, IMG submission 88675) | Groundwater microbial communities from Big Spring, Nevada to study Microbial Dark Matter (Phase II) - Ash Meadows Big Spring | ecosystem: Environmental > Aquatic > Deep subsurface >...
GGGATGGTGACGATCGAGATGGCGAGGATGGCGTTGATCAACCCCGGTCCGAGCACGGTGACGACGGCGATGGCAAGCAGCAGCGCCGGGAAGGCCAACAGCACATCCATGACCCGCATCAGCACGTTGTCTGTGGCTCCGCCAAAGAAGCCGGCAACGAGACCGATGGCGGTCCCGATGACAACGGCGAACACCACCGCCCCCAACCCGGCCAGGATCGAGATGCGGGCTCCGAAGAGCATGCGGCTGAAGAAGTCGCGGCCGTTGCCGTCGATGCCGAGTACATGTTGCGGTACCTCTTCGTCGCAGCCGAGGACGTGGACGCATGGCTGACTGCGGGGGGCGACACCTTCGCCGAACAACACCTCGGTCGGCTCGTACGGTGCCAGGAGCGGGGCGAGGGCGGCAACAAGGAGCAGGACGGCGAGCATCACCATCCCCACCACCGCCGAGCTCTTGTGACGAAGCTCACGGAATGCGTCGCGCCACAGACCGGTTGCCGCCGCTTCTGGGCGGATCCCGGCAGCCAGCTCCGCCTCGAGCTCGGCGTCGTACGCGGAGCCGCGCTGCCGATCCATCAGCTCACCCTGACTCGCGGGTCGAGGTAGGTGTACAGGATGTCGACGATCAGGTTCACCACGACAAAGCCGATAGCGACGATGAGGGTGAAGCCCTGTACCACGGTGTAGTCGCGCGACGTGATGGCGTCGAAGAGCGTCTTACCGACCCCGGTCAGGTTGAAGATGGTCTCGGTGAGGATCGCCCCGCCGAGCAGCCCGCCGAGCGACAAGCCGATCACGGTCACCACCGGCAGCAGCGCATTGCGTAGGGCATGGCGCAGCACCACCGCACGCTCCCGCAGCCCCTTGGCCCGCGCCGTGCGCACGTAGTCGAGCCCGAGCACGTCGAGCAGGCTGGAGCGGGTCATCCTGGCGATGATCGACATCGGGATGGTGGCGAGGGCGACGGCGGGGAGGATGAGATGACCGGCGGCGCTGCGCAGGATCACCCATTGTCCCGTGACGAGGGCGTTCACCACCTCAAAGTTGGCGAAGAAGTCCCACAATCCGTTGACGGTCCAGCCCCACTGCTCGTAGAAGGGGACGGCGATGAGACCGGCGTCGAGCCGCCCCGATGGTGGCAGCGACACAGGTGAGTCGCGCAGCACGATGGCGAACAGGTATTGCAGCATCAGACCAAGCCAGAACACCGGCATCGACACACCGACGTTGGCGCCGATCATCGTCGCCACATCGATCTTGGAGTTGTGCCGGTAGCCGGAGATGATGCCGAGCGGCACCCCGACGATCACCGCAAGCACGAGGGCGAACACCGACAGCTCGATCGTGGTGGGGAGCCGCTCCACCAGCAGCTCCGTCACCGGACGGTTGAAGCGGAACGAGGTCCCCAGATCGCCGGTGACTGCGTCCTCGACGTAGATGCGGAACTGGGTGGTCATCGGCTCGTTCAGCCCGTAGCGCTCGTTGTAGGCGTCACACAGCTCGTCGGTGGCTCGTTCCCCCAGCGCCGCCCGGCACGGGTCCCCGGGGATGGCCCTCGCCATGAGGAACACGACGAGCAGGATCCCGAACAGCACCGGGATCGCCGACAGCAGCCGTCTGATGATGAAGCGTCCCACGGTGGCGCCACCCTACTCCCGCACCACCCGACCCCTGGGCGATGCAAGGGGGGCGGGGCCGATGGCCCCGCCCCCCGGTGTTCCTTGCTTGCCGGCTTCAGCTCTCCGGTGGCGGGTTGAGGAACCCGTTGAAGAAGGCGCTGAAGTAGGTGAAGTTGCCGTCACGCCCGACATGGAGCGGATCGGCAGCATCCCACTGCACCTGGTACGAGCGCACAACGTCGTTGGCGTCGAACTCGGAGCCGTCGTGGAAGGTCACGCCGTCACGCAGCGCAAACGTCCACACCGTCCCGTCGTCGTTCGGCGTCCACTCTGTCGCAAGCGATGCCTCGACGGCGGTGCCGCCGATCTCGTACGCCAGCAGCGACTCGTTGATCTGCTCACAGGCACGGAGCGACTCGCCATCGGTCTCGTCGGCGCAGTAGAGACCGATCGGCTCGGCGTTCTGCATCCACACGAAGGTGTCCCGGCCACCCGGGTCCATGACGGCGAAGTACTCGCTGGTGAGCGGGCTCGCCTGGGCATTGGTGACGTCGGCCCGGTAGGCGGTGCCGGAGCCGCCGTGGGCGATCGGCACCATCGGGACGTGCTGCTTGATGAGCTCCGTCACCTCCTGGTAGATCCCGAGACGGGTGTCCGGATCGGCGATCGAGGCCCCCTGGTCGAGCAGCTCCCAAATGTCCTCGAACCCGGCTCCGAACTGCGCCGAGGCGCCACGGCCGAAGTGGAAGTCGAGGAAGTTGGTGGCGTCCGGGTAGTCGGCGCCCCACCCCAACATGTACATCGTTAGCTGGCCGGCGTCCGAGGCGTCCAGGAATGCCCCAGACTCCATGACCTCGATGGTCACGGTCACGCCGATCTCGGCGAGCTGGGCCTGGATGTCCTGGGCCACGGTGGCCGGGCTCGGCAGGTAGCCGCGCACGACATCGCGGTAGTTGAGCGTCACCTCGAAGCCGTCAGGCAACCCTGCCTGCGCCAGGAGGTCGCGGGCTGCCCGCGGGTCGTACTCGTACCACGTCGGCTCCGGGGTGTACCCGAAGATGTCGCCCGGCAGGAACTGGTTGGCTACCGAGGAACCCGGCGGGTAGAAGTTGGCGACGATGCGCTCACGGTCGAGCGCCATGGCGATGGCCTGGCGCACCAGCTCGTCGTCAAACGGCTCCTTGTCCCGGTTGAGACCGAGGTAGAAGACGTTGAGACCAGGGCGCTCCAAGAGCTGGAGGTTTGGATCGTTTGCGATCACCTCGAAGTCGTCACGCCCAGGGTTGTCGATGCCGTCGACGGTTCCCGCCTGCAGCTCGACGAGCCGCTGCGCCGCCTCCGCGCTCCACCGGAACACGAGCGTGTCGGCAACCGGCGGGTCACCCCAGTAGCTGTCGTTGCGCTCGAGGACGAGCTGGTTGCCACGGTCCCACTGCTTGAGCTTGTAGGGACCGGTGCCGACCGGGTTCTCGATCAGGTCGCCGCCGCCGCCGGTGGCCTCGAGGTACTCGGAAGGGTGGATGTTGAGCGCCGAGAACGCCACCTTCGACGGGAAGGCGACATCGGGAGCGCACAGGGTGAACTCGACCGTGAGTCGGTCGAGCGCCTTGATGCTCCTCAGATTGCCGCCGTAGTCGCAGTCGGGAGCCTCAGCCACTATCCCGGTGTACTCGGCGCCGGCGGCTGTCGTGGTGGCACCACCCGCCGCGGTCGTTGTTGCGCCACCGGCCGCAGTTGTGGTTGCGCCACCCTCAGCTTCGGTTGTGGTGCTCTCGTCGGTGTCGTCATCTCCTCCACAGGCTGCTGCGACCAATGTGAACACAAACAGCAGTGCAAGAAGCCGTTTTCCATGCTTCACGGAGGGAGCCTCCTTCTTTGAACGGCGGGTAGGAACCGCCATCCCACCAAGCTAGCGCTTCCGACCGACCGGTGCGTCGACCCTCGGGTTGACGGCGACGGCTGCCGCAATACGCTGCCGGCGCATGCGACGGATCCTGCTCGTCAACGGTCCAAACCTCAACCTTCTCGGCGTCCGAGAGCCAGAGCGCTACGGGTTGACCACGCTCCCCGAGCTCGAGGCGCTTGTCGCCGGCTGGGGCGACACCATGGGGCTGGCGGTGACACCGTTCCAGTCCAATCACGAGGGCGCCATCATCGACCGCCTCCACGAGGGGCGCACCGAGGTGGACGGGATCGTGATCAACGCTGGGGCGCTCACCCACTACAGCCGTGCCCTGTACGACGCCCTGGTCGCCGTCGCCCTCCCGGCGGTCGAGGTCCACATCTCGAACGTCATGACCCGTGAGGAGTGGCGGCGGCACTCGGTGACCGCCCCTGCCTGTCTCACCACGATCTACGGAAGGGGCATCGCCGGGTACCGGGATGCGATGCGAGCCCTGGTCAACCTCACCACCGCCCCGCCGCAAACGCTCGGCTACGGAGCAGGCGAGGACGAGGTCATGGACCTGCGGGTGCCGGATGGGTCGGGGCCGCACCCGGCTGCGCTGTTCCTCCATGGCGGGTTCTGGCGCGGGGAATGGGGGCGTGACACCATCGACGGTCTTGCGGTCGATCTCTTCGAGCGTGGATGGCTGACCGCCAACGCCGAGTTCCGCCGTCTCGATCGGGGCGGCGGTTGGCCGGTCAGCGGTGTCGACGTGCTCGCCGCAATCGAGACCCTGCTGGCGCACCCTGCCGTCGATGCCCGCCGCTTCGTGGTGGTCGGCCACTCGGCCGGCGGTCAGCTGGCGTTGATCGCAGGCGAGGCGGCGTCCCAGGCGCCTTCGCTCGTGGTGGCGCTGGCCCCGATCACCGATCTCGCCGCCGCCCATGCCGAGGGACTCGACGGCGGAGTCGTCGAGCGCTTCATAGGCGGGACTCCGCAGAGCCGTGGCGCCGCCTACGACGCCGCGTCACCGCTCACCACGATGGCCCGACCGTTTCGCCGCCTCCTCGTCCACGGCGACGCCGACACGGTGGTGCCCCCCACCCACAGCCGGCGTTACGCCGCCACGGCGCGAGAGGCCGCGCTGGAGGTCCACCTCATCGAGGTGGCGGGTGGGGGGCACTTCGATCTCCTCGACCCACGGCGACCCGCATGGGTCCAGGTCTGTGGGCAGCTCCCCTGACCGCCGCCGACCGACCGTCCCCCGTCTCAGCCGGCGACGAGTTGCTGCAACCGGGCCAGCCCTTCGATCAGCTCGACGTCGCCAAGCGCATAGGACAGACGGAGGTGTCCCGGCGCCCCAAACGGCTCCCCGGGGACAACCGCGATGTGGATGGTGTCGAGCAGCAGGGCCGCCAGGTCGAGCGTTGTCGCCGCCCGCCGGCCCCGCAGCGAGCGGCCGAGCAGCCCCGCCACCGAGGGAAACGCGTAGAACGCTCCCTGCGGCTCCGGGCACACCACCCCCGGGATGGCGTTGAGCATTTCGTGCATGGTGCGGCGGCGACGGTCGAAGGCGTCCCGCATCTCGGAGACGGCATCGAGCGTTCCGGAGACGGCGGTGAGTGCAGCCACCTGCGCCACGTTGCTGACGTTCGAGGTGGTGTGCGACTGGAGCCGGATGGCGGCCGCCGCAACCTCACGAGGTGCGATCAGCCAGCCGACCCTCCACCCTGTCATTGCATAGGTCTTGGCGACACCGTTCACCACGAGACAGCGCTCCACCGCCTCCGGGGCGACGACTGGGAGCGACCTGGCCGTCGCTCCCCCATAGGTGAGGTGCTCGTAGATCTCGTCGGTGAGCACCCATATGCCATGTCTGGAGGCCCATACCCCGATGGCCCGGACCTCGTCTTCCGGGTAGACGGCTCCTGTCGGGTTCGACGGCGACACGAACACGAGCATCTTGGTCCGCTCGGTGCGCACCGCCTCGAGCTGATCGACGGTCACCCGGTACCCGGACGCCGCCTCGCTTGGTACCACCACCGGGATCCCGCCGGCGAGCCTGATCGCCTCGGGGTAGGTCACCCAGTACGGCGCAGGCAGCAGCACCTCGTCGCCGGGGTCGACGAGGATCTGGAACCCGGCGTACACGGCGTGCTTGCCTCCGTTGGTGACAACCACCTGGGAGGGATCGACGACGAAGCGAGAGTCGCGCACCGTCTTCTCGGCGATGGCGGCCCGCAGCTCGGGGAGCCCGGCGGCGGGGGTGTAGCGGTGGTAGCGGGGGTCGGAGACGGCCTGGCGGGCGGCGGCGACGATTTCAGGGGGCGTCGGGAAGTCCGGCTCACCCGCCCCGTAGCCGATTACGGCGACGCCGGAGGCGCGCATGGCCTTCGCCTTGGTGTCGATTGCCACCGTCGCCGACTCGGTGAGCGCGGCGACCCGCTGTGACAGCTCGCTCATCTCACTACCCTCCGCCCGACTACCGCCAGTTGCGAGTGCAGCACCCTACTCAATGGCCACGACTCCGCAGATCAGCTTGCCCCCGGCTCTCCTCCCCGGCGACGGCCGGTTCGGCTCGGGCCCGTCCAAGGTCGACCCTGCGGCGGTGGCCGCGCTGGCCGGCGCTGCGGGCCGCTACCTTGGCACAAGCCACCGCCAGACCGGGGTGCGTGACGTCGTCGCCCGCATCCGTGGCGGGCTCGGCGCTCTCTATGGCTTGCCCGAGGGGTACGAGGTGGTGCTCGGTGTCGGTGGGGCCACAGCGTTTTGGGACGCCGCCGCCTTCGGGCTCATCGAGCGAACAAGCCAGCACCTCGTCTTTGGCGAGTTCTCCGGAAAGTTCGCCGCCGTCGTCGCCGGGGCGCCCCACCTCGACCAGCCTCAGGTCATCGAGTCTGCGCCCGGCACGCACCCGCAGGCGCGCACCGATGCCGCCGTCGACCTCTATGCGCTCACCCACAACGAGACGTCGACCGGGGTGATGATGCCGGTGCTCCGTCCCGCCGGTGCGGCCGGTCTGGTGGCGGTTGACGCCACCTCGGCGGCGGGCGCCGCCCCTGTCGACCCTAATGAGTTCGATGTGTACTACTTCTCGCCGCAGAAGGCGTTTGGCTCGGAGGGCGGGTTGTGGGTCGCCCTGTGCTCTCCGGCTGCGATCGCACGTATCACCGCCATCGCCGCCACCGATCGCTGGCAACCCCCGTTTCTCGACCTGGCCGCCGCCGTGGACAACTCGCGCAAGGACCAGACCACCAACACCCCCGCGCTCGCCACCCTGTTCCTGCTGGCCCATCAGATCGAGCGGATGCTGGAGCGGGGCGGGTTGTCATGGGCGCAGGACCGCTGCGCCCGTTCCTCCGGCGCCGTGTACGGCTGGGCCGAGGCGTCGCCGTATGCGGCGCCCTTCGTCACCGACCCGGCGGTACGAAGCCTCACCGTTGCCACGGTCGATCTCGACCCAAGTGTCAGCGCCGACACCGTTGAAGCGGTGTTGCGGGCCAACGGCATCGTCGACACGTTCGGGTACCGCAAGCTTGGCCGCAACCAACTGCGCATCGCCTGCTTCCCCAACATCGACCCGGACGACGTGGTCACCCTCACCGCCGCCGTCGACCACATCGTCGAGCGGTTGGGTGGCTGAGCCGGGGCGGGCATGACCCAGTCCCACCCCGCGGCAGGCGAGCGCAACACTCTCGAGGATCTCCTGCTCACGGACCATCCCCGGGCGGTGCGGATCGCCGTCATGTCGTGGGCGTTGGCGGCATCGCTCTTTGTCGCCATGGCGATCCCCTCGCTGCGCAGCGCCATCCAGACGTTTGACCAGGGCCTCTACGACACCACCTTCCCGGTCAAGTGGGGGCCGCTCACCGCGCTCGCCGAGACGCTCGCCTTCCTTGGCAGCGGGTGGTTCCTGTGGCCGCTGCGTGCGGCGGTAACGGTCTACCTGGCCGTCCACCGCCGCCTTGTCAAGCTCACGGCGTGGCTGGCCCCGATCGCCATCTCGGAGCCGCTCGTCGGTCTGCTCAAGACCGCCTACGACCGGGCGCGGCCGCCGGTCGCCCTCATGGACGAGGTCAGCAGCGCCTTCCCCTCGGGACACGCCGTCGCCGGTGCAGTCGTGGCGCTCTCCCTGGTCATGGTGTTCGTGGCTCCCGGCCCGGCGAGACGCAACCTCGAGATCGTCGCCGCCGGCTTCGCCATGCTGATGGCGGGGAGCCGCCTGTACCTCGGGGTGCACTGGTTCACCGATGTCGTTGCCGGTGTCGCCTTGGGCGCCGCCGCCGCAATCGGCGCCGCCGCCGTCGTGCAACGGGTGTCCGCCGAACGGCAGCTCCGCCCCGCACCCACCCGCCGTCAGGTCGGCGACACGTCGTAGACACGGCCCGTCAGCGCCGCCCTCTGCTCCCGAGACAGCCGCCATGAGCGGTTGCGCCGCCACACCACGTAGGACGCCGCCCCCAGCGGTATCGGGACGACATAGGTGATGGCACGGAACAGGAGCACGGCGGCGACGACCTGCGCCCTGGCGGCGGCTTCGAGCCCGATGGTGAGGGCGGCGGTGTAGCCGAGCTCGACCACTCCGACGCCCCCCGGCGTGACAGGGAGCGCCGAGATGAGGCGAACGAAGGCAAAAGCGGCGAGCACCTGGATCGAACTCAGGTCCGGCTCGCCCACCCCGACGTGGCGCAGAGCAGCAAGCAGCACCAGGTACAGCGAGACGTGGCTCACCACTGATGCGGTGGTGAGCGCAACCCAGCGGTTGCGGACGAACCCTGCCGTGTCGCGCCGAAGGCGGGCGGCCCGCTCCCCCCACCCTCCCTGCGGCGGTCGCCGCACCATGCGCCGCACCCAGTTGACCACCGTGCCGATGGCGGCGCCGATCCGGCGGGCCGCCCCCTCGCGGCGCATGACGAGACCGAACCCGACGATGGCGGCGGCGAGAGCCGCCACCCCGACGGCGGCGGCGGCCACCCTGGCAAGGGTCACACCACCTTCGACCGCCAGCAGGGCGAGAGCGGCGACCGGCATCCCCAGCTTGACGAAGTTGTTCCAGATCCCGGTGACCACAGACGATCGGGCGATGTCCGTAACAGTGAAGCCCCACGATGTGAGCATGGCGACCGTGACCGCCACCCCGACCGCACCACCACCGGGAAGCGTGTTGGCGACGGCGGTCGAGGCCTGGTTCACCACCGCCGCCTCGGTCAGCCGCAACCCAGGCAGGGCGGCGACGAGCACGAACCAGTAGGTGGCGAGGTTGCACAGGGCGATGACGGCGAGGACCGTCGCCTCTCGCCAGGTGAGCAGCCGCACGGTTGCCCACACGTCTCCGTAGTCGGCGATACGGGGCATCACGCCGACGAAGATGCCAACAACGATCCCAAGCGACACCACCCCTTGGACCACCCGCCTCCAGGTCGGTGCGCCTGGGGCAGACTCGGAAACGGCGGCCGTCTCGGCGACGGACTCCGTCGTCATCGCAGCGCCGCCAGCAGCGGTCCGACCTCCCACAGACCGGAGAACTCGTAGCGGTGCTCCCCCGCCGAAGTGAGGAAGGCGAGGCGGCTCGGGCGGACGAACCCTCCCTTCGCAAAGGTCACCGCAGCGACGTCGCTCGTGGGGAAGGAGGCGAGCAGCCGGGCTGGTCTGCCCCAGCTACGGGGCTCGAACACGATCACCCTGCGGTCGGTGACCCCCAGATAGACCTGGAGCGCCCTCGCGTCGAGCGGGAGATCGCGGGTGGCGCGCCTCGCCAGCCATCGGCCGACAAGCGCACCGACGGCACCGCCGAGCGCAACAACGACCAGCCGGCTGCCGCTCACCGCCGACGCGGCCACGGAGGCGACGGCGACAGCCACCACGATGGTGGCCAGGAAAGGGACGTAGGCGCCGCCCAACCACATCGGCGCCGCCTGCTGCACCTTCTCGCCCTTTTGCAGCTGGCGGCTCGCCATTTCCTGCAAACGCACCGTGGAACGTGGGACGGGGTTGATCGCCATCAGGCCAGTCCTGACATGGTGTGCGGCATCATCCCCCGATGAGGCTACTCGGTGCGCCAGCCCACCTCGAGATCGACGTCACGACAGGCAGACCCCGGGACCTCGGGCTATCTTCGGGACCGTGAAGCGCCTGCTGGTCATGCGACACGCCAAGTCGGACTGGCACTCCGGCGCAGACTCCGATCACGACCGCCCGCTCAACGACCGTGGCCGCGAGGCGGCGGCGATGATGGGCGTCGTCCTGGCACGAATCAGAGAGGTGCCCGAGCTGGCCATCACCTCCTCGGCGCTGCGGGCCCGCACCACCGTCGAGACCGCCGCCGCCGCAGGGGGGTGGGACACCGAGATCCGAGTCGACCGCGCCCTCTACGGCACGTCACCTGATGGGGCGCTTGCCGTGATCTCCCGGACCCGAGACGAGGTCGAGCGGTTGATGGTCGTCGGTCACCAACCGGCGTGGGGCGGTCTGGTCAACCGGCTCACCGGGGCGGCGATCCAGATGAAAACGGCAACCGTTGCCATCGTCGACCTCATGATCGGTGCGTCGTGGCGGTCAAACGACGACCCCCTCGGCGAGCTGGTGGCGTTGCTCCAGCCCCGCCACTTCGCCGACCTCGATGGGGCGCAGCCGCCGGCCGGATAGCATCCTGGCCACACGGCCGGTGCGGTCCCGAGGAGCAAGATGGCCAAGATCCACGGCGGGCGGCTCATCGCCCGAGCCCTGAGGGCGGAGGGGGTCGACACCGTGTTCACTCTCACCGGCGGTCACATCGTGCCCCTCCTCGACGGGTGCGTCGAAGAGGGCATCCGTCTCGTCGACGTGCGGCACGAGGAGACCGCCGGCCACGCCGCAGAGGCCTACAGCCGCCTCACCGGCCGGCTTGGCGTCGCCGCCGTCACCGCCGGTCCCGGTGTCACCAACACGGTGACGGCGCTGATGAACGCCTTCACCTCGCACACCCCGATGCTGGTCCTCGCCGGGCGCCACCCCATCCGCCAGGAGCACACCGGCGGGCTGCAGGAGATGGACCACCCGCCGCTGGTGGCGAGGGTCACCCGTTGGGCGACGACGGCATGGGAGACGGTGCGGCTGGCCGACTACGTCGCCATCGCCACCCGTCACGCCTTCGCCGGGCGCGGCGGCCCGGTGTTCATCGACATCCCCCTCGATGTGCAGTTCGGCTTGGTCGACGAGCACACCCCGCTTCCAGCTGCGTACCGAGTCACCGAGGCGCGGGGCGCCGACCCGGCCGCCGTCGCCCAGGTGGCTCAGCTGCTCGCCACCGCCGAGCGGCCCGTCATCTTCGCCGGGGGTGGCGTCAGGGGCGATGCGCCGAAGGGTCTCGTCGGCGTCGCCGAGGCCGTCCAGGCACCGGTCTACCTCAACGCCGGCGCTCGCGGTGCCCTCCCGTACCGCCACC
>Ga0114938_1002722_pt1 | contig 10925 bp, 6 predicted proteins | sample AshMeaBigSpring_FD_88675 | JGI IMG/M metagenome (GOLD analysis project Ga0114938, IMG submission 88675) | Groundwater microbial communities from Big Spring, Nevada to study Microbial Dark Matter (Phase II) - Ash Meadows Big Spring | ecosystem: Environmental > Aquatic > Deep subsurface >...
TGGCGCTGCAGGGCGGGTTGAAGCCGGCGGTGAGGGAGTAAGGCCGGGAGTTCTGCCTCACCCCCGGCCACTCTCCCGGAGGGAGAGGGTTGGGGTGAGGGGGAGTCAAAAGCATCTACAGGATTTGATCACTATGCACCCCGAAACCCTCGCCGTCCACGCGGGCCGCGCCGCTGAGAACGACGCCGGCGCCGTCGCGCCGCCCCTCATCCTCAGCACCACCTTCGAGCGCGAGCCGGATGGCACGCTGCCGCACGGCTACTCGTACTCGCGCAGCGCCAACCCCAACCGCGCGGCGCTCGAGTCGGCGTTGAAAGAGCTGGAGGGTGGGACGGAGGCCGCCGCGTTTCCCTCCGGCTCAGCGGCCATCATGGCCGCCCTGCACGCGCTCGCGCCCGGCGATCACCTCATCGCCCCGCGCGATATTTACTACGGCACGCGCGTGTTGATCGAGACTCTGTATGGGCGTTGGGGATTGCAGGCCTCATTCGTGGAGATGACTGACGTGGCCGAGGTCCGCGCGGCAGTGCAGCGGAACACGCGCCTCCTCTGGGCCGAGACCCCGAGCAACCCGCGCCTGCGCATCAGCGACATCGCCGCGCTGGCCGAAGTCGCCCACACCGCCGGGGCGCGCCTCGCGGTGGATAACACCTGGGCGACGCCCATCCTGCAACAGCCGCTCGCCCTCGGCGCTGATCTCGTCATGCACTCGACGACGAAGTATTTCGGCGGACACAGCGATGTGACCGGCGGCGCGCTGATCGCGGCCGCGAGCGATGAGTTCTTTCAGCGCGTGCGGCAATTTCAGACCTACGGCGGCGCTGCGCCCTCGCCGTTCGATTGCTGGTTGATCCTCCGCAACATCCCCAACCTGCCGCATCGCATGCGAACGCAGTCGGAGAACGCGCAGAAGGTGGCGGAGTTTTTTGGCCGGCACCCGAAGATCGCGGCGGTACATTATCCCGGCTTGCCGAACGATCCCGGCCATGCGATCGCGGCGAAACAGATGAAGCTGTTCGGCGGGATGCTGGCGATGGAGGTGCGCGGTGGCCGCGCGGAGGCGTTCGCGGTGCTGTCGCGGGTGAAGGTCTTTCGGCGCGCCACCAGTTTGGGCGGGCCGGAAAGCCTCATCGAGCACCGGGCCTCGGTGGAGGGGGAGCACACCGTCGCGCCGGAGAGTCTCCTGCGCCTCTCCATCGGCCTCGAACATGCGGATGATTTGATTGCCGATCTGGATCAGGCATTGGGTTTGTAATCACCGCTTCAGCGGCGCCGCTGAAGCGGCCACTACAAACTATCTGCCGCTGAAGCGGCCACTACAAACTATCTGAAAAAGATGGCCCGCCTGTCTCAATACTCATGGCCCGTTCGGGTATTGTGACCGGCCCAACGAATTGCTACTCTGTATCTGCAAACAAATATGCCCTGGGCCATGACGCCCTCAGCGCTTTGCCGCGCTGAGGGCGTCTTGCGTTAAATTCCATGCTCATCGCTCTGACCGTTTTCGCCATCGCCTATATCGCCATCGCCTCCGAGAAATTCCCCCGCCACTGGACCGCCATAATGGGTGGGGCGATCCTCATCCTGGCCGGTGTGCTCAGCCCGATGGAGGCGTTCAACTACATCAACTGGGATACGTTGGGGCTGCTGGCGGGCATGTTCATCCTCGTCGCCACGCTCACCGAGGCCGGCTTCTTCAGCTGGCTGGCGCTGACCGCGGTCCGCAAAGTCAACTATCACCCGACCTATCTCTTCATCGCGCTGCTGCTGATGGCCGCTTTTCTCGCGATGTGGATGGACAGCATCACGGTGATGCTCTTCCTCTCGGCGCTGACGCTGCAACTCTGCAAGCTGCTCAGGATCGACCCGGTGACGCTCATCATCGCCGAAGTGTGCGCGGCCAACACCGGCGGGACGGCCACGCTGGTTGGCAACCCGCCGAATGTCATCCTCGGCACCACGCTGGGTTTCGACTTCGCCGACTTCGCCACGCACACCGGCCCCATCTCGGCCATCGCCTCGCTGTTGTTGCTGGGCATCTTCCTGTTTGTGAACCGCGCTTCGCTGCGCGATGCCCACGCCGCGCTGACCGAGGACGCGATCCGCGAGGTGGAAGCGTTGTACCGTGACCCGCTGCACGCCTCGCTCACCCGCGCCGGATTGATCGGTTTTGGCGCCGCCGCCGCGTTGCTCGTCGCCCATAACGCATTGAGCGAGGCTCTGCACCTGCCCATCACAGCGGCGGGAGCCGCCCTCGTGCCCGCTATCCTGACTGTGTGCTTCGTGCCGGCAATGGAACGCCGGCAGGTCATCGGCCGCATCCTCAGGCACGACGGCGAGAACCTGCTGTTCTTCGGCGGATTGTTTGTGCTTGTCGGAGGGCTGGAGAAGGCGCACGTATTCGAGACGTTGGCGCGGATGATGACCGACGCCACGGCCGGCAACCCCTCAGGGCTGGTGTTTGCCTTGCACTGGGGGCCGGGCCTGCTAAGCGGTGTGCTCGATAACGTGCCGATGGCGCTGGCGATGAGCTACATGCTGGAAGAGATCGCGCGAACGCCGGGGATGCCGGCGCTGGGGCTGATGATGTGGTCGCTGGCGCTGGGCGTCAACTTCGGGGGCAACCTCACGCCCATCGGGGCGTCGGCCAACGTGGTGGCGTACTCGTACCTCGAGCGCCATCACGGCCCTGTAGGTTGGATGCGCTGGCTGCGAGTGGCCATCGTGCCGACGTTGCTCACGATGGTCCTGGCCTCGGCGCTGGTTTTCATCAAAGGCCAGATCGGCTGGCATTGATATCCTGTGTCTATCATCCATTCATACTTCAAGGAGAATCAGATGTTCAAGCAATTTCCGCTTCAGTTGTTGAGATGGGCGCGCTGGGTGTTAGCCCCGGCCGCCATGGCCGTCGTGCTGCTGGGGGCGGTCGGGCCTGCCTTCGCGCAGGAGGCCGACCCGCTTGCGGAGGCTGTGCGCGGGGTCAACACGGTCTGGGTGTTGGTAACAGCCTTCCTGGTCTTCTTCATGCAGGCCGGGTTCGCCTTTGTCGAGGCGGGCCTGACGCGCTCGAAGAACACGGTCAACATCCTGTTCAAGAACATCATTGACTTTGTCTTTGCCACGCTGGCCTTCTGGGCCATCGGCTACGCCTTCATGTTTGGCGCCGATGTCGGCGGCTTCATCGGCGCCAGCGGCTTCCTTCTCGACCCGACCGGCGCCGAGGATGTGGCCGGCCTGCCGGTGCTGGCGTTCTGGTTGTTCCAATTGGTTTTTGCCGGAACAGCCGCGACTATCGTCTCGGGGGCCATGGCGGAACGCACTCAGTTCATTTCGTATCTGATCTACAGCTTCGTCATCTCCGCCATTATCTATCCCATTGCCGGGCACTGGGTGTGGGGCGGAGGCTGGCTGGCGACGCTCGGCAATTTGGGATTGACTGGCGGCGCGAGCTTCCGCGACTTCGCCGGTTCGACGGTCGTGCATAGCGTCGGCGGGTGGATCGCGCTGGTCGGCGCGCTCTTTCTTGGCCCGCGCCTGGGCCGCTTCGCCAAAGATGGAACGTCTAAGGCGATCCCGGGTCATTCCATCTCGCTGGCCACTCTGGGCGTCTTCATCCTGTGGCTGGGCTGGTTCGGCTTCAACCCCGGCAGCCAGCTTGCAGCGACCGGCCCTAATGCGGACGCGATTTCGCTGGTGGCCGCCAATACCAACATCGCCGCCGCTGCAGGCGCGATTGGTGCGCTCATCACCGCCTGGCTGTTGACGAGGAAACCCGATCTGGGCCAGACGCTCAACGGGATTCTGGGTGGTTTGGTGGCCATCACTGCGCCGTGCGCGTGGGTGACGCCGGCTGCCTCAATCCTCATCGGCGCGGTCGGCGGCGTGTTGGTGGTCTTCGGTGCATTGTGGCTGGAACGGGCCAGGATAGACGACCCTGTGAGCGCCGTGCCGGTGCACCTGTTCAATGGTCTCTGGGGTACGCTGGCAGTCGGCCTGTTCGCGACCGATACCGGCCTGCTCACCACCGGCCAGCCGGGCCAGCTCATCGCTCAGGTGGTTGGGATTGTGGCCTTTGCCGTGTGGTGCCTCGCGACCGGCGCCGCCATGTTCTATGGCATCAAGGCGACAGTTGGCCTGCGCGTCTCACGCCAGGAAGAACTGAAGGGCCTGGACTATCACGAGCACGGAGCGGAGGCCTATCCGGGCGATGTGATCGGCGAGCTGGCGGGAGCCGCGGGCGACTAACGGCCAGGAGGCAGTTGGCAGCAACCGGCCGACGGTGTGCCGGGCGGCTGCAAGTGCTGCTCGGCAATTGCCCTAATGCAAAGACGCACGGGCGCAATGAGTTTTGCTTTGCGCCATTGCAGCCCGGCGTCTTTGCGTCATAAGTCCCCTATGCTCACCCGACCCGCCACACACGCCGACCTCCCCGCCATCCTCGAGATTTACAACTGGGCCATCCTCCACACCACGGCGACGAACGACTACGACCCGCACACGCTCGAACAGCGGACGACGTGGTTCGACGCGCATGGGCGCGACGGCTACCCGGTCTTCGTGGCGGAAGATGACGCGGGCCGGGTGGTGGGCTGGAGTTCGCTCAGCCGTTACAAAGAGCGCATCGGCTATCGCTTCACAGCTGAGTGTTCGATTTACCTTGCGCCGGAGGTACACGGGCGCGGCATCGGCAAGTTGCTCATGCCGCCGCTGATCGAGGCGGCGCGGGCGATGGGGCTGCACGCCATCGTGGCCGGGATTGATTCGGAGAACGTCGCCAGCCTCAAGCTGCACGCGCGCTTCGGCTTTGTTGAGGTCGCCCGCTTCCGCGAGGTCGGCTTCAAGTTCGGCCAGTGGCTGGATGTGGTGTATTTGGAGTTGGTGCTGACGTAGCCCTCCAAAACCACGCCGGCCTGCGTCGGCAAAGTGCACTAATCCCTCCGGGCCATGCGCAAATGGCCCTGGCGCAGGGCGACGCGGCGCGACCGGCCTCATACACTCTCATCATCTCGGTTTCTACCTGTTAACCAAATGAGGATGTGTGACCATGACGTCAGCGCCCGTGGCTGTGCCCTATATGGATCGCGGCAATTGCGGCCTCGGCTTCATCGCCGACCAGCACGGCCGCGCCAGTCACACCATCCTGCGCACCGCGCTCGACGCCCTCATCCACCTCGAGCACCGCGGCGCGCTGGCCGCCGACGCCACTACCGGCGACGGCGCCGGGGTGCTCACCCCCATCCCCCGCAAGCTCTTCACCCGCGAGGCCGAACGACTGACCGGACAATCCGTTGACCCCGCCGCGCTCGGGGTGGGCGTGTTCTTTTTCAAGCCCGGCACGGAAGAGGTGTGTCGCCGCCTGCTCGCGGAGGCGTGCGCGGCCTTCGACCTGCGCGTGTTGTGTTGGCGCGAAGTGCCGACCGACCCCGCCGCCATCGGCGAGCGCGCCCGCGCCACCATGCCCGTCATCCAGCAAGCCATCATTTGCAATCAGCAATCAGCAATCAGCAATCAGCAATTCGAACGCAGCCTCTATCTCGCCCGCAAACAGTTTGAGAAGTCGGCGCAGGGGTTGGAGGCTTACGTGCCGTCGATGTCGGCGCGGACGATTGTGTACAAGGGCCTCTTCCTCGCGCGACAGGCGGGCAAGTTCTACGCCGACCTGCGCGACCCCGATTACGAAGTGCCGCTGGCCGTCTTCCATCAGCGCTACAGCACCAACACGCTGCCCACCTGGCAACGCGCGCAGCCCTTCCGCACGCTCTGTCACAACGGCGAGATCAACACCCTCCAGGGCAACGTCAACTGGATGAAGTCGCGCGAGCCCATCCTGCGATTCCCCCATAACCAATTACCAATAACCGTTCCACCAATCCTACGCCCAGTGATTGATCTCACTGGCAGCGACTCAGCCATGCTCGACAACGCGGTGGAGTTGCTGGTGCAGGGCGGGCGCGATGTGCGCCACGCGCTGACGATGATGGCGCCGCCCGCGTGGGAGAAGTTGCCCGATCTGCCACAGGACATCCGCGATTTCTACGAGTATCACGCCTGCCTCACCGAGCCGTGGGATGGCCCGGCCGCGCTGGTCTTCACCGACGGGGCCATCGTCGGCGCGGCGCTCGACCGCAACGGGCTGCGGCCCAACCGGTTCGTCGTCACGCACGACGGCCTCGTCGTCGCCGGTTCCGAGGCCGGCATTGTGCCGATTGAAGATGCGCGCGTGAAGGTGAAGGGCAAGCTCGGGCCGGGGCAGATGATGGCGGTGGATACGGGCAGCGGGCGGGTGATGTTCGACCGCGACATCAAGGCCGAACTCGCGGCGCGGCAGCCGTACGGTGATTGGGTGCGGCGCAACGTGCGCCATCTCAGCGACCTCGGCCATTTGCCGCCGGTGGATAATCAACCGTACTTCCAGCTCACGGAGGCCGGGCTGCAGACGCTGTTGCAGAAGCAGGCGGCCTTCGGGTACACGAACGAGGAGTTGGTGATGGTGCTGCGCCCGATGGCCGAGGACGGCGCGGAGGCCATCGGCTCGATGGGCGACGACACGCCCGCCGCCGCGCTGAGCGAGAAGCCGCGCCCGCTCTTCGCCTACTTCCGGCAGCGGTTCGCCGAGGTCACCAACCCGCCCATTGACCCGCTGCGCGAAGAGCTGGTCATGTCGCTCAAGGTCCGCCTCGGCGCGCGCAGCAACTTCCTCGCCGAGACCGAACAGCAGGCCAACCTGCTCGAACTCGACACGCCCTTCCTCACCGAGGACGACCTCGACCTGATCAAGCGTGACCCGTTCCTCAGGCCGGTCACGCTCTCCACGCTTTTCCCCATCAACGACGGCCCGGCCGGCATCGAGCAAACGCTGGCCCGCCTCTGCGCGGAGGCCGAGCATGCGGTGGCCAACGGCGCGCAGATTCTGATCCTCAGCGACCGCAACGTGAACGCGCGCTACACCTTCGTGCCGTCGCTGCTCGCGCTCGGCGCGGCGCACAACCATCTGCTCGCGCGCGACCTGCGCACCAGCGTGGATTTCATCATCGAAAGCGGCGAGCCGCGCGAGGTCCATCACTTCGCCTGCCTCATCGGTTACGGCGCTGCCGCCATCTGCCCGTATCTCGCGCTCTCCACCGTCGCGGAGATGAAACGCAATAACCAATCTCCAATAACCCATTATCTGCACGCCGCCGGGCACGGCCTGCTCAAGATCATGTCGAAGATGGGCATCAGCACGGTGGATGCGTACTGCGGCGCGCAGATTTTCGAGACGCTCGGCCTGAGCGCGGCGGTGGTGGAGCAATATTTCGCCGGCACGGCGCATCACCTCGGCGGCCTCGACCTCGAGGACATCGCCCGCATCGTGTACGCCTGGCACGAGAGCGCCTTCACGCCCGAAGGCCAGCCCACGCTCGACAGCCCCGGCTTCTACAAATTCAAGCGCAGCGGCGAGTTGCACGCCTTCAGCCCGCAGGTCGTGCACGCGCTGCACGCCGCCGTCCGCACACCGGGCGCATTGAACGGCCATTGGGATGAGGGCTACGCGGCGTACAAAAAATACAGCCAGTTGCAGGCGGAGCGCGCGCCCGTTGACCCGCGCGACCTCCTCCATTTCTCCAATAACCAATTACCAATAACCCTCGCTCAAGTCGAGCCGGCCTCTCAAATCGTAAAACGCTTCTCCTCCGCCGCCATGTCGCTCGGGGCGCTGTCGCAGGAGGCGCACGAGACGATGGCCATCGCCATGAACCGTCTCGGTGCGTGGAGCAACAGCGGCGAGGGCGGAGAAGACCCGCGGCGCTACGGGGCCGAGTCGAATGACCGCATCAAGCAGGTGGCCTCCGCGCGCTTCGGCGTCACCGCGCACTACCTCATCTCCGCCGACGAGTTGCAGATCAAGATGGCGCAGGGCAGCAAGCCGGGCGAGGGCGGCCAATTGCCGGGGCACAAAGTCACCGCCGAGATCGCCGCCATCCGTCACGCCACGCCGGGCGTCACGCTCATCAGCCCGCCGCCGCATCACGACATCTACAGCATCGAAGACCTCGCCCAACTCATCTACGACCTCAAGCAGATCAACCCGCGCGCGGCGATCAGCGTGAAGCTGGTGGCGCAGGCCGGGGTCGGCACCATCGCGGCGGGCGTGGCCAAAGCGGGGGCGGATATCATCCTCATCAGCGGCAACAACGGCGGCACGGGCGCCTCGCCGCTCAGCAGCATCAAATACGCCGGCATCCCGTGGGAGATCGGCCTCGTCGAGGCGCAGCACAGCCTGATGGCGAGCGGGATGCGCGGGCGGGTGCGGCTGCGGGCGGATGGCGGGCTGCGGACCGGACGCGACATCGTGCTGGCGGCGCTGCTCGGCGCGGATGAGTTTTCGTTTGGCACTGCGCTCGCCATCGCCGAGGGGTGTTTGATGGCGCGGGCCTGCCACATGAACACCTGCCCGGTCGGCATCGCCACTCAGAAGGCCGAGCTGCGCGCCAGGTTCGACGCCACGCCCGAGCAGGTGATGGCCTTCATTTTGTACGTGGCCGAGGAGGTGCGCGAGCTGCTGGCCGAACTCGGCGCGCGTTCGCTGGAGGAGATTGTCGGGCGAGTGGAGTTGATGAAAGCCGCGGAGCGGGAGAGCGGGGGAGCAGCGGCCTTGGATGTTGCTAATCTGCTCGCCATTCCGGCGAGCGGGCCGCGCCGGTATATGGGCGAGGCCAACCCGGTGCCCACCGAGTCACCGCTCAACGCGCAATTGATTTCTGATTTTCGATTGCTGATTGCTGATTACGGCAATGAGCAATCCGCAATCAGTAATCAGCAATTGTTCTATTCCATCTCCAATCGCGACCGCACCTTCGGCGCGCGGCTGGCCGGTGAGATCGCGGCGCAGTTCGGCGACAGTGGCCTGCCGCGCGGCACGGTGGATGTGCGCCTGCACGGCAGCGCGGGCCAATCGTTCGGGGCCTTCAGCGTGCGCGGCCTGAGCCTGACGCTCAACGGCGAGGCGAACGATTACGTGGGCAAGGGGATGGCCGGAGGTCGCATCGTCATCCATTCCCCTCTCCCAGCGGGCGAGGGGTTAGGGGTGAGGGAGAGCCATGTTTTGGCCGGCAATACTTGTTTGTACGGCGCGACCGCTGGTGAGGTCTTCATCGCCGGGCGTGCGGGTGAGCGGTTCGGCGTGCGCAACAGCGGCGTGGATGCGGTGGTGGAGGGCGTGGGCGATCACGGCTGCGAGTACATGACCGGCGGCACGGTGATCGTGCTGGGCGCGATCGGCTACAACTTCGCCGCCGGGATGACGGGCGGTGAGGCGTACCTGCTCGATGATGGAGGCGCACTGCCCCGCATCAACACCCAACTGGTGCGGATCGAATCGCCGACGACGGTTGACCTGGCCGATGTGCGCCGCCGCGTGCAATGTCACGCCGAACTGACACGCAGCGCCCACGCGCGCGCGCTGCTCGCCGAATGGGAGGCGGTCGCGCCGCGCTTCATCAAGGTGGTGCCGAAGCACAACCCCAGCGCGGGCCTGATCTCCAGCGTGCCCGCCTCAGCCGTCGTCGCGGCCATGCCGGTTCCGGCCTAATCGCCAGCGCGACGAAGACCGAGTCGTTCCGGCTCTGCCTCATCCCCTCCCCCTGCGCGGCCCGCGTTGCGCGCGACGCCCCTTTGCGGTTAAGATGACCGCATGAAATTCGGCCCCGTCCCGCTTGGCAACGCTGAAGGAAAAATCCTCGCCCATAACATCGCCGGGCCGGACGGAGTGCGCCTGTTGCGCAAAGGCAAACCGCTGAGCGCCGACGACGTCGCCCGGCTGCGAGACATCGGGCGCGCCTCGGTGTACGTGGCCGAACTCGAAGCCGGTGATGTGAGGGAGGACGAGGCCGCGCGCCGCGTCGCCAACGCCGCCCTCGGCGCGAATTTGAAGATCTCCGGCACGGCCTCCGGGCGCACCAATTTGCTGTCAACCGTACTGGGTGTGTTGCGGGTGGATGTTGAGCGCCTTGCGCAACTCAACGAATGCGAGGGCCTCACCCTGGCTACGCTGACCGCGCACTCACCGGTGCGGCCCCGACAGATGGCCGCGACGGTGAAGGTGATCCCGTTTGCGGTGGCGGAGGCGACGGTGAAGGCCGCCGAACAAATCGCTCGAGGTACCGCGGACGGGGGCCCGGTGTTACGGGTGGATGCATTGCCGGCGCAAGCGGTGGGGCTGATCCTCTCCGGCTCGCCATCCATCCGCGAGAAACTGCTCGACGATTTCGCGCCGCTCACCGACCGCATCGTCACCCTCGGCTCACAGGTCGCCTCGACCGACTTCATCCCGCTCGAAGACGAAAGCGGCGAGGCGCGGCTGGCCGAACGCCTCGCCCAACAAACCGCCTCCGGCAGCCGGTTGATCATCCTCGCCGGCGAGACCGCCATCATGGACCGGCACGACATCGTGCCGCGCGCGGTGGAACGGGCCGGGGGGCGGATCGAGTGTGTCGGCGCGCCGGTGGACCCCGGCAACCTGTTGATGCTCGGCTACCTGGGCGAGGTGCCCGTGCTCGGCGCGCCGGGCTGCGCGCGCTCGCGCAAAGTCAACATTGTGGATTGGGTCCTGCCGCGCCTGCTGGCCGGTGACCGGCTGACGCGGGCCGACATCTTCGGCCTCGGCCATGGCGGCCTGCTAGAGGACGCGCCCGAGCGGCCGATGCCTCGGAGTCGAATAGCCGAGTAGTTGAACAGTCCGAAGGATACTGGCCCTCATCCCCCAACCTCGTAAGCGCAGCGACTCTCCCGCTGGGAGAAGGGGAGCCGGAGCGGCCTTCCAATGACACGACCCACTCCCTCTCCCGCTGGGAGAGGGCCGGGGTGAGGGCGAAAATTCGGCGTGGGCTTCGCGCTCGCCCTCATCCCCCGACCCCGTAAGCACAGCGACTCTCCCGCTGGGAGAA
>Ga0114938_1002723_pt1 | contig 10923 bp, 11 predicted proteins | sample AshMeaBigSpring_FD_88675 | JGI IMG/M metagenome (GOLD analysis project Ga0114938, IMG submission 88675) | Groundwater microbial communities from Big Spring, Nevada to study Microbial Dark Matter (Phase II) - Ash Meadows Big Spring | ecosystem: Environmental > Aquatic > Deep subsurface >...
ATCAAAACTTGATTTCTCTAAAAAATATATACAATTCCTCCTACATGCAGGTATAGCTCAATTGGCTAGAGTACCGCCTTGCCATGGCGGCTGTTGTGGGTTCGAGTCCCATTACCTGCTCCAAAAAAATCCAAATTCTCATCCATCAGGATGGGATTTTATTTTTTTACGAATTGTAATGAGACGATAATCGAAGAAAATGATACTAAAAAAACTCCACGAAATGATTGAGTGGAGAATATGGCGGAAGTCGGTCATGAAGTCTATAGTCTGTAGGAAAGTCGAGCATTATTACTTTTGTTTTAGATTGAGATTTTTTTCGCTTCTCTTAAATCAATCTTAGCAGAGTATCTATGTTTCTCTAACAGATATAAGAGTCCACCTCAATCAATGACTGAAAAGGGCAGAGCAACCATAGTTGACCTTTGTTATCTTGGATGTCTGTAAAGTGATTAAAAAATAATCAGAAAACTGTTTGGCTTTTTGATTATAGTAAATATTAGGAATTTTGGAAGTAAAGTTCAATTTGTTATTTTTAAACTATTAAATAAACTTAATTGTACTCTTTCTTTAAAAATTATGATTATAAAGTGAATATCCATAGTATGAGAAATAAATAAGGCAAATTCTATTCTTATTGACAATTTGACCTCGGATGATTTTTTTCAGGGTTTCCAACATCAATTATTTTTGCAACAAAATGAGGGTACATTTTTTAGAAAAACCGAAGATAATAATGTAGAGAAAATTATTATAATTGGACTTACAAGAATAGAATATTGAGTTCTTAATTTAAATGAAAGAGATTTAGACTTTAGAGAAATTCAATCCACTTTCTCTAACATGATGGAGAAATGGAGCTTATTATATAAATGAAGTTTAGGATTCAAAACAATAGGGGTAATTACTAACTTGTCATTAGCTCAAGATGAAAAATCAGATAAAGATATACCAGTAGACAATCAAGAATATGAATTTATCACACTTACTTCCTCAGTGAATTTTAAAAAAGGTGACTTCAATTATAATGTTCAATATACAAAAAGCGCAGATAATAGCATAGATATAAACTTAGATGTAAATAATAGGCTATCTGACAAAGATAAGAATGATATAGATTCATTGATATTAGAACTTAAGAATACTCTGTCTTTGAGTGATTGAGAGCTTGCTAAATCATTATGAATCAAATAATATGCCCACAAAAAGAACTGAAGAAATACTCAGAAACTTAATGGAGTTACAAGAAAGCGGAAGACCCATTAGTACATTCCCCGGAACTTTTAATGATTATTTAATTCAACAGCCATCCACACCATCTACTAGAACCTCATCTGGTATCTTTGATAATACCAAACAGGAAAACATTAAAATAACATCCGATAGGGTTGAGTTGATTTTAAGAGATCATATGGATGTATTAAAAGTCAGATATTCTTTCTGGACCCCAGTTTGAATTTGAGTGTCTATATTAACAACATTATTGACAGCTGACTTTAAGAACACTAGTATTCTCAGTTCTGATAGTTGGAAAAGTTTATTTCTAGCACTATTATTTGTTTGCTTTATCTGGTTTGTTTACAACTGTGTGATTGTAGCAATAAAATGGTGAAAATGAGATATAAAGAAGATATTAGATGAGGTAAAAAATGGTAGAGAATTTAAATAATGTGACTAAGTGATTTTTGATTTTTCCATCTTTAGTCCTCAAGATTTACATGAGACTTTTTTCCAATCCTAGAATCTCCTCATAAATCTCCTTCCCATTCTCTATCAAATACTTCAATACTTTCTTTCAACCCTCTTTCTCCATAGGGGCTCCAGAAAAATCTAAAAATCCTCCAATTCGGAGGATTTTTTTATTATATTATTATTTTCATTTTGTGAGAGATTCACATACTTTCCCATCTTTATCTCCGTCGAGACGATATATATCGAGGGATTTTATTTTTGCACTATCGACTCATTTGTTATAGCTTACTATTTCATTTGCACAACTATCATACTTTGCTTGAGCCTCTGTTTGAGTTGTAAAATTACTACAGTTGAGGTCTCATTCTCACTTTTTTGGAATAGCACATGATCCCATGAGCTTGATTCCATCTTTTGTGTGAGATACACGCGATTCCTGAATATTTCCAGTTTCCCAGAGCTTTCCGAGATCGAGATCATAGTTAATAGTTTCGATTCCTATGGCTGCGAGGAGGAGAATCCCGAGACCAATAGCAAATCATTTCTTAATCACTCCTGTGATATACAGGAGAACAATCACTGCAATGAGAAATACCATAAACCAGATGCGAGTAGACTTGGTTGTTCGTACTTCTTCAAAATTTTTTGGAGTTTCCATAGAAAGATAGTAAAAATTATAAACCAAAGAATCCTTTTATCTTCGACATGATTCCATCTTTATTCTGTATTGCGAATTCTTTTACTCCTTCCATATCTGTATTTTTGAGAGCTTCCTGTACATTTTCTACTGCTTCTGAGATGCCTGTCTTTCCATCGCCATCAACATCAGTTCCCATGAGTTCCTGTGTTGCTTCCGTGAGATTCTTAAAATCCACATCAGGAAGATTGGTTGCATCAATACCAAATTTTGTTGCAACAGCCTTGAGTCAATTCTGAACAAGTTCTCCTTCGAGGCTATCTCCAGCTTTTGTCTGAAGTTCCGATATAATTTCTGGAGAGATTCCAAGAGAGTTGAGTTTATCGATGATAGCTGACATATGTAAGTATAAAAAAGTAATACATATGAGTATAGGAAACTTTAACACTATTTCAATTCATACTTTTAAAAACTCTCTTTTTTTAAAAGAGAGTGAGGGATGGTTTTCTATTAAGAGAACTGGGAATGTCCAGAATTTCTATCGTAAACGATAATAGCACCATCAGGAATTTTTTTCTTATCTTGGACTCATTTTTCGATTTTTAATCAATTCTCTGTAGGAATTGCATAGCCAACAATTGGTTTATTAATTGGCATGAGAGATACTTTATTTGATTGGTTTCCTCAGAGGATTTTATCTCAAACCTTGATTCATACATGTCCAAAACCAGCTCCTTCGATAAAACTTTTTGCTGCTAAACTTCATGTTCATGGATATCATGCTTTTTTTAGTGTCCAGTTTACAAATGCTGCACACCAAGGAGTATTTTTTGCACTTATATTTCCAAATCCTGTCTCTCGGAAATATTTATCTGCTTCACCTGTATGCTCACTTGTTCAAAGTTGAGAGAGTGCAATTTGTGTAAATCTTTCAAGCCCTGGTGTTGTTTCAATTCCGTCAGGAATCCCATCAGAGTTGAATTCAAATTTTACTCCTCATTTTTCTCATATGCTGTATTTGAGTCATTTTCCGTATTGTTTCAGAACAAGAATGATTTCCTGTATGTCTTCAACAAGAGAATCAGCATTATCATAACCGTCCAAAAATCCACCATTTTTGAGATAACGCGATATTACGAGGAGTTTTTCTGCTTCCTCTAAACTCATTGACTCCAGTTTTTTATAGTCATTTCCGAGTATGATATGTGCTTCTTTTTCACCGAGTCACTTCTTAAATATTTCTGCTGCAGTTTCTTTATAATCATCGTTGTTATATTTTGGATTTTCTTTGAGAAACTTTTCAAATCTTTCCTGATTTTCTTTTTCCATTTTAGAAAGTTCTTCTTTTGTTCAGAGTTTTTCTACTTGAATTTTCGATCATTCTTCTATAATGAGCCTTTTCGATCAAGCATAAAATTCTCAAGAAATTCAATTTCTTTCGTAAGTAGTCCCTCATGAACTGATACTGCGTACTTCATTTGGAATGACTTGTCCTGCTGTTGTATATTTATAGAGAGCTTCATTATACTTTCCATCGAAGGTAAAGGTAAATTCCATTTCCTTTGTTTTTCATGATGCAATGTCTGCTGATTCGATATTTCATTTTGTAATATAACGAAGCCTCTCATTTACTGGAGTTTCGAGAAATTTTGCATTACTCATTTTTGCGAGTTCTTCTTGTGAAAACTTGAGTTTTTCGTTTTGTACAGGCGCTTTTTCTGCTTCTGTAATAGCTCCAGAAAGAACTTGGAGTTGTGTAGTAAGAGCGGTAATTTTTTGGTCAACATTTGTTTGTTCGGAATTCGCTTGTGCAAATTCGTTTTTCCACTTTCCCAGAAGTGCAAGAGTTGGCTTTGCCTCTAAATCATACGAAGCTCCAGGAACCCTTCCGAGCGCCTTCTCGAGACTTTTTAGAGCATTTCCAGTAATCTTCTTTGTTGCAATGAGTGTATCTGCTCTTTTTTGAAGTTCAGAGAGGTTCGTAAAAAGATCTTGTGCTTGTTGTTGTTTTTCAGGACTGAGTTTTTTGAACCACTCTTGACCTGAGATATCAGTGTCTTTTGGAGTGTTTTGTGGTTGAGCTTGTCGCTCAATGAGTTCAGCGTTTGTTGGCATGATTTTTTTAGTAAAAGATACTCTGCTGATAGTGTAGCAGAGTATCTGAAATTATGCAATTTTTATGCGATAGTTCTCGGGAGGAGGGCTCTGAGATCGTTTATAACTCATTGGGCTGTAACATTAACCCCAGCTCCAGCCTGTTCAAATGTTTGCTCACCACTATTTTTAGTTCTAATAGTTATTTTATTCTTTGTTCCAGAAAGTGAACCAAGGGGGCTGTTTTTCTCCACCTCTTGCAGTCCTACTTTTATTGTTGGTTTTCCGTAAGTATCTACTTCGAGTTTTGCTACATAACGAAGTGTTTTTCATTCTGATGCGAGTTTTTTCACTCTTTCTTCCCATTCTGTATCGAGTTGTTCTCGTACTGCTCATACGATTTCCTCTTTTGGGTATTTTTCAAACTCTTTTGGAAGGAACGACTCTACTGTAATATCTTCCATATCGAGAGCAAATCCTGCGGTTCTCGCGAGGATGAGAATCTTTCTCGCAACATCGAGTCCATTGAGATCATCCCATGGATTCGGTTCAGTATATCCCTTATCTATAGCTTCCTTGAGAACTTCTGAAAGTTTTCTTTTTTCTATTCCTGATGACAAGAACCCGAGTGTTCCAGAAAAGCACCCCTCGATTCAAAGTACTCTATTTCGTGTATCAAACGCGTCTTGGAGGACATTGATTCATGGTGCCCCTGCCATAACAGATGCACTATATCTGTAGGCTCATCGTTCATTTGTAAGTGTCATGAAGTCATCCATTCCAAACAGGGAAATAGGGTTTTTATTGGCTGTAGCAATCTTTCCTCCTTCTTTCAGGATAGATTTATGAAACTCGAGCATTCCTGATGACTTATCTGCTGTTGTATCGATAATCACGATATCTGACATGTTCCATCATTGATTTTGTAACTCAGAAATGACATCGTCATAATTTCATGAGTTTGTTCGTTTTTTTCCTGCCTGAGAGAGTTCATTTTTTAACTCTTCTTTTGTCATGTTTCCATCGATAATTCTCTGGATAGTTCTTTGATTTTGTTCGACTATGATATTCCCACTATTAACGAGACCAACAAGTCGTGTAGGATGTTTATGTCATCAACTCAGTCATTGAGTTTCTGATATTTGCTGAGCAACTCGCGTTCCAATTCCACCAGTTCAAACGATTACTACATTTTGGTATGAAAATCTTTCAGTCATAGAAATAAGAAGATAAGAATTATCTTCATAAATCTACAGATTGAGTAGTATTTGTCAAATGTAAAGTCTATTTCAAAATAAACTCTCCATGAAATACCGTTACAGCTGGTCCACTCATCATCACGCTTTCATTTTCCTTTCCGCTCCAGGATATATAGAGGTCTCATCATTTGAGGGATACTTTTATCGACATATTTTTCTCAAGTTTTCCTGCTCGTATACCAGCAACAACTGATGCACAAGCCCCAGTTCCACAGGCAAGAGTTTCTCCTGTTCAGCGTTCCCATACGCGCATCTCTATATGTGAAGCAGAAAGGATATTTACAAATTCTACATTTACTTTCTTCGGGAAAATATCTGTAGCGATTTCTATTGGCCTTCCGTATTTTTGGACACCAAAATTTGAAACAGGTTCATTCAAAAATATGACAGCATGAGGATTTCCCATACTTATTGGAATGAAAGAAAACTTTTTTTCTTCCACTATGATTTCTCGAACTCACTTTTTTACAGGAATTTTTTCATCATCGAGAATAGGTGCTCCCATGTCGACGGCGATATTTTTCCCATCAGTTCGAAGAATAATCATTCCTTTCGTTGTTTCTACACGGACTTCATTTTTTTCTGTGAGTCATTTTTCTCGTACATACTGGAGAAAACATCTAGCGCCATTTCCACACATCTCTACTTCTGAGCCATCTTGGTTATATATTCTATAACGAAAATCAGCCTTTTCTGATTTTTCTATTATCAATATCTGGTCACACCCGACTCAAAAGTGTCTGTCTCAGAGTTTTTTTGCAATACTTTCAGATATTTCTATTTCAGAATGAGTGATTCTATCGAGAATGACAAAGTCATTTCAGAGTCCGTGCATTTTTGTGAAAGGAATTCGCATAGAGTATATATAAGGATTTAAACTACAGATACTTCATTTCTCCAGAGTTCTTCTTTTTTTGCCCTTTTTCTTATTTCTAGAATATCTCCATTTTCCCGTAAGAGGAGTTCTCCTGCTTCAGGAAAACTATTGTATCCATGAGTACTCATACTGGAACAATATGATCCAACTGATTCTATGACGAGTGCATCTCCGATAGTTGCTTGCCCAAGTGTACGAGGAAGGAGTCATTCGGGGTCTCCAGGTGCCGGAGTGAATATATCTCCACTTTCACAGTTGTGTCATACGACAATGTACGAAGATTCTGAAAAACTGTGAGCTTCTTGTTTCCCAGAATCTCTCGAGCTTCACATGGGAACAACTATTATCGGATGTTGTGCTCCATAGAGTGACGGACGAGTTACTTCCGTCATTCCTGCATTTACCTTTATAAAATTATACCCATCTTTTCCTGTATCAACGATATCTATAATCTTTGTTATGAGTGAGGCACTATTTGCTGCTATGAAAGTTCCTGGTTCGATTTCGAGATGGAGTTTCCTTCCAGTTTTCTCATAAAAGTCATAAAAGAGTGATTTGACATGATTTCATATTTCCTGAAGGTCTGCAGTTTTTTCATACTCCATACGTGCCACTTTAAATCCTCACCCAAGAGATACTGTCATGACATCGGGAAGTTTTTCTACAATGCCAAGTACCATGGCGGCAACTCGTTTCCATACTTCTGGATCTGAGCCAGACCCGATATGTGTATGGAGTTTTGTGATGGTGAGATTGTACTTTTTCGCAATTCTCTCTATCTCCTCGATATACTCATGCCATATACCAAAGCTCGAAGCTGGACCACCTACGTTTGTACGGTTAGTTCATCCAGATCCCATCCCTGGATTTACTCGGATAGAGGATACAGTTCATGGAAAGAGTTTGCCATATGATTCGAGCTGATGGAGGCTCGTTGCATTAAATTCGATTCAAAGTTTTACAATTTCTTCTAGGTTTTCTGGCATTTCTTGTCCTGTGAGTTGAATATGATTTGCTGGAATCCCTGCTTCTATTGCACGATAGACCTCATATGCACTCGATGCATCGATGTGGAGTCATTCACTTGAGAGAATTTTTAAAATATTCGTATTCGAACTCGTTTTCATCGCATAACGGGGAGTGAAACCAAAATTATGGGGAAAGGTTACTACCTTTCTTGCTTGTTCTCGAAGGATTTTTTCCGAATAAACAAAAACAGGAGTAGGGAATTGACTCCAGATGAAGTCAATATGGTCTGTGGTGAGAAATCGAAGAGAATCCATATGGTTGATTTAGGGGATAAAAAAGCCTCTCATTTTCGGAGAGGCTTTGAGTAAGTACTACTTTACAATAGAAGAGTACTACAACAAATGACCTATCCGATAGGAGAGGAGACCTTCTTAAACTTCTTTGATGTAAAAAGAGTTGTAGACATATTTTGGAGTATAAAAAATCTCATGCGAAAGTCAAAAAAATCCTCGAGATTGCTCTCGAGGAATGATCAATGTTTCGAACGGCATTGGTCGTGCGACACTCTATGAATATATCACGAGAAGTCAAATTATCTCACGAAGATTGTATGCAGAATGAAAAATATATTTCCAGCAAGAAGTGTTGATATAGGAAGTGTCAGAAGCCATGCCATGAGAATTCCTCGGATTGTTCCACCTTGGAGTCATCATTTTCCGTGTTCATGTGCCATGGTTCCTGCAACTCCTGATGACATAATATGTGTTGTTGATACTGGGAGATGAAAGTGAGATGCAGTTTGAATAGTTATAGCTGTCATAATAGATGCAACTGTTGCTTGTGCATAAGTAAGTTTCTCTTTTCATATCTTCTCTCATATGGTTACAACGATTCGTTTCCATCAAACCATCGTCCCGAGTCCGAGAGATATTGATATCATAATAATTACCCACATAGGGATTGCTTCTTTTCCTGATATTATACCAGGAATATCATACAAGCTCGGAAAGAATGCTATAAGAATAAGCATAGCAAGACCAACTCATTTTTGTCCATCGTTTGAACCATGAGCAAAACTCACAAATGCACTTGAAGTAATGAGAGTTCCTTTAATCCATGTTTTTGGATATTTATTCCAAAATCTTCCAGGATGTTGAAAGAAATCATGATTTATCACATAAAGATGAAGTATGTGCATTGCTCAAAATGCCAAAACAAATCCAGTAATAGGAGATATAAGGAGTGATTCGAGGACTTCTTTTGTTTTTGAGAGAGGGAGGTGTACACTCGAATCGAGTGCATACATAACGAGAGATACTCAGAGTATAGATCAGACAAGGGTATGAGAACTTGATGCTGGTATACCAAAATACCATGTTCCAAAATTCCATATAATTGCAGCAATAAGAAGTGAAAGTACAACGCATACTCCAAATGCCATGGATTCATGGGCTATTTTATCGAGAGGAAGGAGTTTCATTATACCAATAGCTACACCCGTTCATCCGAGTACCACTCACAGAAAATTAAAAAAAGCTGCGAGTATGACGGATTTTCTCGCGGAAAGAGAATTTGAGTATATGACTGGTGCTACAGCATTTGCTGTATCATGAAATCAGTTAATAAATTCAAAAGCACAAACGAGAAGGAGACATATTCCTGCAAATATATATGCAAGTTCCATAAAAAGAAAGTGAGAGGGTAGATGTTATTCATTCTCTCATATTCCAAAAAAAAAAGCAAAAGTTCGCTTCTTTTTGTTTCTTTCACTCTTTTTTATCGCAGAAATAAAACAAAATCGACCATTTTCGACAAACACCCGTGAGCTTTCTTCTTTGACTTTTTCTTCTGAAAAAATACGATTCATTTTATCGATTTCCTCCAAGAGAAATCCCTTCTATTCATAAACTTTTTTTTATGTGTTGAATCTTTGCCTACAATGGAAAACAAAATCCTATTCCGCTCCTCGTAGAGTGACTCCGAAATCTCGAATATCGTGGATATGATAGTGCTGGATTGGTTGCCTTTACGGGTGATGGACGAACTTTTCTCGAAAAAGCTGTCGGAAAAGTTTCAAATCTCGCGAGTAAAATAGAGAGAAATCCGCATTCACATGAAACAGGTTTTATCACAGGAATTGCTCATACCCGCTGGGCAACTCATGGAGGAGTAACAGAACCAAATACTCATCCACATATATCTTCTAATGGTCGATTTTTCGTTGTTCATAATGGTATCATCGAAAACTATCGTGAACTCAAAGATGAGCTTCAAAAGAAGGGGTATGTATTTTATAGCGAAACAGATACAGAGGTAGTTGCAAAACTGATCGAAGAGCACTATGATGGAGATTTGTTTTCTACTTTTGAAAAAGTAGTTCCAAAGCTCGTTGGTGCATATGCTCTCGCAGTACTCGATCGTGATCATCCTGATACACTTATTGGAGCAAAACTCGGAAGCCCGATGATTGTAGGGATTAGTCCAGATGGAACTTTCCTCTCTTCTGATATCAATGCAGTTTCTCGGGTTGCAACAGAATTCGTCACTCTCGAGGATAATGAAATCATAAAAATAGAGTGAGGAAAATATAGAGTGTTTGCTCTTGGGCAGGTTGTCGATAAAAATCGTGAAAAGATTACGAGCGAATTTCAAACAGCAACAAAAGGAAACTTCGAGACATTTACTGAAAAGGAGATTCATGAAATTCCAGAGGTTTTTCGAAATGCATTTAAAGGGCGAGTAAATTTTGAAGAAAAAACGATTACCAATGAAACACTTGAGAGACTTTGGGAATATCCTATCGAACGAATTGAGATTATCGCTTCAGGTTCAAGTTATTTTGCTGGAATGGTTGGGGCATATTGGTTTCGAGAACTCGCACATATGCCATGTGAAGTTCGAGTAAGTAGTGAGTTTCTTTATGATACATTTCTTCCAGATACAAAGACACTGTATGTATTTATGTCTCAGTCTGGTGAAACTGCAGATGTTCGTGAGAGTGTCAAAATGGTAAAAGAAAAAGGATGTCTCACATTTGGTATCGTGAATGTCGTTGGTTCTACGATTGCTCGAATGTGTGATATGGGGCTCTATACACATTCATGAGTTGAGGTTGGCGTAGCATCGACGAAAAATATCATCGGACAACTCGTTGTACTTATACTCATGACACTTTCTCTGGGGCTTAAGCGAGATCTTCAGGTGAAAGATGTCCGTGAGATTATCACTCGTCTCGGAGAACTTCCAGCAAAGTTTGAGAAACAACTAGAGGCAATCGATACACTTTGACCGATTATCGAAAAATATTCAAAATATCAGAACTTTTTCTTTCTGGGACGAAATCTCCTTTATGGAACTGCACAAGAGTGTTCTCTGAAACTCAAAGAACTTACCTA
>Ga0114938_1002724_pt1 | contig 10921 bp, 11 predicted proteins | sample AshMeaBigSpring_FD_88675 | JGI IMG/M metagenome (GOLD analysis project Ga0114938, IMG submission 88675) | Groundwater microbial communities from Big Spring, Nevada to study Microbial Dark Matter (Phase II) - Ash Meadows Big Spring | ecosystem: Environmental > Aquatic > Deep subsurface >...
AATCATCGGGCGCGAATGGGAATATCAGTTTTATATCGATGTGACATTCTCCGATTACCTAAGATATAAACAGGCAATCACAGCTATTACTCCACTAACAAAAGAACTAAAAATATTAGGCGAATATGCAGAAGGAAAATCAAGTATATAAGATCGAACCGGCCAAAAGACTAGCGAATGTGAGCGAATACTACTTCTCGAAAAAACTAAAAGAGGTAGCTCAGATGAATGCGGAAGGAAAAGATGTGATCAGTCTTGGCATAGGTAGTCCCGATATGCCTCCCTCGGAAAAAGCGATTGAGACTTTGTGTGCTCATGCTCATGATTCGAGTGCTCACGGTTATCAACCGTATACCGGTATTCCTGAACTACGTAATAGTTTTGCTCAATGGTACCGACGTTGGTACGGAGTGGAATTAGAACCCAAAACGGAGATTCAGCCACTCATCGGTTCGAAGGAAGGGATCTTACATATCACTTTAGCCTTCGTGAATCCCGGAGAACAAGTGCTGGTCCCTAATCCCGGCTACCCCACTTATACTTCACTAAGTAACCTTTTAGGTGCAGAAGTCGTTCATTACGATCTAAAGGAAGATAAGGGTTGGATGCCCGACTTCGAAGCTTTGGAAAAGATGGACCTCAGTCGTGTGAAACTGATGTGGACAAACTATCCGAATATGCCGACAGGTGCGAATGCAACCCGCGAACTATACGAACAACTAGTCGCATTTGCACAGCGTAAGAATATTATCATTGTAAATGACAACCCCTATAGCTTTATCTTAAATGATCAGCCGATCAGTATTTTAAGTATACCCGGAGCGAAAGAGTGTTGCATTGAACTGAACTCGATGAGTAAAAGTCACAACATGCCTGGCTGGCGTATCGGAATGCTTGCATCGAATGCCCGTTTTATTGAGTGGGTACTCAAAGTAAAGAGCAACATTGATAGTGGGATGTTCCGAGCCATGCAACTGGCAGCAGCTACCGCACTCGACGCAGACTCTGAGTGGTATGAAGGAAACAACAAGAACTATGCTAGCAGAAGAGACCTTGCCGGTGAGATCATGAAAACATTAGGATGTACATACGATGAAAAACAAGTCGGAATGTTTTTGTGGGGAAAAATACCCGATTGTTATCAAGATGTGGAGCAGCTAACTGAGCAGATCTTACAGGAGGCCAGAGTATTCATTACCCCCGGATTTATCTTCGGTAGCAATGGAGCCAGATATATACGCATCTCTCTTTGTTGCAAAGAGGACAAACTTTCGGAAGCATTAAACAGAATCAAATCAATCGTAAAATAAAAAATAAAATAAGATATGGAACTCGAATCAATTTTATTACCGGGTATTGAAGCTAAAAGACCCATTGTTATTGCCGGACCGTGCAGTGCAGAGACAGAAGATCAAGTGATGCAGACAGCCAAAGAGCTGGCTGCAAAAGGACAAAAGATATTTCGTGCAGGAATATGGAAACCCCGCACCAAACCCGGAGGTTTTGAAGGCGTAGGTGTAGAAGGATTAAGTTGGCTCAAAGAGGTCAAGAAAGAGACAGGGATGTACGTTGCGACAGAAATTGCTACAGCAAAACATGTATACGAATGTCTGAAAGCCGGTGTAGATATTCTTTGGGTCGGCGCACGAACAACAGCCAATCCTTTTGCCGTTCAGGAGATTGCCGATGCACTAAAAGGAGTTGACATTCCTGTGTTGGTGAAGAACCCGGTCAACCCTGATTTAGAGTTATGGATCGGAGCATTAGAACGCATCCACAACGCAGGTCTTAAACGTTTGGGAGCCATCCACAGAGGATTCAGCAGCTATGATAAAAAACTATACCGTAATCTTCCCCAATGGCATATCCCAATCGAGCTCCGTCGTCGTCTGCCTAATCTTCCTATCTTCTGTGACCCAAGTCACATCGGAGGAAAACGTGAACTCATTGCCCCACTTTCTCAACAAGCCATGGACTTGAATTTCGATGGTTTGATCATTGAAAGTCATTGCAATCCGGAATGTGCATGGAGCGATGCTTCCCAGCAAATCACACCGGATGTACTCGACTATATTCTCAATCTGCTGGTTATCCGTACAGAGACTCAGACAACCGAGAGTCTGGCTGAATTACGCAAACAGATCGATGAGTGTGATGCGAATATCATTCAGGAGCTAGCTAAGCGTATGAGAATTGCTAGAGAGATCGGAACCTACAAGAAAGAGCACAATATCACCGTATTACAGTCGGGACGTTACAATGAGATCCTCGAAAAACGCGGTATGCAAGGAGAACAATGCGGTATGGACAGTGAATTCATGAAAGCGATCTTCGAAGCGATCCATGAAGAGTCTGTTCGTCAGCAGATGGAAATAATCAATAAATAAAAATCATGAGAATTCTAATCTTAGGAGCCGGTAAAATGGGCTCCTTTTTCACCGATATATTGAGCTTTCAACATGAAACAGCGGTCTATGACATCAACCCCCATCAACTTCGCTTCGTATATAACACCTATCGCTTCACCACATTAGAAGAGATCAAAGAGTTTGAACCAGAATTGGTGATCAATGCTGCTACGGTAAAATACACGTTGGATGCTTTTCGGAAGATCCTACCCGTATTGCCCAAGGACTGTATCCTTAGTGATATTGCCTCGGTAAAAAACGGACTAAAGAAATTTTACGAAGAGAGTGGGTTCAGATATGTCTCTACCCACCCGATGTTTGGTCCCACCTTTGCAAGCTTAAACAATCTGGGTAGTGAAAATGCAATCATCATCAGTGAGAGCGATCATTTGGGAAAAGTTTTTTTCAAAGATCTATATAATAGTCTGCATCTCAACATCTTCGAATATACCTTCGATGAACACGATGAGACCGTAGCTTATTCACTCTCCATTCCGTTTGTTTCAACCTTTGTATTTGCAGCTGTGATGAAACATCAAGAAGCGCCGGGAACGACCTTCAAGAAGCATATGGCCATCGCTAAGGGACTGTTGAGTGAAGATGATTATCTGTTGCAAGAGATCCTATTCAACCCCCGCACCCCTGCACAAGTTGAAAACATCCGTACGGAACTGAAGAATTTATTAGAGATTATCAGCAACAAAGATTCTGAAAAGATGAAGAAGTACCTGACAAAGATCCGGGCAAACATCAAATAACAGAAAACTTCAGGTTAAAAATTTGTCCCTTGCAAAACAGTTTTTGCAAGGGACAAATTTTCTACGTACATTTGTATTCCGAAAGCTGATAAAAAATGATTGATCAAATAACCATAGACCGTATACTGGATGCTGCACAGATTGTTGATGTAGTATCCGAGTTCGTCACCTTGCGTAAAAGAGGGGTCAACTATGTCGGTTTATGCCCCTTTCATAATGAGAAAACCCCTTCATTCAGTGTCTCCCCTTCCAAAGGACTCTGCAAATGCTTCAGTTGTGGAAAAGGGGGGAATGTGGTTCATTTCATTATGGAGCACGAACAAATGTCGTATTATGAAGCGCTTAAGTTTCTGGCCAAGAAGTATAACATAGAGATTAAGGAGCGTGAATTAACCAATGAAGAGAAACAAGCTCAAACCGAGCGAGAGAGTATGTTCATTGTGAATAATTTTGCACGCGACTATTTCCAGAACATACTGAAGAACCACATAGACGGTCGGAGCATTGGAATGGCATACTTCCGCCAAAGAGGTTTCAGGGACGATATCATTGAAAAGTTTCAGTTAGGTTATTGTACCGAAGGGCACGATGCTTTTGCACGCGAAGCGTTGCAAAAAGGTTATCAGAAAGACTTCCTCATAAAAACAGGATTGTGTTACGAGACCGACGATCATCGCCTGCGCGACCGTTTTTGGGGACGCGTCATTTTCCCGGTTCACACTTTATCGGGTAAGGTTGTTGCTTTTGGAGGACGTGTACTCAACACGAATACCAAAGGAGTAAAAGTCAAATATGTCAACTCACCGGAGTCGGAGATTTATCACAAGAGCAATGAGTTGTACGGCATATTCTTCGCCAAACAAGCTATTGTGCGACAAGACCGTTGTTTCTTGGTAGAAGGTTACACAGACGTAATCTCCATGCATCAGTCGGGTGTAGAGAATGTAGTCTCTTCATCCGGAACCGCACTTACCCCCGGACAGATACGTTTGATACATCGTTTTACAAACAATATAACCGTTCTTTATGATGGTGATATGGCAGGAATTAAAGCCTCTATCAGAGGTATTGATATGCTGCTGGAAGAAGGGATGAATATTAAGGTGTGTCTACTGCCCGATGGGGAAGACCCCGACTCGTTCGCACGAAAATACAACTCTGAAGATTTCCAGGCATTCATCCGTAAAAACGAAACAGACTTTATTCGGTTTAAAACGGATCTTCTGTTAGAAGAGGCAGGAAAAGACCCTATCAAACGTGCCGAACTGATTACAAACATTGTCAAGAGTATCTCTGTCATTCCCGAAGCGATCGTGAGAGATGTATACATCAAAGAGTGTAGTCAACAACTCAGGATAGAAGAGAAATTATTAGTTGCCGAAGTTGCAAAATTACGTGAGATGCAACTTGAAAAAGCCAATAAACCGGTATACAACAGCAATGTTTCGAGCAATCAAAATACAACCTTAGCAGCAAACACACCTTTTCCTGATCATGGAGAGGGAGTTTTCAACAATCAGCAGCTCCATCAGAATGCTGGAGCTTTGAATTCAGAAAGTTCGTATGAGTCGTTTATTCCCCAAGAAGGGAAAGAAGGACAGGAGTTTTATAAGCTAGAAAGATTAATCTTACAAACGGTTATTCGTTATGGTGAAAGAGTGATGTGTAAGCTTACCAACGAAAACGGAGAAGAGATACCGGTAACAGTTATTGAGTATGTTACTCACGATCTTAAACAAGATGAGCTGAATTTTCACAACCCCTTGCACCGTCAGATCTTAACAGAAGCCGCCTCTCACCTTCATGACGAAGGTTTTAAAACGGAGCGTTACTTTCTGGCACACCCAAGTCCTGTGATCAGTAAACTTGCTGTCGACCTGATCAACGTACGTTATCAACTCAGTAAATACCATTCAAAATCACAAAAGATTGTGACGGACGGTGAACGCTTGCTCGAACTCGTCCCGATGTTGATGAATAATTTCAAATATGCAATTGTGACAGAAGAGTTGAAACATCTGCTTTATACTTTGCAGGACCCGGCGCTGATGAATGATAGTGAAAAATGCAATTCACTCATGAAGCGCTACAACAGTCTACGAGAAGTACAAAGTATGATGGCCAGACATTTGGGAGATCGCGTTGTATTGCGATAAACTCCCACCACTCTTTTCTTGCCGGTTTTATTTATGTCTGATCAGGTTCATAAACTCTTCGCGAGTTTTAGCCTGATTAAAAGCTCCTGTAAAATCAGAAGTAGTTGTAACAGAGTTTTGCTTTTCAACCCCTCGCATCTGCATACACATATGTTTAGCTTCCACGACAACCATCACTCCTAAAGGATTCAATGTTTCCTGAATGCATTGTTTGATCTGCAACGTCATACGTTCCTGTACCTGCAAGCGATGAGAAAAGATATCGACCACACGAGCGATTTTACTAAGTCCCGTAATATATCCATTGGGAATATATGCCACGTGTGCTTTTCCATAGAAAGGCAACATATGATGTTCACAGAGTGAGAAGAAATCGATATCTTTAACGATCACCATCTGACTGTATTCTTCTTGAAACTTAGCGGAACGCAAAACCTCATGCGGGTCCATATGATACCCTTTGGTCAAGGTAAGCATTGCTTTGGCTACACGTTCAGGAGTTTTCAACAGTCCTTCACGATTTGCATCCTCCCCCAATAGGGTAAGAATACTATGATAATGGCTTTTCAACTCTTCTAAAGCCGGAGAAACAATCTCTTCTTTTTCTAGCATAATATAATCTTATAAAGAAACATTGATATGATCTCTTACAATAGAGACCTCCTTAAAAATGCCCGTTGCCCTTAGTTTTCGCATCATAGCATCCGCTTCCTCAATGGTACGAAAATCACCAACTCTACACAACCAACGGGGAGGATTGAACATCGGATAAACAGCTAATTCCGGAAAGTACTCTTTAATACGTGAGGCAACATTATAAGCCTCATTCTTGGCCTGACGAGTATTATTACCAGCATAAGTCTGTACTCGGAAGCCTTGAGCTTTCACGATTTTTTGTTCACCTGTAGCAGGACGTTCCTTTCCAAGAAGACTTTCAATAGAAGGATCTTGGTGAATAGTAACTTTTCCTTGCCCCGGAACAGTGCGTTCCAAACTCTTAACAATGTTTTGAGCCTGTGACGTACATATACCTGTAAAAGTAAACAGTAAAAGCAATTTTAATTTTCTCATTGAATTTGGATAAAAGCCCACAGATAAATTACTTTATCTGTGGATATTTTTATTGATTTTCTAAATATTAAGCATTAAATGCATCGATAATACCTTTGAAGTCGGCTACTTTCAAAGCAGCACCACCAATCAAACCACCATCAACATCTGCTTTTTCGAAAATTTCCTTAGCATTAGAAGGTTTGCAGCTACCACCGTAAAGGATCGATGTGTTTTCAGCAATTTCTTTACCATATTTCTCAGCTACGATTGAGCGGATAAATGCATGGATCTCTTGAGCTTGATCAGGAGTTGCAGTTTTACCAGTACCGATCGCCCAAACTGGTTCGTAAGCTAATACGATCTTAGAAAAATCTTCAGCAGAAAGAGAGAATACAGATTCCAACTGAGCAGCAACCACTTCGTTTTGTTTGTTCGCTTCGCGTTCTTCCAAAACTTCACCAATACAGAAGATCGGAGTCAAGCCGTTAGCCAAAGCTAACTTAGTTTTTTCTTCCAAGATAGCAACTGTTTCACCGTAGTAAGCACGACGTTCAGAGTGACCAAGGATTACATATTTAGCACCTGTAGAAGCCACCATAGAAGCAGAGATTTCGCCAGTATAAGCGCCTGATTCTTTATCAGCACAGTTTTCTGCACCTACACCGATCTTAGCAGCGTCAACCAATGGAGTAACAGAAGCTAAATGGATAAAAGGAGTGCAGATAATCACATCGCAATTAGGCTTTTCAGCAGCCAAAGCATCATTCAATTCTTTTGCAAGCGCGAGACCTTCTTGAAGGTTCAAGTTCATTTTCCAGTTACCTGCAACAATGTTTTTTCTCATTTTGTTTTTATTTAAAAGGGTTAATAAATCTACATATTCTAACTAACAATTGGGTTTTGATCATTTGCATGATCATCAGGATGCTTCCTTTCCTGTTTCTTCTCCATATGCTTTATGACCAGCACATCGACCCCTAATACCACGATCAGCGGTAAAACGAACCATAAGAACACTAAGCCAAGAGAATACAAATCATTTTCAGTCTTTTGCTTTCCAATCTCCAAATTCTCCAGTTTATCGGTCAGTACATACTCATCAGGGATATCTTGATCCCCCCATTTATTCAGTATCAAACCGTTCTTAATCAGCATCAAGCCAGGGTTAGAGCGAATCATCGTTTTGAGAGTGATATCATCCACCAGACAAAATGGATATTCAGCACCGGTTTTATCTTTCCAATTTTCTATCTCTTCCTCTGAAGAAGAGGTCAGACAATAGAACTTATATCCATGTTCAACAGAATAATCGTATAGTTCATTGATCAGATCAATATTACTATCGTCGGCTTCATCTATGCGGTGAGCAACCAAAAGAAAAGTGTATCCCATATCTGTCAGAATATCATCCGTAATATCTTCACCGGTATCAGAGAAAGTGATCGAGAAATCATGTATAGGAGGTTCGTATCCTTTTTGCTTTACCACAGTGCGGCTATCAATAAAAGTCCAAGTACTATCCGGGTAGTTTTCTAACGAAAACTCCTTTTGCACTCCATTCTTCTCCAAAATGAATTTCGTTTCATAAACACTAGGTTTAGCATCAGGCGGAACGATCATTCCTTCAGGAATACTTTTGCCGATTTTATAAGGGCGAAAATCGATGATTGGCAAGTGTGCCAAACAATAAAAAGAGAGAGCAAAAACAAATAGGATGGTATAGAGTGAGACGAGCCACTCCATTTTCAAACTCACAAAGCGAACAATTAACGAACGCCATTTAAAAACAGAAATTGCGGCAATGAGCAAAATCACATTTTTGCCAAAAGTCTGCCAATTAGTTAAGATCCACGCATCACCAAAACATCCACAATCGGATACAGGATTGAACAACGCCAGGAAAAGTGTCAAAGGCGTTAAGACAATCATCATGATGAGTGCTAAAGTGGTAGCTGTTATTCTACGAACGCCAAAAAAGAGAAATATACCTACACAAAATTCGATGGACGATAAAACGACGGCAATCAACAAAGGAACAAAAGAGGGAACTATCCCTCCTACTCCAAATGCGTGCATATAATCCTCTATTTTATACATAAAACCTAGAGGATCCACCGCTTTTACAAATCCGGAGAATATGAAAGCTGCTGCCAATAGAAATCGGCAGAAATTAGCCCATAAATTCTGAATGATATGTATCTGTTTATCTTTCAAATTCTATTTTAATCAATCCAAAAACAGAGTAATTAATCATATCCATGTAGTTGGCGTCGACTCCTTCTGAAACCAAAGTCTGCCCCGCCAAACTCTCAATTTGTTTGGTACGATAAATCTTCATTAAAATCAGATCTGTGTACGAACTTGTACGCATACTTCTCCAAGCCTCATCATAATCGTGATTCTTGGCAAGCATCAACTCTAAAGCCGACTTTGAATATTTATCGTATAGTTCCATCGCTTCATCGTTACTGATATCCGCAACATCCGAATAGCCCAGTTCCAATTGGATCAAACCGATAATACCATAATTAACGATGGCTATCAGTTCGGAACGTATGCCTTCGTCAATATAAACAACACCTTTAGTTTCAATACTCCGGATGCGATTGGCCTTAATAAAAATTTGGTCAGTCACCGAAGAAGGTCTTAATATTCGCCATGCAGGACCGTAGTCGTGCAGCTTTTTTGAAAATAAGTCACGACAAATAGTTATGACGTGCTCGAATTGTTGCTTGGTATCTTTCATTTTTTCATAAATAGTATGCAAAGGTAGCAATAATTAAACAAAAACAGAAAGAGGGTACTCTAAATTATATTAAAGTACCCTCTTTATGAATATGTTTATTTTATATTATGAGCAACGCAAAACCTGACCCGGGCGCAAAAGAGTAGTCGTCTTAATTCGGTTCAGTTTACAAAGTCGACTGATGGATACCCCACGTACTTTCGAAATACGCGACAAAGTATCTCCGGATTTAACTTTGTGATAGCGGATAGCACCTTCAGCAACTTCACTGCCAGAACGTCCGCTAGACATTCTTTGTCCCTTACGGAAGGTATAAGTATCAGCTACGATATCTTGTCTCGGGAAATCGAACATCAAAGCCGGATTAATAACGACACCCAAGAAACGAGTCTCAAAATGCAAGTGAGATCCGGTAGAATGTCCGGTGTTTCCACCTAATCCGATTGGTTCACCCGCTTTAACTGTTTGATTTTCATCAACGAGTTGTTTAGACAAGTGACCATAAATTGTTTCCAATCCATTACTATGGCGAATCACTACATATTTGCCATAACCTCTGCGTTCATATTTTACAATGCGTACTTTTCCATCAAAAGCCGCAACGATTGTATCGCCAATGTTTACTTTCAAATCCAATCCGTTGTGCATTCTTCTCCAACGTGGTCCGTAAGGAGAAGTAATTTTTCTGCTCGGAGTTGGCATGCAAAATCCTGTTAAATCAATATTAAATGATTCCGGAATAATTGCATCTCTGCCATATGCGTGAACATATTGATTATTCCAATTAGGGTAAAGACTTAATGCAGGGTACTCTGATTGTTCTGCACGGATCTGTCTTTGAAGAGCTAAAGAGTCTACTGTTTTTAATTTTCTGTCAATTGGTGCTTGACGTGCAATCAGGTCCTGAGAAAAAGAGCTCAGACTGACCATAGCCGTTGCAGCTACCATTACTGTTTTAATAATGTTGTTAAACTTCATTCGTATTTTATCAATCATTCAATCAATATTCGTCATTTGCATAAAGAAAGTCGAAAGTGACTTGTTTATAGTCGAATATCTCTTCAGGTTTAAAAAATCGGATTAATTCAGCAGCCGCTGTTTCCGGACAATCGGAAGCATGCACAATATTTTCTTGAAAGCTCATACTGTAATCTCCACGAATTGTACCTGGCGCTGCCAGTCGTCCATTTGTTGGTCCCGCCAATGTTCGGACTGTATGAATAGCATCCACACCTTCGAAACAGCAAACAATAACAGGGGCAGTCATCATTGAATCTTTCACCCGTTGAAAAAAAGGTTTGCTACTTAAATGAGCGTAATGCTCGCTCAGCACTTCATCTGTCAATTTTACCATTTTCATTCCGGCCAGTCTTAAACCTTTGCGTTCAAAGCGGTTGGTAATTTCGCCAATAAGTCCTCGTTGAAGAGTACATGGCTTTAATATAACCAGTGTTTTTTCAATCATAATTTCGACAGATATAAAGCGGTTAAACAATGTGTTGCTAAAAAAATTCTCCCAAAGATAACATTTTCAAATGAAAGCGCCAACACTCTCTTAACGTTTTTTGATAGGGCCACCCAGCAAAATAGAAGATATCTGTAGGCTAAAGTACTATAAATAGGGAAGATAGAATAAAAACATGTTTTGCAACATGTGAATGCAAAAAAACGGGATGTTTAACCGTTTTTTCAACTAATAGCGGCCCAGTTAACATTCGTTTTACGAAGCGCTTTGAGTTGTTTCCAAAGAATCTGATTGTCTGGATTTTCGGAGAGAGGATCTTCATCCAATATTTTTTC
>Ga0114938_1002725_pt1 | contig 10918 bp, 12 predicted proteins | sample AshMeaBigSpring_FD_88675 | JGI IMG/M metagenome (GOLD analysis project Ga0114938, IMG submission 88675) | Groundwater microbial communities from Big Spring, Nevada to study Microbial Dark Matter (Phase II) - Ash Meadows Big Spring | ecosystem: Environmental > Aquatic > Deep subsurface >...
CTGCTTCCGGAGCAGGTGGTAGGCGCTGATGCCCATGACGAAGAACGCCGCCAGCAGCAGGGCGGCCGGCACCACGTGCAGGATCTGCAGGATGCTGAAGGGGTTGAAGACCACGGCGGCGAAGTCGGTGAGCTCGGCCCGGCCGTTGCGCAGGGCGTAGCCCACCGGGTGCTGCATCCAGCCGTTCGCGGTGAGGATCCAGATCGCGGAAAGGTTGCTCGCCCCGGCCACCAGCCACATCACCGCGGCGTGCGCCCTGCGCGAGAGCTTCTTCCAGCCGAAGACCCAGACGCCGATCAGGGTCGACTCCAGGAAAAAGGCCGCGGTCGCCTCGATGGCCAGCAGCGAGCCGAAGATGTCGCCCACGTAGGCCGAGTACCCCGACCAGTTGGTGCCGAACTGGAACTCCAGCGTGATCCCCGTGACGACCCCCACGGCGAAGTTGATCAGGAAGAGCTTGCCCCAGAACTGGGTCATCTTGAGGTAGATTTCATCACCGGTGCGCGCGTAGCGGGTCTCCATGACCGCGACCAGTACCGATAACCCCAACGTCAGCGGCACAAAAAAAAGTGGAAAATGGTGGTCGCGGTGAACTGCAGGCGCGAAATCAACAGCGTGTCCATCTTACATGGCACCTTTCTTCAGACGGTTCACTCCACGGCGCTGCCGGCCGGCCGGCGCCGCAACTGACGGCAACAAGGGCGTACAACTGGTTTCCTGGAGGATCCGGGCGAAGGTGGCCTCCTGAAGCGTCTGCCGCAGCTGGTCCCTGGCTTTGGCCCAGATGCAGTGCACCGCGCAGGCATGGCTGCGGTTGCAGGACTCCGGCCGCATGATGCAGTCGTTCAGGAAGATTTCGCCGATCACCGCCTCGACCACCTCCAGCAGGGTCAGCTCCGCGGGGGCCACGACCAACCGGAACCCGCCCCGGGCGCCCTGGACGATTTCGATCGCGCCGGCCCGGGCCAACTGCTGCGCGATCTTGCCCAAAAACTGGTCGGGAATGTCCATCTTGCCGGCGATCTCCTTGCGCGCGCAGAGCACCCCCTTCCCCTGGGATGCCAGGTACAGCACACAGCGCACCGCGTATTCGCCCGCCCGGGTCAGTCGCACGCAGCCTCCATTTAACTGGATAAATAAGATCTTTTTAATCCTATTTATTCGATCACCCGATGCCTGTCAAGCATTTTTCTTCAGCCATGACGGTCGCCAGCACCCTGATCTGCCAGCAGGCAAGGCGATTCGAATGATTATAGATTGATTGACATGTCTAATATGGCTTGATATTTTAAGCTATATTTAAGTGTGTTACGGTGGAGGCAGACATGATCCGCACCAACATTTCCGACCTGAAAAACCGGTTGAGCTATTATTTGAGGCTCGTGCGGGCGGGGGAAGTGGTTGAAATCCTGGAACGTAGAGTGCCGCTGGCGCGCATCGAGGCGGTCAGCGGAATTCAAGATAAAAAGTCCGGCAATGGCTGGCTTAAACGCATGGTTGAACTGGGAGTCATCACCGCTCCCAAGTCCAGGGCAACCCGTGCCGCCCTTGGACGGATGGATCAGGTGATTTCCGAAGGAGGCCGAGACACGGGCGCCCTGAATGCCTTGAAAAAAGACCGGGAGGATGGCAGATGAGGTTCTGGGACTCTTCCGCTATAATCCCGCTTATCGTGAAGGAGGCGCAGTCGGAGTACTGTATCCAAGCCTATCGTGCCGATTATGACATGCTGATCTGGACTTTGAGCAAAGTGGAAATTTTCAGCGCTCTCTGCCGGCGGCTGCGCGACGGCGCCCTCGGGCCGGAGGCGTTCGATGCAGCCTCGCGTCGCATGAACGCTCTCTTTGAAGCCATTTATGAGGTCAGCGCGATTCAACGCGTGAAGGACCGGGCGATCCGCTTGCTGAGAATCCACCCGTTGAGAGTGGCCGATGCTCTTCAGCTGGCGGCAGTTATGGTGGCAACCGAGGAAAATGCGCAGCGGCTTCCGCTGATGTGCTTTGACGATCGCCTAACCGCCGCTGCCAAGTTGGAAGGCTTCGAAGTAAACCCGCACTGAATAAGGAAGTCTTCCGTGCGTCTTGCCTCCTACGCCTTTCTGACCGAAGCCGACTGGACCCGCCGCATCGACGAGCTGGACCGGATCGCCGCCCGCTGCGAGCTCTGCCCGCGGCGCTGCGGCGTGAACCGTCTGGCCGGCGAGCGCGGCTTCTGCGGCGCGCCGGGCGGGCTCGTCCTATCGAGCATCTTTCCCCACCACGGGAGGAGCCGCCGCTCTCCGGCACCGGCGGCTCGGGAACGGTCTTCTTCACCCACTGCACCCTGAAGTGCGTCTTCTGCCAGAACTACCAGATCTCCCACGAACAGGAAGGGCGCACGTTTTCCGAGGAAGAGCTGGCCGGGAAGATGCTCGGTCTCCAGGCAAAAGGCTGCCACAACGTCAACCTGGTGACGGCCACCCATTTCCTGCCATGGGTCCTGCGTTCGCTGCGGCTGGCGGCGGAATCGGGGCTGGCGATCCCGGTGGTGTACAACTGCGGCGGCTACGAGCTGGGGGAGACCATCGACCTGCTCAAGGACGTGGTGGACATCTGGCTGCCGGACATGAAATACGGCCGCAATGAGCCCGCCCGTCTCTACTCCAAAGCCCCGGATTACGTCGAGATCAACCAGGCCGCTATCCGCCGCATGTTCCGCCAGGTCGGACCGCTGCGCTGCGACCCCGCCGGCATCGCCCGCCGCGGCCTGTGCATCCGCCACCTGGTGCTGCCGAACGACCAGTCCGCCAGCCGCGACGTGCTCGCCTTTCTGCAGCAGACCTTCGATCCCCAGGACGTGTTCATCAGCCTGATGGCCCAGTACCGGCCCCTGTACGGCGCCGACCGCCACGCCCTGATCGACACCCGAGTGGATGCCCGGGAATACGAGACGATCAAGCGCGGATTTATCGCCGCAGGCTTCGAAGGCTTCTACCAGGACCCGGAGAAGCTCGACGCGGCCTTCGTCATCGATTTCAAGACCCGCAAGGAGGAATCCTTGAACGGTTCATGACACCCATTCCCGCAGCAAAAGGAGGTCCCCATGCGCTGGAAGCAGTTCTTCACTCCGGTGAAATCCATCGACGCGGTCGAAGCGAAAGACTACATGAACCGCACGGCAGGCGATGCCTTCACCCTGCTCGACGTGCGCCAGCCCGGTGAATACGAGACCGAACACCTGCCCGGCGCCAAACTGATCCCGCTGCCGGAGCTGGGCGCGCGCCTGGCCGAGTTGGACGCCGACAAACCGACGGTGGTCTACTGCGCCATCGGCGGACGCAGCCGCATCGCGGCCCAGGTGCTGGCGGCCAAGGGGTTCAAAGAGGTGATGAATCTGTCCGGTGGGATCAAGGCCTGGAACAGCCAGAAGGCGGTCGGCCCGGAAGACCTCGGCCTGAGTCTTTTCTCGGGCAAGGAATCCCCGGAAGAAACGCTCCTGACGGCCTATGCGCTCGAGGAGGGCCTGCGCGAGTTCTACCTCGCGATGGCGGGGCGGGTCAAAGCCGAGAACGCGCGCCGCTTGTTCGAAAAGCTTTCCACCATCGAGGTCAAGCACCAGGATCGCATTTTCGAGGAATACCGCCGGCTGTCCGGCGCCGCGGTGACTCGCGAAGAGTTCGCCCGAAAGGTGGTTGCCCCCGCCATGGAAGGCGGGCTGACCACTCAGGACTACCTGCAGCGCTATCAACCCGATCTGGAGGTACCGGAGGAAGTCATTTCCCTGGCCATGGCGATCGAGGCCCAGGCCCTGGACATGTATCAGCGCGCCGCCGATCGGGCCGGAGGCGGCGACAGCAAGAGCGTGCTGACCCAGATCGCCAACGAGGAGCGCGCCCACCTGGAGCAATTGGGGACGCTGTTCGCGAAGCACTAGGGCGGGCGCCGCCCGCCGAGCGAGAGGAAGAAGGCATGAAAAAGCACCTGGTGTTGGCCGGCGGCGGCCACGCGCACATGGTGACCTTGGCGAACCTGCGCGGATTCGTCGAAAAGGGATGTCGTGTCACGGTGATTCAGCCCTCCGAGCACCACTACTACTCCGGCATGGGCCCCGGCATGCTCGGCAAGACCTACACGCCGGAGGAGATCCGCTTCGCCACCCGGCACGTCGTGGAAAAAATGGGCGGCGCCTTCGTCCTGGGGCGGGTCGCCCGGATCGACCCGGTCGCGCGGACCGTGCACCTGGAATCGGGGGATCCAATCCCCTACGACGTGCTTTCCTGCAACGTGGGCAGCCAGGTGCCGCAGAACAGGATCGTCGGCGGTTTGAAGGACATCTACCTGGTCAAACCGATCGAACGGCTGCTGGAGGCGCAGCGGCGCATCCTCGAAATCGCACCCGTCAGGAAGCTGTCGATCGGGATCGTGGGCGGCGGCCCTTCGGCCGTCGAGATCGCGGGCAACGTCTGGAGGCTGACGCGCGGGCCGGGGCTGCAACCGGCGGCGATCCGCATCCTCACCAAAACCACGGTGATGCCGCACCACCCCGAGGGCGTAAGGGCCAAGGCGCTGGCGTCATTGAAGCGGCGCGGGATCGAAATCATCGAAAATTGCGACATCCGGGAAATCCGCACCGGGCGAGTGGCCGCGGCCTCCGCAGCAACCTACGATATGGACATCGTCTTCGTGGCCGTCGGCGTGACGCCCAACCCGGTTTTCCGGGAATCCGGGATCCCGACCGGGCCCGACGGCGGCTTGCTGGTCAACCGCTACCTGCAGAGCCCGGATCACCCCGATATTTTCGGCGGCGGCGATTGCATCCACTTCCAGCAGGCCCCTCTGGACAAGGTGGGCGTCTATGCCGTGCGCCAGAATGCGGTCATCTGCCACAACCTGATGGCCGCGCTGGAAGGCCGGCCGCTGCAGGCCTTCGCTCCGGGCGGGGACTATCTGCTGATCTTCAACCTGGGCGACGGCACGGGGATTTTCTACAAGCGGCCGATCCTTTTCGGCGGCCGTCCGGCCTTCTTCATCAAGGATTACATCGACCGCAAGTTCATGCGCCGGTTCCAGGCGCTGGAGCCTTAATCTTTGAGCGCGCCCATGGTCAGCCCCTGCACGATCGTCCGCCGCACGAAGAAGGCGAAAATCGAAACCGGCAGCACGATCAAGGTGGCGGCCGCTCCGATCCCGGCCCAGTCTATTTTCCCGTACGAGATGAAATTATAGACCGCCACCGGCACGGTCTTGGTTCTGGGGCCGGAGAGGATCAGCGAGAACAGAAACTGGTTCCATGAAAAGATGAAGGCCATGATGGCCGAAGTGGCGATGCCGTTGCGCACCAGCGGCAGCACGATGATCAAAAAACTCTGCAGCCGCGAACAGCCGTCGATCATGGCGGCGTCCTCCAGGTCGGCCGGGACGCTTTCGAAGAAGGCGACCATCAGCCAGGTCACCATCGGCAGGGTGATGATCAGGTGCGTGAGGGTGAGGGCGGTGTAGGTGTCGATGAGCTTCAGGTAGCGGAAGATGATGTACCAGGGCAGCAGGTAGCTCACGAAGGGGGTCATGCGCGCCAAGAGGATCATGATCCCGATCTTGCCCTGCCGGTACTTGGCGATGGAATAGGCCGCCGGCAGGCCCAGGAGCAGCGAGATCCCGGTGGCCAGGCCGGCGATGAGGAGGCTGTTCAGCAGGTAGCGCAGGAAGTTGTGCTGCTGGAAGACCGCCTGGTAGTTCTCCAGGGTCGGCGCGAAGATGAATTCCGGCGGGTAGGCGATGTTCTGGACGCCGGTCTTGAGCCCGGTCATGACCATCCAGGCGAATACGAAGACCTGCGGCACGCTCAACCCGACGGCCCCGGCATAGAACAGGATCGACTGGGCGGTCCGGGCGGCGGCGGTTTTCTTCATCCTCCCTCCGTCAGCGGTCCTGCGCGCCGAGGCGCATGCGGTTCATCGCCACGTTGAACGCCAGCACGATCAGGAACACCACCACCATCAGCGCCGAGCCGTAGCCCGCCTTGAAGAAGCCGAAGCCGACCGTGTAGGAGTAGAGATAGAGCGTTTCGGAGGCGATGCCCGGCCCGCCCTGGGTGATGGTGTAGATCATGTCGAATTCCTTCAAATTGTCGAGCGAGCGCAGCATGAGCGCCGCGATCAAGACCGGCCGGATCATGGGCAGGGTGATGTACCAGAAGATCTGCAGCGCGCTGGCGCCGTCGATGCGCGCGGCCTCGTAGGGGTCGGGGGGCAGCGATTTGAGGCCGGCCAGCACGATGAGGGTGATCATGGGGGTCCACTTCCACACGTCCACCAGCACGAGGGCCGGGATCACCGTGTGCTCGCCGCTGACCCACAGGCTGCCCGGCAGGCCGACGCCGCGCAGCAGGTAGTTCAGCACCCCGATTTCGGGGTTCAGCATGATCCGCCAGATCAGCGCGACCGCCACCGGCGTGGCCGCGAACGGGAAGATGTAGATCGCCTGGACGATCTCGCTGCCCCGGAACTCGCGGTTGAAGTAGATCGCGATCAGCAGCCCCAGGCCGATCTCGAGAGCGAGGCTCAGGCCGCTGAAGTAGACCATCACCTGGACCCCGTTCCAGACGCGGTCGTCCGACACCAGGTCGATGAAGTTGTCGAAGCCGACGAAGACCGGCTGACCCAGGCCGACGGTCCACTTGGTGAAGGCCAGGTAGATGTTGAAGGCGATGGGCAGGACCACGATCAGAAACAGCACGACCACCGCCGGCGCCGGGTAAACCCAAGCCTGGCGGCGGTCCATGAACCGGCTGACGGCGTTGGCGGTGCTTGACATAGCGGATATCGCCGCCGGGCCCGGTCGCGGCGAAGTACCGGGCCGGACCCGATGGCGGCTTATTGATGGTTTAAAAATAGTCCGGACGTGGATTTGAAATCTCCCCTCGCCTCTCTTTGCCAAAGCGGTGAAATCCCTCCCTTTGGAAAAGGGAGGTTAGGAGGGATTTTCATTGTCCAGTCCATTCAATTTCAGGACCGCTCCTAAAATAGCGTCCGTCCAAAAAGGGTGGATTTCGGTTCAGGCCAAGGCCGCAGCGTTTTCGCAACCGCAGGCGTAGCGTGCCTACGCCGAGGATTGCGAAAAGCGCGCACGCCGGCATGGACCGCAAGACGCCGTTTCCGGATGGGCACCAGGTTAACGCTCCATCTTCTTGTCCATCAGCTCGGAGGCCTTCTTGGCCGAGGCCTCCACGTCCTTGCCCTGGATGGCGTCCACGATGACTTGGCCGATGATGTCCCGGATCTCGGGCACGTTGATGACCGGCGGGTTCCACTGCGGCTGGCCCATCTCGAAAGACTTGAGCGAGTTGGCGGTCCAGTCCGGCTGGGCGTCCTTGGACTTGTAGTCCGTGGAGTTCCAGGCCGAGGCGCGTCCCGCCGGAACGCCCGAGAGCATCGCCGCCAGCGATTTTTCCTTGCCGGTGGCCCATTGGATGAAGAGCCAGGCCGCTTTCTGGCGATCGGCCGGGCTGTTCTTGTTGATGGACAAACTCCAGTTCGAGACATGCGGCACGCTGCCCGCCGGCCCGGCCGGGATGACGGCGTAGCCGACCTTGCCGGCCACCTTGGATTCCTTGGGGTTCTCGTACAGAGACTTGAACACGTTGGCGTCGTAGATCATGGCGGCCTTGCCTTCCATGAAGGCCGATGTGCTTTCGGCCCAGTGCAGCATGCTGCCGCCCTCGGGGCCGTAGTTCTTCAGAAGATCACCGTAGAATTTGAAGGCGGCGACGCTCCCGGGGGCGGCCAGGTTCGACTGGCCCTTGGCGTTCGTCCAGGAGCCGCCGAAGCTGTAAAGAAAATCGACCCACTGGGAGGTGGCCGCGGCGCCCTTGCCGCGCAGGGTGATGCCGACCATTTTCTTGCCGTCGACCTCCTTGCCGTGGAAGAACTTGGCGGTCTCCTCGAGCTCCTTCATGGTCGTCGGGACCTTGACCTTGAACTGCTCAAACAGGTCCTTGCGATAGGCCAGCAGCGACGTCTCGGAGTTGATGACCACGCCGATCTGCTTGCCTTCGACCGTCGCGGCCTTGGTGAAGCTAGCGAAGAAGTCCTTGGGTTCCCAGGCCGCTTCGGTCAGCTTGGGGTCTTTGATGAAGGCGTCCAGCGGCTGCAGCCAGCCCGCCTTCCAGAAGTAGAGTTCGTCCTGCCCCGGCATGATCATGTAGCCGTCCAGCTTGGCGCCGGCGTTGAGCTCGATCGTGCGCTTGTTGCGGAACTGGTCCTCGGGGAAGACCTCCATGACCACCTTGATGCCGGTCAGCTTTTCGAACTCCGGGATCTTGGGCTCGATGAAGGTGGTGAACGGGTGCTTGTTCATCAGGAAGCGGATCTCGGCGCCCTGGAACTGTTTCCAGTCGACCTGGGCCGCGGCGCCGGCCGCGAACACGGCGGCGCAGAACAGGGTCATCATGATGGTGAATGCAGTTTTTTTCATGGTAAGGTTTCCTCCTTTTAGTTTTTCGGATTTCGTGTTTCGAATTTATAACGCGCACATGTCCTTCTGAAATTCAAATTGTCTTCATGTTGCATAAAATTTCACTTACAAGAGACTAAACCTCATACGATGGTTTGCGAGGTCTCCCTGTCGAACAAATGCGTCCTGGCCATCTTCAGCTCCACCTCCAGCATCTGGCCCACGGATAGCGGCCGGTCGGGCGCCTCCATGCGGGCGACGAACGCATGCGGTCCGCAGCTCAGATAGACGAAGGTCTCGGCCCCCAGCGTCTCCACCACTTCCGCGCGCGCGGCGAGCCGGCTGGGTGCCGGCCCCGCCGCGGCGTCACGCGCCGCCATGTCCTCGGGCCGCACCCCGAAGACGATCGGCCGGCCGGCATGTGCGGCGAGCCGGTCATGGAACTCGTCGGGCAGCTGCAGTTTGAGGCCCTCGGCCGAAACCCAGTAATTCCGGGCTTCGCGGATCAGGGTCGCGTCGATGAAGTTCATGGCCGGCGAGCCGATGAAGCCGGCGACGAAGCGGTTGGCGGGGTGCTTGTAAACCTCGAGCGGCGCGCCGGACTGCTGCAGGGCGCCCCGGTTCATGATGAAGATCCGGGAGGCCATGGTCATGGCCTCGACCTGGTCGTGGGTGACGTAGATGATGGTCGCCTCCAGCCGTCGGTGAAGCTTGCTGATTTCGGCCCGCATGGCCACCCGCAGCTTGGCGTCCAGGTTGGAGAGCGGCTCGTCGAACAGGAACACCTTGGGCTTGCGCACGATGGCCCGACCCACCGCCACGCGCTGGCGCTGCCCGCCGGAGAGCTGCTTGGGCCGGCGGTCCAGCAGATCGTGGATGCCGAGGATGTCCGCCGCTTCCTGAACCCTGCGGTCGATCTCGCTCTTGGCGAACTTGCGGATCTTGAGCCCGAAGCCGAGGTTCTCGCGCACGCTCATATGCGGGTAGAGGGCATAGTTCTGAAAGACCATGGCGATGTCGCGGTCCTTGGGCCCCACGTCGTTGACCCGCCGGTCGCCGATGTAGATCTCCCCCGCGCTCACCGCCTCGAGCCCGGCGATCATCCGCAGGGCCGTGGTCTTCCCGCACCCGGAGGGTCCCACCAGGACGGCGAACTCCTTGTCCCGGATCTCGATGTTGAGGCGATCGACGGCGAGCGAGTTCTTGAACCGCTTCACCACGTCCTTGAGAACGACCCCTGCCACTCTCCACCCTTCGCCGAAAAGCTAAATGGAGTACGACGAAAACCCGCCGTCGATGGGCACGACCACTCCGGTCACGAAGGCCGAAGCGTCCGACAGCAGCCAGATCACGGTCCCCATCAGCTCCTCGGGCTTGCCGTAGCGGCCCATGGGCGTATGGGCCAGCACCTTGCGGGCGCGCGCCGTGAGTTCTCCGGTCTGCGGATCGATGTGCAGGAACTTGAGCTGTTCGGTCAGCAGAAAACCGGGAGCGATGGCGTTGACCCGGATGCCCGCATGCGCGAAATGCACAGCCAGCCAGCGGGTGAAGTTGGAGACCGCGGCCTTGGCCGCCGAGTAGGCCGCCACCTGCGTGAGCGGCGTCATGGCGCTCATGGAGCTGATGTTGAGCACCGCGCCGCGGCCGCGGCTTAGCATGCCGCGCGCGAAGGTGCGCGTGGCCAGGAACGTGCCGAGAAAATTGAGGTCGAAGACGCTGCGGAACCCTTCGTAGTCCAGGTCGAAAAACGTCTTGAGCCCCGGAGTTTCGGCCTCTCCGGGTTCCAGAAACTCGCGGTTCGTGCTGCCGCGCGGGTCGTTGCCGCCGGCGCCGTTGATCAGGATGTCGGGGGGGCCCCACAGCGCGCCGATCTGCTCGAAGCACGCCTGCAGCTCGTCCGGGCTGAGCACGCTGCAGGGAAAAAAGCGCGCAATCCCTCCGCGCTCGGCGATGGCCGCCTCGCGCGCACGGCCCTTCTCCGCGTGGATGTCCAGGATCGCCACCTTGACGCCCAAGGCGGCCAGGGCTTCGGCCATCATGCCGCAGAGCTCCCCGCCCGCGCCGGTGACGGCCGCGGTGCGCCCCTGCAGGTCGAACAATCTGGTGAGATCGGGAAGCATGATTCCTGAGGAAGGTTTTCTATCGCGGTTGCCTTGCGAAAGTCAATGCTCGCCGCCGACGGCCCTCGTCAGGTTTTTCCTGTGGTGAGGTGTGATGAACTCGTAAAAATTCATCTATTGCGACGACTTCGTAAAAAGTCCAAGGTCAAGGCACGCGATTCTCGTGTCGCGAGGCGTACTGGCAGTACGCCGCAGCGGCAACGAGATGAAGCGCAACGCCGAGATTGGGCTTTTTACGAAGTCGTCAGGTGGGCCTGCCACTGGGTGTGGAAGAAGGTCCCGCGCGGCTGATCCACGCGTTCGTAGGTGTGGGCCCCGAAGTAGTCCCGCTGGGCCTGGATCAGGTTGGCCGGCAGCCGTTCGCTGCGA
>Ga0114938_1002727_pt1 | contig 10915 bp, 6 predicted proteins | sample AshMeaBigSpring_FD_88675 | JGI IMG/M metagenome (GOLD analysis project Ga0114938, IMG submission 88675) | Groundwater microbial communities from Big Spring, Nevada to study Microbial Dark Matter (Phase II) - Ash Meadows Big Spring | ecosystem: Environmental > Aquatic > Deep subsurface >...
GACCTGCGCCAGGGCGTGACGCTCGAAGTCATGGGCGAAGGCGACTCGATGGGCCCTCTCAACGAGACGATGCGCAGGCACGTGCTCGAGCGCCAGGGCGACATTCGCTACGACGTGGACTGGACGACGCTCGGCGGGTACCTGAGCAAGCTCGAGTCGCGCGGCGTGGCCATGAACGTCGCCTCCTTTGTGGGCGCGACGACCGTACGCGCATACGTTCTCGGCGAGGGCGACGTGCAGCCGACGGCTGCGCAGCTCGACGAGATGCGCGCGCTCGTTCGGCAGGCGATGGAAGAAGGCGCGATGGGCGTGGGCTCCTCCCTCATCTACGCGCCTGCCAGTTACTCGAAGACGCCGGAGCTCGTTGCGCTCGTGAGCGAGGCAGGCCGCTGCGGTGGCATGTACATCACCCACATGCGCAGCGAAGGCGACCGGCTCGTCGAGGCCGTGCAGGAGACGATCGAGATCGCGCGGGCCTCCGGTGCTCCCGCGGAGATCTATCACCTCAAGATGGGCGGCCGGGCGAACTGGGGCAAGATCGACAGCGTGATCGCGATGATCGAGGAGGCCCGTCGCTCGGGCGTGCGGATCACCACCGACATGTACACATACGTCGCCGGCGCGACCGGCCTCGACGCGGCGATGCCGACCTGGGTCCAGGACGGCGGGCTCGAGGCCTGGATCGCGCGCCTGCGCGATCCGCAGATCCGCTCGCGCGTCGTCGCGGACATGCGTGCCCCGGGCTCCGACTGGGAAAACCTCTATTACCACGCCGGGCCCGAAGGCACGCTGCTGCTCGCCTTCAAGAATCCGAAACTCAAGCCGCTCACCGGGCGGACGCTCGCATCGGTGGCGAAGGAGCGCGGCGTTTCACCGGAGGATGCGGCCATCGACCTCGTGATCGAGGACGGCTCGCGGGTCGGCGTCGCCTACGTGCTCATGTCGGAGGACAACGTGCGCCGCCAGACGGCGTTGCCCTGGATGAGCTTCGGCTCGGACGCCGAGGCGCTCGCGCCCGAGGGCGTATTCCTGCTGTCGAATCCGCACCCGCGCGCCTACGGGAACTTCGCGCGCCTGTTCGCCCGCTACGTCCGCGAGGAGCGCGCGCTCACGCTCGAGGACGCGATCCACCGGTTGACCGGCCTCCCCGCGCACAACCTGTCGCTCAGCGAGCGCGGTCTGCTCGAGGAGGGCTACTTCGCGGACGTCGTCGTCTTCGACCCGAAGACGATCCAGGACCACGCGACCTTCGACAAGCCGCACCAGTACGCCACGGGCGTGAGCGAGGTGGTCGTCAACGGCCGGCTCGCGCTGCGCGACGGCGTGCCGACCGGCGCCAAGCCCGGACGCTTCGTGCGCGGCCGCGGATGGACCGGCCGCGAGGGCGGCGGCTGCCGCGCCTCGAGCCGCGACTGGCCCTGGTGAGGCGCGAGGTGGCGGACTACAGGCTCCAGGTATCCATGAACTCGGCGGTGTGCGACGGCATGTCGGCGATGCCGTGCAAACCAACGACGAGCCAGAAGCTGCGTGTCCGCGCCCACAGCACGCCGAACACGAGTCCCGCAACGCCCTGGGTCGTCACCGAGTAGGCCATCGTCGTCAGGAGCGAGGGATCGCCGCCGAGTCCCTCCGCGACGCCGGCCCCGCGCAGCCACATGCCGGGTGCGTGCGCGAGCCCGAAGACGAGCGAGGCCAGGAAGATCGCCGAGACCTGCGACCCGGTCCACGCCGCGAGGCGCGACTGCAGGTACCAGCGGAAGAAGAATTCCTCGACGATGCCGGCCTCGACCGTCTCCCACACCAAACAGAGCAGCGAGCCGAGGACGATGTGACGCTGGGCATAGTCGCCGGCCAGCAGTCGCCTGAACTCCGAGCCGAGCAGGTACTGCACCAGCGCGAACGCCGCTCCGAGGATCAGTAAGCAGACGAGCAGCCGCCCGACCGGCGCCACCGGTGCGCCCGCCTGGCGCCAGGTGAATCCCCTCCTCCAGAGCGCAAGCGCGGGCAGGGCCACGAACGCGAGCAGCTTCAACAGCGTGTTGACCGAATCGCGCAGGCCGGGATCGGCGCCTTCCGGCAGCAGCGCCTCGAGCAGCGGTCCCTTGATTGCGAGGAAGCCCACGATCCACGCAAGCAGCGCGAGCATGGTCGCCGCATCGTCCGTGCGCCAGGGTTGTGGCGGCACCGGCTCGGGCAGGCCGCGGCAGGTCGCGAGCGCGAGGAGCGGCAACGCGAGGCCGAGGATGACGAACACACCCACGGCGTCGCCGAGCGGTCGGCCGGTGGCGGCGAGGTAGGCGGCCGAGCTGGCGTAAGCGACGGCGAACAACCAGAACGAGCGGTTGCCGAGCACTGCGCGCATGCACCCTCCCCCTCGGACCCGACTCTTCCGATAAGCACTATAAATGCTAACCTCCCGGCGAATCAGATGTCCGGGTCCGCAAGACCGCCCGCCAAGGCCGGCGACGGATCCGGCCGGAACCCTCGAACCCAACCGCCGGGGAGCGCCCATGCTCGTCCAAAGAATCGCACTGTGCATCCTGCTGCTCGGACTCGCGCCGTCCGGTCATGCCATCACTGCGGAGGAGCTCGCCGCGAAGAACACCGAGGCGAAGGGCGGCAGTGCGGCACTCGGCGCGGTGCAGAGCGTCCGCCGCAGCGGGCAGGTCAGCTTGAACGCCGGACAGTTTGTGCTCGCGGTGACGGAGACGCGGCAGCGACCCGACTCGATCCGGCAGGAAGCGAGCGTGCAGGGCCTAACGCAGATCGAGTCCTACGACGGCAAGGAAGGCTGGAGGATCGATCCCTTCGGCGGCCGCAAGGACCCGGAGCGCGTACCGGCAGACGACCTCAAGGGCTTGATCGAGGACGCCGACATCGGCGGGCCGCTGGCGAGCTACAAGGACCACGGCAGCACGCTCGAGTACCTCGGCACCGAGGATGTGGACGGCACGGCGGCCCACAAGCTCAAGGTCACGCAGAAGAACGGCGACCTGCAGTACGTCTACCTCGATCCGGACTACTTCCTCGAGATCCGCATCGAGAGCCAGCGCAGCGTTCGCGGCGTGAAGCGCACCTACGTCACCGACCTCGGCGAGTACGCCAAGGTCGACGGACTGTTCTGGCCCATGGCGGTCAGCTACGGTCGCAAGGGCGACCGGGATCCGGCGAAGACGCGCTATGACAAGGTCGAGGTCAACGTCCCGATCGAGCCGGGGTACTTCTCCTTTCCCGCCGCTGCCGGCCCCGCGAAGAACTGAGGGCGCGCCATGATTCGCAAATTGATGCTCGTCGCGACGCTGCTGCCGCTCGCCGTGCTTGCCGATACGGCGAAGCCGGTCTTCGACTCCGGCGTGGTCTCCGGGCTCGGCATCCGCAACATCGGCTCCGCCGCCATGAGCGGCCGCATTTCCTCGCTCGACGCCTTCAACACCGCGGACGGCAAGCTCACGATCTACGTCGGCGCCGCGAGCGGCGGCGTGTGGAAGTCGCAGGACGGCGGCACGACGTTCGTGCCGGTGTTCGACGACCAGCCCGTGCAGTCCATCGGCGTCGTGACCATCGACCGCAGTAACCCGGACGTGGTGTGGGTCGGCACGGGCGAGGCCTGGACGCGCAACAGTACTTCGTACGGCGACGGCGTCTACAGGACGACTGACGGCGGCGACACGTGGGCCCATCTCGGCCTGAAGGACTCGGAGCGCATCGCCGACATCCGAATCGACCCCCGCAACGACCAGGTCGTCTACGCCTGCGTGACCGGACGGCTGTGGAGCGATTCCGCCGAGCGCGGCGTCTACAAGACCACGGACGGCGGCGCGACCTGGCAGCACGTACTCAAGGGCGCGAACCTCTCCACCGGCTGCGCCAGCCTGAGCCTGGACGAGCAGGATCCGGACGTGCTCTACGCCGCACTCTGGGACTTCCGCCGCAAGGGCTGGACCTTCCGCTCAGGCGGCGAGTCGCCCACCGCCCCCTCCGCGAGCGCGCTCATGGTGACGCGCGACGGCGGCCGGACCTGGACCGAGATCACGCCCGAGTCGAACCCTGGCTTCGCGACGAAGCCCTACGGACGCATCGCGGTCAACGTCGCGCCGAGCGACTCGAAGCGCATCTACGCCTTCGTCGAATCCACCGACGGCGCGCTGTACGTGAGCTCGGACGGCGGGCGCAGCTGGGAGGCGCGCGACAAGAGCCAGTGGATGGTGTGGCGCCCGTTCTACTTCGCGCGCATGACCGTCGATCCCACGAATCCGGACCGTGTCTTCAAGGACGACGGCAACCTGATCCTCTCCGAGGACGCCGGCCGCAGCTTCAGCGTCGTCGGCGGGTTCAGCGGCATGCACGGCGACATCCACGACGTGTGGATCAATCCGAAGAACCCGAAGCACGTGGTGAGCGGCGACGACGGCGGGCTCTGGCAGAGCTACGACGGCGGCAACCGCTGGTGGAAGGGCGAGAACCTGCCGATCGCGCAGTTCTACCACGTGAGCGTCGACGAGCAGGATCCCTACAAGGTCTACGGCGGCCTGCAGGACAACAGCAACTGGATCGGGGCGAGCGCCTACGGCAGCGGCATCACCAACAGCCAGTGGGAATACATGGGCGGCGGCGACGGCTTCTGGGTGTTCACCGATCCGGCCGATCCGGACTACCTCTACGCGGAATCTCAGGGCGGCTACGTCTACCGTATCAATCGCCACACGCGGGCGGGCCGGTTCATCCAGCCACTGGCCAGCAAGGGCGAGAAGCTGCGCTTCAACTGGAACACGCCGCTGCACCTGTCGCCGAACGAGAAAGGCACGCTGTACATCGGCGCCCAATTCCTCTTCCGCACGCGCGACCACGGCCAGAGCTGGGAGCGGATCTCGCCCGACCTGACGACGAACGACCCGGAGAAGCAGAAGCAGGAGCAGTCCGGCGGCGTCACGGTCGACAACTCGGCCGCGGAGATGCACACCACGATCTACTCGATCAGTGAGTCGCCGAAGGCCTCCGGCACGATCTGGGTCGGCACCGACGACGGCAACGTGCAGCTCACGCGGGACGGCGGCCAGTCCTGGACCAACACGACCGGCGCTCTGCTGAAGGGCAAGACCGCCCTGCCGAAGTCGTCTTGGGTGAGCTGGGTCGAGGCGAGCCGGCACGACGCGGCCGCGGCCTACGCCACCTTCGACCGGCACACCTACGGCGATTTCGCGCCGTACCTCTACGTGACGCGCGATCACGGCCGCTCCTGGCAGCCGCTGCTCACGGCGAACGACAGTAAGGGCGTGCGTGGCTATGCGCACGTCATCAAGGAAGACGCCCTGCAGCCGCGCCTGCTCTACCTCGGCACCGAGCTCGGGCTGTGGATCTCGATCGATGGCGGCGAGAGCTGGGCCGAGTTCAAGGGCAACGACTTCCCCGCAGTCGCGGTCCGCGACATCGCGATCCATCCGCGCGACAACGACCTCGTGCTCGGCACGCACGGCCGGGGCATCTGGATCGTCGACGACATCACGCCGCTGCGTGCGCTCTCGACGGAGGTGCTGCAGCGTCCGGCTGCGTTCCTGCCGGGAAGGCCGGCGCAGCAGCGCATGTCCGTCCCGCCCAGCTGGGGCGTCGGAGCCGCGGCCTACGTGGGCGACAATCCGGCAGACGGAGCCGTCATCACCTACTACCAGAAGTCGCGGCACCTGTTCGGCAGCATGAAGCTCGAGATCCTCGACCCGTCGGGAAAGGTCGTCGACGAGCTCCCGGCGAGCCCGCGCCGCGGCGTGAACCGGGTCGTCTGGTCGATGCGCGAGAAGCCGCCGCGCGTGCCGCCCGCCGTGCAGCTCGCCTACTTCGGCACTCAGGGTCCGCGCGTGCTGCCCGGCACCTACACCGCGCGCCTCACCAAGGGCGAGGACGTGCACGAGACGCCGGTACCCGTGGTCCTGGACCGACGCGCAACCTATTCACTCGAAGACCGCAAGGCGCAATACGATGCCGCGATGCGCGTGCACCGCCTGTTCGGCGAGGAGAGCGCGCTCATGGACCGCATCCTTCCGCTGCAGGCGGCGCTCGCGGAGCGCCGGAAGGCAACCACGGGCACCGGGCTCGGGAAGCACGTCGCCGACGTCGAAGCCAAGGTGGACGCCGTGCGCAAGCGGATCGTCGCCACGACGGAGGGAGGCGCGATCACGGGCGAGGAACGGCTGCGCGAGCACACCGACACGCTGTACGGGATGATCCTGACCTCCGACGAAGCGCCCACGGCCTACCAACTCGAGCGCATCGGCGTGCTGCAGTCGGAGCTCGCGGACATCGCCGCGCAGTTCGAAGGCGTGCTGAAGGACGGTCTGCTCCCGCTCAACGAGGCGTTGGAGGCCGGGGGACTCACGCCGATCGCAGTGCCGCCCAAGGTCGCCGGCTGACGCGTGCCTACTTCGGCGAACCGGCCTTCCGCATGACCGGACGCTGAGGCGCGGCTCCTTCGCACAGGTTGAAGTACGCCTCGGCCGAGCACTCGCGGCAGGCCGCGCCGACGTCGTCCTGCCGGGCGATCACGCACTGCAGGAACTGCTGCGCCTCGGCCTGGTCGACGCGGTAGTACGGGTCTCGCGAGCCCTGGCACCAGTTCGTCGCGCCCGAGAGCACCGCCGAGATCGCGGTCTCGGGTGCGCCGTCGCGCACGAGGAACAGCGGGGAACCCGAGTCGCCGAAGCAGACGGTGTCGTCGCCTTTCTTGACGTCCTGGCGCGGCACGAGGGCATTGGGATACACGTTGGCAATCGGCCCCAGCTCGGCTATGCGCCGCACGCCGCTGCCGCCGCCGAGATCTGTCATCGGCCCGATGCCCGGGGTCGGCCGCGTCCCGTGGGTCTTGCCCCAATTGAGACCGTAACCGACGCTCACGACGGGCAGCCCGCGCAGGTCGGCGATCGAATCGAGACTGTGAACGGGACGCAAAGGCACCGGCACGAGGCCAGGCACGGCCTGCTCCAGGACGAGCACACCAACGTCAGGCGCGAGCTGCAGGTTGTGAGTAGACCGCTCGGCACGTCCGTCGGGCATGAGATCCGGCCGCAGATACTGCGGGTGAGTCAGCCCGTGGGCCACCGCCACGCCGTCCGAGCGTCCGGTAACGGCCGCGGGCACGAACTGCGGGGCCGGCGCCGTCTTCGCGCCTGGATCGCAGGCGTACTCGCCCGAAAGGTACTCGGAGTACTCGATGCCCTGCTCGGCGAGGAAGCAGCGGAAGTCGTTCGCCGTCGCCGTGACGTCGAAGCTGACCCAGACGCGGCTGCTGTAGCCCGTGATCCCGAGGTCCTCGGTGTAATTGTATGCCGTGCAGTGCGAGGCGGTCAGCAGCACCTTCGGCGCGACCAGCGTGCCGCTGCAGCTCAGCTCGGCGTAGGCGACCTCTGGCGTGCCGTCCGCGGGCAGGTAGACGAAGAACTCGTAGTAGCCACCGACGGCCGGAAACCGGGCAGACGTGTCGGTCGTGCCGTCGCTCGCGACTGCGGGCAGGCCGGTAACGACCAGTGCGCAGGAGATGGCGGTCGCAAAGGACCGGCGGGCTCGATGATTAGAGTGCATGCGCGCTCCGCGTCTCGTTACGCACGAGCATGGCAGCCCGTGCCGAGGTGCGGCAAGGAACGTGACATAAGCGGCAAGGCCCGCGGCAGTCGCAGATCGAGCGATGCAAATCGGGCCGGGGTCGCGCGCCTAAAGCAGCTCGATCCGCGCGCGGACCACGCCATCGTCGACGAAGTCGAGACGTTTCGCCGCTGCGCCCGACAGGTCGGCGACACGCCCGCGCACGTATGGGCCGCGGTCGTTGACGCGAACGACCACCGCCCGGCCGTTTTCGAGATTGGTCACGCGGACTCGGCTGCCGAACGCGAGCGACCGATGCGCCATGGTCATTTCGTTCGTGTCGAAGATCTCGCCGTTCGCGGTCCGGCGGCCCTGGAAACCGGGGCCGTACCACGACACACGCCCGCTCTGCGTCCAAGCCGGGGCGCCATCCGGTTTCGACCGCCGCGGCTCGTCGGCAATCGCAAACAGGAGCGCCACGACCGCCGCGACGCCGATGGCCACCGTCGATAATGTGTGCTGCATTGCAACATAGACCGCGCCCAGGGCGGAGGGTTCCCCGCGGGACGGGCGAGCGGAAGCCCGGACTGACGTAGCTTGTTGTTTTAATTGTATATTTCTGATCGCGAGGGTCGCGGCGCGTGCGCCTGAATGGCCGGGATCAGCCAGCCCGCCCTTTCCCCACGTAGGCGGTCACCGCGACGTCGCCCGTAACGTTGCCTACGGTCCGGAAGATGTCCGGAATCGCCTCGACCGCAAGCAGCAGCGGCAGTGCCTCGACCGGCACGCCGAGTGCCATGCAGATGGGCATGCACGACGTGAGGAACGACACCTGCCCCGGCAACGATACGGCGCCGAAGCTCACGACCGTCGCGACCAGCACGGTGACGATGATCTGCGGCAGGCCCGGCTCGATGCCATAGAACGACGCGAGATACATCGCGACGGCGATGTTGGCTGCCGGGCTCGTGTACCGGAACATGGTCACGGCGAGCGGCAGGACGAGACCCGTGACGTTGTCTGGCACGCCGAGGTGCCGACGCGCGCCGTCCACCATCGCCGGCAGTGCAGCGAGCGACGACTGGGTGCTGAAGCCGACGAGCTGCGCCGCGCCGGCGGCGTGCGCGAACGAGCGCAGCCGGATTCCGAAGAGCGGCACGATGAGATAGATGGCGAGCGTGAGAAGGATGCAGACCGCGGAGATGACGAGCACGTAGTGCACGAGTGCCCCTGCAGCGCCGAGCCCCATGCGCAGGCCCAGGACGAGCGATAGCGCGAACACCCCGACGGGGCCGGCGAGGAGAACCCAGCGAACGAGCGTGAGCATCACCTCGCCGAGCGCCTGGAAGAATCCCACGAAATGGCCGCGGCTCTCGCCGCTGAGACGCGCGGCTGCAAACCCGAACAGGAGCGCGAACAGGACGAGCGGCACCATCGCGTCATCCACGGCCGCGCGCAGTGGGTTCGCCGGGATGAGTCCCTCGAGCCACTCGACCAGGGGCGGAACCTCAGGCATCGCCGCGGTCCCGATGCCGAGGCCCGCGCGGATGGCCGCCGCGCTCTGCGGCGCGATCGGGCTCATTTCCAGCATCGCGTGCGTGGCGGCGGCGGCGAACACGCCGCCGGCTGTGAGCAGCACGACGAAGGTAGCGAGGGCGCGGGCCGCCACGCCGCCGGCCGCGGCCGTCGCTGCAGCCGAGACCGCGGCCGTCACCAGCAGCGCGAAGACGAGCGGGACGATCGTCATGCGCAGCGCGTTCAGCCACAACGTCCCGACCAGCTGTGCCCCGGCGACGAGCCACTCAGGCGCGAGCTCGCCGTGCGCGAGCACTGCGCCGAGCCCCAGGCCGGCGGCGAGCGCGATGAGTATGCGGGTCGTGAGCGACATGCGGGCCACCGTGCCGGGACCGCGCGAGTCTACGGCGAACCGTCTAGAGTTGTCCGGCAACGTACGCCGAGACGTAGGTTCCCCAGCCTGCGGAAGGTGGCTCGACGAGTTCCCGCGACCGCGCGAAGTCCGCCTCGAACAGCTCGCGACGCAACCGCCCGACGAACACGGGGTCGGACGTGGCGACGTTGGTCTCCTGGTTGATGCGCAGGCTCAGCTTGTCGAAGTTGGCGGAGCCGAGGCAGGCCCAGCCGTCGTAGAGCGCCGCCTTCACGTGGGTCATGCCCGGATAGACATACACGCGCACGCCGTTGCGCACCAGCGCGCTCGCCGCAAGCAGGTTGGCGCTGTTCATGAAGCGCGAGTCGCCGCTCGAGGGCACGATCAGCCGCACATCCACCCCGCGGGCCCGTGCGTCGATCAGTGCGCGGATAAGCGTATCGTCCGATACATATGGCTGCTCGACCCAGATCGCGCGCTCGGCGCGCCGCATCGCCGCGAGCTGGGCGCGCAGCAGCTGCGGATCGAATGGACGCGTGTAGATCGGGCGTACGTCGACGTGACCCGGCTCGCGCCCGCCGCCGGAGGCCTCTTTCGCGCCGAGCGATGCGAGGTACGCGAAGTCGCCGCCCGGTCCTGCATGGGCCCAGGCCCGGTCGAAGTCGCGCCGCAACCTGCCGACGAGCGGTCCATCGAGTGCCACCATCATGTCGTGCCACTCGTAGCGGTACTCGTGACCGATGTTCATGCCGCCGAGATAGGCCTGTCGCCCGTCGACGATGATGGTCTTGGTGTGGTCCGAGACGAGCAATGGGTCCGGTACCTCGCGGACCTCGACCTCGGATCCCACGCGCAGATAGCGGGCGACCGAGAGTGGCCGCCGCGCCGACTCGGCCGCGGGCGGCTCGCCCTGGCTCGCGCCGAGCGTGCCCAGCGAGTCGATGAGCACGCGGACGCGAACTTCGCGCGACCGTCGCTTCAGCAGGTCGGCAATCCCGATCGCGTAATCGTCGTTGTCGAAGATGAAGAGCCGGATCGAGATGCTTTCGCGCGCATCCTGGATCGCCTGCACGAACTCCGTGAAGAACGCCTCCCCGCCGATCAACGGCGTGATCGCGGCCGGCAGCGGCGCGGCGATGCCCATGGCGTCGAGCTCCCGCTCCCACGCGGCGACGTCCATGCCCCCGCGCGCCACGACCGGCGGCGGTGCCTCGCTCCGGCCGACGAAACGCGGTGGCACCAGCTTTATCGCGGTCTGCGAGACGAGCCACGCCAGCCGGCCCACCGAGCTCACCGGGCGCGTCAGTATCCCGAGCGCCTGGCCGCGCAGCACCAGCGTGTCCGGAACCTGCGCCGCGAAGTGCAGGAGCCGCCGCAGGTCACGGCCCTCGTCCTCCGGCAGGCCCGCCACCAGCACCGACTGCCGACGCTCGAGATCGAAGAATACGAAGGAATCCCCGC
>Ga0114938_1002728_pt1 | contig 10909 bp, 7 predicted proteins | sample AshMeaBigSpring_FD_88675 | JGI IMG/M metagenome (GOLD analysis project Ga0114938, IMG submission 88675) | Groundwater microbial communities from Big Spring, Nevada to study Microbial Dark Matter (Phase II) - Ash Meadows Big Spring | ecosystem: Environmental > Aquatic > Deep subsurface >...
CCCAACCAGAGAGAAAATCTTGATGTCATGTGGCACGGCTCCGGGTGTCAACCCTTGACAGACAATTACCTGACCAGCGCACAAGCAATATCCGCACCAAGCAGGTGCAATGCCGTCAACACAGGGTGGGACCGTACATGGCTTTGAACTGGAACGAAATCAAACAATCCCACACCTGGTGAGTGCCGATCCACTCCGGGCCACTCACCGCTTTCGGCCACACACGCCAATCTCTGGATTGATGCCACCATGCCCGTCGTATTCCGATACAAAGGTTTCCGCTTTTTCTTTTATTCCAACGAAGGCAACCCGCGTGAGGCCATGCACATCCATGTGCGAAGCCCTCAAGGCGAAGCCAAGTATTGGATGACCCCATCCACCAGTCTGGCTGGCAGCAGCGGACTGGATGCGCGAACGCTACGCGAGTTGCAAAATGCGGTCGAAACCAACCGTGACTTGATCGAAAGGAGCTGGCATGAACATTTCGCCTGAAGCCGTCTCGTTTGACGCAGACAGCCTGACCGTGAGCCTGTCCGATGGTCGGAAAATTTCGGTCCCACTGGCTTGGTTTCCACGCCTGCTGCACGCCAGCCCCGAGCAACTGGCACAAGTTGAGCTGAGTCGCCACGGCCTGCATTGGGATGCTCTGGACGAAGACCTTTCTGTAGCTGGGCTGCTGGCCGGTACGCCCGACCTGTCTCAGCGGAACACAGTCATCGCGTGAGACCCGTCCCACGCGAAACCGCCCCACCCGCCACCTTCGTCGGCTGGCTGTCTGTGGCCCAGCTGATCAGCTGGGGCTCGGTGTTCTATGCCTTCAGCATGCTGCTGGCACCGGTCGAGGCCGAGTTCGGGGCCGATCGGGCCGATGTGTCGCTCGCCATGTCGCTGGCTTTGCTGGCCGAGGGTCTGGTGGCTTACCCGGTGGGCCGGTGGATCGAGGCCGGTCACGAGCGTGCGGTGATGACCGGCGGGTCACTGCTGGCGGGGCTGGGCTTGCTGGCCCTCAGTCACGCCCACCACCTGCCCACCTATTACGCGGCCTGGGTGCTGCTGGGGGTGGCCATGTCGGCCACGCTGTACACACCGGCATTTGCCGTGGTCACGCGGCGCTTCCCTGAAAGCTTTCGCCGCCAGATCATCACCATCACGTTTCTGGGTGGCTTGGCGAGCACCGTGTTCATTCCACTGATGGCCTGGCTCATTGCCACCATCGGCTGGCGGCACATGCTGTGGGTGATGGCAGCCTGCCAACTCTGCCTGTGCGCGCCCATCCACGGCTGGTTGCTGCGGGGCGCGCCACGCTCGCTGCTGGAGCGCAGGCGGGAAGCCCGGCGGCAGGCCGCTGCACAGCCCGACCGGCACCTGCAGCCCGTGGACCCGTTTCTGGCCGACGCCACGGTGGTGTTCATGCGCAAACAGCGCACCAGCTACGCGCAAGCACTGCGCAGCCCGGCGTTTGCACTGGTGGGGGTGTTCCAGGTGCTGATGATGGGCGTGACCGTGGCCATCGCGTCCCACCTGGTGAACCTCCTGCTGGAAAGCGGCATGCACCCGGCCTGGGCCATCGCCCTGCCCGCTGCCATGGGGGCGGTGCAAGTGGTGGGTCGGTCGCTGCTGTTCCTGTTCGAGCACAAGGCCAACGTGCACCATGTGAACCGCGCCATTCCCGCCTTGATGCCCCTGGGGCTGCTGGCACTGCTGGCTGCGCTTGTGTGGTTCAACGGCAACCCGTATGTGGCCTTTGTGTTCGTGGCGCTGTACGGGCTGGGCAACGGCATGCTGACCATCGTCAAAGGCACAGCCGTGGCGCAATACGTCAGCCAGGAGCATGCCGCCAGCCTGAACGGCGCGCTGGGGCTGCCCACCGCGCTGGGCCGCGCGGCCGCACCGTGGCTGCTGGGCGCGCTGTGGACACCGGCTGCGGGCTACACCTGGGGCCTGTGGGCGTTGCTGGCCGCGAGCCTGGTGGCCATGGCTGCACTGGTGGCCGCACAGCGGCTGTCCCGCACGCACGGATATCATTCATGACAAAAATGGCGTCTAACGCTTTATTCACTTCATTGTCAGCTATTGTTATTACCAAACAACCGTCTGGTATCGTGTCGGTTTTCAACAGGAGCGCTTCAACATGGGCAAATCAGCATCAGCACAGTGGGCCACGCAGGCCGTCACACGCGCTTCGCGGCGCCAATTTGGTCAACGCGTGGCCCGCACGGCTGCCGCCCTGGCAGCCAGCGCGGTGCTCGCCTCGGGCATGTGGGGTGCGAGCACGGCCCACGCCCAGACCACCGGCAAAACAGTGAAGATTCTGGTGGGCTTCCCGCCCGGTGGCGGGACCGACGCCATCGCACGCGTGCTGGCCGACAAGATGAAGGACGAACTGGGTCAGCCCGTGATCGTCGAGAACAAGCCTGGTGCCGGCGGCCAGATTGCCGCCCAGACGCTGAAGGCTTCAGCGCCCGACGGCACCACGCTGTTTCTGTCGCACGACCACACCGTCACCATCCTGCCACTGGTCACCAAGAACCCTGGTTTTGACCCCGCCACGGACTTTGTGCCGGTGGCCGGTTTCGCCACCTTTGTGAATGCGTTTGCCGTCTCGGGCGGCACGCCGGCCAAATCGGTGGCCGAGTATGTGTCATGGGTCAAGGGTGCAGGTGCAGGCAAGGGCGCTGTGGGCATTCCAGCGCCGGCTTCCACCCCCGAGTTTCTGGTCAAACTGATCGGCCAGAAATACAGCCTGGACCTGGTGGCTGCACCCTACCGCGGCAGCGCCCCGATGATGGGCGACATGCTGGGCAACCAGATTGCAGCAGGCGTGGCATCGGTGCCCGACTTCATTGAAAACCACAAGGCAGGCAAACTGCGCGTGGTGGCCGTGCTGGGTGGCCAGCGCCAGGCGGCCCTGCCCGACGTGCCCACCTTGACCGAGCTGGGCCTGACCGGCCTGGAAGACATGCCGTTCTACGGCCTGTTTGCCCCCGCAGGCACACCCAAGGCCGAGCTGGACCGCGTGGCCGACGCGCTGGCCAAAACCGTGGCCAAGCCCGATGTGAAAGACCGCCTGAGCGCCATGGGCCTGACGGTGGGTTTCAGCAGCGGGGCCCAGCTGGGCGAGCGCGAGAAGGCCTACCGCGCCACCTGGACCAAAATCATCCAGCAAAGCGGCTTCACCCCCCAGTGACGCAGGGCATCTGACGCATCCGCTTCGCGGCCGATGGAGCAGATGGGTTGGGCTGGTGGGCTGGGCTTGTCGGTTGCGTTCTCGGATTGCGTCCGGTCAGCCGACGCGATGACCCCGAGGTGGGGTCATCAGGCGCGCTGAGGCTCTCGTACCATACACACCCGGTCGCGGCCAGTGGTCTTGGCTTCGTACAGGGCAGCATCGGCCCGGGCCTCGAGTGACAGCACGTTGTCGGTGTCAAACGCCCAGGCCACACCGGCACTGGCCGTGACACGCCTGCCGCACGGGAACGCATGGCGGCGCACAGCAGTCAGCAACCGTTCGGCCAGTTCGCGCGCCTGGTCGGGCGGGGTTTCGTGGCACACGATCAAAAACTCTTCACCCCCCCAACGGCACACGGTGTCCACCTGTCGGGCACCCGCCTGCAACAGCCGGGCAAACTCGGCCAGCACCTTGTCGCCCATCAGGTGACCCATCTCGTCATTGATGCGCTTGAAGTGGTCGATATCCAGCAGAATGACCGACATGGGCCGCTGATAGCGGCGCACACGCTCCAACTCGCCGGGCAGTGCCTGGTCCAGGCCATGCCGGTTGGTGAGCCCGGTCAGCTGATCGGTCACCGACAGGCGCTGAAGCTGGGCGTTGAGCAGCTGAAGTTTGCGCATCCACCACATGCTGGTGAGGCCCGCCACCACCATCAACGCGGCCAGCCACAGCACGCTGGAATAGTCGGTCACCACCGCCGTCACGGCCTTGATTTCCACTTGCCGCTCAACCGCACGGGCCCGGTCCTGCGCGGTGAGTGTTGCCACGCCCTTGTTGAGCAGGTTGCGCAGCGTCACCTCTGACTGGGCCACACCGATGCGCAGCAGGTTGTCGTACTCGGGCACCTGCCCGGCCACCCGCAGGTTGAACCAGCCTTCGGTCTTGATGGTGTGAGACGCGACGATGAGCGATCGGATGGTCAGGTCGGCCTTGCGCTCGTTGACCAGGCGCATGGCCTCGGTTTCGTTGCTGGTCTGGACAAGGGTCAAGTGGGGGTAATCACGCTGCAAGCGTTCCTGCACAGCAGTACCTGCTGGCAAGGCCACAGATTTGCCGCGCAGGGCGCCCAAGTCGGAAACAAGCGGGGTGTCCTCCCGGGCGATGACCACATTCGGATCGATCAGCAGCGGTTCGGTGAAGATGAGCCATTTCTCCCGTTCAGGTGTGCGGTTGAGAAAGCTCATCAGCGTGCATTGCCCGGACTTGGAGGCAGCCAGCGACTCTTCCCAGGTGCGTGTGATGTGCAGCCGCAGTTGCAGCCCCACCCGCTCGGCCGTCAGCGCCAGCAAATCGGCTCCGATGCCCACATGGCGGCCATTGGGGTCAATGACTTCAAACGGCCACCAGTCGGGGTCCACGCAGAAGGTGACCGGGTTGTTCGCGGCCAGATAGGCCTGCTCTTTTTCGGTCAGCAGCACGCCATTGCCCAATGAGAGGCCTTGTGCCTGCAACGTACCGGCTGACAGGACTGCAAGCGCCCACAGGCATGCCGCCCGCTGCCACCGGCGTGCCACATCTGTCAAGCTGTCACAGCGAATCCACTTGCCCATGCAGCAGAGTCTACTGCGCCAGCCTGCTGTGGCCGGTACAGTGGCCTGTGCAATGGCCGGCGACCGCTCAGACTCGTTGCCTTCGCACAGTCAAATGTCTGCTTCAGCTTTCGGTGTCGGCAGCCACGCACACCTGGTTGCGGCCACCCCGTTTGGCACGGTACAGCGCCTCGTCGGCCTGGTTGATGAGGTGGCGGTAGTCGGGGTGCCCGGTGTGCATGGCCAGGCCGATGCTCACGGTCACTTTCAGCGGGGTGTGTTCGTTGACATGAAACTCCGCCTGTTCCACGCGCGCCCGGACCTTTTCGGCAATCTGGTGAGCGGCTGCAGCATCGACCTCGTTGACCACAGCCAAAAATTCTTCGCCGCCGTAGCGGAAAAAGAAGTCGCTGGCGCGGCCATGGGCCATCAAAAGCGCGGCAATGTGCTGCAGCACCCGGTCACCGGTTTCATGTCCATGGGTGTCGTTGACGCGCTTGAAATGGTCCACGTCAATCATCAACACGGCAAACTGGTTTTCCTGCCGACGGGCCAGGCTCAGTTCCCGGCGCATGATGGTGGGCAAAAAGCGGCGGTTGTAAAGCTGTGTGAGCACGTCGCGCCCCACCTCCATGTCGCTCAGCCGATCGAACATCGAGTTGACAAGGAAGCGGGTTTCTTCCAAGTCGGCCAGAAAGTCACGCAGAACCGAGCTGCCTTCCTGGGGCTTGCCAGGCTGGGCGGGCTGATGATGACGGCTGACGACCAGGGGCAACAGGGTGCCATCGAGGTGTTCGACGCGCTGGGCAATGCGCTCCAGTTCGGGCGAATCGTCAAACAGCAGCGGTGCCTTGTGCTGCACCCACAGACCAAAGGCCGATGACCGCAACGAGGCGAGCGTGGCGATGTGCAGCCCGGTGGCCAGACCACGCAGCACGGTGTTCTCCCACTCCGTCAGGGCCCCCAGTTGTTTGTGGCGCTCCAGTGCTGCATTCTGGCCGGCGGTCACCATGCGGAAGGTTTCGTCGGTGCGCGCGCCCTGCTCGTGCGAACGCACGTAGGCAGCACTCATCTCGGCAAAGGCCAGATCCATCAGGCCGCCGACATATTCAACGGCCAGCACCAGGTCGTTGCGGCTGAGGTCCGAGCGCACCAGCAACTCCACCAACCGCGTCTTGAGCAGGCGCATGCCGCGCGAGACCAGTTGCACCGGAATCTCGGCACGCGCATGCACCTCGCCCACCTGACGCTGCAGCGCGGCCATGCCATCGGGGTCGTCATGCTGGCCGCCGAACAGGGTGTCCATCCACCGCTGGATGGAGGCATGCAAGCGGGTGTGCACCGCCGTGTGCGACAGAAACACGGTGGCCTCGGGGTCGGCCATCATCACGCTGTAGAACTCGGTGGCCAAGGGCTCGCGGTACTGCGCCACGACCGCACCCACGGTTTCCAGAATGGGCGTGGGCACATGGGTGAGCACCTGGTGCCAGTCGGCATTCAGACCGGTTCTGGGCACCTCGGCCGATGCATGGCGGGTGGGCGGGGTGTTCATGGCGAATGTCTCCAACGGTTGTGTGTGCAGTCCCCCTGCATGGGCTGCCGGTGGCGGTTTCCAGCCACCCCCCTGCGCTGGCCCGACCGGTCAGAGGTTGGGCAACAACCAGCGCCTCAGTTCTTCAACCGGCAGGTTGCGCCGCTGCGCCATGTCGGCCAGTTGGTCTTCGCCAATCTTGCCCACGTTGAAGTAAGTGGCCTCGGGGTGGCTGAGGTAGAAGCCACTGACGCTGGCTGCCGGGGTCATGGCCAGGCTGTCGGTCAGGCCCATGCCGATGTCGGCACAGCCCAGCAACTCGAACAGTGTGCGCTTGACCGTGTGGTCAGGGCAAGCCGGGTAACCCGGCGCGGGGCGTATGCCGCGGTACTTTTCCGCAATCAGGTCGCCAACCGACAACGCTTCGTCGGCCGCATAGCCCCAGAAATCGGTGCGGACCTTGTGGTGCATCAACTCGGCAAAGGCCTCGGCCAGGCGGTCTGCCAGGGCTTTGAACAGGATGCTGTTGTAGTCATCGTGTGCCGCCAGAAACTGCGCATCCTTGTGCTCGGCACCGATGCCGGTGGTCACGGCAAATGCGCCGACATGGTCCTTGCAATTCAAGCTTTTTTCGGCTCCAGCGCTTGTCTGAATTGAATTGTCTGCTATACCAGCATCGCCACTGCGGGGGGCCACAAAGTCGGCCAGACAGCGGCTGGGGCGCAGGCGGGTCTGGCCGTCGGCGTCTACAAAATCCTGCTTTTCGGTCTGCTGGCGCAGGCCATGCCAGGTCAGCGCCACCTGGCTGCGGGACTCGTCGGTGTACAGGGCGATGTCGTCGTGGTTCACGCGGTTGGCGGGCCAGATGCCCACCACGGCATTGGCCGTGAGCCAACGGCCCGCGATGACCTTTTGCAACATGGCCTGTGCATCGGCAAACACGCGGGTGGCCTCTTCACCCACCACCTCGTCTGTCAGGATGGCGGGGTAGGGCCCGGCCAGGTCCCAGGTCTGGAAGAACGGGCCCCAGTCGATGTAGCGCGCAATCTCGGCCAGGTCATAGTTCTTGAACACGCGCCGGCCGATGAACTTCGGGCAGGGCGGGGTGTAGGTGCTGAAGTCGACGGGTGCAGCATTGGCACGGGCACGCTCCAGGCTCCACAGCGGCACCTGCTTCTTGTTGGCGTGTTGTTGGCGCACGCGCTCGTAATCGGCGTTCAGCTCGGCCACGAACTGCACCCGACCGTCTCCGATCAGGCTTTGGGCCACGCTCACGCTGCGGCTGGCATCGGGCACATACACCACGGGGCCGCTGTAGTTGGGTGCAATCTTCACGGCGGTGTGCACGCGGCTGCAGGTGGCCCCACCAATCAGCAACGGGATGCCCTGGTCGCGGAAATGCGGGTCTTTTTCCATTTCGCCCGCCACATACTGCATCTCTTCCAGGCTGGGCGTGATGAGGCCAGACAGGCCCACCACATCAGCCCCCACCTCTTTGGCCTTGGCCAGCACCTCGTGGCAGGGCACCATCACGCCCATGTTGACCACCTCGAAGTTGTTGCACTGCAAGACCACGGTCACGATGTTTTTGCCGATGTCATGCACATCGCCCTTGACGGTGGCAATGACGATCTTGCCCTTGCTTTTCACGTCGCCGCCGGCGGCCTGCATGGCGGCTTTTTCAGCCTCGATGTAGGGCAGCAGGTGGGCCACGGCCTGCTTCATCACGCGGGCGCTTTTCACCACCTGGGGCAGGAACATCTTGCCCTGGCCGAACAGGTCGCCCACCACGTTCATGCCGTCCATCAGCGGGCCTTCGATGACGTGCAGCGGGCGGCCACCATCGGCTTCGATCTGGCGCCACATCTCCTCGGTGTCGGCGTCGATATGGGTGTTGAGGCCCCGCACCAGGGCATGCGTCAGGCGCTCGCGCACCGGCAGGGCGCGCCACTCGTTCTGCTTGCTGTCGTCTTTCGCTGCCCCTTTGGCGGTGTCGGCAATTTCCACCAGGCGCTCGCCGGCATCAGGGCGGCGGTTGAGCACCACGTCTTCCACCCGCTCGCGCAGGGTGGGCTCCAGCTCGTCGTACACGCCCACCATGCCGGCGTTGACGATGCCCATGTCCATACCGGCTTTGATGGCGTGATACAGGAACACGGTGTGAATAGCCTCGCGCACCGGGTCATTACCCCGAAAGCTGAAGCTCACGTTGCTCACGCCACCACTCACCTTGGCGCCGGGCAGGTTGGCTTTGATCCAGCGCGTGGCCTCGATGAAGTCCACCGCATAGTTGTTGTGCTCTTCAATGCCGGTGGCAATGGCAAAGATGTTAGGGTCAAAAATGATGTCTTCGGGCGGGAAACCCACCTCGTCTACCAGCACGCGGTAGGCACGCTCGCAAATCTCGATCTTGCGGGCGTAGGTGTCGGCCTGGCCCTGTTCGTCAAAGGCCATCACCACGGCGGCAGCACCGTAGCGCTTGACCAGCGTGGCCTGGCGCTTGAACTCGTTCACGCCTTCCTTCATGCTGATGGAGTTCACTACCGACTTACCCTGCACGCAGCGCAAGCCCGCCTCGATCACGCTCCACTTGCTGCTGTCGATCATCACCGGCACACGGGCAATGTCGGGCTCGGTGGCCATCAGGTTCAAAAACCTCACCATGGCGGCCTGGCTGTCGAGCATGGCCTCGTCCATGTTCACGTCCACGATCTGCGCCCCATTTTCCACCTGCTGGCGGGCCACGGCCAGGGCGTCTTCGTAGCGCCCTTCCAGAATCATGCGGGCAAAGGCTTTGGAACCGGTGACGTTGGTGCGCTCACCCACGTTCACGAACAGGCTGCCCTCCCCCACCAACAAGGGCTCCAGGCCAGACAACAACATGGGCGGGGGTGAACCGGCAGAGGCACGGCGGTTCACAATGGCAGAGGATGCAGCAGAAAAGGTCATGGGGCTCACCTGATGGGCACGAAACGGGCATGGCTACCCGGCAGGCAAGCGCAGTTGATGGCCTCACGGGCCTGGTCCAAGCCTGACAGACCGAGCCGATAGGGCTTAGGGGGCTGCTGCAGCGCTTCTTGGTGTCCTTGATTTTACCGAGTGGCAGACCCACCTCCCCCAAGGCCTGTAACGACAGCTAACAGCAATGCGAAACGCGGAATCAGGGCACAGCTGTCAGCGCCCTGCACACCCAGACTGGGTCAACCAAGGGGCCACTGCACCGAGTTTCTCGAGCTTGCCACCCAACACTGCGTACAGATTTTCATCGGCAGAGGAAACGCCCAAATAAACGCCCGTTTGCGAATAAAAACGAAAACGGTAAGGGCTGACAGTTTGTGAAACTGCCGAGGCCGGTGCCAGCAGAGTTGGAAACTGACCCTGTGCCCAGTTGAAAAGGCAATCGACTGCGGCGTCTGTAACCGCCGAGGTCGTGGGCAAATTGGCTCCAGTTGCCGACACATTCACCGTCTTGACGGGCCCCCACTCAGCAAAAAAGCCGTACAGACCCGCCCGGGCCTGCAGCAGCAAGCCGCCATCCTGTGCCGGTTTGAAACTGAACTGCGTCGCGGTACCCACATCAATTGGTGCACCCACAGCATCCAGACGGTTGACCGAGTCCAAGCGTATGTCGTCGACAAACCAACCGGCCGTGTTACTCGTCTGCGGGTAATAACTACCGCCGGTAAACGCGTACAAAAAACGAATCTGGATCGTTCGGCCGCTGAATGACGCAAGCGGAACCTGTTTCGTTGTAAAGGCAACTTCCCCGGAACTGGAGGTTGAACCGGACTGAGTACCAGCCTGCTCGAACACAGTTGCCCAATTGATACCGCCATCCTGCGATACCTGAACCCTCGCCTTTTGGTTGGGCGATGACAACCCCAACCGGCTCGCAAAGGTAAGTTGCGTCTGTGAAGACGGCACCCATTCCCCCACCATCGTCAGAATCTGATTGACGGGCTCCGGGTGGGCAAAATGAAATGAGCGGCCCCCAGATGCCGATACGCCGGAAGCCTGAACTGCATAGCCGGACGACGCATCAGAAATGAACTGCGACAAATCTCCTTCGGCACCGTCGACAAAAGATGTACGACTGAATTGCAAGCTGCGCCACTGGTAATGCGTGGCACTTGGAAAAGATGAAAAGGAATAGGAAAGACTTTGCCCAACTGTGGCTGCATCCGACCCGGTCAAAGACATGTCATGGGTGGCCACATCAGGGTCAAAAACCTTGACGTTGTAATTGAAGCTGCGAGTCGCACCATTGATCCTGACACCGTTGATCTGCACGGTGTAAGTCGTGTCAGCTGCCGGTCGCGCCCAACTCATGCCGTCGGCATAAGTGCCTGGTAACCAAACCAAAGTGTTCTCGCCTGCTCCATTCGAAACGGCTTCTTTCCGCGTTGCCAAGCTTGCGCCGTTTTCGCTCATGCTGACAGTTGCGGAAGAAAAATCTGCATCCGGATAAGAGAAAGACCAACGTGGATAAACCGTTGTGTAAGGCACATATCCTGGTGGAGGCCATGCTACAAAATCATCACGTACAGATGGCCGCATTGACCCAAACCGGCCATCAAAAACCCAAAGCGCATTTGCTCGGGAACTGCCGATTACATC
>Ga0114938_1002729_pt1 | contig 10905 bp, 9 predicted proteins | sample AshMeaBigSpring_FD_88675 | JGI IMG/M metagenome (GOLD analysis project Ga0114938, IMG submission 88675) | Groundwater microbial communities from Big Spring, Nevada to study Microbial Dark Matter (Phase II) - Ash Meadows Big Spring | ecosystem: Environmental > Aquatic > Deep subsurface >...
CGGCGACATCCAGGTACGGATCGACGTACACCCGGCGCGCGGGCACCGCCTTGCCGTCCTTGAAGGCGATTGCGACCTTTCCGTAGGAGTGGCCTGCCACGTGGGCGTTCGTGAGTATCCAGCCACGGCTCGCATCCACGAGCATGCCGGCGCCGAGCCAGGAACCCTGCTCGTCCTCGATGAACGGCTGGCTCACCGACGCACGCACGGCCACGGTCCACTCGGCCGCCGCACGGAAGGCGTCCTCGCCTTCGTTCCGCGCGTAGGCAGCGGCCGCGAAGAGAAGCAGGACCAGGACGGACCGTGACGTCATCGAGGGACTGGTTGTCGGGGACGGTGTGAATTGTGCGGCAAGCCGCGACCACGACGCCAATCGAGTCCGTGCCGGCGACTGAGTGGGCCGAACCGCGCGCTATGATTCGAACTCCGCCAGTACCGCGTCGGACCATTGTCTCCATGAGCGCATCGAGTGCCCTGCGATTCCTGTCACTGCTCGTGGCCACATCGCTCCTGGCCTTCGCCGTCCCTTCCGACGCGACCATCGTCTACAAGTGGACGGACGCCGAAGGCACGGTTCACCTCTCGAGCGAGAAGCCTCCGCCCGGGGTGCCCTACGAGAAGATCAACGTGGCGTCCTCGACCAGCAGCAGCTCCAGGAAGTCCGCGTCCGGCGGCTCGACGACCGCAAAGGGCAGCACCGCCTCACCCGCGCAGGTGGCGAAGCGCGGCGAAGTCCTCTCCGGCCTGCAGAACCGCGAGTGCGTCATCGCCCTCGAGACACTCGACCGGCTCACGAGCGGGACCAAGCCCACGAGCGCCGCAGAAATCGCGCGGCTGAAGCAGACGGTGGACCTGAACTGCAGCCACGACCCGGCGCGCCGGCACGAGCAGGAAGACATGGCGGCGAAGCTGCGGGTCGCGAACGGACCGGAGTGCGTCCGGGCGCGCAACGACCTCGCCGAGATGATGGCTCCCGGCTCCAGGACTTCGCGCGACCAGTTGCGCGCGCAGCAGGAGTTCGTCGACGAGCACTGCATCCCGCCCGTGCGCTGAACGGGCCGCGGACAGCCAGGGACGGAACCTCAGAGGACAGTCCTAGACGGGCAGGCGTCGCTGCGGATAGCGCGTCCGCAGCACGTCCACGACGACCGCGCGCAGTCCGGCGCGAAGCTGGGGCTCGAGCGTCGCGGCGGGGGCTCCCTGGGCGGCCGCAAGCCACGCGTCCTGGAAGGCCGCCTGCCGCTCGCGCACGACGTGCTCGACGGTCTCGCGCCAGTGCGTCGGGTACTCCGCCTGCACGTAATCGCCCCGACCCCGACCGAAGTGAGCGACCGCAAGATAGCGCAGGACCGTGGAACTCACGCGCCCCGTCAGGAATTCGGCCGACCAGCGCACCGTGGTCGCGTCCGTGCCTCGGGCGAGGTTGTAGGCCCGCGCGAGGCCGTGGGCTCCGGCGGCGCCCAGCACGCCGCCGATGAGCGCCCCGGCGCCGAAGCTGAGGCCGCCGGCGGCCAGGTCCGCGGCGAGCCCGCCGAGCGCGCCGGTCACCGCCGCACCGAGCACGCTCGCCTTGCCGACGTCCGCCGCGGGAGCCACCGCGTACGCGGCACCCATTCGCTGACCGACCTCTTCCGCAGCGCGTCCGGAGAGCCCGTGCAGTGCGATCAGCTCCTGTGTCGCCGCCTGTACCGAGGCTTCGAGCCGTCCCCCGATCGCCTCCCGGGCGGCCGCGAGTGCCGGATCACCTCGAGCCTCGCCGCCCGCGAGGCCCTTGAGCCAGGCCTTCGCCGACTCACCGAGTGACCGTGCAGCCACCTCCTCGCGATCCGCGGCGGCGCGGGCGAGATCGCTGGCCAGCACGCCCATGGCCAGCTCGAACGTTTCAAGGTTGCGCGCATCCCAGGCCGCAGCGATGCGCTCGAAGGCCACGCCGCGGTCCTCGGGCAGCACCGCCGCAATCCGCTCGAGCAGCACCTGCTCCTGCACCCAGCAGCGGGCGAAGGCGTCGAATGCAATCGTGTCCCTGACGCAGCCGAAGGCCGAGAGCTGTGCCGCCCAGCGACGTATCTCCTCGGCTTCGGACTCTGCGGTCTGAGGCGGGCCGAGCTGGTTGAGCAGCACCAGGACAGGCTTGCCGATCCAGCCCAGGACCTCCATCTCTGCCGCGACATACGCTGCCGCGGCAGGGTCCTCGCTCGCGTTCACGAGATACAGCACGACGTCCGCGGTGTCGCGCACGTTGCGGACCGCCAGCTGGCTGCTGAAGAACGGACGGTCGGCGTACCGGTCCCAGACCTGCGTCAGGAACCAGCCGAGCGGGTTGCCGCTCTGGCGCAGTCGCCGCAACAGACGCGCGCTGTCGCCGAATCCCGGCGTGTCCCACAGCTCGAGCACATCCCCCGCAGACGTCTCGATGAGCGTGTAGCGCTCGGCGGCCTCGGTCACGTGAGCGGCGTCCCGGACCTCGCCGACGTCCCGCTTGAGCAGCGTCCGCGCGAGCGTCGTCTTGCCGACGTTGGTGTGGGAGATGAGGCTCAGCCGGATCGTCGTCATGTCGCGGCCAGATTCAGGATGACCGCCTCGAGACCGTGGCCGCGAACGAACCGGCGCCAGAGCTCGCGTCGCTCTTCGACCCGGTCCGCAAGCGACGGGTCGCCGCCGAGCCTGGCGAGGTACGCCGACTCGTCCACGACGACGCGGAATTCTCTTTGCGGTCGGGCAGCGCGCGCGGCGTCCCTGGCGGCGGAGATGGCGAGCCCGTGATTCTCCGTCTCCGGCGTAGCGGCGAGCGACACGAGCAGGACCACGCCTTCGGCGGAAGGCAGGGATGTGTCAGCCCGCGAGATGGATGTTTCCAGCGCCGCGCGGAGCGCTTCCTCCTCTCCGTAGGGCGTCACCGGCCGCAGGTCCATGTGCGCGCCGCGGCCGAACTCGGACTCGACCCACGGCTCGAGCCTCCCGCGCGCTTCCCCGGAAACGGCACAGGCATACGGGAAGACGACCACCTCGCCGCTCCCCAGACCGGCATGCGCCGCCCCGAGCGTCGAGCGCGCATAGGCAAGCAGCGCGTCGGGCAACGATGCGGCGCGCCGCCAGCGCCAGGCATCGAAGCTGGCGAGCCCGGCGAGGAGCAGCCGGGGAGCCATCACGTAGAGCGCGAGCGTCGCGGCGACCAGGTGGATCCAGGGGGCAGCATCGCCCCCGCCCCCCTCCGCCGTCCAGCGCAGGGCAGCCACGGCGGCATCGGACCCGGGCAACGCGATGCCCGTGATCGCCGAGGCCGGCCCGAACACCCAGCCGAGGACCGAGCGCACGTTTTCCGGACCGAGAAACGTGCTCTCCCATCCCGCCTCGTAGCGCAGGACGATGCCGCGCAGGTAGATGCCGACGACCATGCCGAGCGCGAGCACGGCCGCCGCAAGGTGCAGCAGCCGGCGCGCGTTTGCCGACAGAAAGCGCTCCCCTGCGACGGCCCAGTCGACGGCATACCGCGACACGACCTCGCCGAGCTTCGTATGGACCCTCGAGGTTCGATCTACGAGCCGCGCCAGTCGCCTGCCGATCGCCTTCCCGACCCGGCCCGGGGCGACCCGGCGATCCGGTGAGGAGCCGGCGAGGCGGCGCACCGCGTGCGCGATCACCGCCAGGTACACGAGCAGGTTCCACGCGATCACGCCGAGAAATGGAAATGCGAGGATGTTGATACGTCTCGCGCCGTCGAGCGAACCGAGCGCCATGCCTGCCGCGAGCGAGCCCGCGACGACGAGGGCATTGACCCACCCCGGGATGCGCGACCGCTCGACAATCTCGTTCGCGACCGGATATCTCGCCGCGAGCGGCCCGAACAGCAGCTCGGCTCGCAGGGCGAGCAGCCGCATCACGCGCGGGCCGCGCGCCTCGGCCACAGAGGACGCCACGGACCGGTCCGCCGGCGCCGGAGCATCGGGTAGCCGAAGCACGGTGCGGGTCGCGTGCTCGCGATCCGCGAGCGGCAGCAATTCGCCGCTGCGGTCCGCCTCCTCGACCGCCTTGACGAGCAGCACCCGGCCGAGCGTGTCCTCCCTCATGGGGAAGGCATGCTACTGAATCGCCTCCGCATTTGGCATTCCGGCGGCGGGCTCGCGGATAATCGGCCTCATGTCCGACGGCAAATTGCTCATGCACCGCGGCGGCTGCCACTGCGGTGCAGTCGCGTTCGAAGTGGATGCGCCAGCGCGGCTCACCGTGCAGGAGTGCAACTGCTCGATCTGCTCGATGACCGGTTTCCTGCACCTCATCGTGCCCGCGACCCGGTTTCGCCTGCTGCGAGGCGCCGACGCACTCGCGACCTACACCTTCAACACCGGTTCGGCACGGCACCTCTTCTGCCGCCACTGCGGCATCAAGTCGTTCTACGTGCCACGTTCCAACCCCGACGGCTACAGCGTGAACCTGCGCTGCCTCGACCGCTCGAATATCGAGCAGGTATCGGTCGAAGCATTCGACGGCGTGCACTGGGAGGACTCGGCCGCCTCGCTGCGGCACCTGTCGCGCGATGGCGCGTGAGCCGTCCGGACCGCCGCGTCACGCGGCACGTCCCTTGGGCCGCGGTGCTTCGACTTCCTCGGCCCACAGGTCCGGCGTCTCGGTTGCGAGGCCGCGGACGTTCGCCGACACCTCGGGCACCCGGCGTCGACGCAGCTGACGGGCCCGCGCCCGCCGGGCGGCCGTGCGGCGCTCAGCCCGCCTGCGCGCAGAGCGAGTGGCAAAGAGCACGGCGAAGAGCAGCGCGACCGCCGCAATCGCAAGAACGCCGACATCCATGTCCCGTCCTCGTCGTGAGCCGCCCGGCTCCATGCCATGCGGCCCGGGCCCGACTCCCGCCGATCATTCCACGGCTTGTACCCGACTCGACAGGCGAGAAATCGGCGGGTCGCAGCAGAAATACGCGTGGCGCGCCTTGCATGCGCTGCGCGCCCTGACTGGACCCGGCCGGCGAGGAGCCCTGGCAGCGACGAATGCCGGCGCGTATGTCAGCCGCTCCAGCCGCCTCCGCCGTAATAGAGCTGGGCTCGATTGCTGGACGGGTAGAAGCGACAGATGGCGCTCACTTTCTTGCCGGCACGCGATCCTGCGACCGTCGTCTCCCAGTAGGAGCCGCGCTGGACCGCCGACGTGACGTCCCGCACCGCGACGCCTTCGCGTTGCGCCTGGTTACGGCACTGCACTTCGGCCCGCTGCTGCTGCCCGGGATTGCCGCCGCCCCAACCGCCACCGCCAGACCGTTGAAGCTCGAAGCGGCCGCGACAACCGTAGTTCACCCAGACCAGGCCGTCCCTCGTGCCCCAGGCGCCCTGAGCACGGCACCGACCGCCGGAGTCGTCGCGCACCAGCCGTCCGACGTATCCCCGCGCGATCTGGCACTCGCGGTACCGACCGTTGTCGGAGCGGCACTCGACCTGCGCGGCCTGCCCTCCGCCACCACCGCCGCCGATGCGCGTCACCTCGAATTTCGCCCGGCAGCCGTTGTCGACCCAGACGCGGTCCCCGCGCTGGCCCCAGTCGCGGCCCTCGATGCAGCGGGCGTCGGACTTCTTCTTCACCAGGCGCGCGCGCCCGTCCACGGGCAGCTGGCACTCGCGGTACTTGTGGTCCACGGACGCACAGTAAAACTCGAAGGCACCGCCGGAACCGCCACCCGTGCTGCCGCCCCAGCCGAATCCGTAGAGACTCACCTCGCCGTCCCGGGTTTCGACGAAGCAGGTGCCCCAGGTCACTCGGCCCCGGTAGTCGCGCGCCTGCAGGTCGAGCGACCAGCCGTCCTGGTGTTGCTGGAAATTGCGCGTCTGCAGGACGGTGTATCCGCGGCGCATCGCTTCCCTCTCGCAGTCGCTCTTCGCCGAGCGCTGCGCCTTTTCCGATGCCGGCGCCGCCGGCGCGAACGCCTGCGCCATCAGGGCGAACGCGATCACCAACGCGGGGATCCGCTTCGAGCCTCTCATCACACCATTCCTATGGAACCGCCGGGCGTCGCGCCCGGTTCCTACCAGTGTATGCCCCGCATCAGCGAGGCGAAGATCATCGCTTCGCGGGTCGCCGGCCGCTGGTCTCCGCCCTCCTTCTTGCCCTGCGCCGCCGCCGAATCCGGGAACATGCGGTAGGCCGAGTTCATCACCACCTCGGACATCTTCGGCATCAGGAGGTGCATGATCTCGGCCATCACGCCCAGCTTCGTGGCGATGCGCTGCGGCCTGCGGACGATGGCGTCCGCGATCATGTCGGCCGCCTCGTCGGGAGAGATGATGGTCGGCATCTCCTCGTAGATCTTCGTCGGCGCGATCATCGGCGTCCGCACCAGCGGCATGTTGATGATCGTGAAGTGCACCCCCTCGTCGTGGAACTCGGACGCCGCGCACCGTGCGAAGGACTCGAGCGCGGCCTTCGAGGACACGTAGGCCGAGAACCGTGGCGCATTGGTGAGCACGCCGATCGAGGAGACGTTGATGACGTGGCCCTGCCTGCGGGCGGTCATGGACGGCAGCAGGTTCATGGTCAGGCGCACGCAGGCGAAGTAGTTCAGCTGCATCGTGCGCTCGAAGTCGTGGAAGCGGTCATACGACAGCGCGAGCGAACGGCGGATCGAACGGCCGGCGTTGTTCACCAGCACGTCCACGTGCCCGAACTCCTTGAGGATGTCCTTCGCCAGCTTGTCGTTCGCCGCATAGTCGGTGATGTCGCAGGAGTAGGTCCTGACGAAGCCGCCGAGCGCCTGGATCTTCTTGCGGACCTCCGCCAGCTTCTCCTCGTCCCGTGCCACGACCAGCACCTTGCCGCCGGCCTCGGCGACGCGGACCGCGGCCGCCTCGCCGATGCCCGACGAGCCGCCCGTGACCACCACGACCTTGCCTTTCACCGCTCCGCGCAGGCTGCGGTCGATCGAGAGGTCCGGGTCGAGGTGCCGCTCCCAGTAGTCCCAGAGCCGCCAGGCGTAATCCTCGAGCGGAGGAACGTGGATGCGTGCCTTCGCGAGCGCTTTCTGCGTGGCGGTCGAGTCGAAGCGCGTCGGATAGTTTGCGAACTGCAGCACGCTCTTCGGCACCTGCAGGTCGCGCAGGACCTGGTCGAAGACGTTCTGGATCGGCTTCGTGCGCTCCACCGACTTGCGCACCGATTCCGGCACGAGGTCGAAGATCTTCGGATCGAGCCGGAACGCCATCTCGGGCGCATGTGCCGCCCGCGCGAAGATGTTGAGCACCTCGCCCATCCGGCGCGTCTTCGGGTCGGTCAGGTGGAAGCAGCGGCCGTCGAGGCCCTTTGCATGCGCGAGGTGCACCATCGCATCGACCACGTAATCCACCGGCACGAGGTTGATGTAGCCGCCCTCGACGCCCACGAGCGGCATCCAGCGCGGCCAGGACTGCCGCAGCCTCTGCAGCGCCTTGAAGAAATAGTACGGGCCGTCGATCTTGTCGATGAAACCGGTCTTCGAGTGACCCACGACGATGCCCGGGCGGTAGATGCGGAAGGGGATGCGTCCGTTCGCACGCACCATGCCTTCGGAATCGTGCTTCGTGCTGTGGTAGGGATGATCGAGCTCCTCGGCCTCCTCGAACATGTCCTCGGTGAACGTGCCGCGGTAGAGCCCGGCGGCCGCGATCGAGCTCACGAGGTGGAAGCACTTCGCGTCGACGGCCGCCGCGAGGTCGAGCGCGCCCTGGGTACCGACGATGTTCGCCTTCTGCATCGACTCGGCGCTGGCCTCGATGTCGTAAACGGCGCCGAGGTGGAAGAAATGGCTCACCTTGCCCTTGAGCTTGCGGACGTCGGCCGGCGACACGCCGAGCTTCGGCGCGCCGAGGTCGCCCTTGATCGCGACGACGCGCTTGACGCTGTCCTTGCCCCAGAACTCACTCAGCTCGTCGAGCTTGCCGACGGACTTCGGCCGCACCAGCACGTAGATCGTGCCCTTGCCGCGTCGCAGCAGGGACTGCACCAGAAAGCGCCCGATGAAACCGGTCGCGCCGGTGACGAAGTGAGTCATGGAACTCTCCCGATGGGCCTGCGGACGAACCGGCTCGAAGCCGGTCCCTGTTTGCAGCTACCTTAGGCACCGGCCACTCACAGGTCAACGTGGCAACGCAGCCGCGCTGTCCTAAGATTCATGGTCACGGCGCGCCACGGTCGGCCGCCGGGGAGTGAGCATGACGGTCTCGCACGAGCGCATGTCCAGCGTGGACACCGCCTGGCTCCGCATGGACGGGCCGGCCAGCGCGATGATGATCGTGGGTGTCTCGGCGACGGCGACGCCGATCCGTCGCGCCGCCTTCCGCCGCATGATCGAGCAGCGGATGCTCTGCTTCACCCGCTTCCGCTTCCGGCCGGTCGCCGATCCGATCGGGGCGTCGTGGGTCGAGGACGACGACTTCGACCTCGACGCGCATCTCGAGTACGCGGTGCTCCCTGCCCCGGCGGGCCGGAAGGAACTCCAGCACCTGGCGGCCGTACTGGCGAGCACGCCGCTCGACCCGCGGCGCCCCATGTGGCAGATCCACCTGATCGAGGACTACTCCGGCGGCAGCGCGTGGATCATGCGCGTGCACCACTGCTATGCCGACGGCATCGCCATGATTCGCGTGCTCCTGTCGATGACCGAGCAGGACTCGGGTCCGGCGATGTCGGGTCAGGCCGGCGCCCGGCATCGGTCCGGACGCCGTGGCCGCGCAGACCTCCTGCCGTTGCTGAACTGGGTCGAGCAGCTCACACAGCCGGCTGGCGACATCCTCGAGCACGTGCTCGCCGAGGGGGCGAAACTGCTCGAGGGCGGGATCCACAACCTCTTCCATCCGGGCACGGTCGCCGCGGCCGCGGCACAGGCGGGCGGTGTCCTGAGCGAGTTCGCCCGGGTGCTGGTACTGCCGGACGATCCGGAGACGCCGCTGCGCGGGGAGCTCGGCGGCCAGAAGGCGGTCGCCTGGGCCGACCCGATCCCGCTGCGGGAGGTGAAAACTGTCGGCAAGGCGCTCGGCTGCACGGTGAACGACGTGCTCATGGCGACGGTGGCCGGAGCGCTGGGCAGCCACCTGCGCGACCAGGACTTCGATACCGAGGGGCTGGTCCTCCGCGCGTCCGTGCCAGTCAACCTGCGCGCAGCGGAGGAGCCGCTCACGCTCGGCAACAAGTTCGGCCTCGTTTTCGTGGACATGGCGGTCGGCACGCGCAACCCGCTGCAGCGTCTCTACGCGATGCACGAAACCATGACATCGCTCAAGGGCTCACTGCAGCCGCCGATGACGCTGATGGTGCTCGGGATCATGGGTCTGCTGCCGGGCGTGCTCCAGGCCCCGGCCATCGAGATGTTCAGCCGCAAGGGCACGGCGGTCGTGTCGAACGTGCCGGGGCCTCAGGCGCCGCTCTACGTGTGCGGACAGCGCATCTCCGAGATGTATTTCTGGGTGCCGCAGAGCGGCACGATCGGCGTCGGCATCAGCATCCTGACGTATGCCGGCCAGGTGTACGTCGGCATGATCTCGGACCGCAGGATCCTCGAGAACCCGGGTGACGTCGTGGATCGGTTCGCGCGGGAGTTCGAGCAGCTGCTGCTCGCCGTAACGGTGGGGGCACTCGCCGCCCGGGAAAAGCCGCGTCCTGCCGGGGCCACGCCGGGCTGAGGGAAAGGTCGTGCGCGCGCAGCGGCTCCGAAGCGGCGCGGGGCAGCGTCGAGTCCGGGCCGGCCGCGCAGGCCTGCGGCAACTACCTAGCTCTCGGATTGACACGGTGCAGCAAGAGTCCAGGGTTCGGCGAAAATGTTAGACAGTTCCGGCTGCGGCATTCGCCGCAAGGGGGCATCGATGGCCGCACGCAGAAAGCAGAGCGCTCTCGGGTCGACGGTTGGCAAGGCTCGCGAGACCGCCGGGAAAATCGTGCGCGACGCATTCGAGTCTGCGCAGGACTCGGTGCAGACACGCATCGGGACGGCGCGTGAGGCGGCCAGCGAGACCTGGGACAACCTCGAGGCCTTGTTCCAGAGTCGGGTTCACAAGGCGCTGCAGCAGCTGGGCGTGCCGAGCGCCGAGGAGATCCGGCTGCTGACCAGGCGAGTGGCCGAGCTGAACGAGAGTGTCACGGCACTCGCGGCGCGGTCGGCCCGTGCCGGAGCAAAGCCCGCCGCGCGCAAGGCGACTCGAAAGGCGCAAGCCCGCAAGCCCGTGAAGCGCGCGACCGCGCACGCCAGGCGCTGAGGCCTGCCAGGCAGCCATGCTCGACCTGCAGCCCGCCACCGCAAAGGCTCCAAAGAGCACCCGCACGTTCGGGCTCGCGCTCGCGGGCGGCGGCCCCCTGGGCGCCTTCTACGAGGTCGGCACGCTGCACGCGATCAGCGAGGCCTGCGAGGGACTCGACTTCACGGATTGCGCCATGTACGTGGGCGTGAGCTCGGGCGCGATGATCGCGGCCGGTCTCGCGAATGGATTCGACACGACCGACATGGGCGCGGTTTTCATCCATAACGCCTCGGTCGAGTATCCGTTCAGGCCCGGCCTGTTCCTCAAGCCCGCGTTCCACGAGTACATGCGCCGCGTCGCGAGCGTGCCGACGCTCGGCACGGACATACTGAAGCAATACCTCCGCGACCCCGGCAAGGACTGGGCCGAGGCGATCGACCCGCTGGGCCGGCTGCTGCCGACCGGACTCTGCGACAACGGTCCGTTCGAGCAGTTCTTCGCCCACCTGTTTTCGGGGCAGGGCCGCACGAACGACTTCCGCAAGCTGAAGCACCAGCTCTACGTCGTCGCCACGGAACTGAACAGCGGCTACTCGGTGCGCTTCGGCGAGCCGGGCTTTGACCACGTGCCGATTTCGCGTGCAATCCAGGCGAGCACCGCGCTGCCGGGTCTCTATCCACCGGTGCCGATCGACGGCCACACCTAC
>Ga0114938_1002731_pt1 | contig 10899 bp, 15 predicted proteins | sample AshMeaBigSpring_FD_88675 | JGI IMG/M metagenome (GOLD analysis project Ga0114938, IMG submission 88675) | Groundwater microbial communities from Big Spring, Nevada to study Microbial Dark Matter (Phase II) - Ash Meadows Big Spring | ecosystem: Environmental > Aquatic > Deep subsurface >...
ACCAAAGCGTTCGCCGCCGCCAGGCCTCAGCGAACGGCCGACGAGCACGGGCAAGCCCGTGGCACCCGGCGGATAGTGTAGGCGGCGTTCTCCGAACGCCGCAGATCGCAAGTTGTCGCTCGGCCATTGGCACTCAGCGGCTCTGGACTTCCGTCGTCCGTGCATCAACGACGTTTTACGACGTATTGCGGCACTCTGAACGAACCGCCAGCTCTCGCACCAGCCCGCTGGACGCCGCCAGGCGTCGCACCAAAGCGTTCGCCGCCGCCAGGCCTCAGCGAACGGCCGACGAGCACGGGCAAGCCCGTGGCACCCGCGCGCTCGATTCCTTCGCCCGACTCGCCCGCGTCGTCGTAGCACTGTTCGTTCCAGACCCACCGCGGCTGCGAATCGAGGCAGGCTCGGCACGCTTCGTGTTGGGCGTCGCCAGAGGAAAACTCGCTCGTCGCGTCGCGTGATTGCCGCGCATAGACGGCACATCGGCAGGGCGCTGCTGAGCGGCGGGCCATGCATTTTTCCCGTGGTCAGGTCGATTTCGGCTTGAGTGTCCCTGTCACAAGGTCATCGAATTCCTGTTCAACGCCGAGGGTCGCCGCCCATTGTTGCAGATACTCGGCATCGCGTGCATCGCCCTGAACGGCACAGACGCCTGCCGTATCCAGCAACCGGCGCTCCGACGGAGTGATCCGATTCCAGGACATCTTGTGCAGGATGATATCCTCGGCGGTCGCGATCCAGGCGGAAGCGCCGAAAATGTTCATGCTGACGCGACGTCCGAAGGCGCATTGCTCAAACGGGTTGTCTTGCAGCAGCCAGAAAGGCGCTTTGAGGGCCGACTGCTCGTCGAGCACGTTGAACTGATGGGGCGGCTGAAACGCCGAGCGGACCGATTCGGACTGCATGAACAAGCCCGTCTCGAAACAGGAGACAAGTTGATCCACCTGGTCGGATTTCAGCAACAGGACGAAATCCAGATCGTGCGTCGTCCGCGGGATGCCCCAGTAGTTACTGGCCATCGAGCCGGTCAGCATGTAGCCGATGGCGGCCTGGTTCAGCCGGCCGAGCATATCGACGAGAAACTCGCTCTCGGTCCTCATGCGCGACTCAGTTCAATCCGCCGACACACGTGGCGTTCAACTTCCTCTGCGTCAGCTTTGGGGATCTGGCGGCAAATCCCCTCACGGGCCACGTTGCACGCGAACTCGTGCAGGTCGAGTGCAACCTTGAGTCGCTGTTCGCCCGTCATCGCGCGGTAGCGTTCGATCTGTTGTTGCAGCGCGGCGTTGGGGGTCATGATACGACTCACGCGGTGAGAGAGTTCGAGTGTCGGCCTCTCTGTAACCGTTCAGAACCCGGTGGAAGATTTTCCCTGATTCCAGGGGGTCAGGTCCATCTTTTCGGCCAGCGCGTAGCCGCGAGGTCGAGTTTATCGGCCGAAAAATGGACCAGACCCCGGCCCGTGAACGGTCACGCCTCTCTCAATCCGACAGTTCCGCAATCTCCGCTCCGGTTGTGAAAGAGAGATTCCGCCCGGATTATTCATGAGCCGCAAGCGCGCTAGCGTCCGGTTTTGGTGGAATTGGGGAGAGCCGGACGCTAGTGCGTGCCGGCTGATGTGCGCGGTGTTGTTGGGGAGATAGCGACAACCTGTTTCTCTGCTTCACCTTGCAGCTTTACTCGTTAGGTTGATGAATAATCCGGGTTAGAGAGTTTTGGCGGCCCGTCGTGGGCCTCGCGGGCGACCTTGAGGGTCCGCAACGGACCCGGCTCGATCTCTCGCGAAACGGAGAAAACGGGCCATCGCCGCCGTGGCCCCAAGTCGTTGCGATAACTGGACGAAAACGCCAAACGCCTGCCTACCGAACTCTCGGCGACAGGCGTAAACCGGTGTGCGGGCGGAACCCGCAGAAAATCAGAAAGCTCCGCAGCACGCTTTCGATCTCATTGAGCTGATCGAGCGGGAGCTCGCCGAGATAGTCGAAAATCGGGTCGATCTCCTGTTTGCGGAGCTCCGCCCAGCGCGGGTCGAAGTCGCCGTGGCCGAGAACCTGAAAACACTCCGCGAGCAGCTCGTTGGGCGTCATCCGCAGGACGGTGGGAATCGAGAATTGACGTGACATGAGCGGTTCACCTCCCTGCCGGATGACGAATAGCAATGACCTTTCCGAGAAGTCGGAACTCCGTCTCGCCGGAGACGGGAATTGGCTTGTAGCGCTTGTTCTCGGCGCGCAGCTCGATAACGTCCCCCTCGATCAGCAGCCGCTTGACCGTCGCCTCGTCGCCCAGGAGCGCCACGACGATCTCGCCGCTTTCGGCCACCGGCTGCCGGCGCACGATTACGACGTCCCCGTCGTGGATGCCGGCGTCGATCATGCTGTCGCCAGAAATCGTCAGCGCGAAACAAGGTCCGCGCCCCGCCACGGCCGCGTCGACCAGAATCTCGCCCAACGGGTTCTCCTCGGCGAGCATTGCGGCTCCCGCCTTGACCAGGCCGACGAGCGGCACCGCCACGAACGACGCCAGGGGCGACTGTGGTTCGCGCACGACCGAAAGACTGCGGGCCTTTCGCGGTTGGCGCTTCAGATAGCCCTTTCGCTCCAGCTGCTTGACGAGCTGGTGCGCGCTCGCCGAGGCGACGCCGAGCCGCTCGCCTAGCTCGTTCATGGTCGGCGGAAAACCCCGCTTGGCGATGAAGTCGCGGACCTCCGTCAGCGTTCGGCGCTGCGCGTCGGTGATCTGGACTTCTTGCGGGCGTCCTCGTTTGCGGCCGGCTGCCATGCGATTCCCTGAATTAGCGCTTACGGATGTTGATTTTGGACTGACGAAGTTATATGCTGACGTTCCGGATAACACAAGATGCGGTGCTAGCATTTTCCAAAGGCGAACCCATGAAACGACTTGCGATTATTCCGCTGGACGGGGAAAAGCTGTCGTTCGTCAGTTTCGCCGGCGACCGGGTTGTTAACGAGAGTGAGAAACAACCCACTCGAACCGCCCGCCGGCGACGGCGCGAGCGGTCGCCCGGAGCCCCGCCATGCCCGCCCCCGTCCAGCCTTGTGAGTTGTCCCCCGCCGAGCGCCTCCGCGAGGTCGCGAGCATATTCGCGGCCGGCGTGCTGCGCCTCCGAAAGCGCCGCCAGCTCGCAGGCGAACCCGCCGCGACGCATGTCGCGGAGGCCCCGAAATTCGCCGCCGGACGCCTTGAGATTTCGGGAGAAACCGTGCTCAGTGTGCTCACGGGTTAGCGGTTTAGAGAGTCCCGAACACAAGGAGCACATGCATGTTGAACGTGGCCAAAGAGGTCTCCGCGATGGAGCGGATGACCGTGGACCAACTGCGGGCGAAGTACACCGACGTCTTCGGCGAGGCGACGAACGCCCGCCACAAGGAATGGCTGATCAAGCGGATCGCCTAGCGGATGCAGGCCGACGCCGAGGGCGACCTATCGGAACGCGCCCGTCGCCGGGCGATGGAATTGGCGAACGACTCCGATCTGCGAATGACGTCGCCGCACCATCGGAAGCCCGGCCCGGACGCCGAGGAACGAACCGTGGCAATCGCGGCTGTGATCCAGCCCAGCACCGCGCTGCTGCCGGGCATCGTGCTGAAGCGCGAGTACAAGGGGCGGACGGTTCGCGTGACCGTGCTGGCGGACGGATTCGAGCACGAGGGCGAACGCTACAAGTCGCTCACGGCAGTCGCCAAGGTGGTGACCGGCAAGCATTGGAACGGCTATCACTTCTTCGGCCTCCGGCAGAACGGAGGCGACCGATGAACCGCAAGAAGGAAAAACCGCCCGCCGCGAAGGCCCTCCGTTGCGCCATCTACACGCGCAAGAGCACCGCGGAGGGCCTCGAGCAGGAATTCAATTCGCTCGACGCCCAGCGCGATGCGGGCGAATCCTACATCCGCAGCCAACAGCACGAAGTCTGGGTGTGCCTCCCGAGCCAGTACGACGACGGCGGGTTCACGGGCGCGAACATGGAGCGGCCCGCGCTGCGCCGCCTGCTGGCCGACATCGAGGCCGGCAAGGTCGACTGCGTGGTGGTCTACAAGGTCGATCGGCTGAGCCGCAGCCTGCTCGACTTCGCCCGCATCATGGAGACCTTCGAGCGGCGGAAGGTGTCGTTCGTCAGCGTCACCCAGGCGTTCAACACGGCCACGTCGATGGGGCGGCTCATGCTGAACGTGCTGTTGTCGTTCGCCCATTTCGAGCGAGAAATGATCGGCGAGCGGACCCGCGACAAGATCGCCGCCGCCCGCCGCAAGGGCAAATGGTCGGGCGGAATGCCGATCCTGGGCTACACCGTGGTGCAGACGAAGCTCGTGGTGGACGACGAAGAAGCCCAGCGCGTCCGCCAGATCTTCGAGTTGTACCTCGAGCGCCAGTCACTGCTGGCCGTCGTCAAGGAACTCAACGGGCGGGACTGGCGGACGAAGTGCTGGACCACGCGGAAGGGGACGATCCGCGGCGGCCGCCCGTTCGACAAGAGCGCCCTGTACGACCTGCTGACCAACGTCGCCTACCTCGGCAAGATCAGGTACAAGGACGAGGTCCACGCGGGCGAGCACCGGCCGATCCTCGACGCCGACCTGTTCGCCCAGGTGCAGGCCATGCTCCAGCGGAACGGCCGCAGCGGCGGGCGGGCGGTGCGGAACAAGCACAACGCGCTGCTGCGCGGACTGCTGCACTGCGCCGCCTGCGATTGCGGCATGAACCACACGTACACTGCCAAGGGAAGCAGGCAGTACCGCTACTACGTCTGCCATCGCGCCCAGAAACGCGGCTGGCAAGTCTGTCCGTCCCCCTCGATCCCCGCCGGCGAGATCGAGCGGTTCGTCATCGACCAGATCAAGTGCGTCGGCCGGGACCCGCTGGTGATCAAGGAGACGCTGGCGCAGACGCGCCGCCAAGCCGAGGAGCGGATCGAGGCCCTGGCGGCGGAACGGGCCCGCCTGCGGGGCCAACTCCGCGACGACCACGTCGAGCTTGCCCGATTGGCGTCCACGGCGCGCCCTGGCGATCCACGTCTGCTTGATGCCCACGATGGCATTCGCGCGGCCGAGCAGAGGGTCACCGAGATCGACGACGAACTGGTCACGCGCGAGGGCGACTTGGTGGACGAGGCCGACGTGGCGGCGGCGCTCGCGGACTTCGACGCCATGTGGGGCTGCCTGGCCCCGCGCGAGCAAGCGCGCGTCGTCGAACTCGTGATCGAGCACGTCGCCTACGACGGGAAGGCCGGCAGCATCTCGATCACGTTCCGGCCGGCCGGCATCAAGGAACTCGCCGGCGAACTGGCCAAGCGAAAGGTGGAAGCGGCATGATCACCATCGAGCGCAAGGTGCATTTCGGGCACGGCCGTCGGACCCGGAAGGAACTGCGGGACGGCGACGCCGCGCCGGTGCCGCCCGTCGGGCGCGTGCCCCGCGTGGCGCGGCTCATGGCCCTGGCGATACGGCTGGACGGGCTGATCCGCGACGGCGTCGTCGCGGACCAGGCGGAACTCGCCCGCCTGGGGCACGTGACCAGGGCCAGGCTGACGCAGATTTTCAACTTGCTTTCCCTGGCTCCGGACATTCAGGAAGAAGTAATGTTCCTTCCCCCAACCGTGCGTGGGCACGATTCTGTGACCGAAAAACAGCTTCGGCCGATTTCGGCTACCCCAAGTTGGCGGAAGCAAAAACAGCAATGGCGGCAGCTCGTGGCGGGAACCGGAACTCTTCGGTAGAATCTGACGACCAATCGTCGTTAAAAGCCGATGAATTGGCGACCGGCATGGAATTTCGGGCCGCCGCGAATGCCGCCCTGAGCTGGTGCGCGTTGAGGCTTCTACTGCCAGAATCAATAAATGTCATCGAACGGTGGAAGTCATGGACACGCTTTCGCCCAAGCAACGAAGCGAGCGGATGAGCTGCGTTCGATGCAAGGACACCAAGCCAGAGATGCGCGTGCGTCGTCTTGTCCATTCGCTTGGCTATCGATACCGCCTTCACGCCGGTCGGCTCCCTGGCCGTCCTGATCTGGTCTTCGGTTCGCGGCGAAAGGTCATTTTCGTACATGGCTGCTTCTGGCATCGCCACGAGGGCTGTCCATTGTGTCGGATGCCAAAGTCTCGCCTTCGATTTTGGAAGGCGAAACTCCATGCGAATCGTGATCGCGATCAGGCAAATCAAATGAAGCTCTCAACGACGGGGTGGGATTTCTTGATCGTTTGGGAGTGCGAACTGGGCGACATGGATGCTATAGCCGAGCGAATAACGTCCTTTCTTGGAGACACTCGGCCATGAGGGCAATCGAGTTATTCGCTGGCGCTGGTGGTCTCGCCCTTGGCGCGGGTTCGGCTGGTTTTTTCCACGACGTCGTCGTCGAGTGGGATCGTAATTGCTGCGACACGATCCGCGAAAACCAACGGCGCGAAGTCGCCCCGGTAACCGGGTGGACGTTGCATCAGGGAGACATTCGGGAATTCGACTTTCACCAAATTCGTGGTGAAATTGACCTGCTCGCGGGCGGTCCTCCATGTCAGCCTTTCTCTCTTGGCGGCAAACATGGCGGTCTGGCGGATCGGCGGAATATGTTCCCCGCCGTGGCGGAGGCTGCAAGAATCCTCCGACCGCGAGCCATCATTATTGAAAATGTCAAAGGGATACTGCGGCCGTCGTTCAATTCAACCTTTGAGTACATTTTGCTTCTACTTCGGTTTCCCGAGGTCACGCGCAAGCCAGATGAGAACTGGAAGGCCCATTATGGAAGGCTGAAATCATACGATGAGAAGGGCAAGCGGCACGGACTGTTCTACAACCTTGACTTTCGTTGCCTTAATGCCACTGACTACGGCGTGCCCCAGCGGCGCGAGCGGGTATTTGTCGTTGGTTTTCGTGGGGATCTCGACGTGCAGTGGTCATTCCCAACGCCAACCCATTCGCTCGATTCGCTTCTGCGTTCCAAATGGGTCACAGGGGAATACTGGGAACGTCACAGAATCGCCACAAAGCTTCGAGGTAAACCTAATTTGCGGCTCACGAGCCAGTTGGAACGCATTCGCTCCTGGCTTGACACACCGTCGGATCAACCATGGCGCACCGTGCGCGACGCAATCGCCGATTTGCCAGACCCCCGCGAGGAGGACCATTCAGCAACTGTGCTTAACCATTGGCTGAACCCTGGTGCGCGAGTGTATGCCGGTCATACGGGTAGTCCGCTTGACGAGCCAGCAAAGGTTTTGAAGGCGGGAGCGCATGGTGTTCCCGGCGGCGAAAACATGCTTGCGTATCCAGGTGGCGAGGTGCGGTACTTCACGGTGCGGGAGTGTGCTCGGTTGCAGACCTTTCCAGACGACTACGTCGTGATGGGCTCTTGGACCGAAAGCATGAGGCAACTGGGCAACGCCGTCCCTGTTCTGCTGGCAGAAGTGGTCGCCAAGGCGGTGCATGAGAGGCTGTTGTATCTCCAGTGCTCCAAGCCGCTCACAGATGAACGACGGCAGCGAAACGGCTTTTGTCCGTCTGGGCAACTCCAGAAAATTCGGCAACGCGTGGCCGCGACGCCCCGTTCGTCTCGCGTGACCAGAAATGGATGACTTTATGCCTGATGCACAAGAATTCGACCTACAGCCGGACCCGCGCATTCTCCCAATGCTGGGCGAGATTAATCTTGCCCAATGGAAGTGTCTTGCGGAGTTGATCGACAACTCCGTTGACGGGTTCTTAGAGATGATTCGTGCAGCGCAGACGCCTTTGCACCCAGAGATTAGCGTTGCTGTTCCAACCACCGACAATCCGACCGCCAAAGTGACGGTGCGCGACAATGGCCCCGGTATGTCCAGGGACAAACTGGAGATGGCCGTGCGCGCTGGATGGTCGGGCGGCGATCCCACGAGCAATCTTGGCTTGTTCGGAATGGGCTTCAACATTGCCACGGCCCGACTCGGAACGGTCACGACCGTGTGGACCACTCGCGAGAATGATGGTGAATGGGTTGGCCTTCGCATTGATTTCGATGAATTGCGCCGCCAGCGACACTTCAAGACCCCCGCTCTCACTCGCCCGAAAATCGATCCAAGGGAACATGGCACCGAGATTACTGTCGAGAAGCTCAAGCCAGAACAAAGGCAATGGTTTTCAAAGGCCGCCAACCGATCAGTGTTGAAGCGCGAATTGAGTCGCGTATACTCCGCGATGCTCCGGCCGTCTGGAGTGCCAACCACTTTTCGATTCCTACTCAATGGATCGGCCGTGCAGGGGCGCGAGCATTGCATCTGGGGTGGAGAGGGAACTCCAGCGCGCGAGGTCACCACGACCAGGTTTGGGCCAGTTTCCGCCTATCAAATCATCGACGTGACTCTGCCAAACCGACCCTTCTGTCGGAAGTGCTGGCAATGGCTACCTGCCGAGGAGACGCTTTGCCCGTCGTGCCTCGCTGATTCCGACGTGGTTTCTCGCCGTCGATCCATTCGCGGGTGGATTGGCGTCCAGCGCTACCTTGCAAAGACCGAGTATGGCATCGACCTCCTTCGCCACGGTCGAAAGATCGAGATCGCCAATAAGGAGTTGTTCCAATGGATGGACGGAGAGGATGTTGAACCGGAGTACCCAATCGACGATCCTCGCCAACGTGGACGCATTGTCGGCGAGATTCACCTTGACCACTGTCGAGTGACCTATACCAAGGATCGATTCGACAGGACCGACCCAGCATGGAGGACATGGTTCGCGCCGTCCGAGGCGATGGACCACTTCGACCCGATAAGGCTGAGGAGGCTGGTTTTGGTGTCAACAACTCACCCCTGTTCAAGCTGTTCCAGGTCTTCCGGCGGTCGTCCCCCAAACCAAAAGTTGCTGGCTGCTACGCTCGACTGCTAATCGTGCCTGACAACGACCGCGCAGAGGAGATGGCGAAAAAGTTTCACGAGGGTGATCCCACGTACCAGACCGACGCAAAGTGGTGGGAACTCGTGGAGGAGGCCGACCGGCAACTGCTTGTTACTCCAAGCGGTGCCACTAGTGGGTCCGGTGGGACTGTTACACCAGGCCCAGGTGACTCATTGGAAGGATTTGGCCCTACTTCCGCAACGCCTGCTGGTGGAACGAGCGCAACGCCGATGACGATTACACCGGCGCCGCCGTCGCCGGAGGTTCCTATCGCGAGTCTCGGCGGAGAGTACCGAAGTGACTCGACCAATCAGCGATGGGAGATTCGTGCTCTTGAAGTCCTTGATTCACACCCGTCAGTTGCGGCTACAAAGCCTTGGGTGCTGCGAGCCCAACCGAATGGCACCCATGAGTTTCTAGTGAATACTCGCCACCCAGTTTTCGCATCTGCCACCATGACACCGCTCGACGCGCTACTCGCCGAGCTTGCCTGGTCGGCAATGGACTTTCTTCGAGGTAATCCTGGTTCCGCGTCGTTTGCCGGCGTACTTGCCGAACTGCGCGAACGTTACGCCACGATTCACGCGCTCGATCCTGTCGAACTCGGTAGTCAGGCAAGACAAGTCCTTCTTGACATCGCCGCCACGCTATCAGGAAACATCGACGCGGCGGATGCACTGGCCTTGTTTGGAGAGTTGCCCTCCGCAGATCAGGACGCGGTTTTCCAGAAGATGGCGACGCGAGCAGCGGGCAATCCCCAGGCAGTCATTTCCGAGGGGCGTTTTCTCGAGTACTCGCCTTTGCATGTAATTGGCGATTTCGTCACCAATCACCCCGAGTTGTTCCTTGATGGAAAATGCTGGGATGACGCATATTCCACCCTGGATTACGGTCGTCCAGCTGCGACGCAGGCAGCGCAGGCACAAGTTGTTCGATATTACGAGAGTCTGCTGGCGGACGCGATTTGGCTGGCTGACCAGGACGGAAACGATTTGGCGGATGCTCATAGACCTCGGCTATTGCGCGCCCAACTGGCCATTGAACTCCTAGCTCCTACCGTCGAGGAGAGCGCCTGATCGTGAGTGGCACACCGATTAATTTTCTCGATGAAAGGCGGCTGCTGCTCGGGCCTTGGCAAGCTTTCGAGCGCGATCTCGCACGCCTTTTGATCGCAAATGGGTTCGACGATGTCCGGATTGTTGCCGGCAGCGGAGATCGCGGAGCCGACGTGTTGGGCGTGCAGCGTAGTGAGCTTTGGGTGTTCCAATGCAAGCACACAAGGACGACTCCGCCTCCAAAAGACGCCATTGGCGAGGTCGTCGAGGCAGCCAAATACTATGGCGCGAACCGCTTGGTTGTCGCAACTTCACGGCCGCCGGGAGAGGCGTTTCTCGCTGAAAAGCAGCGGTACGAACGGACAGGATTGCGAATTCAGCTGGCCGATCCGCGGGTTCTCATGGGGATGATGGCGAATACCCCTGAATACCCTCCCGCCAGACGATCATTTCGGCCATACCAGGAGGATGTTTCCGACCGATTTCGCCAAGCTCTAATAGACACCGGTCGCGCACAGATAGTCCTCGCAACTGGGCTCGGCAAGACGGTCGTAATGGCAGAAGTTGTCGCCGACTTGTTGCGCGATCATCGAATCGAAAATGGCCGCGTTTTGGTGCTCGCTCACACTCGTTCACTCGTCGATCAGCTGCATCGGGCATTCTGGCACCAGCTTCCCAAGTGGGTGCCGACCCATCAAGTGATGGAAAGCGAGTTTCCAACGTTCTGGGATGGGATTACGTTCGCCACAGTGCAGAGCGCCCTTGCCAGTCTGGAACAACTACCGGGATTTGGACTAATCCTTGTGGACGAGGCCCACCATATCGGGGCCGAAATGTTCCAAAGAACCATTGAACTGAGGTTTTGCAATCTTTCAGGTCAATCCTAATTGAGTCATTACGTGTTCCTTGTCTTGAAGTTTTTCGGTGACTTGATCGATGGCCCACGAAAGGGTCGCGCGAAGAGTCTCGTG
>Ga0114938_1002732_pt1 | contig 10898 bp, 10 predicted proteins | sample AshMeaBigSpring_FD_88675 | JGI IMG/M metagenome (GOLD analysis project Ga0114938, IMG submission 88675) | Groundwater microbial communities from Big Spring, Nevada to study Microbial Dark Matter (Phase II) - Ash Meadows Big Spring | ecosystem: Environmental > Aquatic > Deep subsurface >...
CCTCCCCTTCTTTCTTGCCCAGCAATCCCTTTCCGATCGGAGACGTGACCGAAATTTTCCCGGCCTTCAGGTCGGCTTCTTTTTCTGAAACGATCTGGTAGGTAATGGACTTTTTAGTGGCCAGGTTGGTGATGGTCACACGGGTGAGGATTGACACTTTGGAAATGTCTATATTATCCGTGTCGATAATGCGGGCTTGCGCCAGTTCGCTTTCATATTTGGCAATCCTGGCTTCCAGGAGTCCCTGGGCTTCCTTGGCCGCATCATATTCCGCATTCTCTTTCAGGTCGCCTTTTTCCCTGGCTTCCGCGATGGCACGCGAAGCGGCAGGACGGTCAACCGTCTTCATCCGTTGCAGTTCGGCTCTCATCATTTCCAGGGTCTCCCTGGTCACATAAATGACATCGCTCATGGTATCCTCCGGTGTTTTATGCCAGTTGGGAAGAATATAAAAAAAGCGCAACGCCCCAGGGAGCCTGAAGCGTTGCGATGGACAAAAATATGAAAATTCCTGAAAAAAAAAGCCTAAAAACCGTAGCGGGCGAAGGCCGTCCGGCGGATGATTTTGCCTTCCTTATTAAAGATCCAGTTTTCCTGGTAACGGGTGCTGTCTGCCTTGCCATTGTTGCGGATCACCTTTTCCTTAAACCAGAGGGATACCATGTCAACCCCGGTCGATTCACTGTGCAGGCTGACATAGGTAACAAACTCCTCGTCAATCTCCTTGAACTGGCTGCGGAACTTGCGGACACTCTCAAAAAATCCTTTTGGGTGCCCCGTATACGTGCGCTCGTCAAAAGCGATGGAAGTGAATGAATCGGCAAAATAAGGCAGGGCTACAGAATCTGTAAAATCAGCGCTCTGCATGTGCCGGTATAAATCAAGGACTTTGACGGTGAGTTCAGGATTGCCAATCGTCCAGTCGTTGGCCAGTTGCGCCTCATAAGGATAGGAGACCTGGGGTTTGGGTGTTTCTGCCACGGTTGTTTCCACCGGCGCGGTTTCCGTTTTGTTTTCGCCGCAGGAAATCGCGATGGCGGGCAGGATCAGTAACATAAACAGTTTTTTCATTGTATGTCAGATTTGGTGAATGGAGGCACTAAGATAAGCAACCGGCCGGAGAAAGTACAGTGCCATGGTCCCGGAATGTATCATTTCGCAAAACAGGTCAAATTCTGAGCTTTTCCAGGAGGATGCGGGCCATACCCTCGAAAGCTTCGTGGCTGTACCCGGCGATATGGGGGGTGATCAGTACACGGGGATCGGTCAACAATGCCTCCAGCTGTTCCTTTTCCTGGGTGGTATACGTATCCAGTTTCTCGTTTTCCAGTACATCTAGCGCGGCACCGGCAATCCTTCCTTCTTCCAGCGCACGCAGCAGCGCAGCCGTATCGTGCACCTTTCCACGGCAGGTATTGATGAACCAGGGCCTTCGCTCCAGGCTGCGGAAAAAAGCATCGCCGGCGTAGTGGAAGGTCTCGTCGCTGAGCGGAAGATGAAGGCTGATGACGTCGGCATAACGTGCGAGTTGCTCCTGCGAAGCTTCCCTGATAAACCCGGACGCATACCCGAATTTATATTTGTCGCAACCCAGCACCGTCACGTCAAATGGTGCCAGGAGCCTGGCGAACTGGCTGCCGGTATGTCCAAAGCCAACGATGCCAACGGTCTTCCCCCTCAGCTCCGTCCCGCGGTTGGCGTCCCGGATCCACTGGCCGGCGGACACTTCGCGGGAAGCGGAATGAATTTTATGCATGAGACTCAGCAGCATGCCCAGCGCCTGCTCAGCCACGGCATTGCGGTTGCCTTCAGGACTGCTCTCGCATTGGATGCCCCGCGCCTGCGCATATTCGGTGTCAATCAGCTCCATGCCACTGCCCAGCCGGCCGATCCACGCAAGCTTTGCCGCCTTTTCCAGCAGGGGCCAGTCGATCTTCAGGCGGGTAGTGACTACCAACCCCTTACACTCGCCGATCATCTCTTCCAGCTCGGGATAGCTGATCGCCGGAAGATACCGGACTTCATACCCTTTGGATTCCAGTGTTTCCTGTAAGAGGGGATGTGCCTTGGCCGTGATAATTGCCAGTGGTTTCATGACATAAGGGGTATGAGGTCAACATATTCACGGACGGATAACTGTTCCGCACGGCGTGTAAACAGGGTGTCCGCCAGGACCTGCGGAGGGAAGAGTGCTTTCAAAGGATTGCGCAATTGCTTCCTGCGCTGGCCAAACGCTGCCTTTACCAATATCCGGAACCGGCGGTCGTCCGTTATCCCATAAGGATTGCCTGCATCCAGAAGCCGTATCACGGCACTCTTCACTTTCGGAGGCGGTTCAAATGCATCCTCATCCACTTCCAGGAGGTACTCCACCTGGTAATAGGCCTGTACCAGTACACTCAGGATGCCATAATCTTTCTTTCCGGGCGAAGCAGCCACCCGTTGTGCCACTTCCTTCTGGAACATCCCCACCATGCACTCCACCTGTTCCCTCCACTCCAGTACCCGGAAGATGATCTGCGAGGAGATATTATAAGGGAAATTACCCACCAGGGTGAAGTTTCCCTCGAAAGGCACCGGTATGTCCAGGATGCTGCCTTCGATCAGCCTGCCTTTCAGGTCGGGATACTTTTGATGCAGCCAGTCGATCTTCTCCCTGTCCAGTTCTACCGCCCTGAAATCGATGCCCGGCATGTCTTTCAGGAATTTTGTCAATGCCCCGCCGCCGGGACCCACTTCAAGGAGTTGCGTGAAGGGCCGCCCGGTAACCAGGTCTGCGATTCGCCGGGATACGGACTCATCCTTGAGAAAATGCTGACCCAGTGATTTCTTGAGGGTGTACATGAAGGATCAAAATTACCAAAAACATCGCCCTTTTCCTTGTACCTTTAGACGCTTAATCAAAGTACTACGCGTATGAACCCTTCGCAGAACAGGCCGGTGATCGGAATAACCCTGGGAGATATCAATGGTATCGGACCGGAACTGATCATCAAGACGTTTTCAGACCAGCGACTGACAGAATTCTGCACGCCCGTGATTTTTGGATCCAATAAAGTCATCAATTTTTACCGGAAATCCCTGGGCGATATCAATATCAATTTCACCAGCTTCAGGGACTGGTCGAAACTGAACCCCAAACAGGTCAATGTATTCACCTGCTGGGAAGACGAGGTGAGCATCACTCCGGGGCAGCTCAACGAAACCGGCGGTAAATACGCCATCATTTCGCTCAAACAAGCTGCCACCGCCCTCAAGGAGAACAGGATCCAGGGCCTGGTGACCGCACCCTTCCATAAGAAAAACGTCCAGCATGAGGATTTCAGCCATACGGGGCACACGCCTTTCCTGAAAGAAATTTTCGGTGTGCAGGACGTGCTGATGCTGATGGTGGCGGAAAATATGCGCGTGGGCCTGCTCACCGAACACGTTGCCATTAAAGACATTTCGGCGCTGATTACCAAGGAAGCGATCCACAGCAAACTCCGCATCCTGAAAGAATCCATGCGCCGGGATTTCGGGATCGACAAACCACGCATTGCCGTCCTGGGACTCAACCCGCATGCCGGCGATGAAGGACTGGTGGGTAAGGAAGAAGAAACCGTAATTCGCCCGGCTGTCATCGAAGCCCGGAAAAATGATCTTCTCGTATACGGCCCGTACAGCGCCGACGCTTTCTTCGCACGCGGCCAGTATGAACGCTTCGATGCCGTGCTGGCCATGTACCACGACCAGGGGCTGATTCCGTTCAAATCCCTTGCCATCGGCGAAGGCGTAAACTATACCGCCGGCCTCTCCGGAATCCGCACATCGCCGGACCATGGCACGGCCATGGATATCGCCGGTAAGAACAAGGCGGATGAATCTTCATTCCGGGAAGCGGTGTTCACCTGCATCGACATATTCAACAAGCGCATGGGTTATGCGGAAGTACGCCGCAATCCCATCCGCAAGGTGGCTGCACAGGTGGTTGCGAACGCAGTGGACGAGAAAATAGAAGATGAGTAACGGTGAAGTATAGCTGCTTTTACTATTTGAAAGCGGCTTCCGTGAGGCCCTGGTTGACCTGGTAGGCCGCGTATGTTATCTCCACCCTGCCCTTTTTGGATTTACCGTCCTTGTCCTTTTCCACCGGTTTGTTCCCGGCTTCATACTCAAACGTGACGCCCTTGGGCAGCTTGTAATCCCTGGTATCGAAGCTGACAACTACCTTATCCGGCAGGCCCAGGCTGGCATATTTTCCGTATTGCATATCCATCTCATAGGTTCCGTTGCCACGCGTGGTGGTCACGGCCCGGCGGATCAGCAGGGACTTTTCATCTATATAGAGCGTACTCAGGATAAGGTCCGAGTTCTCCTCTACAGGCAGCATTTTGATGATACGGAGCAGTTGGCCGCCGATCGTGGTTTCCCCTGATGAAACCGCCACAAACTGACCCGTTGCCATCAGCGCGTTCAGGTTAACGCTGATGCCCCCCTTGGGCAATAACGAGATACCCCCGTCCTTCTGGATACGGAAACGATCGGGATTCATATACAATACCTGCACCCGGGAAACCGGGATCTTCAGAAAGCTTACGTCCGTTTTGAGGCTGCCCTGAGCCTTGTAGTCCCTTACCTGGTCCAATTTGGACCTTACTTTTCTAAGCAGGGCATCCGCATCCTGCGCGAAGACAGGTATCACGAAAATAAGGGAGAGCATGAGGATAATTACGCGCATCGGGCTGGTTTATGCAGGATTACTGTTGAATACGGATCGGTTCAGCAGCCTGCATGACTATAACAAAAAACAGCCCCCGGGGTTGTCCGGGGCGGAGAAAATTTACCGGCCCTTACAGGAAACTGTCCGATTCCCGGTAGGCCCTGATCAGCGCCAGTTCACCTTCCTTGCCCTTACCCGCTACCCCATGTTCCATTCCCAGGATACCCCTGTAGCCTTTGTTGTAGAGATGGCGGAAAATATTGCGGTAATTGATCTCGCCGGTGGTGGGTTCGTTCCTGCCGGGATTGTCGCCAATCTGGAAATAACCGATCTCGTCCCAGCTCCTGTTGATATTGTTGATGATATCCCCTTCATTGCGCTGCATATGGTAAATATCGAACAGGATCTTGCAGGCGGGGCTGTTCACGGCTTTGCAGATCATAAAGGTCTGGTCTGAATACCGGAGGAACAGGTCGGGGTTATCACTCAGGGGTTCCAGCACCATCACCAGTCCATGCGGCGCGAGGATGTCCGCACCGCGACGCAGGGCGTCGATCACGTGGGCGGTCTGGTACTCCATCGACTGGCTACGGTCGTAATTCCCGGGAACCACTGTCATCCATTTTGCATGGCAACGTTTGGCCACTTCCACCGCTTCCTTGCAATCCTTGATCATCCTGTCTTTCCATTCCTGTTTCCCGGTGGCCAGCGAAGTCTTCCAGTGCCAGCTGTCGGAGGTTACCACGAACACGCCCATCTGCATCCCCAGTGAGGACAGCGTCTTGCCAATTCGCTCCTGTTCCTCTTTGCTGCGAGACATCATGCCGTTGTCTTCAATAGACCGGAATCCCTTATCATGGGCGAACTTGATCTGGTCTACGAAGTCCTTTCCAGCATGGTTGGCAAACATGCCCTCATGAAAAGCGTAGTTCATGTTAAATGGCTTGTCCGCATGATGCTCCCCGTTCTCCCGCCCAAAGCCGCTTGCCGTGCCAGCCAGTAGGGAAGCGCCGGCCAGCCCGCCCCGTTGAATGAATGTCCTGCGTTGCATATGGTAAGATGTGTTGATGATGGCTAAATATAGAAAAAAAGCCGGGCAACAGGACGCCCGCATCCTGAAGACTGTATTTTTACACCGGACACAGTCAAACAGCATTTCATGAAATCAATCGCAACCCTGTTCCTGTTCGGGTTATCCCTCTCATCGCCACAGGCGCAGGAAAAGCCATTCGACCATTACCAATTTGACATTCCAGGCACAGCCTTTCAAATGTCCATGCGCGCCATCAAAGGAGGCGGTTTTTTAATGGGCGATACGGATAAGAAGCCTGTTTCCGTGTCTGATTTCTGGATCGGCGCGTATGAAGTGACACACGACCAGTTCAGTGCTTTTTATAAAGATGAAACCATCACCCAGGGTTCAAAAGTGGACGCCATAACCCGGCCCACCGCACAGTATATCGACCTCAGCTGGAATATGGGTAAGGAAGGAGGATTCCCGGTCAACAGCATGAGCGTGGATGCGGCCGTGATGTTCTGCCGGTGGCTCTATGTTAAAACGGGCATATTTTATCGCCTGCCCACCGAAGCGGAATGGGAATATGCCTGCCGGGCGGGCACATCGTCAACATATCCATTTGGCGATAATCCGGGTCAAATGGATGCGTATGCCTGGCACGCACAAAACAGCGAAAACAAATACCAGAAGACGGGCACCAAAAAACCCAATGGTTGGGGGCTCTACGACATGCTGGGCAATGTGGCCGAATGGACCCTTGACCAATATGAAGAAGATTATTTCACCGTTATCGGACCGAATGCCAAAGACCCCCTCGTCCAGCCCAAAACCCGGTACCCGAGGTCCATACGCGGGGGCTCCTATGTGGACGAACCGGCCGACCTGCGTCCCGGGCTTCGCCGTTTTTCGGAGCCATCCTGGAACCAGCGGGATCCGCAGGTCCCCAAGAGCCGCTGGTGGCTGACGGACGGGATGTTTGTGGGCTTTCGCATCCTGCGGCCAAAGCTTCAGCCCACAAAGGAAGAAGCGGAAAAATTTTATACATTGTACCTGGGCAAATGATCGCCCATAAATATCTCCTCATATGAACGATACTTCCAACCCATCCGGCCGGAACCGCCGGGAATTCATGAAAAAGGGCAGTGTCCTGGCCGGTGGCCTGATCGCTGCGCCGCTCCTGTCCAAAGCCAACTTTTTTTCCGGTGCCGACGATGCAATCAAGGTAGCCCTGGTCGGTTGCGGTGGCCGCGGAACCGGTGCCGCCATGCAGGCCCTGCTGACCAAACAAAACGTGAAACTGGTGGCCATGGCCGATGCCTTCCGGGACCGCCTGGATGATTGCTACAAGGCACTAACCGCGGAAGATATTTCGGATTGGTCCGGTGTCAAGGGTAATGTAAAAGCAAAAGTGGACGTTCCGGAGGAACGGAAATTCACCGGCTTCGACGGATACCGTAAAGCCATTGCGCTCGCGGATGTGGTTATCCTGACCACCCCGCCGGGTTTCCGACCCATTCATTTCGAAGAGGCCGTGAAACAGGGCAAACACATCTTTATGGAAAAGCCGGTGGCTACGGATCCCGTGGGTATCAGGCGGGTACTCGCGGCTGCGGAAGAAGCGAAAAAGAAAAAACTAAACGTGGTCGTTGGCTTGCAACGCCACTACCAGAACTCTTACCGCGAGTTGTATAAACGAAAAGACCTGGTGGGCGATATCACTTCGGCACAGGCCTGGTGGAACAACGACGGCGTATGGGTAAATCCCCGCAAGGATGGCCAGACGGAGATGGAATACCAGATGCGTAACTGGTATTATTTCGTATGGCTCTGCGGCGATCATATCGTGGAACAGCATATCCATAATATTGATGTCATCAACTGGTTCAAGGGTTCCTACCCGGTGAAAGCACAGGGCATGGGCGGACGCGAAGTGCGAAAAGGCAAGGACACCGGGGAAATCTTCGACCACCACTACGTGGAATTTGAATACGCAGACGGTTCCATCCTCAACAGCCAGTGCAGGCATATCAAGAATACCATGGCCAAAGTGGATGAACTCATCATTGGTACCAAGGGAAAAATCTTCTGTGGAGCCGCGAAGATTACGGACCTGAAGGGAAATGCGCTCTATTCATTCGATCGAAAGGGCGAAAACAACCCCTACCAGGCGGAGCATGATGAATTATTCGAAGCCATCGCAAAAGGAGAATATAGATTCGCGGATGCGGAAAACGGGGCTAAAAGCACCATGACGGCCATCCTGGGCCGGATGGCCACCTACTCCGGCCAGATGCTTTCCTGGGACCGTGCCTTGAATTCCGGGCTAGACCTGATGCCAAAACAATTCGACTGGGCCGCTGCCCCGCCCATCACCCCGGGAGCAGATGGGCTATATATGGCAGCTGTGCCGGGTATTACGAAGTATGTGTGATGATGAAGTACGATTGTAGAAATTAGATTTTTGAAGTGACCAGAATCGATCAGACTTCTAACTTCTACAATCGTATATCTCACTTCTCACGACAGAATATCTTTCCTCCGGAATATAAACACCGTTGCCGCCAGGAAACCGACAATGTGCAGCAATAGGACTCCGGCCGAACGCAGTACGGCAGGCAGGTTCTCCACGGAGCCGATGATTTGCTCATTGGCCTCATTTACCTGGACATCAAAGAAGCCTTTCCATCCCAGCATGTGGGTGGTGAAGAGGAACGGCTTCAGGCTATTGAATATGGGCAAGTTGAGAGTATTGAGGATGGTAAACAGGATAACGATGCTCATCGTGGCCATGATCGGGCCAATGGAATTCTCCGCAAAGAGGCTTAGGAAAAAAGCAAGCGCCGCCACGGTCAGCAATGCCAGGGCCGCGAATCCAAACGCCGCAAGGTATCGCCACAGAATGTCTTTTTCCAGGACCTGGGTGACCACTTCGCTTTTCAGGATCAGCATATCGTCTGTCCCGAACAACAGGATGGAAACCAGCAGTGCCCATATAGCCATCCATATTAATAAGGCAAGAGTATATACCGATGTGGCGATGAACTTGCTGAGGATCAGGCTTGTCCTGCTTACCGGCCGGGCTGCCAGCAACCGAAGGGTTCCAAGACCAGCTTCCCCGGAAATCATATCACCCGCCACCAACGCAATTAATAATGGTACATGCACCAGCAGGGTTTGCAGGATGATGTAGGCCATCAGGTATCCATTCAGGACTTTACCCTCCACCTGGAAACTGTCCGTCAGGGCCTGCATGCCAAATCGCATATAGGACTCCCCGTCCACATAGAAACCGAGCTGTATCAGTCCCACGATGGAAGCCACCGCTGCGAACGCAATGAACGTCCGGGGTTTCCTGAAGATCTTAAAAAGTTCAATCCCGACCAGCGGCCACATGAGCAGGTGTATTGGTGAGCGATAGGAAATAGGCTTCCAGGGAATTGACCGGCTTCATCGAACGGATACCGATCCCCTGCTCCACCAGTGACTGCGCAATTCGGGGCACATCATCCCGGGAAATATCCAACATCAGGCGATCGCTGGTTGATGGCCTCAGCGCATCAGACCAACGCGAGGCCTGCATGAAAAGAACCGTTGCCCCGGAATCCGTTGTTTCGAGTTCCAGCAGTACCCTTTCAGGATCAATCAATTCCCTGACAGACCCTTCAGCAATCTTCCTTCCTTTATCTATGATCAGCATCCGGTTGGCAATCAGTTCCACTTCGTTGAGCAGGTGCGAGGAAACCAGGAAGGTCTTGCCTTCTTCCCGGTTAAGGCGGAGGATCAGGTTCCGGATATCCACAATGCCTTGCGGATCAAGGCCGTTGGTGGGTTCATCGAGGATGACCAGCAAAGGGTCCTGCACCAGGGCAACAGCGATGCCTAAACGCTGCTTCATCCCCTGCGAATAGGTCCTAACGGCATCATGGGCCCTGGACGCCAGTCCTACCTGTTCCAGTCTTTCCATCAATGCCAACCGGCTGGCATCAACCCGGCCAAGGCGGGTAAAAAGGCGCAGGTTCTCGAAACCAGTCAGGTATGGATATAGGTCGGGATTCTCGATGATGGAGCCTGTTCTCAGTAAAATCTCTTCCCGCGCTTCCCTTAATTCCTTTCCAAAAACCCGGATCTCTCCGCTGGTTGGTCTTACAAGACTCAGCAACATGCGTATGGTAGTGGATTTCCCGGCCCCGTTCTGACCCAGGAACCCGAACACATCTCCCTCATACACAGTGAATGAGAGGTCATGCACGGCATCAAATGATCCGAAACGTTTCGAGAGATGTCTTACTTCCACCAATGCATTCATCCGTGAACCTGCCTTCGTTTGAGGGTATAACAAATAACTGATTGCGAAGTTTTGTGAATCAGTGATTTGTGTAATATTAAAAAAAAATCTCAGGAAAAAGCTTGCAAATATGCCCCTGCCGGTATTAGTTTTACATCACAATCCGGCCCACTCTTCTACGGGTCCTCCTCGATCAAACCGCACAGATCCATCTCCTCAGACCAGCGTACATCGCCCTCTATTACACAGTATACCAAATCCAGGTTCCGGTCAAACCGCAACGCTTATTCTCTTTATGTCTCCAACATCGCCTGAAAGCCGTGATATCCTAGCAATTACCAGCTAAAGATTCATCACACCTCAACCCACAAAAATGAAAAAGTTCATTGGTGTACGCACGTACATCCTCATCGCCGCGATGTTTTCTGTCGCTACTTTCACTTCACAGACGCAGGCACAATGCGTCGCCCCTTCCCTGACCTTTCAAAACCCCGTTCTTATATCCGGAACCAACCTGCAGGTTGGAGCCACCTATCGCTTTTCAAAAGTAACGCCCACTGCCGACGCTTTTGTACGGATCGACTCGATCGTTGGCGGTGCAAGCCTCACCAACGTCGATAATGCCACCATGGGCTACTCGCACGCATGGCAGCCGGTTGTTACCGGGCCATCAACCGGTGTGGGAACGGAATACTATGTTCGCTGGACCATTAGTTTCCGGGCCACCGGCACCAATACTGCAACGAGCGTTGCATGCCTGAACATCTCCGCCATAGACGTCGACGGCGACGGCAACCGGATCCGTGAGTTCGTGGAAGCCCTGAATCCCGTACAGCATACGATTTCTAACCCAACCCTGCTGACTGTCAGCATGTTCAATACCAGTTCCGGCA
>Ga0114938_1002736_pt1 | contig 10890 bp, 7 predicted proteins | sample AshMeaBigSpring_FD_88675 | JGI IMG/M metagenome (GOLD analysis project Ga0114938, IMG submission 88675) | Groundwater microbial communities from Big Spring, Nevada to study Microbial Dark Matter (Phase II) - Ash Meadows Big Spring | ecosystem: Environmental > Aquatic > Deep subsurface >...
CCAACGGCCTGGACCCGCTCGCGCAGGGCATCCCAGTCCAGGGTGCTGGTGCTGTCCATCTGCAGGTAGCCGCCGCGGGCCTCCTCGAGCAGACCGATGGAATCGATGGGCAGGATGCCGCGGCTCCACAGCGACCCCTCGAAGCTGGGGTAGCGCCCGCGCTCCTGGGCCAGATCCGTGCTGGCCTGGATGGCGTAGTAGCTCACCGCCTCCATGCTGAGATCGGCAAACTCCACCGCCTCCTGGCTGGCATAGGGGATGCGCCGCTGGTAGAGGGCATCCTGGAAGCCCATGATCCCAAGCCCAACCGGGCGGTGGCGCAGATTGGACTTACGCGCCTGGGGGACGTTGTAGAAGTTGTAGTCGATGACGTTGTCCAGCATACGCATGGCGGTGGCCACCGTGCGTTGGAGCCCGGGGTGGTCGATGCCGTCAGGGCCAACGTGGGCGGCCAGGTTGACCGAGCCCAGGTTGCATACGGCTATCTCTAAGTCATTGGTATGCAGGGTAATCTCGGTGCACAAGTTAGAGCTGTGCACGGTACCCATGTGCTGATTGGTGTACCGGACGTTGCAGGGGTCCTTGAAGGCGATCCAGGGGTGGCCGGTCTCGAAGAGCATCGCGAGCATCTTGCGCCACAGGTCCACGGCCTTCATGCGCTTGCTGACCTTCATGTCGCCGCGCTCGGCCCGGGCCTCGTAGGCCGTATAGGCGGCCTCGAATCCCTGGCCGGTGAGGTCGTGCAGGTCCGGGGTCTCGTCCGGGGAGAACAGGGTCCAGTCGCCGTCCTCGGCGACGCGCTTCATGAACAGATCCGGCACCCAATTGGCGGTGTTCATGTCGTGGGTACGGCGGCGGTCGTCGCCGGTGTTCTTGCGCAGATCGAGAAACTCCTCGATGTCGACGTGCCAGGTTTCGAGATACCCGCAGACCGCCCCGCGCCGCTTTCCTCCCTGATTCACAGCTACGGCGGTGTCATTCGCAACCTTCATGAATGGAACCACCCCCTGGCTGCGGCCGTTGGTCCCCTTGATGTGGGCCCCCATGCCGCGCACCCGGGTCCAATCGTTGCCCAGGCCGCCAGCAAATTTCGACAGCAGGGCATTGTCCTTGATCGCGCTGTAGATGCCGTCCAGGTCGTCGGGTACCGTGGTGAGGTAGCAAGAGCTGAGCTGGGGCCGGAGCGTGCCGGAATTGAACAGGGTGGGCGTCGAGGACATGAAGCGGAAGCTGGACAGCAGCTCGTAGAACTCGATGGCCCGCTCCTCGCGGTCGATCTCGTTGATGGCCAGGCCCATGGCCACGCGCATGAAGAAGGCCTGGGGCAGCTCGAAGCGGATGCCCCCCGCGGTGTGGATGAAGTAGCGGTCGTAGAGGGTCTGGAGCCCCAGGTAGGTGAACTGGAGGTCGCGCTCGGGTCTCAGGGCCGCCCCCAATCGGGCGAGGTCGAACTGGCCCAGGCGGCGATCCAGATGCTCAAGGTCCCCGGCGCGGCGGATGTAGGCGGCGAAGTAGTCGCCGTAGCGCTCGGCCAGGTCGGCCTGGGTCTCGACCCCTTGGCCTAAGTCCAGGAAGCCCAGGGCCTCGCGGCGCAGCAGGTCCAGCAGCAGGCGGGCGGCGACCTGGCTGTAGGCCGGGTCCTTCTCGATCATGGCCCGGGCGGACATGACCAGGGCCTGGCCCACGTCGGCCTCGCGCACCCCGTCGAAGAGGTTGCGGCAGGTGTCGGCGAGGATGGCCTCGGCATCGACCCCGGCGAGGTCCCGGCAGGCCTCTTCCACCAGGCGGCGCATGCGGGCAAGGTCCAGGGGCCTGGTGCTGCCGTCAGGGAGCATGACGCTGAGCTGGTGCTCGTCTCGCAGGGCCGTGTTGGCGGCCGCCTTCTGAGCGCGCTCCCGGGCCCGCTGCTCGCGGTAGAGGACATAGTCGCGGGCGACCTTGTGCTCGCCGGCACGCATCAGGGCCAGTTCGACCTGGTCCTGGATATCCTCGATGTGGACGGTGCCGCCGCCGGGTAGACGGCGGGTGAGCGCGGAGACCACCTGCTCGGTCATCATACGGACACGATCATGGACGCGGGTTGAGGCTGCCGCACTGCCCCCCTCCACCGCCAGGAAGGCCTTGGTCATGGCGACCATGATCTTGTTGGCATCGAAGTGGGTCACCTTACCGTTGCGGCGGATGACCTGCACCTTGCCCGGGGCATGGGCGTCGAGGTCCGCGGGGTGATCGGCCGGCGCCTGAGCGGGCCTTGGGTCTGGGCCCAGGCCCGCGGAGGGCGCCGAACTCACAGGGTCGTGTGGGGCAGTGGCGGACGGCGCTTCGCTGGACATGGCTCCTCCCGTGGCGGCTTGCGTATCTTGGCTGTTGTGGTCCGGCGCGCTCACCCACAGGGACTGCGGGCTGCACGGAATTCACAATATATACGCCGTCAGGCCACTGTCAATCACAAGATATTGTGAAAACCGGGTGACAACCGGGGGTCAAGCTGTGAGCGCCCTGTGGATAAGCGCCCGCCACCGGACCCTGGCAGCCGAGGTGCAGACAGTGCCTGTAAGGCCCCTGGCGCCGGCCCGGCTGTGGATGCCTGGTGGTCGAGCGGCGGCGAATGAGCGGCCTCGGCCGGGCGGGAAGTGCCCAGGCAAGGCCGCTGCCTATGCGGTTCGGCGCGGGCTGAAGCCGAGTCAACCCAGAGCGGTCGGGCAGTCCCAGAGAGATGGCGAGGACGACCTGTGGTCAGGCCGAGGCATACGGTGAAGGTCGCGCCGGGAGCGCGCCAAAAATCTGTCCCCGCCTCGGGTAGGGCCGGGGCGAGGGTAGGGTCATGGCCGTCAGGCGACCCGGAGGCCCCTGACCGCGCGTGACATAGTCGCGCGGCTTCGCGTTGATGCGCGATGCAAAGGCCCTTTCTGGGTTGAAGGGGAAGGACACCCGGTCCGCGCCGCTGCGGTCAAGACGGAGTCGCAGCGACCGAAATGCGGGACTGGGTCTGGCGGGCTACTTGACCTGGACCAGGAAATACCTGGGCTCGACGCCGGAATCCGCCACCACGGGACCGGTATAGGTCCGTGTCTCCTGCGCGCTCAGCTCCGCGGCCGCTTGGGGGTTGCTGGCATGGTGTCTGTCGATCTTGACCATCCCCACCTGGATGCCCATGCGGTCGAACAGGATGATCCTGACATCGGGCACCAAGGGTCCGCTGCCCTTGTTCTCAAGCACGGCGTGGAACTCGATGCCCTTGTCCGCACCCACCCCGGACTGCGAGAAGGTCAGCTTGCGCAGGTACTTGTCGTTGGCATTGAACAAGGTATCGAAGGCGATCTGGGACAGGCCCGGGATGCGCCGCGCCAGCATCGCGCTGATCTCGTTCTCCTGCTGGCGCATGAGCTCGCGGGCCTTGTCCAGCTCCTTCTGCGCATAGCTGAGGTCCGTCGAGAGGGACAGGGCCTCGGAGCCCAGCACGTCGACCCTGGACCAGAAGGTGATGGCCGCTACGGTGACGGCGGTCAGCAGGACCAAGAGGACGGCAACCATCACCCGCAGCTGCACGATCTTTTTGGTCTTGCTGTGGCTGCGGGAGCCACCTTCCCCACCCCGCCGGCGGGAGCGATGGCGGCTCGACCCGTAGGCTGAGGGGAGGGCGCCGACGCCGGGCCCGACTACGCCGCCGGGCGCCCGACCAGGGTTCGGTGCGGGGGGACGGGCCAGATCCATGCCGTCCTCGGCGGGCCGAGCCTGGGCGTCTGGCACTGGAATCTCTGGGGTGTCGGACATGCCGTGAAAGGGCTTTGGGGGTGGGATGGCTAGACAAGGCCGACCCGCATTCTAGTCGCTGGCCATGACGCGGTAAACACGGCCCCCAGGGCCTTGCGGGCCGTACCAGGGACCACGCCCTGGGGGACCCAAGCTCAGATCGGCAAGGCGGCGAGCGGGAACCCCCGGGGCGACCGTCCGGCGTGGCGCCTGGGCCTGCAACCGGAGGCGCGGCCGCAGGAGAGGCCGGCGCCAGGGTCCCTTGGGTGGCCACCATCTGCACGGATGAGTCAAGTCTCAGCCGTTGTTTTGGCCAACGCATGACCGAACAGCCATGGCGGGTCAGACCTGTTGATCCGGTCCATTTCGAGTCGCTCGACAGGGCATTTCGCCCTCGGCTCGCGACCCTCGGCCGGTGTGAGACGAGGACTCGCTGGCAATCGGCCACCAACAGGTTGTCTTTTGGCAGCCCCAGGGCACAATGACCACCTGCCAACCACCCCCCGAGCCCCCCTGACGGACACCCATCATGAACCCCGAAAAGGTCGTCTTCGGCTTCTTCATCGTCCTAGCCCTGACCCTCAACTTCGGCTTCTTCGTCGGCGAGTTGGACAATCCCGAGCATCACAACGCCTGGGAGCTGTTCGCGGTGGTGGTGGTGAACCTCATCGCCACGGTGCTGAAGTTCGGCGACCGCACCCAGATCGGGGCCATTCTGCTCTCCACCAGCCTGGTGGCCATGCTCCAGCTCATTGCCGCCGTAGTGGTGTGGGTGGTGGCGGTCCACGTGACCGGCGGCGGCCTGACACCCGCGACCACCGCCAGCATCGTCTCCCTCACCGGCGGGGCCATGATCGCCAATGTGATCTCGGTGGTCCTGCTGGTGGTGGAGGCATTCGTCCTGCGCCGCTGAGGGCGTCTGCGCCGAAGGCCGTCAAGACCCCATGGACACCGTCGTCTTCCTCATCCTGCGGCGCATGCGCGCACCGCTCCTCGTGCTGATCGTCACCTACGCCCTGACCACTGCCGTCCTGGCCCTGATCCCCGGCATCGACGCGGCGGGCCAGCCCACGGCCCCCATGAGCATCTTCCATGCCTTCTATTTCGTGAGCTACACGGCCACGACCATCGGCTTCGGCGAAATCCCAAGCGCCTTCTCCGACGCCCAGCGACTCTGGGTACTCATCACCCTCTACCTGTCGGTGGTGGCCTGGATCTACTCCATCGGCACCCTCATCGCCCTTCTCCAGGACCGCGCCCTTCAGCGCGCCATCGTGGAGCGACGTTTCGCCCGGCAGGTCCAACGCATGGCGAGGCCCTTCCATCTGATATGCGGCTACGGCGAGACCGGCCAGGCCCTGGTGCAGGCACTGACCGACCGCCACCAGCGGGCCGTGGTCATCGACTACGACGAGGCACGCATCGACCTACTCAAGCTCGGCGGTCACCGCGAGTATGTCCCTGCCCTGGTCGCCGACGCCCGCCGTCCCGACAACCTGGTGGCCGCCGGGCTGCGCAATCCCTGGTGCACCGGCGTGGTGGCGCTGACGGATGTCAACAAGACCAACCTCAAGATCGCCATCGTCACCAAGCTCATGCGCCCGGGGCTCAAGGCGATCTGCCGCGCCGACGCCCGGGATGTGGAGGTCAACATGGCCTCCTTTGGCACCGATCACATCTACGATCCCTTCGACACCTTCGCCGTCTACCTTGCCACCGCGCTGCAGGCGCCTTGCCTGGTGCTGCTCCTGACCTGGCTGTCGGGGGTCAGCGGCGAGCCCCTCAAGGACCCCATCTACCCGCCGGCCACCGGCCTGTGGGTGCTGTGCGGCTACGGGCGCTTCGGCAAGGCCGTCTACCAGCACCTCAAGGCCCAGGGGGTCGAGCTGGTGGTGATCGAGGCGGACCCCGGGCTCACCGGCACGCCGCCTGGGGGGGTGGTGGCGGGGCGGGGCACCGAGGCGGAGACCCTGGAGCAGGCAAACATCCACCGTGCCGTGGGCCTGGTGGCCGGCACCGACGACGATGCCAATAACCTGTCCATTCTGATGACCGCCAAGCAGATGAACCCGAAGCTGTTCCTGGTGGCACGGGAGAACCACCTCGACAACCAGGAGCTGTTCGAGGCGGTTGGTGCCCAGATCGTCATGCACCCGAGCACCATCATCGCCGAGCGTATTCGCGTGCTGTTGGCCACCCCCCTGCTCTCGGAGCTTGCGACCTATGCCCGCTACCGAGACCACGCATGGGCCTGCGAGCTGATCAGCCGCATCGCGGCCCTGGTGGAGGATCGGGTCCCCGAGGTCTGGGAGGTGACCATCGACGCCGACCAAGCCCCGGCCATCTGCGCCGCCACCGGCCAGGGCTCCCCAGTGACCTTGGAGGCCCTGCTGAGCGACCGGCGGGACCGGGAGGCCCAACTGCCGGCCATCGCCCTGCTCCTGGTGCACAGGAGCGAGCGGACTTTGTTGCCTGAGGGTCCGGTCGTCCTGCGCCGCGGCGACCGCATCCTGTTCTGTGGGGCCGAGCGGGCCAGGTCCCGGATGGAATGGACCCTGCACAACGACGTCGCCCTGGACTATGTCCTGAGCGGCGAGAGCCATCACCCCGGGACCCTCTGGTCCTTGGCGTCGCGCCTGGTGCGCGGCCCTGTGCGCCATCGGGATTGATCGGAGTCTCGGCGCCCCGCGCGACGTTCGTCTCAGTGCGGCCGCGCGGGCGCCATGGCGGTTGGGAATCCTCCCCCGCGGTGCCATACTCCAAGCCACCCCTGTCAGGCCCAACGGCAGCGCCCCTGGCGAGCTGACCGGCCGCCACGCGCCGCCGCACGGGCCGCGACCTCACCCTCGGATCGGAGGAATGGCAATGTATCCACTGCTCGACCGCCTCAACCGGGACCACCGGAACCTGGCCCAGGTCCTGACCTTGCTGGATCGGCTCCTGGACCGCTTCCACGAGGGTGTGGAGCCCGACTTCGAGCTCATGTGCGAGCTGCTCGACTACATGGAGAGCTACGCCGACCAGATCCATCACCCCAGCGAGGACCTGGTCTTCAAGCGACTGATCGAGGCCACCGGTGAGAGTCCGATGGCCCTGGGTGTCCTCATGAACCAGCACCAGCAGATACCGCAGATGAACCGGCGCTTCCGCAGCTCCCTGGACGGCATAGTCCACGGCGATGTCCTCCTGCGCGAGGAGGTCGAGACCCAGGGCCGCGAGCTGGTGCGGGCCCTCTGGAACCACATGACCACCGAGGACACGGAGGCCTTTCCCCTGGCCCTGGAGCGACTGTCCGCGGCGGATTGGGAGGAGCTTGACCGCGTCAGCCCCAAGGCCGATGACCCGATCTTCGACGCCCCGGACCCGGCGCGCTTCCGGGCCCTGTTCGCCGAGCTCAAGGCCGAGGCCGAGGCCCGATGACAGGACCGGACGGACCGGACCGTACAAGCTGCTTCGGCCTGCGCCGGGTCAACCCCTTCCTCGGTGTGGTCGCCGTCGTCAAGACCGATAACGCCCGGGCCCTGAGCCTCGATGGGGTGCACTGGCAAATTCAGATCCTCGCCCATCCCCCCCGCGGCCTGTGGAGCGGGGATGGAGACAGCGACAAGCTCCAGTACTTTCGTTTCGGGGTCTGGTCGGAGGCCCAGGGGCTGGGGCGGGTTCCCCTCAACCCCATCCTCGACCTGGACCACATGCTCAGGGCGTCTGATGCCATCCGCAGGCAGATCGCCGCCAGCCTGCCGCAGGTCCCCTTCCCCCTGGCCCCCGAGCTGGAGCAATGGCTGCTGGACGCCGAAGGCATGCCCCTGGCCCTGATCGCCACCACACCCGAGGCCGCCGGTCTGGACCCGGCAGCGCTGGCGGAGACCGGTGGCAGGGACTGGAGCGCCGGCGGGCGCGGGGAGCGCACATTCAGCTCCCCCACCCTGACCGAGCCGGGAGCGACCAATGGCAATCGGCTGGCCCATGTCGAGGCCCTTGAGCGACTGGTGCGGGAGGCGGCGGGGCGCAGACGCAGGGCCCAATGGTTCCACCGTGAGGGAGACGCATGGATCGGGCTCGACCCCGGCGCGCCCCCTGAGCTCGCCGGACGCCAGCTCCATCAGGACGCCTTCCCGCCCTTGACCCTGCGGACCGAGTGGGCCGACCGCCGCGATGCCGGGCTGGTGGCGGACTACGTCGCCTGGCTCTCCCCCTATCTTCTGACCCTACCGAACCTCGACGAGGAGACCCGCAGCCGCCTGGAGCACAGCGCCCTGCGCCACGCCCTGGTGGTGGACGATATCTGGCGCCTCTACCCCAGGGTCATGGACCAGGGGCTGCTGGCTCAGGCCAGGGTCGAGGCAAAGCTGCGCCGCGCCCACGCATGAGGGGCCTCCGCCGCCCGGGCCCCTCGCCCTGATCGCCGCTGCCGCCCCGGGCTGGAAAAGCCGCCGGACAGACGCCAACTATCGGCCGCGGCCAAGATGCGACGTCTGCCAATCGATCAACGACGAACGACGGCCAAGTCCCATGCCAATGTACGGTCTGATGCCCGTCTGACGTCACTCCACGGGTGGTCTGCCGGCGGCGTCCGACACCCCGCTCCCCTCCGGGCCTTGTGCGTCGTTCGCCGACCAGATGCACCGCGTAGGATGAGAGACCACCGCCCGGCCTGCCCAAGGACCCACCGATGAAGTTTCAGAACCTCACCGACTTCCGCCACGATGCACCCGAGGGCCTGGGGGTCCTGCTGGTCAACCTCGGCACCCCGGACGCCCCCACCACGGGCGCCGTGCGCCGCTACCTGGCCGAGTTCCTCGCGGACCCACGGGTCGTCGAGGTGCCACGCCTCCTGTGGTGGCTGATCCTGCATGGAGTCATCCTGCGTGTGCGCCCCGCGCGCTCCGCCAGGGCCTACCAGGCCGTGTGGACTGACAAGGGCTCGCCCCTGTTGGACATCTCCCAGCGCCTCGCCGCGGCCCTCGGCCGGCGCCTGAGCGAGACCCTGCCAGGCCCCGTCCATCTGGCGCTGGGGATGCGTTACGGAAGCCCCTCGATCCGCGACGCCCTGGCGCGCCTCCGGGACTCGGGCTGCCGCCGGCTCCTGGTCCTGCCGCTCTATCCCCAGTACTCAGCCACCACCACCGCCTCCACCTTCGACGCCGTGACCCGGGAGCTCTCCACCTGGCGTTGGGTCCCCGAGCTGCGCACCATCAACCAGTACCACGACAATCCCGGCCATATCGAGGCCCTGGCCCAGAGCATCCGTGACCACTGGGCGGGCCAGGACCGCCCCGACCGCCTGCTGTTCTCCTTCCACGGCATCCCAAAGGATTACTTCCTCGGCGGCGATCCCTACCACTGCCAGTGCCACAAGACCGCGCGCCTGGTCACCGAGGCCCTGGACCTGCCCAGGGAATCCTGGTCCCTGAGCTTCCAGTCCCGTGTCGGCGGCAAGGAGTGGCTGCGGCCCTACACGGACGAGACCCTCAAGGCCTGGGGCGCCCAGGGCATCGGCTCGGTGCAGGTCATCTGCCCGGGTTTCGCCGCCGACTGCCTGGAGACCCTGGAGGAGATCGCGGTCGAAAACCGCGACTACTTCCTCGGCGCCGGCGGCCGGGCATACGACTACATCCCCGCCCTCAACGATTCCCCAGCCCAAGTACAGGTCCTCTGCGACCTGGTGCGGCGCCATGCCGCCGGCTGGCCTGAGGCCGAGGGGGTGGCCGACCCTGCCGAGGCGAGTCGCCGCCTGGAGCGAGCCCGCGCCGCCGGGGCCCAGGCCTGACGGGCACGCCGGCGGTCGGTGGTAGTCAACGGACAGTAAGACCCGACCAATGCCTGCTGACGACTGACAACTGACGCCTGACGACTGCCTACCCAACATCCGAGCCGAGACCCATGTCCGACCAGCACCCCAGTCCCACCGACATCCAGCTCCACCAGAGGTCGCGCATCCTGGAGATCGCCTACGACGACGGGGCCCGCTTTCGCCTCCCCTGCGAATACCTGCGCGTCTACTCACCCTCGGCGGAGGTCCGCGGCCACTCCCCCGACACGGCCAAGCTCCAGGTCGGCAAGGAGGGGGTCAACATCACCAACCTAGCCCAGATCGGGACCTATGCGCTGAAGATCTTCTTCGACGACGGGCACAACTCGGGGCTCTACGACTGGCGCTACCTGTACAAGCTGGGGCGCGCCTGGCAACCCTACTGGTTCGACTACCTGGATCGACTCAAGGCGGCGGGCCATCAGCGCCAGGGACCCGACCCCTTCGAGGCCCTGCAGGCCCGCGGCGAGCGGCCCGCGGAGCTCCCCACCTGAGCGAGGAAGGGCCCAGCGCATCCGGGCCCCAATCGCCTGCGTGGGCGAGGGCCAAGGGGAGCGAGAAAAGCGCGCCGAACATGGGCATCGCGTCCCCCACCGATACCGAATCGGGATAAGGCATCAAGTCGAACCGCACGGCCGAGACTGGTCGGGCTAAGGCGCAGGCACCTGGCCGGGGTCGTGCGCGTCTTTCGGCTCCAACCTGGGACGTTCCAAGTCTGCGCCAAGGCGCGGACGAACGAGGCGATCGATGATCTTGCTGGCCGTCAGACGCGCCAGGGGCGGCGCTCCTACTGGGCGCGGTACCACCATGCGGTAGGCGATGGTACCCCGTAGCGAAGGCAGGGGCCGCCGCTAGCCGCGGCCGAGCCCTGCGGCAGCGGTCATGATCCGCTTCATGTCTCGCACCGCGAGGTCGAGTCCGGAGAAGATCGCCCGGGCGATGATGGCATGGCCGATGTTGAGCTCGCGGACCCCGGGGATGGCGGCGATGGCCTTGACGTTGTGGTAATCGAGCCCGTGCCCGGCGTTGACCTGGAGACCGAGCCCGAGCCCGAGCTCCACGGCGCGGCGGATGCGCCCCAGCTCCTGAGCAAGGGCCGCAGGGCTCGCGGCGTCCGCGTAGTGGCCGGTGTGGATCTCCACCACGGGGGCGCCGACCGCTTTGGAGGCCTCGATCTGGGCCGGGTCGGCGTCGATGAAGAGCGAGACCCGGACCCCCGCCTCCGCCAGGGCGGCGCAGACCTCCGTCAACTGCGCCCGCTTGCCGACCACGTCCAGTCCACCCTCGGTGGTCAGCTCCTCACGCCGTTCCGGAACCAGGCAGCA
>Ga0114938_1002737_pt1 | contig 10889 bp, 7 predicted proteins | sample AshMeaBigSpring_FD_88675 | JGI IMG/M metagenome (GOLD analysis project Ga0114938, IMG submission 88675) | Groundwater microbial communities from Big Spring, Nevada to study Microbial Dark Matter (Phase II) - Ash Meadows Big Spring | ecosystem: Environmental > Aquatic > Deep subsurface >...
CTAACTTCTGAACCACCAAAGCTCGTATGCTATTTATAACGCAATCTCTTAAATCTACACTTTGATTATCAATAGATTGATAGTAGTTTGAATTTGTATCACTCGCAAAACGCTGATACATAAAATGAGCATCAGTTGCCCTTTTGGTGGTTTTTTCAATTATTTGAGTTACATCATTACTGATGCACATTTCAACGTTGCCAAATCCCATTATTTTATGACCCTTACAACTATTTATTGCATCAATTAATAAAACTTCAAGCTCTTTATTAGCTTCTTCCAGAAGAGAAACCTCTAAACTAGCAATGGACTGACTGACTCCATTTGAATCTATATAATTATTAATGTCAATCCATCGATTCAATAATCCACCCTTTATAATATCAATTGCTACAAGTTCTTCCAGTTTAGCCTTTGGATATTGAATCAATAGCATACCGCATGTGCTATATGTCAAATCTTCATTTTGAGTAGCAGCAATATCTACATGACGCTTCTGCATTGTTGGAAGAAAAAGATTCGATGATAGATTAACCGAATTATCCAATCCTATTATTTTCAGGACAAGATTAAGCCCTGCCATTGCGTATAAATCAGACAAGGACGATAAAGATGCAGTTCCGTCAGCAAAATCCTGCGAAAGAAATTGGATTGATTTGTATGGTCTATCAATTGAATTAATACTTGTACCACTAGGATATGATACAGAGAAAGAAGAGTGATTCTGTTTTGTGTACGACTCAATAGAAGAAAGCGATATATAGGTATTTACAAATAGCCCAAGATAGCTATCCCCTTTCGGAATTGATTTGTCCGGCACTAACATCAAACCGTAAACATTCTGATTTTGCGTTAAATGCTTTATTAAGTATGGTATATCCAAAACCAATCCCGATCCTGTGCCACCCGTTAACGACCCTACAACAATAAAAAAAGTATCTGGATTACCTCCTACTTTTTTATATGCAGTACCTATTTTTTGCATAACATTATTTAAAGATGCCCACAATGAACAACGGCCATAAGTACTCATTCCTCCGGCACCAACTGAAACATTTGACACCGTAATAGCATCGGGTATCCAGGAACTATCTATATGATTATTATTTTTAAGATTCCTTATTGCTGCTGTTGCAAATTGAATATCAATAAAGCATGATTCAATTGCCGTCTCGCCTAATGGATTTAATTCCGGAGTAGCATTTGTATCAGTTTCCAAATACAAATATTCAACTGTTGTTGGTTTATTTTGACCCGTAAACTCATAATGAAATTGTTGAGCCTGCTCAATGATGTGCAAACCACTTGATCCTATTCCTATAATTACTGCTGACGCCATATATACTAAATATTAAAGGTTCTTTTTTATTTTACTTTTACAAACGAAGAACAAAATGAATAGTGAACCCAAGACGAAAATCTCAGGGAGTAGTAAAAAATAGATATTCAACACGCTTAAAGGAAATTCAGCCCATCTAAACCAATGAATTCCATTGATATTAATCAAAAAATACCACTCAACAGAAAGCAGGAATGAAACAAAAGTAATAGAATACAAAAAGGTCCTATCTGCATAAAGCAGAAATTGAGGCTCTGTTTCTTTTTTGTAAAAACGAAGCCAAGTAAAATTAACTAAGAACAATAACACTCCGGCAATACTTGCCAGAACAAAAAATCGGAGGAGCATTGTAATAAATGATGCTCCATTGAATAAAAACAAATCTGTAACTGCACTCATAGTAAAAGTATTAAGGGTTAAATATCTCGATCGTAAATCAAATCACCGGGTGTAGCACTCAATAAAGATCTTGTAACAAAATATGTCGCAAGCATAGAAGATAAGATTGCTAAAATAAAAATACCAACTGTCCACAGACTAAATACGTTCAAGTAAGAAAATCCGGATTCAATTTTAAATTGAAAAAAAACAAGTAGTCGTTCAAGAATCAAAGTAAACACAAATGAAACAAGAAATGAACAAGTTGTAAAGACCAACATAATAGTCAGATAAATACTTGTCAACTCCTGATTACTAACCCCAAACGCTTTGAATGTACCAAGATTCCTTTTAATCTTCAAAAAATGAGTACGTAGTAAATAGAATATGAATGTAAATATGAAAACGCAAGACATAACAACAAACCCAATAGAAAGGGTAATCCCCATTTTATTTACAAAGCTAAAATTCTCTTTAGAATCAATCTGACTCATATCAACTTTCACCTCAAACAGATTCTTTAAATATTGCTGAAACTGCCGAATACTATCCAATGAATTAAAATGTACAGATAAATAATCAGGCTGAGTCTCAACTATTTCGTTAGAAAAGCTATAATCATATATTCTAACAACACCTTTTGATTTATACTTACTTTGTATCGTTTCGTCAATACGCTTAATAAGTGATGTATCGTCAATCTGGTCAAATGTAACAACTATTTGTTTACCTGGCAACCAGCAATTTTCAGTTAAATCACCGGAAGCATATTCCGGAGAAAACCCGTTAAGTTGTTTCGAAACTTCAGTCTTTATAAGCCACTCAACTTCAGGTGACTCTATGGGGAAATAATATTTCAGCCTATCGTTATACTCGGGTTTCGACAAATCAAATGGTGTACTATTTGATTTTCGTTGAGAATAGAAAAACGATGTACTCATAAACGACATCATATCCGGCAGTTGCTTTACAACAGAAATAACCGGTAATGGAATCCTATAATAACCACTATTCTTATCTGATGGGAATAACATTTTTATAAAAACCGGATATCCAACATTATATCCAAGTTTCACAGCCATTTCCTGCGTAATTATTAGTCCATAATCATTTGCATGCAATAGTCTTTTACCCTCACTATAAGTAGGCTCTATCATATTCTCTTTACATAGAATCTTATCGAGCAAACTACTATTTGCGTCAATTGTACGACCTTCAAAACGAATTTCTTTATTATTTTCAGAAAGAAACATATGTAGCAGATTATGATTTTCCTCTGTCAACGAATACTTAAACCGTTTTTGATTTATCGGATTATTGATATCTGTTTTCAATTGATCAAAACTACGTCCCTGATTAACAATATCTACCCAATTAATAAAAGGATCTTCCATTTTATAGCTTAAATAATCCAAACCGGCATGACTAAAGCTTACACTTATTAATGTAAGTACAAAAATGCCAACCATCACCCAGAAATTAAAAAATTTCCGACCCATCATTTCTAACCCCTCTAAATGGACAAACAGCTTGTATGCCTGATACGCCTTAATCTTACTCATCTTCCTTTTTAATTATATCGGTTACAATTCTTCCTGGAATGAATTATTTCTAAAGATGCTTTTTCTGAAGACACTTAATATTTCAGATTGATTATAGGATTTATCTTCGTTTATCCATTTCCCATCATTATTTTTTGTATATACAGATGATTTATCAATTATACCCTGAGAAATTTCGCCATTCATGTCTTCTTTTGGTTCTATCAACACAATTATATCGGCAAAAAGAACTGAATTATCCAAATCGTGAGATACAATTATTGATGTACAATTCTGTCTCATTTTTATTTGATTTTGGATCTGCGCCATAAGATTTCGTGCATTTGCATTATCCAGATTCCCGGTAGGTTCATCTCCAAATAACACATTAAAATCGGGTATTATTGCACGTGCAAATGCAAGTCGTTGCTGTTGACCTCCTGACAATTCAGTAGCTTTACGGGACATATCAAAATCAGGCATTCCGATTGCTTCAAAAATTTCTTTTGATTTAATAGCACAATCTCTATCCGACTTACCCTGAAGCATTCCGGTAATCATCACATTTTGATAAGCAGAAAAATTTCTCATAAGATTAGTTTGTTGAAAAATAAAGCTAAAATTCCGCCTTCTGAATGAAGATAATTCCTTATCCTTATTTCTCTTCCACATACTTATCAGATCAAACGTTTGGTCAGTATCAAACTGAAAATACTCAAATCTTGAAAGCGGGTTCGAAACAATTGTGTTATTCATGACCCCGAGAGTCTCAAGAATAGTACTTTTACCTATACCGGAAGGACCAATAATAAAAATTATTTTTCCAGCCGGAATATCAAGCTCTTTTACTGAAAGAACAATACGCTCTTTATCTCCCTTTTTTTTATATGCACAATCGACATTGCGCAATTCAAACAAATTTCTTTTCATAATCTGCTATCCTTATGGCATTTCATCAATAGGAATCCAATAATACCGTTGTCCATTAGATTCAAAATAGTACATCCTATTAGCTTCTATACGTTCAAGATTAGTTATACTTTGCTTAAAACTAGACAAATAATCATCTAATTGAGCATCACTTATCCGACGCGGCTCCAAAATATCCTTTAGCTTTATTCCTTTTAACGAATTACTCAAATACGGAACGCCACCTAACACAGATTTCATAATTTCATCAACCTCATAATTGTCATAATCGCCATTTTGACCAATATAACTAAGGGCCAGACTTTTCATAGCATCCTGAAAATCCTTACGTCTATTTGGAGTAATAGGCTTATATACCTTATTTAAATTATCCAACAACTCTTCAAGTTCTGCTTTTGACAAAAACATAACGTAATCAAAAACCTTAACGTCGGGTGACTCAACCTCAGAGGCGGTAAAGCCATTTACCTTCAGGTCTTCACCCTGTAATGCTTTTATTTGCCTATCAGAAAAACCTTTTTTTCGCATCCATTCAGTAATTTCCGGTGACCAAACCTGCGCTCCCCCTCCTGTTGTTAATCTCTCTAGGTCAGAAATCCATTTTTTTACCTGATCATTAAAATCATTGATTTTGTCACCAATAAAAGACTCCAGCTTCTGAGGAGATGGGCTTTTCCCTAAATCACAAAAAGCAATACCACCCACAATTATAGTTTTGTCGCTTCTCCCTTTTAATACAGTCTCCCGATACTGAGGTTTTGTTGTTTTAAGATCAACAGATGCCCCAACTGCTTGTTTTATTGTCTGCTTAATCATATTTGAAGACTGGGTAATAAAGTCAGTATAGGTAGGGTCATTTCCGTTATTAGCCTGAAAAGCTATTAAATTAACCGAATAGTCTACAAGTTTATCTACTACTCGACTTTGTGTTCTACCCTCTTTATCATTTAAATGATTCCCCGCATCCCCTACTAATATAATAAAATTACTTTCATCTTTCTCAAATCCGATTTTACGACTAAGGGCTGTTTCCAATCCTAAATACAACGCTTCCGGAAGGTCATCATTAGGCGAGCTTTTTGCATTAATATCTGACAAGAAAGAAATAATAGAATTGACGTTATTTGTCAAAGCCATAGATTCTATGGCTTCATCTTTATCAATATAATCCCGATAAACTACTGCTCCAAACCGGAACCTAGCCTTATCGATTTTATCAGTACTACTAATTAACGCCTCTACAATAGGCTTGAAATACAACTTCATGCTGGATGTTCCGTCAACAACAAACACAACATTTATTTTTGATTGCTTTTTCTTCAACTCTTCTAATTTTCTTCTTGCTTCAGACAAATCTCCTCCGGAGCGGGATTCCATATTCCCAACAGTTATTACATTATGTATTCCTTTATTTTGAGTAGATAATATTGGATATCGGAATAAATATGGTGACATCCTATCTTTTGTAACAGCTGGTTTTGCTAGTACATTTTCCATTTTCCCATTCTTCTGAAAGGCAATAGCATCTGATTTTTCCAAGAATATAGCAGGAGAGATACCATCTTTCATCTTCGAAACATTATTCTCACCATAAACAGGTTCCAAGCATACACGTTTATTCCATCTGGTTAATTTACTTTTACTGATCCATCCAAGTATTGCTCCTTCTTCTGACAAACTGCCATTAATTATGTTCTGTTTTCCTACAAGATACGCATTATCTGTCTCCTTATAGATAAAATAAAACTCTAAACTTCTGGCTTCATTCAGCGTATTCTTGTTTAGCATCGGAGAAGATTTAAAGTTAGGACTAAGATCGACATCATCATTAGCACGAACCTCATCCAGATTATTAACGACCAAACCTTTATCATATATTCTATGCTCATCAACCGGACAAGAATTCCAAAGAAGTAAATTATCAATATCAATCCACCCTAACGATTTTGCAGATTTAGAGATATTCGGAAAAACAGAACTATTCTCTTCATCATAGATCAAAGCAAAACCATTCTCAATTTTCGCAATTGTTACCTTAGTCATCAAATTAAGAACCTTATATACGGTAGAAGATGAATTTGGAGATGTATAAGTGACATTATTCTCCCTGTCACTATAAACAACCCAAAAGCCATTTAAAGGTTTCCCAAAATCTTTATTTTTAATCATCTCCTCCCATTCACGTCTTGTATTGTTCCGTTCTGTAAGATACTTCGGTCGTGATATTGCCTTAGATGGTAAACTAACCTGAGCATACAGAGTAAGAAACGAACTTACCACTATCAATAATAATACATAATTAATTCTGTTCTTCATAATCTTGTTATTTGTCGTCTGTTAACATTTTATTGTCATATCTGAATGGATAGAAAGTACCAAGTGGATGAGACTTATCCAACACCCCCCTTGCTGACATGTCTTTACCAAGATAAATAGTCGTAAAAAAATCACAGTCCTGAGATTTGACTTTGTCCATCATACAACTTGATAATAATTTACCGATAATAGCTTGCTGATAATTTAAATTAATAAATTGCTTGCTAATAATAAAATGGAATCGAACGTTTTGTGTTAGAAATCTAACATTTAAATCTCTACCCATCACAGCAAAATCATTTTTACTAATCTCACGGAACAGCATCTGAACATCAAAATCAGAATAAATATCTGGTCTCGTTCCAAAACTGTATATCTCTCTGATTTTCAATAAGGCTTCATCAGGTTTAGTTTCAACAATTGGATTACGGCCCCGACTAATATAAAGCAAATATTTGGAACCTATTGTTTTCGAAGCATAAGTTAAGTCCTCAACCCTCTTCACAACCGCATTTAAATCTGATTGATTGTCGATTGCAACATAAATCAGTGTATATGACTTTTCTGCCGTATATGCAATCACATTTACGAGCGATATAAAAACAATCAACAAAATAAGCCTGCTTTTCATATTATCGCCTTTAATTAGTTTACAGTTATCGACGAAACTCTTGTTCCATTTAACACAAGACTGCTTATATGAACAGATTTTCCTGTTGTTATAATTTCAATCATCAGTTGATAAGCTGTATTTACATTCTCCACTCCCTGAGCTTTTGCTTCAGGAACGAAATATTTACTAAAATCAGCTCTGGCTTTATCATCACCCTGAGCTAAACGATCTAACCAGCTTTGAATTTCTGCCTTTGTCACATTATTTTCGGGACACAAGATTTTTCCTAATACAATCTGTCTGCTATCAGTAAGGTCTTCTTCATCTTTCACCATTACATCATAAACACCGGGATTCAAATTAAATTGATTATTGTCAGAATATGTTTTTCCATTATCGACAGAATATTGCAATGATGAATTTCCGATGGATTTTGCGATAATCACGACCTTCCATTTTTTTGTTTTACAATCATCTATTTGCTTTATATCTTTTATTGATGGTGGAGCTGGTCCAACTTCGCCATCTTCACCACCAAAACATATTTTTTCTGCGAACTGCTTAATCTCAGGATTTTTCCGATTATCCAAAAAGGAGACATAAAAGGTATAACATCCTGTTGGCAAATCAATTCGGGTTACTTTATCGCTTAATTCAATATTTTTATAGAATTCACCATCCCGTTCCACCTTTACTGATATTTTTCCAGAATAGCCATCTGAATAACCATCAATAGTCAAATTAACATAACCCTCTACAGCAAATTGCTTAACAGAAATTGCTAATTTCCCTGATGGTATAACCCATAATACAAATAATATTAAACAAACAGGGATTATAACCCAAAGCATTTTTTTTGAAATTACAGGTCCTTTCTGTACTTCTATATCTGAGGACTTACAACCAGGTATTGGACATTCTGTTGTGGATAAATCTCCCTCAAAAACATGTCCACAACTTCTACACTTGTATTTTTTCATACTTATTTAAATTAAAAATTATATCTTACTTTTATTTCTAGTCCGAGAATTCGTCTTTTTAAGCCAGTCATTGCTCCAATTAAACTAGAATAATTGCCATGAGTAACCGACATTTGATAACCGCTATTTGTCGTTGACAATTTTGATAAACCAGATTGATGAAATAATGCACAATCAAAAGCAAATCTATTTTTATAGGTATAACTTATACCACCAGTTAAATAATAATCTATTGAATAAAATTCCAAAGTCTGTTTTTGCTCAGGAATAATTTCGTTAAAATGGCCAAAATCATATATCCCATTTTGATCAATTGTTACATTATACAAATCGGCATAATACCCTCTATAAAATGATCCACCAGAAGCTTTGTAATTCTGATTTACACAAAAATAGTTTTTCACACCAATGCCACCATATAGTAAAAATCTTTGACTAAGAAAAATCTCATATCTATATAATACAGGAAGCACAATATTCGTAAAATGATTCTCTTCGCTCATCGACAGGTCAGTAAACCTTTGATATTTGTCTCCATCAGGATCAACAGAAAAATAACTATCTGCATAGTCTGCCTTTGATTTCAAATTAGTACCCGACAATGAGAGACCGAACTCAAAAAGACCTCTTGTTCTCGCCCGACCAAACAACTTAAACATAAAATCAACACCAGCCTCAAATCCATTGGAAATATTGCTTACGTTTGAGAACCTGGAGTTTAATTGGCTTGATATTGATGTTTCATATAGATTCCCAATAAAATTATTATAGTGAAATCCGACACTATACTTCAGCTCTTTTATCTTTAGATAATTATATCTATTATCTTCAACGTCCTTAACTATCTTTAAAAGAACACCCGGAGATGATGGCCGAACAGAATTTAACTCACTATAGTCATTTATTAAGCAGACAGAATCGGCACCAATATCCGGCAATCCCGATAATAAATTCCGCCATCTCTTATTATTTATATTTTGAGCAGATAACACCTGAAATTTATTGCTCACTGGATACTTACATTTTAGTTCAGTAAATTTATATGTCGAATCATTTAGATTGCACTTCACTTTTGCTGACATCTTAAATTGAACTTCCGGATAATTTTTATTTCCGGATTTTGCTCTAAATCTGATTCTTTTTTCAAAAGTAAGACTTACTACATATACAGAAGACGACACGCTATCTATTTTATCAAACGAGACATCATAAATAGTATAATAATGCTTGTAATTCGCCCGTTCCAACAAGGCACAATATGTCTGAGGAGAAACAACGGCCCCATTATAGTCAGGCAGGTAGTCATTATAAATTAATGCAGAATCTCGTTCAAACAGATTCAGAAACCTTTGTTTATGATTCTTACGCGAAAACGATGCATAATTATTATAATCCTCCAGCAATCCGAGCACATTATAATTAATCATCCTGTATTGATTAATACTTAATTTCTGTGAATGTACTGATAAATAAACAGAAATAAAAACAAATCCAATGAATATCTTCTTCATAGCTTTAATCATTTAATAATTAATTTTGAGGAAGACACTCTTTCTCCGATTACCACATTCATTATATAAAAACCAGTAGGCAACATAAGATTCAACATATGTTCATTATAACCATCATCAAGATTGAAAATCCGAACAGTTACCCCCTCTATTGTTTTAATTTCCACTCTGACATCAGATAATTCCTTTGCCTCAATTTTCAGTTTTACCAAACCCGACGAGGGATTCGGAGATACTGTAATTTGAAGAATTGATTGTTCTGATTTTAAATTTGGCTCTGAAATACTATACCGACTTCTGCAAGAACATATTTCTGTTTCTCCGTATTTTAAAGACGTATCAAGCCAATAAATATATTTTGCGGTATCAATAGCATGAGGCATCAAAACAAATCTATTATTTGAATTTTCAACAGAATAATTTTGTCCGGTTTCCTTATTTGTATATCCCCATTGATATACTATATTTGCGCCATCTTCTTTGCATACAAGAATATTGCTGTTTTGCTTTCTTTTTATTTGGCTAATATTGGGGGACTCATTCAATGAACGAACAACTATCAATTCAGATTGAAGACTACAGCCAGTCTCGTTAAATGTTTCGCGAATAACAATTTTCCCATTGGTATTACCCTTATTCCAATATACCCTAACACTATCCGTGTTTTTATTATTGCTTACAATATTACCACCCTCAATACTCCAAAAATAAGTACTTGTCGATTTAACCTCTGGAATAGAATAATATTCATATTGATTTCCACAAACTTTAGTCTTGCCGGCTATTACCAAGGGTGCTGGTAGCGGATTTACATGGACCTGTATACTATTTGTATAAACGACACCACATAGACTTGATATTTGTAATCGGTACTGCGTTGTTGCCGTCATATTCTTTGGCACAAATTTAGTAGTCGTTTCACCGGAAATATCGCTCCAACTTACATTATCCAATGAAAATTGCCACTGATACAAATAATTATTATCACCTCCTGATGGGTACAGTGAAACTGATATTTGTTGTGCATCTTCTTTAAAACAAACAGCTTGATTCCCTTCTATCAAACCAGGCATCAACTCTTCATAAACTTTTATCTTTACGACATTAGAATATAATGAGGAACATCCTTTTGATGATGTAACCAAAACTCTGTAATAGATATCTTTCTTCTGATTTCCCGGTTGATAGTTTTTCTTATCCGCAAATAATACATTTGAGAAACTCAATCCATCTGCTGACTCCTGCCACTGATAGCTGTATGAATCTCCGCCTCCGTGTGCA
>Ga0114938_1002738_pt1 | contig 10887 bp, 9 predicted proteins | sample AshMeaBigSpring_FD_88675 | JGI IMG/M metagenome (GOLD analysis project Ga0114938, IMG submission 88675) | Groundwater microbial communities from Big Spring, Nevada to study Microbial Dark Matter (Phase II) - Ash Meadows Big Spring | ecosystem: Environmental > Aquatic > Deep subsurface >...
ATTTCCAGGGCGAACCCTTCCTGAACCCCGGTTTCCTGGACATGGTCCGGTACGCATCGCAAAAAGAACTGTACACCGCTACATCCACCAACGCGCATTACCTGACTCCGGAGAATGCGCGTAAAACGGTTGAAAGCGGGCTGGACCGGCTGATCATTTCCATCGACGGCACCACGCAGGAAGTGTACCAGCAATACCGCGTGGGCGGAAGACTCGACAAAGTGCTGGAGGGTGCCCGGAACATCATACACTGGAAACGTACACTCAGGAGCCGTACCCCTTTTGTCATTTTCCAGTTCCTCGTGGTGAAACCAAATGAACACCAGGTGGAGCAAGTGAAAAAACTGGGTCGCGAAATGGGCGTTGACGCCGTCTGGTTTAAGACCGCACAGGTATACGATTACGAACATGACCCGAACGGGCTGATCCCGGTGAACAACCATTTCAGCCGGTATACCCGCAGGGCAGACGGCACCGTGGTTCCCAAGAATACCATGCCCAACCATTGCTGGAAACTATGGCACGCCAATGTCATTACCTGGGACGGGCTTGTAGTTCCCTGTTGTTTTGACAAAGACGCCACGCACCAGCTCGGGAATCTCCAGGTGCAGTCGTTCCGCGATATCTGGCAGAATGAAAACTACCGGCAATTCAGGGCTGAACTGGCGAGAGGGCGAAAAAATATTGATATTTGCTCCAACTGCAGCGAAGGAACGAGGGTTTGGGGATGAAATCATTTTTTAAGAATAGCAATGGCAACAAAACCAGGTCATGACACAATTCAATAACCGGATCCGCCAGGTTGTCCTGCTGATCATTATACTGCTTATAGGATTTCTCATCGTAAAGGAGTTATATGTTTTCCTGCCCGGTTTCCTGGGTGCGGTAACGGTGTACATTATCGGCCGGAACTTATACTTCAGGCTGGTGGAAAATAGAAAGTGGAACAAATCGATGACGGCATTGCTGTTCATGCTGTCATTCCTGGTCCTCATTGGCATCCCATTGTACTATGCAATCCGGTTGATAACGCCCAAGATCAGCCTTATTTTCAGCCATTCCGAAGAATTGATGTCCGGCTTGAGCGCCCTGGCCAAACATGTAAAGGAAGTTACCGGCATGGAAATTTTTACTCCTGATAACATCGCGAAGATCGAGGGCAATATTGCCAATTTCATTCCAACCTTCCTGAACAGCACGGCAAACATTCTCAGCAACCTGCTGGTGATGTTTTTTGTCCTTTTTTTCATGCTGGTGAATGGAAGGGAAATGGAAAAAGCATTACATGTATACATACCCCTTCGGGATGACAGCATCAACAGGCTCGCCACGGAAACCATGCAGATGGTTCGTGCCAATGCCGTTGGCATACCGCTGATTTCAGTCATTCAGGGGATCACCGCCATGATTGGTTACTGGATATTCGGACTTAAAGACTGGGGCATGTGGGGCTTCCTGACCGGGGTATTCGCGTTTTTCCCGATCGTGGGTACCATGCTTGTCTGGCTGCCCCTGGTCATTTATCTCTACTCGCAGGGCATGAGCTGGCAGGCAACGGGACTTTTAATCTACAGCCTGCTGGTAACGGGCAATGTGGATTACCTGGCGCGCATTACCCTGATGAAAAAAATCGGTGATGTACATCCGCTGATCACTATCTTCGGCGTGATTGTGGGACTCAAGCTGTTTGGCTTCATGGGTTTTATTTTCGGCCCGCTGGTCTTCAGTTACCTGATCATCCTGTGGAAAATATACACCCACGAATTCGTGGAAAACGCTTCCTGAGATTTCAATGTTTGAACCAGCCAGCTATGAGTCTTGAAAACGACATAAACCAGACATCATTCCGGAACCAGAACCAAAAGTGTATGGTGAATATCATCTTCACCTATCACTGGATCGTTGAACGCATCAAACAGTTCCTCGCCGTTGAGGATATTACCCTCCAGCAATACAATATCCTGCGCATCCTGCGGGGCAGTTTCCCTAAACCCCTAAGCACCCTCCAGATACGGGAGCGGATGCTGGATAAGATGAGTGATACCAGCCGGATCGTGGACCGGCTGCGCGTGAAGGGCCTGGTTCAGAAAAGCGTTGCGCGTACAGACAAGCGGCTGGTGGATGTACTGATCACCGACAAAGGTAAAAAACTGCTGTACCAACTGGACTTGCACAATGCATCCCTAGACGGCATCATCAGCGGGCTCTCTGACCAGGAAATGCAACACTTAAATATCCTGCTGGATAAAATCAGGGAATGACCGCTGCGCGAACATATGGATACGTAAGGGCATTTATCGTATGCATGCTCACTGCAGGCAGACTCCTGGCACAGGATGCGGCGCCCCGGCATGAATTCAGGGCCGCCTGGATAGCCACGGTGGACAATATCGACTGGCCTTCCCGCAAAGGGCTACCCGCGGACTCACAGAAAGCGGAATTCATACGCATGCTGGACATGCACCGGGAAAACGGCATGAATGCCATCATCATGCAGATCCGTCCGGCGGCCGATGCTTTTTATCCTTCCCCGTATGAACCATGGAGCGAATGGCTGACGGGCATCCAGGGAACACCGCCCAAACCTTATTATGATCCCCTTGCCTTCATGATCGAGGAAACCCATAAGCGGGGCATGGAGTTTCATGCATGGTGCAACCCATACCGGGCGCAGTTCAATATCGCTAAGTCTTCCATCGCCCCAACCCATATCACGCGTATGCGCCCGGACTGGTTCCTGGTTTATGGGGACAAGCGCTACTTTGACCCGGGCAATCCGGAAGTGCAGGATTTTGTGACCCGGGTTGTTTCGGATATAGTTCGCCGTTATCCCATTGACGCCATTCATTTCGACGACTATTTCTACCCCTACCGCATCCCCGGAAAGGCTTTTCCCGATAGCGCCGGGTATCAGAAATACAACGGCCCGCTGGGGTTGGACGACTGGCGCAGGAGCAATGTAGATTCCATCATCCACAAGCTTTTCCGGGCGATCCGCAGGGAGAATCCGCAGTGCCGATTCGGCATTTCACCATTCGGCGTATGGCGTAACCAGGACAAAGACCCTCGCGGAAGCGCCACCCGGGCCGGGCAGACCAATTATGACGACCTGTACGCAGACATCCTGCTCTGGCTGCAGAAAGGATGGATTGACTATGTAGCGCCCCAGTTGTACTGGGAGTTCAGCCACCCCAACGCGCCTTTCCAGCCACTGCTGGATTGGTGGAGCAGGAATTCCTATGGCAAGGCCTGCTATATCGGGTTGGGTTACTACAAGGCAGGCATCAATGCCACCTGGCGCGACCGAACCCTGATCCCCCGGCAGCTGGCGGCTATCCGGCAAACACCCAATGTGCATGGCGCCGTTTATTTCAGCAGCAAGTCATTCCAGGGCAACCCGCTGGGATGGAATGATTCACTCAAATCAAACTATTACAAATATCCGGCCCTGATACCTGCCATGCCGTGGATTCCCGGTGACAGGCCCCCCACGCCCAGGATCCTGGCAGTAACGCAAACGGATAAACGAACATTAACCTGCCGGCTGGTTCCAGGATCAAGGCCGGGGGAACCCATCCGGCTGCTCGCGGTCTACCGGCAGACGGACGGGTTCCCAGGCTCCCCGAAGGCCATCCTGGTGCAGACCGTTCCATTCCGGGATACCCTGGAAGTGATCGTAGACCTTCCGGAAGACGCCCGGCAAAACCTGGTCTATTTTACCTATGTCAGCCATACCAATACGGAATCCAACCCAGCCGCAGCGCCGCAGTCGAGGATGGTGATCCGGAAGGAAAAGGATGGTGCCTGGCAATGGGAGATCGCTGCGGATTGATGGCTATTTGCCCCTGATCAGCAATACCCCCGCCACCAGTAAAACAAAGCCCAGCATTTTTGTCCAGCTGACAGGGTTCACGGGAATACCCAGCCATCCGTAATGGTCCATCAGGACGCTCATGATCAGTTGACCGCTTACAATCAGGGCGAATGCCAGTCCCGCTCCCAGCCTTGGAATCAGGACAATGATCCCGGTTACATACACGGCGCCGATCAATCCCCCAACCCAGTGATACCATTGTGTTTCCCGGGCGAGGGTTGCATTGAAACCCGCCCGGATGGAGAATGCATAGATCAACAGGGCGATGGTACCCGTAAGAAATGAAATGGTTGCCCCAATTACCGGGTGTCCAAAAGTCCGCATTAGTTTGCCGTTGAGGGCTGCCTGGATCGGCAGGATGGCGCCCATGACCAGGGTCAGGAGCATCAGGATTGTTTTTTGCATGTTGGCTGCTGGATTTAAATATAGATGTGTAGGCCGTCCATGCTACTCAGTGATTCTTGCCCTCCAGCCTGTTGACATAGTCCAGGCTGCCCAGCCTGAACCTGAATGCGATGCCACTGGATTTCTCCAGCTTCCATTCCTGTCGGCAAACCAGGCCCAGCCGGTCCGCATACAAGGACGGCGGAATGACAGCCCCCTGGCTTAAGCGGATTGCCGATGGAACCGTCGGCATGCTTCCGATTACCGCGGAAGGGGGTTGCGCAAAGTTTTTTTGCGCACATAAGTTATTGTATAAACCATTGAATAACAATGCTATAATAATAATCAAAAATCCTTTGTACATGTTATCTGGATTTATTTGTAAATTTAGGCTTGATTTTTGTGGCAAAGAGCGATTTTTTTCGTTCTATGAATTACTGATTATATAACCATGGCCCTTCACCAGAGTTTACAGCAAAAGTTACTGCAGAAACTGTCGCCACAGCAAATTCAGCTGATGAAATTGCTGCAGGTGCCCACTGCGAATCTTGAAGAACGCATTAAGGAGGAGATGGAAGAGAATCCGGCGCTTGAACAGTCCGAGGAAGGTCATGAAGAAAATTATGAGGACGACCAGGGCGATGAATTTGAGGGGTCGGATGATGAGGATTATGAAATGGACGGCAGCGAGGATGAGTATGGGAATATCGATATTTCCGAATATGTGCATGACGAGGATGAGGTGGGGGATTACCGTCTAAGGGACGAACATTACCCTGAATTGGAAGAAGGGAAGACCATGCCCCACCGGGTGGAAACCAGTTTTCACGAGTCGTTGCTGGAACAGCTGGGGCTGATGAACCTGAGTGAGCACGAACTTCGTGTAGCCGAACAGGTAATTGGCAGTATTGACGATGACGGGTACCTGCGCAGGGAAACGAGTGCCATTGTGGATGACCTTGCTTTCCGGCAGAATATTCAGACGTCCGCCCAGGAGGTGGAATTGCTGATCCGCCGGATACAGCTGTTTGATCCGCCCGGCATCGCCGCCCGCAACCTGCAGGAGTGCCTCCTATTGCAGTTGTATCGCAAGCAGGACAGGGTCAGGGATGATGCCGTGGACTGGGCCATTGAGATCCTGGAACACTATTTTGAAGAATTTACCAAGAAGCATTACGAGAAAATACAGAAGGGCCTCAACTTGTCCGACGAGGATATCAGGGATGCGGTGGGACAGATCATCAAGCTGAACCCCAAGCCCGGCGGAAACGTGGGCGAGACGAACAAAGGGGAAACCTATGTAATCCCGGATTTCTTCATATACAACAACAACGGGAAGCTGGAGCTTTCCCTGAATTCAAAGAATGCGCCTGATTTACGCATCAGCGAAGGGTACAGGGATATGCTGAGGGATTATGAGAAGGGCAGCAAGAAGGATAAGCGACAAAAGGAAGCGGTCCTGTTCATCAAGCAAAAGATCGATGCGGCCAAGTGGTTTATAGACGCGATAAAGCAGCGCCAGAATACCCTGATGCTGACCATGCAGGCCATCCTGGACCACCAGAAGGAATTCTTTTTCACCGGTGACGAGACCACCCTTAAGCCAATGATCCTGAAAGACATCGCGGAAGTGACCAACCTGGACATTTCCACGGTCAGCCGTGTGGCCAACAGCAAGTTCGTGCAGACGGAATTCGGCACCTACCGGTTGAAGTTTTTCTTCAGCGAGTCACTGAGTACCGAAAGCGGCGAGGAGGTTTCAACCCGCGAGGTAAAGAAGATCCTGAGCAACTTCGTGGAGGGGGAGAATAAAAAGAAACCCCTGAGTGACGAGAAATTGACGGACATGCTTCAGGAAAAAGGATATAATATTGCACGGCGAACAGTGGCCAAATACAGGGAACAACTGAACATTCCCGTTGCCCGATTGCGGAAAGCGCTATAATCCCATGAGCTTACCATCCTCCCAACCTGTTTTCAATGCGCCTTCCAGGTTCTTTGCGCAGTTCGTGTCGATCGTTTTCCACCCATTGTTCACGGGGGTATGGATGATGGCTTACATCACCTTCCTGCACCCGACGCTTTTTATCGCCGTTTCCGGTCAGAGCCGTTTGCTGAAGTTTGTTACATTTCTCAACAACAACCTGGTTTTCCCTTTGCTGGTGGTATTTCTCCTGAAAGGACTCGGGTTCAGCCAGTCTGTCCTCCTGCGGACCCAGAAAGAGCGGATTGTGCCATATGTGGCTTCCAGTATCTTCTTTTTCTGGACCTGGAATGTGTTCAACCACCAGCCGGATGCTCCGCAGGTACTTCGGGACACGTGCCAGGGTATTTTCTTTGCCACTTCCGCGGCTTTGATGCTGAATAGTTTTTTCAAGATCAGCATGCACGCGATCGGTATGGGTGGCCTGGTTGGTTTAATGCTGGTCATCGCCCTTAGCGGGCAGGCTTATTCGCCCTGGCCAATGGCAGCGGGAATATTCCTGGCAGGGCTGGTTTCCTCCGCGAGGCTGATGGTATCTGACCATCATCCTTTTGATATTCTGTCTGGCCTGGTACTGGGATTCCTCGCTCAGCTAACCGCATGGTATCTCTAAAAAAAAATAAGCCCAGTCTCCGTAGCAGACTGGACTTTACCTAACCATGGTTAAATCCCACCTTAACCATTGAGAATTTTGGAATTGCTCAGGTATTTTTTATCCGGGAAGTATACAAACAGTACGTTCCCGTTTTTGATATGATCTATGATTTGCCGGTTAACTTTCCCCGGCAAGGCTGGACAACCGTAACTCCTTCCCAGGTACCCTTTCGTGCTGATGATGTCCTCGTTCGCATAATCCGCCGCATGCATGACGATGGCGCGGGACATGGCCAGGTCGTTATAGCCTTTTTCCAGTCCATCCAGTTTCAGCGAGTAGCCGTTAGAGCCCTGGTATGTTCCCCTTGTTACGTAGAAGCCAAGACTGCTTTTATGTGAGCGGGGCTGGTTGGAAAAACTGCTTGCAAATTCTTCACCCGTACCGCGTCCGTGGGCTACCACAGAATGGAAAAGTACATCCTGCGATTTAAGGTCAATCACAACCAGTCTTTTCTGGCGGGATGACTTGCTGAAATCCACGATCGTAAGGATGCTGTCAGCGCTGACTTGCCCTTCCCGGCTGAGTCTGTCAAAACCTTTCATGGCCATTTCAAACACCGGGCGGGAAACACCGAAATTTTCCAACCCCGCAGCGGCATACAACAAGTCTGCTGCTGAAATGGACTTTAACACACTTAAACCAGGGGTAAAACGAAAGACATTTTCGTATGAAAGCTTATTCACCGGGAGGTTCGCTTTCTTGCCTGCGATCATCATGGGTGCAAGTATGATGGCAGCTGCGATAATGAGCCGGGGTACGGACGTTTTCATGGATTGGGTCTTCACGGATGACCTGCTAAAAACGAGCTTCCTCATGTGTTATTGCCTTTTTTAAGATGAAAAAACCAACCCGCTTGAATAGTTAGTTGGGTTTAAAACGCTCTACCGGGAAATCATTACCCGTATTCTTAAAAGCGTACAAAAATAACCAAGTTATCCCTGTATGGAGGCATAGATAGTCGGAACAGCTACAATACAGGCTTTTTCGGGCACGCGGTCAAAACCCTTGGCAACAAGCACTAATACATTGATCAGCAGTAGAATATGTACTCGCGACATAAAATTTGGGGGGGATTACCCCTGCGTTTGCATGCATGGTTTAACATTTTGTTTTACCTGGATATGAACCCTTTTAGAAATCTTAATAAAAGAGCGTCCGGATAATTTCATAATATGTTTTTTCCACTGTATATTCATATTGTACTATCCGCCCACCCTTATACAAACTTCCCGGAATTCTTAGGAATTCCTGACCTTTGCTCTCTACCTCTCATTCCAGCTCAACCACTCAGACCGGGTGGTAATCAAACCCTGATTAGCGGCCCTATCCTGCTTACCTCCCCACAAACAGCATCCTTTATCCAGGGAATTCCATCCTTTTATCATTACTAAACGCTTTGAGAAATGAATTGTGAATCCATGTTTGCCATAGCAGGCAAACTATGTACCCCTAACCTTATGCTTACACCTTTAAGGCGCTGTATCATATGGATGATACCCGCAATCCTGGTATGTTTCCAGTTACAGGCCCAGAACCCGATTGCCAATGAAAATGCCCTGCCAGGCAACCCTCAGTATGAATGGGATGTGTCCGCTTCGGGTGATCCCAGCATTCAGGGTTTTTCAACGGACATGAGTGTCAATAAAGGCAATATCGTACGGTTCAAAGTCAAAATTACAGGCACCAACAAGAACTTCAGCATACGCATTTACAGGCTTGGATATTACCAGGGCAATGGTGCGAGGCTGATTGCCAACCTGGGCACGGTTACAGGTACCTCACAGCCAAGTCCAAACGTAGATGCCAGCATTGGGCTTATGGATTACGGGAACTGGTCCGTCACCGCATCCTGGCAGGTTCCCTCCAGCGCGGTTTCGGGTATCTACATCGCCCTGTTGCAAAGGCAGGATAACGGCGGTTCCAGCCATATCTATTTCGTTGTACGCGATGACGGATCGACCGCGCGCATATTATTCAAGACGTCGGATGCTACCTGGCAGGCGTATAATAGTTACGGGGGATACAGTTTTTATGGCGGAAGCACCGGTAACATATCCGGTAGGGCAGATAAACTGAGTTATAACCGGCCGTTTAATACGCGCAGTGTTAAACCCGAATGTTTCCTGTTCAACGCCGAGTATCCCATGTTGCGCTGGCTGGAAAGGAATGGGTACGATATGGCCTATGTCACGGATGTAGACCTGGAACGAACCACAACACCCATCACCACCGCAAACCGCCAGGTATTACTTTCAGTGGGTCATGATGAATACTGGTCGCAGAACATGCGCAACGTCTATGAGAATGCACGCAACGCGGGTGTGCACCTTGCATTTTTCAGCGGCAATGAAGTGTATTGGAAGACGCGTTGGGAAAATAACAACCGTACGCTGGTTTGTTACAAGGAAGGATACAGTGGGCAGGGCGAGTACAACTGCGGAGGCAATTGTGACCCATTGGGAGGGGTATGGACGGGGCGCTGGCGAAACGGATGCGAGTTTGGGGAAGATGGCTGTCGCCCCGAGAATGCACTCACCGGCCAGCTCAGCTGGACGGAGTCTTCCCTGGCCATGCAGGTGCCATCTGATTACAAAAATCTTCCCTTCTGGCGCAACACCAGTATTGCGAACCTCCAGCCAGGCCAGGTGGCTACGCTTACAAACCAAACCCTGGGTTATGAATGGAATTATGAACAGAGCGATTATGCCTGGGCGAACCCGCAGGGTAGGGTTACCATGTCAAGAACCACTTTTAGTGGTTTGACCCATATGCTGTCCCTGTATACACACAGCAGCGGTGCCTTGGTTTTCGGGGCAGGTACAGTGCAGTGGTCCTGGGGCCTGGATGATGTTCACGACCGGGGAAACCCGGCTCCTTCCAGGGATATGCAGCAGGCCACCGCCAACTTGTTTATTGACATGGGGGTCCTGCCGGCAACGCCACAGGAGGATCTGGTAGTACCCGTTCCCCCGAGCCCGCCTTCCGGTTCAAACTATACGATTTTCACCAACCAGCTGCCCACTAACCAGAACCAGCGGGATAATACCATTGGCATCGTCGTAGGGACCCGGTTCAGATCCAATACCGCTGGCTCCGTCACCGCCTTCCGTTTTTATAAAGGCGCCGGAAATGCCGGCACGCATATCGGCCAGCTGTGGACATCAACCGGTACACTGCTCGGTCAGGCCACCTTCACCAACGAGACCTCTTCCGGCTGGCAGCAGGTGAACCTGGCAAACCCGATTTCCATCAGCGCCAACGTCGATTATATCGTGTCTTACCATTCCAGCCAGGGATATTACAGCACCACCGGCAAATTCTTCCTGAACAGTGTGGTGAATGGTCCCCTCACCGCCCCGGCGGATGCCGACGGCAGGCGTAATGGTTTGTACAAATATTCAACAACGGCCATCTTCCCTGATGAGACGTATGAACAGGAAAACTATTTTGTGGATGTAGTATTCTCTCCGCCCACGCCACAGGATGTAACAGCTCCTGCCGTCACTTCGATCGCTCCTGCTCAGGGTGCAACAGGGATTTCTACCAGCACGTCCGTGACCGCAGACTTCAGCGAAGCGCTGGATCCGTCAAGGGTAAATGGCACAAATGCGTTTTTATCGACGGGTGCTTCGACGATCGCTGCAACGGTATCATACAGTTCAGCAAATAACCGGATAACCATCGCACCCACATCGGCATTGTCCGGTGGCGTCACGTATACCGTCACCCTGAAGGGAGGCTCATCCGGAATCCGTGATGTTGCCGGTAACGCGCTGGCCAACGACTATACCTGGAGTTTTACCACAGTTGGAGCCCCGGTGCAGTCGGGCACCTGTCCCTGCACGGTATTCAATACCTCGCAGGCGGTACAGCCTTCTTCATCCATTGCGAAAAACGACGGCGCGGCGCTCAATATTGGGATGAAGTTCATCCCCAGCCAGAATGGATTTGTCACGGCCCTCCGTTTCTATAAGTCGATCAACCACAGCG
>Ga0114938_1002739_pt1 | contig 10886 bp, 9 predicted proteins | sample AshMeaBigSpring_FD_88675 | JGI IMG/M metagenome (GOLD analysis project Ga0114938, IMG submission 88675) | Groundwater microbial communities from Big Spring, Nevada to study Microbial Dark Matter (Phase II) - Ash Meadows Big Spring | ecosystem: Environmental > Aquatic > Deep subsurface >...
GCTGGAGGCGAGCGCGGGCGTCGCGGCGAACCTGCCGGCTCCCAAGGCGCTGATCGTTCCGCACGCCGGGTACGTCTACTCCGGCGCGATCGCGGCGGGCGCATTTGCCACGCTCCGCTCTGCGTCGGCGGCGATCCGCAAGGTCGTGCTGATCGGCCCGAGCCACCGCGTACCGATGCGCGGGCTCGCCGTGCCGTCGGTCGACGCTTTCGTGACGCCGCTGGGCGAGGTTCCGGTCGACGACGAGGGGCGCCAACGCCTGCGGTCGCTCGGCCTCGCCGGAGTCTCGGACGCTCCGCATGCCGTGGAGCACTCTCTCGAAGTCCAGCTGCCGTTTCTGCAGGTACTCCTGCCCGCGTTCGAGGTTCTGCCGATCGTGACCGGGCTCGCCCCGGCCTCGCAGGTCGCCCGGGCGCTCGAAGCCGTCTGGGGCGGCGCGGAGACGCTCATCGTCGTCAGTTCCGACCTCAGTCACTATCACACGGCGGTCGAGGCGCGGCAGCTCGACGGTCAGACGACGCTTTCGATCCTCGAGCGGCGCAGCGACCTCTCCGGAGAACAGGCCTGTGGCGCCTCCGGCATCAACGGCCTGCTGGAAGTCGCACGCCACCGCGGGCTCGTCGTCCGCCTGCTCGAGCAGCGGAACTCGGGCGACACGGCGGGCGACGTGTCACGCGTCGTCGGATATGGCAGCTATGCCCTCTTCGACGCTCGAGGCTGAATCGCGCGCGCGGTTGCTGCGCATAGCTGCCGACGCCATCGAGAGCGGCCTCGCGCGTTCGGCGGCGGCCGGACCGGATCCCGGCGCGCTGCCCGCAGTCCTGCGCAGCGAGCGTGCCAGCTTCGTCACGCTCACCCTGGAAGGCCGGCTGCGCGGCTGCTGCGGCTCGCTCGAGCCGCGCCGCCCGCTCGTCGAGGACGTGTGGTGCAATGCGCAGGCGAGTGCCTTCCGTGACCCGCGCTTCCAGCCGCTCGAGGCGCACGAGTGGGTCCTGACCGACCTCGAGGTTGCCGTACTGACCCCGCTCGAGCGCGTCGAGGTCTCGAGCGAGCCCGAGCTGCTGCGCTCGCTGCGGCCGGGAGTGGACGGGATAGTCGTCGCGTGGCGCGGAGCACGCGCGACGTTTCTGCCCAAGGTCTGGGAGCACCTGCCCGAGCCACGCGCCTTCCTCGGGCACCTCAAGCAGAAGGCGGGCTGGGCCACGGATTTCTGGGCGGCAGACGTCGAGGTGTGGCGCTACGGGACCGAGGTGATGTCGGAATTTCGCCCCGCCGCGCGGCGCTGACGGAGATTGCATCGCGCCCCGTCCGCGTGTAGTTGTTGACGGCGTGAACCGATCGCGAGGAACAGACGGACGCCGTCGGCTGCAGCTCGTCCCGCTCGGGATCCTGCTGGCGGCGGCCGGCGCTCATGCGCAGCAGCCCCCGCCAGCCCGGGAACCGACCAGCGTACCCGGGCCGGCGGCAACGGCCGCACCCGCGGCCAGCCCGGCCGAGCCACCCGCGGGTGCACGCACCGAGGCCTACTCCGAATTCCGACGGTTGCTGGAGGCGAAGCAGTTTCCGGAGGCTGCCGAGCAGGCCCGCCGGGTCGTCGAACTGACGCGTGCTTCGCCGGGGACGGCCAGCGAGGACCTGCAGGTTGCTCTCATGAATCTCGCGACGGCACAGTACCTCGCGGCGGATTACGTCGGCGCCGAGGAGAGCTACCTGCGGGTGATCGAGCTGGTGGAAGCGTCGGGCCGGCTCACGAATCCACGTCTCGCGCGTGCCCAGGCGGGCCTCGCCGCGACGTACTACGCGGGCAAGCGCTACGACCTGGCCGTCGACTGGTTCGATCGGGCGGTCGCTCTCAGCCGCCGCACCGAGGGTCTCTTCAACGAGGAGCAGCTGCCGCTGCTCGAGAAATACGCGGACGCCCTCGCGCAGGTGAACAGGCCGGACGATGCGTTGCGGGTGCGCGCATACGCGCTGCGCGTCGTCGCAAGGAAGCACGGAAGCGACAGCCTGGAATACGCGGCCGCGCTGGAATCGATCGGTCGCTGGTACTCGAAGGTCGGCGCGTACGACGCTTCGCGCGCGGCCTTGCGCCGCTCGATCGAGATCGTCGAGGCGCGCGAGGGCGAGAACTCGCTCGAGCTCGTCGGTCCGCTCACCGGGCTCGGCGAGTGCGCGCGCCGCATGCTGCTCGACCCTGCCCAGCCCCTGCAGAAATCCGCCGACAGCGACCGACGCACGATGTTCCACGAACCGATCGCCCAGCCGGCGGCGACCGTCTCCGCAAGCACGATCGCCTCGGAAGGTCAGAAGGCGCTCGAACGCGCCGCCGCCATCGTCTCGAGCCGGCCCGAGACCACCGCCACGCAGGTCGCCGACGTCCATGTGCAGCTCGGCGACTGGTACCAGGCACGCCAGCGGCCCGACAAGGCGCTACCGAGCTACGAGAGGGCCTGGCAGGCGGCCGGCGGCGTAACGGTCGGCGCCAAGTCGCTGCGGGAGGCCCTGTTCGCGCAGCCGGTCCTCCTCTACTACTCCCCGCCGCCCTACTGGAACCGGTACGCCCGTCGGCCGGCGGGCGAAGTGGAAGTTCGCAACGCCGAAGTCGAGTTCACGGTGACGGTGGAAGGCCAGGCAGTCGCTCCGACGCTGGTGTCCGACGCGGGCGACCCGGAATTCGGCGAGAAACTCGTCGCTGCCGCCGACTCGGCCGTTTATCGCCCGAGGTTCGAGGAAGGCAAGCCGGTCGCGACGCTCGGCGTCCGGCTGAGCCAGCCGTTCTACGTGCTGCTGGTGGAGGAAAGCGCGGACGGGGCGCCGAAGGCCGGCAACTGAGCGGATCAGGGTGGGGTGGCCGTCACCTCTCTTGCCGCCTCGGCGGGCTGCGCCGGCGGTCCCGCGTCCGGCAGCAGTCCTCGCACCACGGCCTGCTCGCGGAACTCGGTCGCGATCTTCGCGCCGGCATCCCGCATCGCCAGCGCGGTGGCGCGCTGCAGGGTCGCGGACCCCGCGGGCAGCATGCCTTCGTTCGCGGCCGAGCCGTAGCCGGTGAACGTCCAGGAGTCGACCAGCTGTCCGTCGGGGCGATAGCCGTTGATGCGGTACTTGATGCTGACCGCGTAGACGCCCGATCCCGATTCGGCCGGCGTCACGAAGGCGAAATCGAGCAGCACCGGCTCCAGGACGCCGCGGATCTCCGGATCGGTCCGCGCTCCTGCGTCCGTCGAGGGCACGGCCACGGCGCGGGTGAACATGGCCGTCATCAGGCGCATGAAGCCGTCGGACTGCGCCTTGCCGAGCGAGATCGCGTAGTCGCCGCCCTCGCGGTCCTCGCGGAAGACCTCGTCGCGAAACTGGGGCGACAGGTACACGCCGACCACGACCGGGATCTTCGTGACGAGCGGCTCGGGGATCGTAGGCTTCGCCTCGAACTCGGTCGAGATACAGCCGCCGAGCGCGGCAAGCACGAGCCACAGCACCGCACGCCGGGCGGCGCCGGCGGAGCGCCGGGGGCTGTCTGCGGGTTCGGTCACTGCGCGCATCCTCTGCACGTCCGCGATTATCGCCGATAGCTGCCGGGCTCGTTCAGCCCGACGAACGTGCCACCGTTCCGCGCACAGAGCACGCGCATCAGCGAGGCGAAGCGGATGCTCGTGACCTGCGGCGCGTCCGGCCGCACCGGAAAGCCGAGCGCGTGAATCCGCACTCGCCGCTGCCCGGTCCGGTCCTCGCGATTGATCATGTCGACCGTGCGCACGACCGAGTCGATCGAGGAGCCGGTGAACTCGTCGCCGAGTACGTACAGGCTGATCCTGAGGCCCGAGGCGTAGTAGGTGCGAATGGCCTCGACGATGCCCTCGACCGGGCTCGAGTTGCTGAACGGAAACCAGTCCCTGAGCCGCTCCAGCACGAGCTTGCGCTGCGCCGGCGTGTCCGGCAGCCACTTGCCGCGGTAGGACGGAAACATGTACGCCCCTTCGTCGCTCATCACCTGCCAGCCCTTGACCCTGGGGTAGGCGTCGAGCACCTCCTGCATCTTCTTCAGCATGAGGGGCCAGGCGTAGTTCGCCATGCTGCCCGACGTATCGATGATGAAGATGACGTATTCGCTGTCGACGGGCAGCCCGCCGATCGGCGATTCATCCTTGCGCCGGTACTGGGCACCGAGCAGCCGCTTCATCTCCTCGGTGAGTTCCTGCTGTGCGGACACGAGCTGACCCTCGATGTCGTTCGCGACCTCCGCCTCCTTGCGGGAAGACTCGTACTGTCCCCTGAGGGCGCTCAGGTCCCCGCGCAGCCGCGCGACTTTGAGCTGCTCCTCGGACAGCTGTATGCGTCGTGCATTGAGCTCGCGGTTCAGCACCTCGCTCGTCCCTCTTATCTCCGTGAGCTCCTGCTGCAGCTTCAGGACCCTGCCCTGCAGGTCCTCGCGCGACTTCTCGATCACGACGGGCTCGCCCACTTCCGTGAGGACGAGCAGCAGGATCACCGCGCCGAAACCGCAGCAGATCGCGTCGAGGAACGACAGGCTGAAAACCTCCACGTCGCGGCGGGCGAGTCGGGAGCGTTTCACGGCCAGTCCCTCGCAGGGCTCAGGAAAGAGCCGTTGGTGCGCCGTGCCAGCGTCCAGTACGCGCTCGAGGCCATCGGGTCGCCTTCCATCGGCAGCAGGATCACGTTGACCGGCACACCCGCGGGCAGGCGACCGAGCGCGCGCTCGAACAGCTTCAGTCTGCCCTCGCCGTCGATGGTCCGGCGCGTGAGGGGCGGGCTCGCACCCTGCGTCGGCAAGCCGTCGGTTACGAGGATGACGTTGTCGGGCCGCGGTGCGAGCGTGCCGACGACGGCGAACGCGTTCTCGAGGCTGGTTCCGTCCTGCGGGACGGTCTTGCGCAGCGCGGCGAGCGCCTCGCTCAGCGCCCTGGCGTCGCCCGCCGACAGCCACTTCCCGCCGCTTTCGGGCACGAGCGCGCGCGCCTGCGTGTTGAACGCGTACACCTGGAACTGCGCCTTGGAGGGCAGCTGCGCGGTCAGCCAGTCCACCGTCGCGACGGCGCGCCGCCACTTCTCGGCCGACATGCGCCGCACCTCGGGCATGTTCCGGAGCCGGATCACGTTCACGACGCTCTCGTCCATCATGCTCGCCGAGACGTCGACGAGGATCAGGATGCGCTCGCCGCCGACCTTGAGTCCCGTCAGGTACTGCCGGTCGCCGCTGCCGACGAAACCCTTGATCCGCGTGCCCGGCTGGCCCGGACTCGGCGTGCCGGCCGCGAGCCGTCGCGTACCCTCGTCCAGGGATTTCAGGTCCTGCTTGAGCCGCTCGATGGATTCGCGCTTCGAGAGCGTCTCCTTCTCGGCCTCCGCGAGCTGCTGCCTGAGCCTCTCCGTTTCCTCGATGATCCTCGCGGCCAGTCCCTCGGCCGGAACTGCGCGATCCGTACCCTCGAGCGAGTTGCGCAGCACGACGAGGTTCTTGTAGCCCTCGAGGACTTCCTCCTCGAGCCGGTTCACCTCGGACTGGAGATTGTCGTTGCGCTTCTCGCGCTGCACGCCGGCCTGCGCGCTCAGGATCGTGTAGAACAGCACGACCGCCCCGAAACCGCAGGCGATCACGTCGAGAAACGAGAGGCTGAAGACCTCGGTCTTACGGCGCGCCATCGTCGTCCACCGCACGCACCAGCTCGCACTCGACGCCCGGGCTGCCGAGCCGCAGCCGGTCACCGGCACGCAGCTCGATCCGGCCGGCGACGCGCTCGCCGTTCACCAGCGTACCGTAGGTGCTGTGGTCCTCGAGCCAGACCACGCCATCCTCGAGCGTCAGCGTGCAATGGCTGCGCGAAATCCCAGGACCCGGCGCGATCGCGACCGCGCGCCGCTCCCCCGGCACGGCGCTGCCCAGGGTCAGCGGTCGCGCGTCGATCCGGTACACACGGCTCGAGCAGATCACGTGGGTCGGACGGTCTCCGGCGGGTACTGCCGCGGCCGTGCGCGCCGGACGCAGCGGCCCGGCACGCGGTGCGACCGGCAGGTGCTGAACGAGCGCGAGACCGCCGTCCCTCCGCCGCAGCACGCTCTCGAACGCGAGTGCTCCCAGGGCGGCGGCACCTCGCGGCAGTGGAACCGCCTCGCAGTCGCGGATTTCCGCCAGCCGCTCACCCAATCCGGGCAGGCGCGCGACACGGTGCGAGAGCCGCAGGTGGAGCGGGCCTCCGGCGGGGCGCGCGCGTTGCACGACGCGCGCCAGCTCGTCGTAGATGCGGCTGACCGCAGCGGCGAAACCGGCCCGCGTGAGCTCGATGCCGCGCGTCTCGCCCGCGGCCTCGATCTCGATCGAGACTGCGTCCCGTTCGCGCAGCTCATCGAGCCATCCCGGCAGGCCGTCGCTCAGCTTCTGCTCGGTCGCGGCGTCGTGCAGCGGGTCGAAGCGTGTTCCACGCACGAACGCCGAGGCGACCATGTCCAGCCAGGCCTGCTGCAGCGCGAGCCAGCCGTGCTGCGGCAGCAGCTCGAAGCGCGTCCGTCGCAGGTCGCCAGCGTGGTCGAGGACCGTGACCACCGCGCGGTGCAGCCCGAGCTCGAGCTGCAGCAGGCTCTCGGGGGCCGGCTCGAGCGAGGCCGCCGACAGGCCGGCGTCGACCAGGCCGACAGGCTGCAGCCCGGCCTCCTTGACCACGCCGAGCAGCAGCGCGAGCTGCTCGCGCGTATACCACGGCGGTACGGCGAGCAGCAGGTCCGGCCCGCGGGAAAGATGCGGCCGGGTGAAGGATACGACCTGCGCGTAGGCAACCTCGGCGAGCGTGCCGGCCGCGGGCATGGGTCTCGGCAGGGGATCCGTACCGAGGTCCTGCCAGTGGCGCGTCTCCGCAAACAAGGGCTTCAGCCTCGCGCGCCTCGCAGCCGCGGCGCCGGTCTCGGCCGAGGGACCGTCGAGCATCGCGTAACCGGGCTCCTCGGCGAGCACCTCCCCTTCGCTCGCCAGCACGAGTCCGACGTCGTTGATTTCGAGGGCAAGCGTCATCGCCGGTCAGCGCAGCTGCATGTGCCTGATCAGATTGCGGTCGAGATAGCTCTCGCTGTCGAGCACCAGCCGCTCCTGCGCGAGCTGCAGCTGGTGCAGCAGGAACATCAGCACGATGCTGATGAGGAGTGCTGCCAGCGTCGAGTTGAACGCCGTGCCCAGTCCTTCGGTGACGCCAGAGACGTCGCCGGTGACGGCCTTGTGGGCCTCGCCGAGCGCGTCGCCGATGCCGCGCACCGTGCCGATGAACCCGATCGCCGGTATGGCCCAGGCGATGTAGCGCAGCATCGAGAGCTCCGAGTCGAGCCGCTCGGCCTCGGCCGCACACACGCCGCGCGCAGCCTCCGACACGTCCTGGATGTTGCGCGTAGCGCCGAAGCGGTACAGGGCGACGAGCAACGCGCGGGGCAGGAGGCATTGCGACTCGCCGGGTGGCAGGGCCTCGATCGGGCGCGCGTACTCGCGCGTGTCCTCCGGCAGGATGCGCATGCCCTCCGGGACGTGGACGAGGTCGCGGGAGAGCAGCGCACGCTCCCGCCGCGCGTGCCACGCCTTGTAGCCGATGATCGCGAACGCCCAGAGCCCGAGGATGATCACGGACTCCTGCTCCCAGTCCTTGAGCACGACGTAGATCGAGCGCTCGGAGACGTAGTTCGGGTCTTTCTTCATCGCCGCGCGTTGCTCGGCCAGGATCGCGGCGGCCTTCGGCCGCACGACCGTGACGTACGCCGCGTGCACCGCGATCGTGAAGATGATCAGCGAGAAGACGCTGAAAAGGAGTTCGTTCGGCGCTCGGGTACTGGATCGGGCCATGCTGCTCATCGCTCCGGGCTCAGATGTCGACTGGGAAGGACACGTCGAAGTCGGCACGTACCTTCTCGGTGGGCTCGAAGCGGCCGGGCGTCGTTCCGCTCTTCGCCGGCTTGCTGCTCGAGTCCGCGGGCGTCGGTTTCGTTGCGGTCGAATCCTCGTCCGTGCCCTTTTGCGCGTCGCCCGAACCGGACGCGGAGTCGGCCGTTCCCGGATCGACTTCGGCCGGCGCCCGCTTCACGCCAGCCGACCCCGGGTCGGCCGGAGTGCCGGCGGACTCGGCCGCATCGGCGGCCCGCTCCGGTTCCACGGCCGTCTCCTGTGCGCGCGGCATGCCGGCCACGGCGAGGCAACTCGCGAATACGGCGAGCGCGAGCCACAGGTTGCGTCTACTGCGCGTAACGCGCGATGCGGAATCCGAGGTCATTGCGTCTGCCATCCCCGTAATCGCGATAGGCGAGCCGGAGCTCCGTGACGGTCGCGCTCTTCCAGCTCGAGCCGCGGATCACTCGCAGGGCTCCCTCACCCGTCGCGGCGGGATCCACCACGGTCGCGCCGGCGGCCGGCTGGACAGTGTAGAGATCGTGAGTCCACTCGGCGACGTTGCCGCCGAGGTCGAAGAACCCGGCCGGATTTGCGGCGAAGCTTCCGACCGGCGCGGTCGCCGGGTAGCCGTCGTCGTAGTCGGCCAGCACCAGCGGCAGAAGCGCCTGTGCACTGCGGTCCGCGAAATTGCCGGCCCCCGGTGGCACCGGCAGGGAGTCGCCCCAGGGATATTTTCGCATCGCGCCGCCGGCCGCACGTGCAATCCACTCCCACTCCGCCTCGGTCGGAAGCCGGTAGCCGTTCGTGACCGGCACGGCCGGGACCAGCTTGCCACCCTTCGTCTCGTACGCGGGCGCGAGCCCTTCCTGCGCGCTCAGCCAGTTGCAGTAGGCCGCCGCATCCTGCCAGGAGACGTTCACGACGGGCTGGCGATCGGTGTCCAGCGTCGTCTGCACGATGAAACCGGAGCGGTGCTCGGGACGGAACTGCCGGAACTCCGCGTTGGTGACCTCGCGCAGAGCGACGTAGAACCTGCGCTTCAGCGAGACCGGCCGCTGTGCCTCGTTGGCGCGCCTCCCGGCCTCGCGCCGCGGGCTGCCCATCGTGTAGTCGCCCGCCGGCACGAGTTTCAGCTCCTGGCCGGCCCGGGTCCGTTGCGTCGGCGTGAGCGCGATGACCGCCGGCGCCGGCGGCTGCCCGGGCGCCTCGCCCGTCGCGACTGCCGTGGTCGTCGGCTCGGCCGGGGCGACGCCTTCGAGCAGCGCTACGTCGACGTTCTGCACGAGTCCCGGCCGCGGCGTAACGGTGGTCCGGTGCGGCGCGTAGCCCGGTCGCGTGATCTCCAGCACGTGGCGCGTGGCGGGCAGCTGCAGCGTCTGGTTGGCCGCGCCGCGCGCTACGCCGTCCACGCTGAGCCGCGCATCCGCGGGCGTCGCGCGAACGATCACCTCGCCGAGAATGGGCTCGAGCGAGAGCTGCACGGTCTCCCGCGTTCCGGATCCCACCGTCACCACCCGGGTGGCCGTCTCGTAGCCGTCGCGGGACACGGTGACCTCCTGCTCGAGTCCGGGCCGCACGTCCAGCTCCAGCGGCGACCGTCCGCGATAGGCGCCGCCGATCGTGACGCTTGCGCCTGCGGGCTCGCTGCGGACCAGCAGCCGGCCGTCGGGCAAGCCGAGCCGCACTGGACCGATCGTGAGCGGCTCATTCGCCTTCACCTGCACGTCGCTGACCCAGGTCTTGAAACCCGGATGAGCGAGCTCGATGCGATGCGAGCCCGCCATCAGATCGACCTCGAGCGGGGTCTTGCCCCGGGCATCCGCACCGATCCGCGCCTCGGCACCCGGAGGCTCCGTGAGCACCGTCACCCGCGCCCACCCGGGTATGAGGCGAGGCTCGAGGAACTGCCGCCTGCCGAAACCTGCCACCTCGACCTCTGCCACGTAGTCGAGATAGCGCTCCGTATCGATCACTACGGTGTGGCGTCCCGCCGGCAGCTGAAACTCCCCTGGTACCTTGCCCGCAGCGCGTCCGTCGATGCGGACGTCGCCTGCTACGGGTGATCGGATTTCGAGGCGGCCTGGCAAGGGCGCGAGCCGATACTGCAAGCGACGACCGCGGTCCTCGCCGATCACGACAGGCACCTGCAGCGACTCGTAGCCTTCCTTCACCGCGACCAGCACGTAGCGGCCCGGTCGCAGCAGGTGACTCGAGCCGAAGCGAAGCCCCGGCCAGCCGCCTTCGAAGGCGACTCGGTCGGGCGTCGGCGTGATCTCCACCTGTACCGGCACCGAGGTGAATACGAGTCCTGCCACCGCCGCAAGCAGTGCGAGCGCAGCGACCAGCAGCAGGGCTCGCCAGGAGCGGCGCGGCGCGACTGGTCCGGCTGCCGCCGAACGCGGCCTGAAAGCGATCGGCTCGATGCTCTGGCCTTCGTCCGCGCCACTGCCCGTCACGCTCGACGCGGGCGCGACGGCCGGCGGTGCCGTGACGTTGCCGTCGCCGCCCGCGACGACTTCGAGTACCCGTCGCCCGTCCTCCAGCCTGAGCCTGAGCCGGGCCCCGCCAACGTCCAGCACATCGCCGCTTCGCAGCCACGTCGAGCCGGCGATGCCGGCTCCGTTGTGCAGCACGCTCCCGGCGTCGTCCGCAGGTTGCGCGTAGAGTTGCCCGTCCTGCAGCGCGATCCAGGCGAGCGGCCCCGGCGCCCGCGCCGGGACGACGAGATCGCAGCCGTCGCCGCCGATCGACAGCGGAAAGTCCCCTGCAGCGAGCCGACGCTCGCCGAGCGGTTCCCGCAACGTGAGCTCCGCGGTCAAATCTGCTCCTCGCACCGGATCACGAGCGATGGCGGGGGCTGCCCGGGCAGGATCGTCAGCTCTCGCCTCACGTCCCGAAAGCCTGCGCGGGTGCCCACGACCGTGTACCTGCCCGGCATCAGCTCCATGTCCTTGCGCTCGAAGGTACCGAGCTTGCCGATCCGGTAGATGGTGACCTCGGTCTGGTTGTCCGA
>Ga0114938_1002740_pt1 | contig 10885 bp, 8 predicted proteins | sample AshMeaBigSpring_FD_88675 | JGI IMG/M metagenome (GOLD analysis project Ga0114938, IMG submission 88675) | Groundwater microbial communities from Big Spring, Nevada to study Microbial Dark Matter (Phase II) - Ash Meadows Big Spring | ecosystem: Environmental > Aquatic > Deep subsurface >...
AAAAGCACTTGGATAAAAAAAGCTTTAAATCATATTGGTTACGTAGGTTGGGCAGGTTGCGGTTTTATTGGTCCTAATCCAGGAAAGATAGAAGGTGTATTGCCAAATATTGGAGTTGGATTAAGAGTTGAAATTCAGCCACGAATGAACATACGATTAGATTTAGGCAGAAATATGAAAAACAAAGAAACCTTATTTTACTTTAATATGACCGAAGCCTTCTAAAATTAAAAAATATTCTTATATTTGCCCTTAATTATAAATTAAAGTTAAATGTTAAAAATTAATTTATGAAGGAATTTAGTTTTATCTTCCTATTGGTATGCCTTTTTATCCTTGCACCTAAAAATACTATTTTGGCTCAAGATATAAGTGATTATTCGAGTTTAAAACCCGAAGATTATGAAAATATTTCTCTGCCCCCCCTTGATATTCTTTTTGAAAATGCTAAAAACAGTCCGACCTATCAATTAGCACAAGTTAAAGAGGAAGTAGAACGTAAGTTGCTAAGCAAAGAGAAACGTTCAGTTCTAGGTTTCTTCAGTATCAGAGGGAGTTACCAATATGGGATGTTTGGCAATGAAGCAACATATACCGATATATCCACTCCTATTATCAATAATTACTCGACTAGTGCCCAGAATGGCTATACAATTGGAGGAGGTGTAAATATCCCACTAGATGCACTTTTCGATTTAGGTTCTCGCGTAAAACGGCAAAAGTTGAATGTACGCTCTGCTCAACTAGAAAAAGAAATCAAGTATGAAGAGATAAAACGTGAAATCATAGAGATGTACTCAATGGCAAGTTCACAGTTAACAGTTTTAAGATCACGTGCTGAAGCTTTGGTGTTAGCAAATATACAATATGAGATTGCCGAAAAGGACTTTACAAACGGAACGATAAATTCTGGAGAACTCTCAACGGAGAAAACGCGTCAATCAATTGCTCAAGAAGGCTTTGAGAAAAGTAAATTTGAACTCACTAAAAGCCTTATGATATTAGAGGTCATCACTCGTACCCCTATTCTCAAAAAAAACAAATAAAAACCACTTCATATGGAATACATCTTATATATAAGCCGTTTTTTATATCGCATCCGTTGGTGGTTGATATTAGGAACCATTTCTATTACTTTTATAGCCTATTATTTAACTAGAAATTTAGGCCGAACATATAGTGTTGAAGCAACCGTATACACCGGAGTTGCGTCAGGATATTCTTTGGAGCAAGGAGACACTCGTGTCGATTGGGCCACCACTCAAAATGCGATTGATAATTTAATTAATATTATGCGCAGTGAAAGTACTCTTCAAAGGGTATCAATCAGACTATATGCTCGCAATCTTATTAACGGAAATCCCAATGAAGATAATGAATACATCAAAGCATCCAATTACAACTATAGATATAATCATGTTAAGAACAGCCCCGACGGTAAAAGGATTTTAAGTTTAATTGACAAATCTAGTGAAGACAAAACAGTTGCAAACCTAACCAATTATTCACGTCCAACAAAAGACAACTATATATATGGTCTTTTCCGGTACAACCCTCCCCATTATAGCTTTGATGCACTAAAAAGAATCAGAGTTAGTAGAAAAGACGCTAGTGACCTTCTTACCGTAAGTTATTCAACCGATGATCCGGGTATCACATACAATACGATTAAAATCCTTATGGATGAATTCGTTAATGAGTACCGGGTAATCAGGTATGGTGAAACAGATAAAGTTATCGAATATTTCAAAAATGAATTAATCAGAATTGGAAATGAGCTAAAACAACAAGAAGATTCTCTAACCCAATACAACGTAGAAAAACGAATCATCAACTACTATGATGAGACAAAAGAAATTGCTGCTATTAATAAAGAGTTTGAAATACGCGAACAAGATATCCTCTTTCAGTACAACAGTTCGAAAGCGATGATCCAAGAGCTAGAACGACAAATGGATATTAATGCTAAACAAATCCTTAACAATATACAGTTTGTAAACAAGTTAAGGGAAGCCTCAATATTAACGGGTAAAATATCAGAAATGGAAACGGTACCTGCTGAAAATAGCGGAGAATCTTTAGATAATTATAAAAAGCGCTTATCTGATGCAAGAAAAGCACTTTCTAAGATATCTGACAATTATGTAACCAGCCAGCACACCAAAGAAGGCGTTGCTAAAACTTCAATTATTGAACAATGGTTGGACCAAACATTGGAGTTCGAAAAAGCAAAATCAAACCTACAAATCATACAGCAAAGTCGGCATGATTTAGACGACAGATATCGCTTCTTTGCACCTGTAGGTTCTACCATCAAGCAAAAAGAACGCAGTATAAGTTTTATAGAACAAAGTTATCTGACAACTCTTAAAAGTTATAATGACGCACTGATGCGAAGAAAAAATTTGGAAATGACATCAGCTACAATTAAAGTACTAAACCCACCTGCATTTCCTATTACTTCTGAGCCTACTGCACGTAAAAAGATTGTTATGGCTGCATGCCTCGGATCATTCTTGTTCATATTAGGTTTCTTCTTACTTCAAGAGTTATTAGACAGAACTTTGCGCGACAGTATACGTACCAGACGTCTAACAGATTTAAACCTATTAGGAGCATTTCCTAAAAGATCGAGCATCAAACTCAGAAAATATGAAAACGAATGTCACCGCATATCAGTTCGCCAACTGAGTAGTAGCGTACTACGATTCTTTACCGAACGTAAAAAAGGTCTACCATTTATAGTAAACTTTTTAAGTACTGAAGGTGGTGAAGGAAAATCACATTTAAGCGAGCAGTTACTTGATTATTGGAAAAGTATCGGTCTGAAAGTACATAAACTCACTTGGGGAGTTGATTTTGATCCTAATTCGAGGAGATTTCTTTTAGCGGAGAGCATTACAGATCTTTATACGCCTCAAGACGAAGACATTGTGATTGTTGAATATCCCAATCTGAAACAAAACAATATTCCAGATCAGTTATTACAAAATACAAATCTGAATCTTGTAATAGCTCGTGCCGATCGCGGATGGAAAGCAACCGATAAGATTGAGTTAGATAAATTGAAAAAGCAAGTAGGTTCGGCTCCTATTCATATCTACTTAAACAATGCTTCTCGTGAAGTAGTAGAAGATTATACAGGAATGCTACCTCCATATACCTTTATCCGAGAGCAAATTTATAGATTATCGCAATTTGCATTAACTGAAAAAGTATCTTATAAATCAAAGAAAAGGCCTATAACAGAAGAAGAAGATGATGACGATGAATAGCGGAACAAAGTTGAAGTCGTTCTTATTGAAAGTAACTGAATATATTCTATCTGAGGGATGGATGTACTTACTTTTAATGGCGGGACTGTACTTTATATACAAAATGTTATTCAAAGTACCTCCTCCAATGCTTATTGCATTAGGTATACTTCCTATTTTTATCTGTCTGCTTATTTTATTAATCACGCATACTACAAAAGGCTTTTATGCACTTTATTCCATCCAGTTCTTACTCGTCATGGGGGGAATGATTATGGAAATAAAAATGGGTGTCACCACCTTGATTCTCACTTTATTTATATTTACTTTAGTTATCATTCGCAACATTTACGAGCATGTAAGTTGGCAAAAGAGTTGTAATGGAATGCTAATTCTCTACGCTATATGGGGTGTATTTTGTATTATACAAATTGTCAATCCAAACAATGTGCAAGAAGCTTGGAACATTGCAATCACGCACTATTTAGTTTATCCTATGATTTGTGCCATACTAGTACCTTTAGCAATAAAAGACATTAAAGGCATTGAATGGTTACTTATTATTTGGTCGATATTTATCATTATTGCTTCGGGAAAAGGCTATTGGCAAAAGACTTATGGTTTCAATGAGAAAGAATTATATTTTCTTTATGTCCTTGGTCAGGCCAAAACCCATATTATTTGGTCAGGAATCAGATACTTCTCATGTTTCTCAGATGCCGCAAATTTTGGAGTACATATGGCAATGGCCATACCGGTATTCGGTATTTCGCTTTTCTATGTGAAAAGTTACTGGATGAAAATTTATTTTTTCATGATTGTTCTCATAGCATTATATGGAATGGGGATCTCAGGAACCAGAGCTGCAGTTGCTGTTCCGATTGGTGCAATCGGGTTTTATATTTTACTATCTAGAAACGCAAAAGTAACTGTAATAGGAGTTGTTGTACTTCTTGCTACATTTTCGTTCTTCCAATTTACAGATATTGGTAACGGAAACCAGTATATTCGAAAGATGCGCTCAGCTTTCAATCCAACCGAAGATGCTTCCTATCAACTACGCGTGCACAATCGTGCACGAATGAAGGAGTTAATGAAGTACAAACCGATAGGCTATGGACAAGGATTAGCTAAAGCAGATCGTTTTCATCCGAAAGAACGGATGCCTTACCCACCAGACTCATGGTTAGTAGCTGTGTGGGTAGAAAATGGTATAATCGGTGCAACCCTCTACATTTTAGTTCACGCAGTATTATTTGCTTGGTGTTCTTGGATTTTAATATTTAAAATCATGAACAAGCGATTACGCGGTTTATTAGCAGCATGGCTATGTATGGCTGCAGGATTTTTCGTTGCTGCTTACGCAAATGATGTAATGCAATATCCGAATTCAATCATAATCTATACCGCCTTTGCGCTTTGCTTTGCAGGGATATACATTGACAAACAAATTAGAAAGGGAACAGAATAATGAGAAAAAATCCGCAAATATCGTTTATCACTATCTGTTTTAACGGACTCAATGATACTTGTGACTTAATTGAATCGCTCCAAAAACAGGTTCATTCGGTTACCTATGAAATTATTGTTGTCGATAATGCTTCAAGACAAAACGAAGCAATCATTATTCAAGAGAGATATCCTTTCGTGAAAGTCGTCAGAAGTGAAACAAACCTTGGCTTTTCAGGCGGCAACAACTTGGGAATCAAAGAATCTTGTGGAGAATATCTTTTTATAATCAATAATGACACTTTCATTGAAGAGGACGGAATTTCCCATTTGGTGGAAAGGATGGAGAACAATCCTCAAATAGGAGCAGTTTCACCCAAAATACGCTTTGCCTTCCCTCCTAGAAACATTCAATTTGCAGGATTTACTCAACTCAGCCCTATCACTTTACGTAATGAAACAATAGGATATGGAGAATCGGATAATGACACTTTCAATACCCCCCATCCCACTCCCTATCTGCATGGTGCTGCCATGATAGTCAGACGCGAGATCATTGAGAAAGTTGGACTTATGCCCGAAATCTTTTTCCTATATTATGAGGAGTTGGATTGGTGTACACAAATTACCCGTGCCGGCTATGAACTTTGGTACGACCCATCTTGCACTATCTTCCATAAAGAGAGTCAAAGTACTGGTCAACTTAGTACCCTCAAGGTTTATTATATGACACGCAACCGATTGTTATACGCCAAAAGGAATCTTCCTTTAGGCAGACGTATATTATCAGTCCTATATTTGTCAATTATTGCAATGACAAAAAACAGTTTCCAATTCATACTGAAAAGCCAATTTAGTCTGGCTCTAGCTGTTTGGAGAGGAACGGTTGCAGGTCTTACCACACGTAAATAATAACATTATTATTTCAAGATAATATTTTATTTAGTTTAAGACAATATTTTACTTTATTTCAAATTTATATTTTGTTAAATTCAAATTCTAATATATGTACATCATCGATTGGATCTTATTCTTATTTCTGTTACCTTCAGTGACTTATTTGTTATTTTTCGGCATAGCATCTAAATTTTATCGCCAACATCGCTATCCTGAAACAAATAAGCTCAGAAAGTTTGCGGTACTTTTTCCGGCTTACAAAGAAGACCGGGTAATTCTTTCGACTATTAATAGTTTTTTACAGCAAGAATACCCACAAGAGTTGTTTGATGTAGTAGTCATTTCCGACCAGATGCAAGCACAAACCAATGATCAGCTGAGTTCTCTTCCTATTAACCTACTGATAGCCAACTACAGTGAGAGTTCCAAAGCCAAAGCACTAGCCTTAGCAATGGACAGCATATCAACGAAATCGTATGATATTGTAGTCATAATGGATGCAGACAATATAGTAACACCAGATTTTTTAAAAGAGATAAATAAAGCTTTCGAATCTAACACACATGCTTTGCAAGCTCATAGAACAAGTAAAAACTTTAATACAGACATCGCTATTCTCGATTCGATCAGCGAAGAAATAAATAACGGATTTTTCCGCAAGGGACACAATGCGATTGGTTTATCTGCAGGTTTAGCAGGATCAGGAATGGCCTTCGACTTCAAATGGTTTCAACAAAATGTGCACAAATTGCAAACTGCTGGAGAAGATAAAGAGCTAGAAGCCTTCCTCCTTAAACAAAGGATTCATATTACTTACCTTAATGACTTACTTGTTTATGACGAAAAGACTCAGCACAAAGAAGCTATAAACAACCAACGAAAACGTTGGATAGCTGCTCAATGGGGCGCTTTACGTAACTCACTTCCCGATTTACCCAAAGCTCTTCTAAGTGGAAATTTCGATTATTGCAATAAGATCTTCCAATGGATGCTTCCTCCTCGCCTCATACAATTAGCATGTGTATTTGGAGTCGCTTTACTAGTAACATTAGTGGCACTCATCAACTGCAAATACGGAAATGGAGATGAATGGACATTAGCTATCAAGTGGTGGTTCCTGTCTATCATGCAAATAATAGCAATCTATATTCCGATCCCCAAGCAACTAATAAACCGAAACTTTGCAAAAGCAATATTACAAATTCCCGGACTTGTAGTAGGCACCATACTCAACCTATTTAAATTAAAAGGAGCTTATCGTAAATTCATACATACAGAACATGGAAACCATTAAAGATCATTATTTATGAAAATAGCCATTGAAGCCCAACGTATATTCCGAATTAATAAACATGGAATGGATTTCGTTGCATTAGGAGTAATACGCGAATTACAAAAGATAGATACTGAAGATGAGTTCTATATATTTGTAAGTCCGGGCGAAGATCCTTGCTTAAAGGAATCAAGTAATTTTCATATTATTGAGCTCAACTGCCCGACCTATCCTTTGTGGGAACAAGTGGCTTTGCCTCGTGCTGTGCAAAAGCTCAAACCAGATTTATTGCATTGCACCAGTAACACCGCGCCCTTCATTAGAAACGGAACGCCCCTAGTTCTAACACTCCATGACATTATATACCTTGGGAGAAGACCATCCATTAATCACTCTTTATACCAAAAGATGGGGTGGTATTACCGTCGTATGAATGTACCCTTCGTTTTACCACGGTGTACAAAAATTATATCTGTTTCAGAATTCGAATGTAAGCGTATTCGAAGAATCTTCCACTTTTCGAATGATAAGATTATATGTATCCATAACGGATTTAACGAATACTTTCACGCAAAAAGTTATTCGCCTGAGATTGTTGATAAATATATTGCAGAAAAAGACTATTTGCTTTTTCTAGGCAATACTGATCCCAAAAAAAATACTGCGAAAGTACTCAAAGCTTACAGTTTATATCTGAAAAAATCGGCAAGGAAATTACCACTATTGATAGCAGATTTAAAAGAAAAAGCAATTGATAAACTCCTCCAATCAGAACGTATAACAGAAATTAAATCTAAGTTATTTTTTCCTGGATACATATCAAATACTGACCTTTCAGTTCTATATAATGGAGCATTTGCCTTCCTCTACCCTTCTTTACGTGAAAGTTTTGGTATTCCGATACTCGAAGCGATGGCATGTGGCACTCCCGTTGTAACTGGAAATACAACAGCAATGCCTGAGATTGCTGGTCCAGGTGCTTTATTTGCTAATCCCAAAGACGCAAACGATATTGCTTCCAAGATTCTGCTGTTAGAAGAAAATGAAAAGTTTTACAAACAACAAGTAGTATATGGATTAGAACACGCCAAGTCGTTTTCATGGAGAAAAAGCGCCGAAGCCTTACTAGAAGTATATAAGGAGGTTATTACAAAAAAAAGCCATAAATGAAGTCTCATGTTTCTTCCAAAGTTTTAATTAAGCCCCTATTTTTTTCAGGATACGGTCCTATTTTCTCCGAGGTACGGTCCTATATTCTCCGAGGTACGGTCCTTTTTGCTACGAGATACGGTCCTATTTTCTACGAGGTACGGTCCTTTTTGCTACGAGGTACGGTAACATTTATAAGGTAATCAATAAGTCACTGATTCAAATCGAACTGTGACTTATTTCGTTCAAACACATCTAAACAAAAAAGGTAAGATAAGATGAGAAGACTATATATCATTTTTTAATGGCTATTAGTAAAAAGATATCATTTTTTAACTATCTTTGGAAAATCGAATACGCATATGATATGGAAAAGTCTACAGTGAAAGTCAGTGTTATCATACCGGTATATAATACCGAATTATACTTATGCGAAGCAGTAGAGAGTATTTGTTCTCAAACGCTTCAAGAGATAGAAATTATCATTATTAATGATGGATCAACCGACCATAGTCTGACTATTGCAGAAGAGCTCGCAAAAAAAGATGGTAGGATAAAAATATGCTCTCAAGAAAATAAAGGAGTATCAATTGCACGAAACAATGGTTTAAAATATGCGACCGGAGAATACATATATATAATGGATAGTGATGATTATCTGGAGAAAGAGGCTCTTGAAACCTGCTATAAGTTATGTAAAGAGGAAGAACTAAATTTTGTGTTTTTTGATGCAGATGTTTTGAATAAGGAACAATTCCAAAATATTCCACATCAATACAATCGAAGTACATGTATCAGCAACAATTATATAGGAACAGGCATTGAACTTTTAAAAAAACAGATCGACAACTACTGTTATACTCCCTCGGTCTGTCTGATTTTCATTAATTCAAATTACTTAAAAAAAATAGGAATCACATTCTATGGAGGTATTATTCATGAAGACCAATTGTTTACAACTCAACTTTACCTCTGCGCACAAAGAGTAGGCTATATTTCCCGAAAGTTTTTCAAAAGAAGATATCGAGCTGATTCAATCATGACAAAGAAATACTCATGGACTAATTTAAATGGGTATTTTACTGTATGCAAGGAACTTCTAAAGTTCAGGTACACATTACATAGTAAAGAGGTGAATCTTATAATAAATAGTCTGTTGACACAAATGTTAAATGCAGCCATATGGAATGCTCATACAATGCCCTTTAAAGAACGTATTCGTCTGACCATCATTTGTGGGAAATATCCTTTTAGCAGATACATCTCTCTGTCGACTGTTTTAAAAATGTTATTCAAATCATTCATCAACAAAACGCCAAGTGACCAAAGATATTAAACAACAACTTTTTTCAGGAGTATTTTATACTGCATTATCAAAATATAGCGGTATAATCATTTCATTGGTGATAGCTGGCATCTTAGCCCGTCTGCTCTCTCCCGATGACTTCGGCGTTGTGGCAATCGCAACGGTAATAATAGCTTTTTTTCAGATATTCACTGACATGGGGATTGCTCCAGCAATTATACAGAACAAATCATTGACAGAAGAAGACCTTTCACATATTTTTTCCTTTACAGTATGGTCAGGGGGCATCATTACAGGATTGTTTTTCATAGCATCATGGCCGATTGGTATTTATTACAACAGTCCGATCCTACGTACTCTCTGTCAGTTATTATCTATTAATCTATTTTTTGCATCCGCAAATATTGTTCCCAATGCGTTATTTTATAAAAACAAGGAATTTAAATTTATAGCAATCCGAAGTTTGGTGATACAGATCATTGGTGGAGTTGCTGCTATCTCATCAGCGTTATTCGGTGCAGGTCTGTACGCCCTGATCATAGCTCCTATCCTATCGAGTATCTTGCTTTTCATCATATCTCTTCACCGGTATCCGCAACATTTGCAATTCTCTTTTGGTATGAGTGCTATTCGGAAAATATTTTCTTATTCTGCTTATCAATTTATGTTTAATACGATCAATTACTTTAGCCGCAATCTGGACAAGCTTTTAATTGGGAAATATATGAGTATGTCTCAACTGGGATACTACGATAAATCGTACCGACTGATGATGCTTCCATTACAAAATATTACACAAGTAATTACGCCGGTAATGCATCCAATATTTAGTGATTATCAGAATGACCTTCAAAAATTAGCAAAGTCATACGAACGTATCGTACGTTTTCTAGCATTTATTGGATTACCGCTGAGCGTATTACTTTTTTTTACAGCCAAAGAGATCACTTTGATTATTTTTGGTGATCAATGGATGCCCTCAGTACCGGTATTCCAAATCTTATCACTTTCGGTTGGCATTCAGATTATACTATCCTCTTCGGGTTCAATTTTTCAGGCAGCGAACGATACACGCAGTTTGTTTATTTGCGGACTTTTCTCCTCTATATTAAATGTCACTGCAATGCTTTTAGGCATTTTTTGGTGGGGAACGCTTGAAGCTGTAGGATGGTGCATTATTACTGCATTCACCATTAATTTTGTGCAATGTTATTGGATGATGTATAGGGTCACCTTTCGCAGAAATGCCCGACACTTCATACGTCAATTATTCTCACCACTTGCTATCAGCATCATTCTTGTAGGATGTATTTTGCCAATCAGTCATGCAATAGATGAAATGAATATATTTTTCACTCTTACTATAAAAGGTATTCTAGCGCTAACTCTGTTTATTGTTTATATACAAAAGACCAAAGAATATGACATCATTGGGAAAGTAAAAAGTATTATCAACAAAAAAAGAATCCAAAGCAAATGAAAGCACTATTTCTTATATTTCACGGGTTCAACGAAGCCAATGGAATCAGTAAAAAAATTCACTATCAAGTACAAGCT
>Ga0114938_1002741_pt1 | contig 10883 bp, 9 predicted proteins | sample AshMeaBigSpring_FD_88675 | JGI IMG/M metagenome (GOLD analysis project Ga0114938, IMG submission 88675) | Groundwater microbial communities from Big Spring, Nevada to study Microbial Dark Matter (Phase II) - Ash Meadows Big Spring | ecosystem: Environmental > Aquatic > Deep subsurface >...
ACTTTGGGCATTTTTGCCACTGCTTTTATAGTTGATTTTCCAAATAAGCATCAACCCACCAATAATCAAAAACATCGCCCCAACAGCCATAAAACCAAATATCAGGTAGCCAAAGAGTTTGAACGGTCTTCCATAGTGCATATGGTTTAAAAAGCGTGCAAGTTGAGACTGTTCATCTTCATTTTCGACCTCTTGTGCGGTGTTGGGATTGAACACTTTGGTTTTCATAAACATCGTTGAGATGCGAAGTGCTGGGTCGTGCATGGAGCCTGGAAGACTGATGGTAATGCCGTTGATTTGCGGATAATCAGGATCGGCAAGCACAGGGTCGATCATCGCTGAGTAGTCCACTTTTTCGACATTGGGCATCGCATAATGGCGCGAAGGCTTCTCCCACACCTGAACAAACGGAAGTAAAATGGCAAAAATACCAAAGAAAACAGCCACATACAGCAGGAGCGAAATGTTAATGCCCACCGCAACGTGAATGCGTTGAAGACGTTGTTTAAAAATCTTTTTTGCCTCTTCCATCAGATACTCTCCTTAAAAAATAGAACAGCGATGAGGGTGGCAAAACAAAGGGTCGGCACACCACTGCGAAGCAGGGCACTGAGTTTGGTGGGGGCAAGGACGATCCACAGCGCCGCTACTGCCCAGACAAACGTGTTAAACAACAAAGGAATGATGATGGATTCACCAGGCGTGACGGGCAAGAGAAAAATAAGCAGCGTCATGCCCAGATAGGCAACGCACAAGCCTCCGATGATGGCACAGATGCCTCTAAAAAGACCGATGGTTTTACCACTTTTTTCAGGTTCTGAGAGCTTTTTGAGTAAGCTCATTCCTTTGGTTTTGAACATTTTTATCCTTTACATGTAAAGCTCTTGCGCTTTGAAGCGCAAGAGCTTTGGTTTTTAAAATGTGTACTTAACGCTAAGCGTAGCATTGCGAGGTGAGCCATACACCATGCCATCTGAGCCGATACCTTCGTAATACTCTTTATCGAAAATATTATTGACGTTGAGTTGGAGTTTCATATGTTTATCCACATCGTATGAAACCATCGCATTGGTTAAGATATACGCATCTTGGGTGATTTCGGTTGCACCGCTTCCCGTGTAGATTTTACTGCGATAATTAAGCCCCAGTCCAAAACCAAATTTTTGAATCGTGTATTTGGTAAAGAGGTTTGCCATCGTGCGAGAGGCTTTGGTTGAAACTTTGTTCCCATCGGCATCTTTCGCTTCAAAATTGGCAATTCCAAAGCCCAAATTCCAGTTATCGGTGATCTCGCCATTAATATCGATTTCAAACCCTTTACTCACCACACCATCAACAGCTTCGTACGCATAATCGGTTGTGCCTGGCACAAACTGACTGGTCGCTTCACCCACATTGTCCTGCTCAACCCTAAAGATGGAGAGTGACGCATTTAAGCGTTTATCGAAGTATTCACCTTTGATGCCCGTTTCGTAATTTTTTCCAACGATGGGATCAAGATAATTTCCGCTTATATCTTTGTAACTTTGCGGTTTAAAAATATCGGTGTAACTGGCGTAGATCGAGTGATTGTCATTGAGATCGTAAATGAGCCCTGCGTATGGGGTTAGTTCGTTGGTAAACTCTTTATTTCCCGTTCCCGTATCGTTTTTATATTTCCAATCCGAAACTCTAAGTCCTGTCACCAGTTTTAAGTCATCCATCAATGAGAATTTACCGGCAATATAGGTTCCCGTTTGCGTGGTTTTATGCGGAGTCGTTGCATAATCCATCGATAAATTAGGATTGGCTACATTGATAGCATACAAATTCATCACAGGACTTGCAAGGGAGGATACAGGATAATCCATACCCCAATGATTGTATTTTAGATCGGACGTATTGCGCATGACACCCAAGATGATCTCATGATTGAGATTGGCTAATTCAAACGGAGCAGAGATGTAAACATCGATATTTTGTTCGTTATACAGCGCATCATTGACATAGCGATACACATAGCCTTCTCCCGTCCCCGAATCTTTATCCACCGTTCCACCAAAATAGAGTAGCGACGTATCGCTGTAGAGTTTGCGGTATGAATAGGCAAGGTTAAACGAGATGTCATTGTAAAGGTACTGTTTAAAATCAAGATAAAGCGCTTTTGTTTCGCTGTTCCAATAGGTCCAATCTTCGCTGATTGTTTGAGATCTTGAAAAATGGGTTCGCGTGCCATCGCTGTAAAAAGCAGGCAAGCCTCCCCAACGAATGCCGCTACGATCCAGCTTTTGATACTCCGCTGCGATGGAGAGGTACGTCGTATCGGTTAAATCCATATCCACAACGCCATACACAACATCATTGGTCTTTTCATAGCCGTTCATAAACGATTTTTTATCTTCGTGCTTGGCAACAAGGCGTCCTCTGATAGTTCCCTCTTCATTAAGCGGTGATGAAACATCCATGGAAGAACTGTACGCATCCCATGAGCCTGCAGAGACTTCGACTTCGCCTTTGACCTCTTTGGAATTGGCATGTTTGCGAATAAAATTGAGTCCCACAGCAGGGTTGCCCGCTCCCGTCATCAAGCCATTGGCACCTTTGACCACTTCAACGCGGTCGTAAATGGAGAGATCAATATCGCTTGCCGTTGTATCGGAAATCGTGTAGGTTGGCATGCCATCCAATAGATAATAATCGACATCAAAGCCTCGTGCCGTCGGGTAAATTCTCTCATCCCAACGATTGATCGAGACACCGGTGACGTAATTGAGCATCTCTTGGTAGGAGGTGACGCCCAAATCTTCCAGTTTTTGATCGGTCAGCACGGTTACCGATTGGGGTGTTTCGCGTGTGGATAAGTTGAGCTTGGTTGCCGTACGCATGCTTTTGGTCGTGTACGAACCCGTTCCTTCGGTTATGGCAGATTCACCTGCTGCATGGATGGTAATGGCGTCCAGTGCGACATTGGCATCGTCTTTTTGTTTCACGATGATGGTATTATCCTTAATAACCGCCTCAAGCCCCGTGCCTTCTAAAAGTAGTTTTAAAGCTTTTTCCAATCCCTCGACATTGTGAATCGGAGTCGCTTTTTTGCCCTTGAGGATGTTCGTGTCCATGATGTAGGGCAGTTTGGATTGCTCTGAGAGGGTTTCAATCGCCTCTTTGAGTGAGGTGGTCGTGATGGTGTACGTGCCATCGCCTGCATACAAGCTTCCCGTCAGAAGCAATGCAACTGAGTGTGCTACCAAAGAGTGTTTGAGTAAGCGCATACTTTCTTCCTTTTTGTCTTTACATGATTTTGAGAATGAGTCTCTAAGAAGGAAGACGCAAAAGGATGAATTTTCTGACATAAAATTTTGACCCATTTATTTGATGACGATTTTAGCGGTGCTTTTTTCGATCATCACCGGATGAATAAGCGGTAATGCGTCTAAGAAAGCGTCGAGTCGGTGCACGTCAAAATTCCCACTGATGGGAAGAGCTGCAACGCGTGTATCGAGATAAACAGCGATGTCAAGGTGCTTGGCAAATTCGTTAAAAACCTCTTTGAGGCTTGCTTGGTTAAAGGTGTATTTTCCTTGTTGCCACTCTCCTATTGTTTCGGCATTGATTGTTTTAAGGGCAAGTCCATGGGTTGTCGTATCCAACAAGAGGCTCTTTCCTTTGGTGAGTAAGGCTAATGGCGCATCGTTTTGATCCGAGACTTGGACTCTGCCTTCTTTGACGTTGACTTCCATACGATTGGGATTATTGACAACCTCAAATTGTGTGCCAAGTACTTTAATATTGATGCGATCCGTTTGAATGATAAACGGGGTTTTGGGGTCGTGAAAGACATCAAAAACAGCTTTACCTTGCGACAATTTCACAAGGCGTTTACTTTTAAAGTAGGTTACATCGATGCTGGTGTGGGCATCTAACGAGACTTTTGAACTATCGGGCAAGAGGATTTCATGTTGCACTTTGGATGTGGCGATGTAGGTCTGTGCAAACGTGATGCGGTCGTAAAAGAGGGTAAAATAGAGCACGCACAACGTACAGGCCGCCGCAGCAAAAGGCACTGCACGTTTTACAAAAAAGGATTGTCGCTTTCTTCTTTCCCTTGTTGCTCGCACTTCGCGTTTAAGATCCTCTAAAAATGGTTGGGGGAGTGCTTGAATCTCTTCCATCAATTGTTGTTCTTCATGCGCATTGTTAAATGTTGCCATCAAAAACCACCCTCTTTTCGTTTGACCTTTTCCCTCAGCTCTATGCTCGCACGCGAGAGATGCTTTTCGACCGCTTCGGTGGAAATGCCCATCATTTCAGCTACTTCGTCTTTGGTGTAGCCTTCAAGGACATGTAAAACGAAGGCTTCTTTGCGCTTTTCGGGCAACGCTTGGAGTGCGCGCATCAGCATTTTTTGACGATCGTGTTCGAAGATGATTGCTTCAGGTTCTTGATTGACGGCGGTGTGTTCGTTCTCTTCGTAGGCTATCTCTTGATGTTTGAAATTTTTGCGTGCCGTATCGATGATGAGGTTTTTAGCAATTTTATACAGCAACGCTCTTTGGTTGATGATTTTTTGCTGATGTTGCATGGCAAGCGCTTTCACATACGACTCTTGCACAATATCTTGCGCATAATCTTTGTTAGGAATTTTGCCTTTAATAAAAAAAAGCAACTCTTTATAATATTGAATCATGGAACGAGGATTCTCTTTAAAATAATTTTGATAACTATAGTCAAAAGCTTGTAAAATAGTGCTTAAAAGGTAACGTTATGAAGTTGAATCGACGAAAAAATAAAGTAATTTCAAAAATAGAGTTACTGGTTTTACAAGTAAAAAACAATGAAACATAAGAAAGAAAATAAAGAGACTCTTCGAGCATAGTGACGTTTTATTCCTCATTCATTTCAACTCCTCCATCGTGTTCCATAATCTCATATTTGAGATTGAGGAGAGTCTTAATTCCTAAATATATTGGTCGTATCACTTTGGCTTCCGCTAAATCCTTTTTGCGATTTTTTTGCTCTTTTTTTCATTTACCATTCTTGTACATTTCTAAATAAAACAGATTAAATAAAGAGTTTAAAATGCAAAATGACCTTCTTCCTCGATCGCAACGTTTGGAGACGCTCAAACGTTTGCGCGATTTTTTCAACGCACACAATTCTCAGACGCTTAAACAGGCTTACGATGCGTTTTCGCTCGAACATTCGATCGACGAGGATGAACTAGAAGCCCTTTTTAATCGTTACTTCGTCGGCCCGATGGAACCGGTCGCCGATCCTTTTGCCTCGGTTTATCTTGACGACCCTCAAAGCGTAATGACGCAAAGCACTTTACATGTAAGATCGCTTTACGAAACGATGGGCTTTTTTTATCCCTTAAAAAACATTGTTCCCGAAGATCATATCGGCGTGGAACTGGATGCGTATTATCAACTGATCTATTTAGAAGAGGTCAAAAACGTCGCCTATTTAAGCGAACTTCGTTACTACTTTTTTCACGAGCATATCGCGGTGTGGATGCCGCAATTGATCGAACGCGCGATGCACGGACGAAGCGAAGGCGACAATGCGATTCTTTTTATTTTAAACGAGCTCAAATCATTCTTGATAAGAGAAACAACGACAACAAGGAGTCACGAATGAGTTATTCCAAAGCAAAGGTTGAGGAGATACTCAACAACACGATCAGCAGAAGGAGCTTTCTCAAAGGGCTTGCCGCAAGCGGTGTTTTATCCGCATTGCCCGGAGGCGTTTTGGAGGCAAACGAAGATTTGAATACGAAAATCCCCTATTCGGGCGAAAAAAGTTATCAAACCTTCCGTAATGCCTGTCCGAGGAATTGCTACGATACCTGTAGTATCAAAACCTACGTCAAAGACGGCGTTATGCAGTTTATCGAAGGTGCGACTGAATCGACCTATACCAGAGGCGGGTGTTGCGTGAAAGGTAACTCGTACGTCAAACGCGTCTATTCGGCACGACGTCTGAAGTATCCGATGATGCAAGTAGGCGGCAAGGGAAGCGGAACGTGGAAACGCATCTCGTGGGATCAAGCGATCGATATTATCGCTAAAAAACTCTTAGAGATGAAAAAAGAAGACTGTACCTTACTTGGTGTCGCACTGACGAAATATTCCGGCAACTTCGTCATTAAGCATTAGGGCATTGAGGGAATGTTTAACTCTATCGGCTATACCACGAGACTTGCGGGAACACCGTGTTGGCCGGCGGGCATCGATGCTCAAAATCTTGATATGGGCGATATGTGGTGTAACGATCCCGAAGAGATGAAAGACAGCAAATTCATCATTCTCTGGGGCGTCAATCCTGCCGCAAACTCGATTCACTCGATGAAATATATTTATGAAGCGAAGCGTAAAGGGGCTAAGGTCGTCGTAATCGATCCGATTTTTACGGAAACGGCATCCAAATCGAGCCAATACGTTCAGATCAAAACGGGAACGGACGGCTTGTTGGCTCTTGGAATGGCAAAAATCATCATCGATGCAAAATTGCACGATCAAAAATGGTTGGACGCCAACTCAAAAGGGTACAAAGAGTACAAAGCGTACCTCGATAAAGAGGTCAAACTTGATGACGTTTCCAAAATAACGGGGATTCCTTTAGCGATGATTAAAGAGTTGGCTTTATCGTTCGCAAAAGCAAAACCGGCGACGATCTGGATGGGCTACGGTATGCAGCGTCACACCAACGGCGGTTCGATGATCAGGGCGATCGACGCATTGGTCGCCCTTAGCGGTAACATCGGCAAATACGCGGGCGGCGCACGTTACGGTCATCTGAATACGTGGGGCTTTAACTACGCAGCCCTCTCTCAAACCAAACCGGAAGGCAGTGTGGGCTACAGCGGCCCTGAGGGGGCCAAAGGCGAGTTTGCTCAAGTAGGCGGTGAAAAAGCGGCTTATACCGATCGCTTTTTAAACATCAACAAAACCGCGCGTGAACTCATTAACTCAAAAGAGCCCAAAGTAAGACTCCTTTGGGTCGCGTGTAAAAATGTCTTCGCTCAAGATTTTGACCGCAATCAGTTGATTCGCGCGTTTCAACAGCTCGATCTTGTGGTGGTTGCCGACCAATTCTTTAACGAAACGGCGAAATGGGCAGACATCGTGCTTCCCGTAACGACACAATTTGAAGAGTATGACGTGAACGTCTCGTACTGGCATTATTGGTTGAGTATCAACGAGCAAGCGATCAAACCGCTGTTTGAGATCAAATCAGACCTTGAAATCGCGGCGATGCTCTCAAAACGGATGAACCAACTGCAAGCGGGCTCGTGCACGTTCCCGCAAAGCGTGGACAGCAAAGAGATGACGATCAAAGAGTTCAATCCGGCGATCTATGAGCAATTCGGCATCCAATCATGGGAAGAACTCAAAAAGGGACCGGTGAAAGCCAAAGCGGTCATTCCGTTTGCCGACGGCAAATTTAAAACGCCCAGCGGTAAGTTTGAATTTTATTCCGATAAAGCGCAAGAACTCTTTGGAAGCGCATTGCCTAAGTATCTTGAAGTGCGCAAACCTTACGATAAGTTCCGTATGACATCGCCTCACAGCCGATGGAGTTTGCACTCTCAGTTCCAAAATTTGGAATGGATGGAAGATTTTCATCCGGAGCCCTATGTGTACATTAACCCAGATGATGCGGAAGCCAAAATGGTCAGCAGTGATGATATGGTCGCCGTCTTCAACCGTCAAGGTGTTTTACGCCTACGTGCAAAAGTCACCGACAACGTTCAAAAAGGAACGGTCTTGATGTACGAGCAGTACTATCACAACAGTATCTACAACGTCAATGAACTCGTCGATGATACCAGTTCGGACATGGGTGCGTTTAAAACCGGAGCACCGGGCGTTGCGTTACACGATACGTTTGTTAATTTTAAAAAACTCTAAGAGGAGAGGACGATGCAAAAAGCATTTTTAGTCGACGGAAGCATCTGTCTTGGGTGCAATACCTGTGCAATGGCGTGTAAAAACCAATACCATCAAGACCAAAACGTGACGTGGCGTAAAGTCCGTGAGATCGGTGCGGAAGATTATCTGATCGACAATAACAATATTTTACCGACACTCACCTCGTATCAAAAAGCGCCGAAAGTGTCGATGCCGATGGAGCGATTTTACTTCTCCTTAGCATGCAATCACTGTGAAAATCCAGCGTGTGTGGCGATTTGTCCCGTGGGAGCGCATACGAAAGATCCCGAAACGGGCATTTGTAAGCACGATCAAAGTATCTGTATCGGCTGCGGCGGTTGCGTGAAAGCGTGTCCGTTCGGTGCATCGAAGTTCAATACCAAAATGGGACGCGCCGAAAAGTGCAGTATGTGTTGGGAGCGACAAGAAGAGGGCAAAACGACCGCTTGCGTGCAATCGTGTCCCGTACACGCGATCACGATCATCGATCTCCACGATCCCAAATACAAAGCGCTCCGAAGCGATCCTATCGGTATCGACTATGCTATCGATGCGGAGACGAAACCTTCGACACGCTTTATCCATCCCTTTATGCCTAAAGAGATCTACCGACAAGCAAAAGGATAAACGATGTTACCGCTAAAGCTCAAAATCGCATGGTGTATGCTCTGGGCTTTACTCGGTTGCGCTTGGGGCAGTATGGGAGCCCCGAGCGTGTGTAGTTTCGGCGATCCGCAATTTGGCGTATTGTCGCATCAGCACGTTGAAATCGAAGAGCCTGCTCAATACCGCGTCGGAGAGGAAAACTTCGTTATAATAAAACTGGAAAAACCCGATCTGCCCTCAGGCTACTTTGTCACTGTTTTGGTCGATACGCTCGAATCGCCTCCGGTTTTACCGATCTTGCAAGGGTGGTATCCGAAAACGAGCATTCGTCCTTTAAGCGAAGGGCGACACGTCATCGGCGTACGCATTAATTTGATTTATAAAGGCAGTTGAGGCGGAATTTTAGTTGCAAGTCTTGCAAATACGAAACTGGAATTCAACGCACGTCAGTAAAGAGCTTTGCGAAGGAGCAAAAAACGTGGATAAGCTTTTTTTAGAGCATTTGAAAGCCCTGAGAATTTTGTATGCCGAAGACGAAGACGGCATCCGCAAAAATATCGCCGCATCGCTTCGCTATTACGCCAAAGAAGTATTGGAAGCGGAAAACGGGAAAGTCGCTTTGGAGTTGTACCGAAAAGTACGCCCCGACATCGTGATAACCGACGTACTGATGCCCGTTATGAACGGAATCGAACTGGTGGAAAAGATTCGTAACGAAGACGAAACAACGCCTTTAGTGATTATCTCGGCGCATACGGATAAGGAGTATTTGCTAAAAGTCGTCGATCTTCACTTGGAGCAGTACATCGTCAAACCCGTCAATCTCAAAGGCTTGCTCGAAGCGTTGCAGCGATGTTTAAAACGTATTAGCAAAAACCATGCGATCGTCTACGAATTGCCGTGCGGTTACTTCTACGACGTCGATCATAAGGAACTTCGGTTCGAAGGCGAGATCATTCATCTCAACAAAAAAGAGGCTCTTTTTTTAGAGCTTTTATTGCATAATAAACAACGCATCGTCACGTACGACGAACTCCAGTCGTACATCTGGCAAGACGACGTGATGACCGATAGCGCGCTTCGTTCTTTGGTGCGAAATCTGCGCAAAAAACTGCCCAAGGATTTCATCACGAATCTCTCGGGCGTAGGATACCGATTTGAAATGTGCTAGGTTCTTTTATTGGGGAATTTTGATCGCGCTGATGGCGCATGCCGAGGGTTGGAAAGAGCCTTTTCATGCGCGCTCGGACGATTTTAATACCACGCTTCTTGATCAAAGAGTCAAAGGATCGCATATCAGCGTTTTTTTCCCGACGATGCCGTATTTGTACGTTTCCAAATTGATCAACGGAACGCTTGTTCGTTCCAGCGATAACGAAAACGGTTGGGAATACATGATGGCGACGTCGCATCGCAAGATCGACGATTTGACTTACGAATTAACGCTCAGGCGCGGCGTATTGTTTCAAAACGGTACGCCCTTTAACGCCGATTCGGTGGTCGAAAACTTTGCTTATTTTATGCAAGACCCCGTTGTCTATTCGGACATTCATAAAAGGCTTCGTAGCGTCGAAAAGGTCGATGCCTACACGATTCGTATTCATCTCAACAAGCCTTACGGGTTATTATTCAGCGATTTAACCTCTATCAATTTGTATCCGAGCGAGTACCTGAAGCGTTACGGCTGGAGTACCAAAGAGGGTTCTACATGTAACAGTATGCAAGCTCCCGGTCCTTGGGGACTAGGTCCTTACCGGTTGGAGAAAGGCTACGCGACGGGGCGGTATCAAACGCCGATCTTGGAGTTGGTCGCCAATGAAAATTATTACGAAAAGGGGCTTCCTTACATCGAAAAAATCACGGTCTATACGGAGCTGACTTCCCAAGAAGCCGTACGAATGGCATTGGAAGAGGGCACGCTCGATATTACGCCGATACCGTTCAATAAAAAAGTCGAAACCGTGCTCTCCACGTACGCACGTTTGGTTACCAAGCCCTCGCTTCACAATATCTCGATCTATTTTAACCTGCTCAAACCCGACAGTCGTTTGAAAGACCAGAGGATTCGCATCGCGCTGAATCAAGCGATCAATCAAGAGAACCTTTTGAATTTCGTTTACAAAAACGAAGGCGTTTTAGCCCCGAGCGAAGCAAGTCCGAATTACCGTTCGATCAAACGTGCCATCACGGATTTGCCGACATGGGGACAACGTGCGCGAAACAACGCCGCCGATGAAGAAAAAGCACTCAAACAAACGCTCGGAGGATTACACCTTAAGGTCATTACGATGGATCGGTTTATGTTTTTATGGCACGGGATCGAACATCAGCTCAAACGCTACGGCGTCAGTTTGGAGTATACGA
>Ga0114938_1002742_pt1 | contig 10882 bp, 8 predicted proteins | sample AshMeaBigSpring_FD_88675 | JGI IMG/M metagenome (GOLD analysis project Ga0114938, IMG submission 88675) | Groundwater microbial communities from Big Spring, Nevada to study Microbial Dark Matter (Phase II) - Ash Meadows Big Spring | ecosystem: Environmental > Aquatic > Deep subsurface >...
AGCAAGGCGCTCGATAGCGACCCCGCCCGCAAGGTGAAGGTCATGTCCCGCATCCAGATGGGCCGCATGGGCCAGCCCGAGGACATCGGCAACGCGGCGGTGTTCCTCAGTTCGCCCGCCGCCGCCTACATCACCGGCGTCACCCTGCCCGTCGATGGCGGCGCGGTCGTTTCCTTCTAACACTCCAACCTCCCCTGCCACATCATGCTTCTCGAAAACCAGGTCATCTTCCTCACTGGCGGCTCCACCGGCATCGGTCTCGATTGCGCGAAAGCCTATGCCGCCGAAGGCGCGAAAGTCGCCCTCGTCGCCCGCAATGGCGATCTGTCCGCCCAAGCCGCGGCCGAACTCGGCCCCGATCACATGGGCTTTGCATGCGATGTCTCCAAGGACAGCGAGGTGAAATCCGCCTTGGAGCGCGTGCTTTCCCACTACGGAAAACTGGACCATATCCACAACAATGCCGGCATCGCCACGCCCAGCAAGCCGCTCCACGAAACCGGCGATGACGAGTGGGACGCCCTTTTCAACATCAACCTGAAAAGCGTGCTCCACACCACCCGCCATGGCATCGCGGCTCTGCGCGAAACGAAGGGCAGCATCCTCAACACCTCCAGCCTCGTCGGAGTGATCGGACAGGAAATCCACGCCGCCTACACCTCCACCAAGGGCGGCATGAACACGCTGACAAAGTCGATGGCACTCGATTACGCGAAGGACGGCATCCGGGTGAACGCCGTATGCCCCGCCGGAACCTGGACACCCATGCTGCGCGTCTGGGCCTCTGAACAACCCGACCCCGCCGGGATTTCCCAATACCTCGATGACATCCACCCGCTCGGCTATTGCCCGGATGGCGATGTCATCGCGGACGCCTGCGTCTTCCTTCTATCCTCCAAAGCCCGCTTCATCACCGGCCACATCATGCACGTCTCTGGTGGAGCGGAGATCGGCTACCGTCGCTGAAATTGAAAATGAAACCCTAACATGAACGTTCCATCGATCCTTCTCGCCACACTCCTGAGCGCGGGCAGCTTGCTCGCGCAGGAGACCGCGCCCGCCTCACCCGCCGCCATCAAAAATTGGCGGGACGCCCGGTTCGGCATGTTCATTCATTGGGGCCCTGTTTCCCTCAAAGGCACGGAAATCGGTTGGTCCCGTGGCAATCAGGTTCCGATCAAGGAATACGACAACCTCTACAAAAAGTTCAACCCCACCAAGTTCAATGCCGACGAATGGGTCGCCGTCGCCAAGGCGGCCGGAATGAAATACATGGTGCTGACCACCAAGCACCACGACGGTTTCTGCCTCTGGGACACCAAGCAGACCGACTACAACATCATGAACACGCCTTTCAAGAGGGACGTGGTCAAGGAACTCGCCGCAGCCTGCAAGAAGGGCGGCATCGCCTTCGGCACCTATTACTCCACCTGCGATTGGCACCACCCGGATTTCCCGCTCACCAGCCCCGGCGGCAAGACCGTCCGCGACAAATCCGATCTCGACCGCTATACCGAATATCTCAAGGCCCAGACCAGGGAGCTCCTCACCAACTACGGCCCGCTCTTCACCCTCTGGTATGATGTGCCGCAGAAATTCGACGCCAAGCGCGGCGCAGGCGTCATCAACATGGCCCGCGCCATCCAGCCGGACATCGTCATCAACAACCGCACCGGTCACAAGGGCGACTACGACACGCCCGAACAACGCATCGGCGGCTTCCAGATCGACCGCCCTTGGGAAACCTGCATGACCATCTGCCAGCAGTGGGCGTGGAAACCGAACGACAAGATGAAGTCGCTCGAAGAATGCATCCAAACCCTGATCCGCACCAATGGCGGCGATGGCAACCTGCTCTTCAACGTCGGCCCGCAACCGGATGGACTCATCGAGCCCCGCCAGGTCGAGCGCCTCAAGGAGATGGGCGCATGGCTCGCGAAGAATGGCGAGGCCGTTTATGCCACCCGCGGCGGTCCGTGGAAACCCTCGGCAGCCATGGTCAGCACCCGCAAGGGCAACAAAATCTATCTCCATCTCTTGGGCAAAGTGGACGGTCCTGTCAGCGTTCCCACCCTGCCCGTTGCCATCAAGTCCGCCAAACTGCTCAACGGCCCAGCCGTCAAAACCACCACCGCCGATGGCTCGCTCTCGTTTGAAATCCCCGCCAACTCGTGGGACGCAATCGACACCATCATCGAACTAACCATCGACGGCGATGCCATGGCCATCGCGCCGCTCAAGCCCGCGACCCAATCCGGCATCCCCGGCGCGACAGCCTCCGCATCCACGATCTACCAGAACGACCCGAGATACGGCGCGGGCATGGTCCTCGACGGCGACATCGATACCCGCTGGGCCACTCCGGAGGGCACCAAACAAAGCTGGCTGCAAATTGACTTCGCCAAGGAAACCACCTTCAACGGCATCCACATCGAGGAAGCTCACGCCGGACATTCCAGCCGCGTGAAGAAATTCGAACTCCAGAAAAAGGACGGCTCCGCCTGGACCACTTTCCACAAAGGCAATGCCCTCGGCGCGCATTTCAAGGCCTCCTTCGAGTCCGTCGCCACCTCCGCCATCCGCCTCAACCTCCTCGATGCCAGCGATGGCCCGACGATTTCCGAGATCCGCCTCATCCAGCAACCATGATCACCCGCATCTCCACCCGTGACGTCCGCCATCCCATCGGCTCCGGCCACGGCTCGGACGCCATCCACAAGGACCCGGTCTATTCCTACGCCGTCACGCTCCTGACGGACGATAAGGGCCGCACCGGCTCCGGCCTCGCCTTCACCCTCGGCGAGGGCAACGACCTGGTCTGCAAGGCTGCCGAATTCTATGCCGCCCGCCTGCAAGGCCGCGACATCGAGGAAATCATGCCCAACTTCGGCGCGCTCCAAAAGGAAATGGCCGACGAGCAACAGTTCCGCTGGCTCGGCCCGCACAAGGGCGTCGTGCAGCTCGCGCTCGCCTCCGTCACCAACGCGTGCTGGGACCTCTGGGCGAAAACCCGTGGCCTGCCGCTGTGGAAACTGCTTCTTGAGCTCACGCCCGCCCAAGTCGCCGCCACGCTCGATCTTTCCTACCTCGAAGACGTGCTCACCCACGAGCAAGCCGTCGAGTTGCTGACCAATCCAATCGCGAGTCGCGCCTCCCGCGAAGGCATTCTTGCCAGCGGTTACCCAGGCTATGACACCTCCGTCGGCTGGTTCAACTACAGCGACAAACAAGTCCGCGAAAACTGCAAGCGCGCCATGGACGCGGGCTTCACCGCCATGAAACTCAAGGTCGGCTCCAAGGACCCGGAACGCGACCTCCGCCGCGCCCGCATCGTCCGCGAAGTCGCCGGACCGGAGGCCCGCATCATGGTCGATGCCAACCAGCAATGGACGCTTCCCCAAGCCCTCGACATCTGCGCCCGCCTCAAGGAAATCAATCCGTTCTGGATCGAGGAACCCACCCACCCGGACGACATCATCGGCCACAAAACGCTCGCGGACGCCATCGCCCCGGTGAAACTCGCGCTCGGAGAACACGTACCGAACCGCGTCATCTTCAAAAACTACCTGCAAGTGGAATGCGCTGGCTTCATCCAGGTGGATGCCGTGCGCGTCGCCGGTGTCAGTGAGTTCCTCGCCGTGAGCCTCATGTGCAAAAAGTTCGGAGTGCCGGTCGTCCCGCATGTCGGCGACATGGGCCAACTCCACCAGCACCTCGTGCTCTTCAACCACATCGGCCTCGATCTACCCGCCGTGTTCCTCGAGCACATCCCGCACCTCCGCGAGCACTTCGTGAACCCGGTGCTCGTCGAGGACGGAGTCTATCGAACACCGCAGGACATCGGTGCCTCGTGTGATTTGAAATAGGCGGTCGCCGCCCGGAACCCGGGGAGAAGTCCCGCCGCCATCCCGCAGGAGTTTCCCGCTTCAACGGCCGGGTTTGGCCTGGATGTGGGAGAGCGGGGACGCTTGATCGCGATAGACCTCCCCGGCCGGGGTGAGTGAGCCGTCCTTCGCCTGCACGGCGCGCATTTCCTCCACCCAGTTGTAGATCGCGTAACGCTCGACGAAGGGTGTCTTGTCGAGCATCTCGATCATCTCCGCGACGGCTTCCTTCTGCTCCCTGGCGTTCGGCTTGGGGGCCTTGGTCCAGTTGGCGCCGTTGTTCCACTCGGTGACCCAAAGCGGGCGCTTCACACGATCATGCACACCCTTGAGGAAACGTTCGAACTGGCCCGCCGCCTCCCTCGCGTTTCCGGGATCCTGGATGGCCCGGTAATAATGGACGGGAACGAAGTCCACCCGCAAGCCGGCGGCGTCGGCCTGATCGATGAAGTCGTAGAGCCAATCGAGGCCGCCATCGGACGGCGCGGGCGCGCCGAGACGCAGGCCGGTGGCAAGCAATTCGGGCCAGGCCTTGATCGCCTCGGCGACGGTCATTTTCGCCTGGTCCTTGCGGTCCGGTTCGTTGAACCCGAGCAGGTGGGTGGAGCCGCGGGTTTTCCAGTCCTGCTTGAGTCCGGGCCACCAGCGGTTCTGGCGGATCGGGACGTATTCGAGATCGGGCGTGGAGTTGGCGTTGAGGTTCCAGTTGTAGTACCAGCCGACGTTGAGGTTTTTCCAGAGATCACCTGCGACGCCTTTCTTGGGCACCCAGCGCCAAGGGAAGACACGGATGAAGCGGACCTGCGAATCGAGACCGGCGGGGAGCGTGTCCACGACGAGGTCGTGGTCCTGCGCCACGTAGTTCCTGCTGACGCCCGATCCATTCTCCTGCTGGGCAAGGGTGGCCATGTAACCGCGCCGGAGGACGAACGAGCTGACGGAGGCGTTCAGCGCGCCGAGTTCGGCCGCGTCGTAGGCGACGTGACATTTCAACGGCATTGAAGTGCCTGCGAGGGATTTTCCGGCGAAGACCGTCATCGCCGGATAATCCGGACCCTGGGGAATGACGACCGCGCCGGAGCCGTATTGGACGATCCGGAGATTCTCATCGAGCACCGCGGGCGCGCCCCGCACCCGCACGCGTGGAAGGAGCGTGGAGGCCACCTTCGAGGGGGCGACGGAGGGAAGGAAGAGCCAGCCGTCGGGGGCGGTGAAATTGAAATGGCTGCCGTCGGCCGGATCGCCCATGCCGGTGAGGCGGACTTCCTCTGCGGCTCCCACGGTGACCACCTGGTTTTTTAGGGCCTCGATGGATTTCACCTTGTAACCGGAGCGGCTGGTCACGGGCCGGGGAGATTGGTCGTTTCCGGGCTTCGGCATCTGGGCGGCGGTCAGTTCCCGGAGGAATTTGCGGTCTTCAGGGGAAAACCGGTCGAAGGGCAGCTCAAAGCTCCGGCCATTGACACCCCGGAGCACCACCGCGTCATTGGCCATTCCCACGAACTCGGCCTCAAGCGGCTCGTTCACGCCGGTGAAGCGCCATTGCCTGGCGTCAAGCGGCGGAAAGCCGGTGGCGACGAGGCAGGTGAGGGATGCCAGGAAGGAAAGTGCCCGGCGTGGGTGAATCGGGGAGGCGAGAGGTTTGAGGGTTTTCATGTCGAAGTCACATCCGGCCCCAATGGATATCCGGGCGGCGGGAAATGTCCATGCCTTGAATCGCCGGGGAATTCAGCGCTAGGTCTGATTCGCGGGACCAGGGTCTCCATATTACGGAGAAGACCAGCGAATGACCTGCCGTTCACGGTCAGCCGTTCCCGGTCAACTTGACAGGGCAAATCGACTCCCTAACCTGCCAGCCTCACCCGGAGAAACGTTCCACCAACTCCAGCAACAATGAAAACCACCAAGCTCCAGCTCCTCGCAATCGCCCTTGCCACTCCGCTGCTCACCCAGTGCCTGGTGGTGGAAGGGCACGGAAATGCCGTGACCAGATCATCGAACAACCCGTCCGCAACCCAACTTCCCGGCAGCGCCCCGGCCGGCTTCAGCCAGCCGCTCACCGCCGTGACCAGCTTGGGAAGCGTGACCATCCGCGAGGGCAGCCGCACGCTCAGCTCGTTCCACACCGCCCGCCCCAACGTCGAGGAAACCGCATGGCATCAGAAACAGGAACAGATCGTGGTGAAATCCCGTGGCAACCACGGCCCCGCCACGGTCGAACTCTTCGACAGCCGCTCCGGCCGCAAGCTGGGCACCGTGATGGCCTACGAAATCGCCAACGGCGGCCCCGCATGGGCCTCGGACATGGCGGAATGATCCACGGCCTGCAACCGGACTCCCGCGCGGTTTTGACCGGGGCACCACTCAGGACTTGCCCACGGCGGCATGTCCGGCTAGCGAATATGGGGTGCTTAAGCACCATCGACGACCATGGAATGGAAAGGCAAACGAGCGAGTGAGAACGTGGAGGACGCGCGCGGACGGACCTCCGCAGGAGGCGTGGGCCCGGGCGGTGGCGGCCTTGGCCTGCTTGCCCTCATCGGGCGGAAGTTCGGGATCAAGGGGATTCTGGCGGCGGTGTTGCTCGCATTCGTGCTCCTGAGACTCGGCGTCGTGGACCTCAGCACCTTGTTAGGCGGGGCGTCCCTGGGACCTGCGCCGCAGGCACAGGTGAGCCCGGAGGACGAGGAGCGCTATCAATTCGTCAAAGTGGTGCTGGGGGGCACTGAGGACGTCTGGACGCGGGAATTCGCGCGTATCGGACGGAAATACGAACTGCCCGGCATGCAGGTTTACCGCGGGCGGACGCAGACGGCCTGCGGCACGGGCAGCGCGGAGATGGGGCCCTTCTATTGCCCGGGGGATCGCATGGTTTACATCGACCTGGGTTTCTATGACGAACTGGCGCAGACCTTCCATTCCCCCGGCGATTTCGCCCAGGCTTACGTGATCGCCCACGAGGTGGGCCACCATGTGCAAAAGCTGCTGGGCACCTCGGACCAGGTGGCGGCGATGCGCGGCCGCCCGGACTACAACGAGTATTCGGTGCGGCTCGAGTTGCAGGCGGATTTCTACGCCGGCGTGTGGGCGAACCACTCGCAGCAGTATCTGAAGCTCGACCGTAGCGACATCGAGGAGGCGATGCGTGCCGCGAACGCCATCGGCGACGATGCGATCCAGAAAAAGATGCAGGGCCGCGTGGTGCCGCACTCGTTCACCCACGGGACATCGCAGCAGCGGATGCGCTGGTTCAGGAAGGGTCTGGAAAGCGGCAGGATCGAGGACGGGGACACGTTCTCGATGCCTTATCGCGATCTGTGAGTCGATCAACCGCCGGCCCGGCCGCGCGGTGGTTCCAGGCATCTTCGGCACGGAGGCGATCCGCGGCACTCACTCCATCATGCGCTCGAGTTCCCGGCGCGTTCCCAGCAGGTGGTTGCCCAGCGGATCGATGAGGAAGTAGCCGGCGAGGTCGCGCCGCCCCAGCAACAGCGGGCAGCGCATGTCCGCGCGGTTGGCCAGGCTGACGAGAATCCTCCACCGGAAACCTCCGCAAAGCAAGGCGGTGGTCTCGATGAAGACGCGCTTCCGCGAGACTCCTGTGGAACTGCGTACCCTGCCGAACCGCGCGACGGGCGCCACGCAATCGATCACCCGGCCGTGATGGTCTGCGGTGGTGAAACTCACGGTGGACTCGTCGGGGGAAACCTCGATGCGCTCGGCATGCAGGCAGGAACCGCGCGCACCAGTATCGGTCTTGGCGTGGAGAGGCATCACCCCGAGCTCGGGAAGCGCGAGCCACTCGCGGCGGCCGATGACCAGGCGCGGCGCGGCCGGCCCCTGCGATGGCAGGCCGAGTGCCACCGCCACATCCCCGGACGGCGCATCGACGGGCTCCGGAACAGCTTTGAAGGTGCGGGGCATGCGTTCCATGGTTTAAACTTCCGGCTGGGCATGCCCCCGGGTGAAGAAGACTTCCATGCGGTGGTGCAGGTCGTCGTAGAAACGCTTCTTGATGGCCTCCAGCGCCGCGCGCTTGTCGCTCTCCGCCACGCCGATGAACTGCTCCTCGAATTTCATTTTCTCGGCGAAGGACTTCTCCATCTCGATCAATGAATCCAGAAACTCGCGGGCCGCGCGCGAGTGCTCGACGCCATCGACGAGCGCTTGTTCGAGGCGCGGGTTGCGCGTGACGGCGATGAGGTTCCCGGCGGCGAGCTGGTCCATGTAACGGCGGTGGCTCTGGCGGAAGGCGCGGTGCTCGGCATCGAAGGTGATTTCGTCGCGGTCCACCAGCGTGTCGTAGGGACCGGGCTTGGTGAAGAATTTCACGATGAGCGGAATGGTGTCCACCAGCATGAAGAGCAGCGTGAGGACGAAGTAGGTGTAGAGGGCGAATTGCCCGCCCTGGTTGCCGGCCTTGAAAAGCGCATGAAGGGCGAGCGTCTGGGTGAGGATGTCACGCCGGGGCTCGGCGCGGATGGCGGAGAGGCGCTCGGCCTCCTCGGTGGCCACGGCGGCAAGTTCCTCCTGCACCCGGCGGAGTTCGGCGAGGCGGGTGTCGATCTGTTGCTTGATGGTCTCGCGCAGCGCGTTCTGCTGGGTAACAAACTGCTCGGCCTGGTCCTGCTCGACCTTTTGCTTGAGACCGGCGACGCGGGCGGCCTCGGCTTCATTGGCCCGGGCGATCTCGGCGAGTTTCGTCTCGAACTGGGAAATGGCGGCGGCCTCCGCTTGCCGGGACTGGGTTTGGAGCGTGGCCTTTTCCGCGGTGAGGTGCTCCAGCAGCCCGCCGAGGCGCTTGGATTCCTCGCGGCGCGGTTCGAGCTGGTCCGCACGGATCGAGCGGGCGCGCGGCCCCTCGCCTTTCATGCCGGACCGCTGGCCGTTGAGCTCGCGCTCGAACTCGGCCTGCCAGAAACCGAGCTCGGACTGCACCTTGGTGTAGGGCGGCGTGAGTTCGGCGGATTGTTTTTCAATGACGGAGAGGCGTTCCCGGAAGGGCGCGGTGGCCTCGTCGATGGCCGCCTTCAGTTCCGTCTGCTGCGCGGCGGTGAGACCCGGAATCGCCGCGTCAGCCTGCTCGGTTTCCTGAAGGATGAACTTGGCTTGGAAGGATTCGTTCCACTTCTGCCGTTGTTCGGCGATCAGGGTCTCCAGCGAGGCGGCCTGCCCGCGGATCTTTTCCTTTTCTGCCTCGAAGCCGCTGCGCACGATCTCGATCTCGGACGCACGGTCCTTTTCGATGACGGTGGAAACGGTGTCCCGGAACAGCAGCAGCACCAGCGGATGGGCGATGGTGATGCCCATCAGCACGGCGACGACAAGCCGCAGCGAGAACTGCGAGAGCTTTCTGAAAACCGACATATACGGCCGGTAGCCCGCGAGCAGGGCGCGGTCGATGGTGAGGATGATGAAGGCCCAGACCGCGGCGACGGGGTAGATGACCCGGGCGTTGTCGGTCAGGGTGGAGAGCGCGTAGGCGCAGGCGATGAAGGCGAAAGCGCAGGGGACCAGCACGGTAGCTCCGAAGGCGACGTATTTCCGCTGCTCCCATGCCGGGCAGCGTTCGAGGGTTTCCGTGCCGGCGCCGGAGAGCCAGAAAAACGCGCGCTTGAAGGAGTGCATGGGCGTGGGGTTGGGGATGCGGTGCGACGGGAAAATCCCGAGGCATCAAGCGGGTAATACGGACACGCGCGGCGCGGGATTTCAATTTCCGATTCCGGATTCCCGGAAAAACATCCTTGGCGCTTGGCGGAACCGGGTCAACTTCGATTCCGCGGGTCTCAAGCGGCTTGTCCCATCGCACGCGGTTCCGGCGGCGGCGGGATGGGTGCAGGAAAAGTTTGCCGGCCCATCCGCCACCCTCCAAGCTTCGCGCGATGTTGAACCGCTTCTACGGGAAATTTGATACGGAGCGGCGCTCCGGCGCGCAGGACGCGGGGGACTACCGTTCGCCCTTCCAGATCGACCGCGACCGGGTGCTGCACACGCCGACATTCCGCCGCCTCCAAAACAAGACCCAGGTCTTCTGGAGCGGGGAATACGACTTCTACCGGACCCGCCTGACGCATTCGCTGGAGGTCGCGCAGATCGGCAAATCCATCTGCCACTGGCTGAAATCGAGACCCGATGGTCCGCTCGCGGAGGATTTCTTCATCGATCCGGATCTGGTCGAAGCGGTCTGCCTGTCCCATGACCTCGGCCACCCGCCCTTCGGCCATGCCGGCGAGCGCACGCTCAACCACCTGATGAAAGACCTCGGCGGCTTCGAGGGAAACGCCCAGACACTGCGCCTGCTCACCGACCGCATCTTTTCCGCGAAACGCTCCGGCATGGACCCCACCCGCGCGTTCCTCGATGGCGTGCTCAAATACAAATCCCTCTGGTCCGAGCTGAAAACCTCCACCGGCAGGGAGCCCGAACATCATTTCATCTACGACGACCAACAGTCCCATCTCGACTGGGCCATGGGCGGAAACGACTTCCCGCTCGAACTCCCGCCGGGAAAGGCGCGCGATTCGTTCAAGTCAGTCGAATGCCAGGTGATGGATTGGGCGGACGACACCGCCTATTCCCTCAACGACCTCTCGGACAGCGTGCGCGCCGGTTTCCTCAACATCGAGCGCATCGAGGACTGGGCCGGCAGGAACGGCCATCCCATGGATGAGGGAACTCCGCTCGGGGATCTCATGAAAGCCATCCGCCGCAAACGCGTGGATCCCTTCGTGGGCAAACGCATCGGCCGCTATATCCAGTCCACCCGGTTGGAAACCGACGTGAACTTCCTCTCCGGGGAAACGAACCGCTACCGCTACCGCCTCGTCATCGATGAGGATCTGCGGGCCGAGTCCAGACTCTTCAAGAAGCTCGCCTTCGAGGTCGTCTTCCTCTCGCCCCAACTGAAGCAGCTCGAACACAAGGGCAGCCGGATGCTGCGCCAGCTTTGGGAGGTGCTCGGCGAGCGCTACATCACCCGCGGAACGATCGACGGCCAG
>Ga0114938_1002743_pt1 | contig 10881 bp, 13 predicted proteins | sample AshMeaBigSpring_FD_88675 | JGI IMG/M metagenome (GOLD analysis project Ga0114938, IMG submission 88675) | Groundwater microbial communities from Big Spring, Nevada to study Microbial Dark Matter (Phase II) - Ash Meadows Big Spring | ecosystem: Environmental > Aquatic > Deep subsurface >...
AGAACCGGCACCGGCACCGGCACCGGCACCGGCAGGCCCACTGGACAAGGGGGCGCCCGCCGATCACTTGCCGAGCACAGGCCGGCCCTGAACCTAACCGAAAACGACAGAAGAGGAAACGGACCATGGCGGAGAAGCCGGAAGACCTGACCATCGCTTACAGCGAGGGCGGCGTCGAGACGGTGCAGGAGCTCGACAAGGTGATCCTGTCCAAGGGGGCCTGGACCACCATCCTGTTCCGTTACCGCGATTGGGACCGGGCCAAGGAGGCCTGGGGGCCGGAGAAGTACAGCATCCGTCGCTACCAGAAGCGCGGGGGCGAGCTCCGCCAGCAATCCAAGTTCAACATCTCCAGCCGGGGCCAGGCCCAGGCCATCGTCTCGGCCCTGCAGGCTTGGCTCGACACGGGGCCGGCATCCGGCGAGGGGGACTGGCCATGATGGGCGCGGCGCTGCGTTGGGTCCTGGCGGTTGCTGCGGCGGCGGCCTTGAGCGGCTGCCTCGATGTGGAAAAGCTCGTGCACGTCAGGCCCGACGGCAGTGGGTACGTGGAAGAACGGATGCTCATGAAGCGCGAGACCCTGGCCATGATGCAAGGGATGGCCAGGATGGCCGCCCAATCCGGCGACCAGGGACAGCCCCTCTTGCTCGACCGAGAACGGCTGGCGGCGGCGGCCGCCGCCCTGGGCCCAGACGTGACCCTGGCATCCGCCGAGGCCCTTTCGACCCCGGAGGCCGAGGGCTATGTCGCCCGCTACAGCTTCCCCGACATCAACCGCCTGACGCTGGACCAGACGCCCCAGGACCCGGCAGCCGCGGATGCCGCCCTGCCGGGCACTGGCCCCGCCCATGTTGGCCCCGGTGGCTTGCCCGGCAACGGCGCCCCCAACCGCCAGCGAAGGGAGACCATCGCCTTCGAGCTCCGCAAGGGAGATCGGCCGCTGCTCATCGTCCAGTCCCCCAATGGGGATCGTACGCCACCGCCTGCATTGGAGGAGCCGAAGGCGCCCCTGGGCACGCCGCCCGAGGGGCCAGAGCGGGAGATGGCCCTGAAGATGATGCAGCAGATGTTCCAGGGGATGCGTGTGGCCGTCCAGGTCGAGGTGGAGGGCGAGATCATCGAGACCAATGCCGGCTTTCGCGACGGCTCCAGGATCACCCTGGTGGACATCCGCTTCGACCGGATCCTGGCGGACCCCGACCGCTTCGAGCGCCTGGTCCTGGCACAGCCAGAGGGCGTCGCCGAGGTCAAGGCCCTGATGCAGGACCTGCCCGGGGTCAAGGTGGAGCCCAACAACAGGGTCGAGATCCGCTTCGCCCCCCGCTGATGCGGCCCGGGGTGCGCTGCGGGGTGCGGACGGCAGGCCCTCACCCCGCCGGCGACCGGATTGACGGACATCAGCGACCCAAGTCGCGGGAAAAGGCTAGCCTGTGCGCCCTTTGCGGGCCCCACAGTTGGCCCCTTCGCCGGAGGTCCTTGCCCCCATGTGTGTCGCAATCCCTTTGGGCCGCAGGCCCGACGGCCCTCAGGGGACCCGTCTCGGGCGCTACCTGCGAGCGCGGCCCTGGCGCTTCACCGCCGCGGTACCGCTGGTCCTGGCCCCGCTGCTCGGCGCCCTCTGGGCCCTGGGTGAGCTGGACCCCGGCGCACCCCTTGTCCGCATATTGCTCGCCCAGGGCCTGGCCGCCGCGCCTCTGTTCGGACTCTTGATGACCGGGTTATCGGCCCTCACCCGAACCTCGCCGCCGGGGCACCTCGCGCTCGCCGCCCTGGCCGCCCTGTTCCTCCTCGCCGCCTCGACCACGGCCCTGGGGCTATTTCTGGGCCCCGTCTGGACGGCCACCGGGCTCTCGGCCATGGCCTGGGCCTGGTGGCTTGGCGCTGGACGGCTGCGCCGGGACCTGGTCTGGGCGAGGGTCCGTCTACCGCGACCTATGGCCTTGCTCCCCTTCGCGGCCTATGGGGGGGCAGTGGGCCTGGGTCTGTGCGCACTTGTGGTCACGCTGGGGCCGCGGGATGCCCTGCCGGCGCTGGCGATCGGGGGCGCGTGCCTCACCCTGCTGATCGCCCTGCTCGGCACCTTCGCCCTGCGAACCGGCCAGCGGGCATCAGCCCGTGCATGAGCCCTCGGTCCGCCTCTCTCCCCGGCGAGGGCCGGTCCATCGCCCGCGAGCATGGGGGCCGCTCGGGTCGAGCGCGTCCTGTTGCAGATCGACCCCCTGTCCGGTGCCACGGACTGCTGCGCAACGCCTATCCACTCGCCACCGTCGCCCCCAAAAGAACGGGGGTAATCGAAGCACAGTTGACCGCCCCTGCCGCGGATGGTAAGAAGCCGCTGGCCTGTAACGGCGGTGCCGCGGCGCCGAGACCCAGGGACCGACCGAAGCAGACCACAGGGAGACCGCTTGCGGCCCCCAGCCCTCGAGTACCCACAGCCCCATGACAGGAGGACACCCCCCAGTGCCACGCAAGACCTTTAAGACGCTCACCATCCTCGCCGCTGCCGCCTCCATCGCCGGCTCCCTGGCCTACACCCCCGTTGCCTCCGCCTTCAACTTCGGGGACATGATGAACCCCGGCAAGTGGATGGGTGGCAAGAATCGGGACCGTTACGACGATGACTATTACGAAGACGGCCCTTGGGGCGGCCCCTATGGCGGTCCCGGCTTCGGCGGTCCTGGCTATGGCTTCGGTGGCCCCGGCTACGGCTACGGCGGCCCTGGCTACGGTTACGGCGGCCCCGGCTACGGCTACGGCGGTCCTGGCTACGGTTACGGGGCGCCACCGGCACCCGCGCCGGCAGCGCCCGCTGCGGCACCGGCCCAGTCCTCCTCGAGCCGGAGCAGCAGCAGTGCCAGCGAGATCGAGGCCCTCAAGCGGCGCATCGACGAGCTGGAGTCCGGCCAGAAGCAGGCCAGCCCGCCGCCGGCCTCTGGCGACTGGCCGTCCGCCCCGGCCTTCCGGCCCATGAGCAAGTACTGATCGTTCGGGCACTAGGCTGCCAGCCGCACCAGACCCCGCACCCGTGCGGGGTTTTTTTTGGGCTGTATCCGCTGGGGGTGTTGACTTCCGGATCCGAGCTCATCAGCCGAACACCCCGTGCAGGAACCAGCCCCGGCGGCCATGTCGGTCACGATAGATCCACAGACGCGCCCCCCCGTCGGTCGTGGCAACGAAGTAGTCCCGCGCGACCTCGAGGCCGTCCCACCAGCCCGTCTCGATACGCTCGCGCTCCGTACCCAGATCCAGGGGGCCGCCATACCAGGGCCGCTGCCCCCTGACATCCAATGGCCTTGGCTCAGGCAGCAGCCACAGCGGGCGATCGGCCCGGCCCTGCCACAAGCCGGCCTCGCCGGGCAGACACCACCGCCAGGCCCGTTCCGGGCGGTGATCGGGCAGGGCCTGGAGCCCCCGCACCGCCCCCTCCCCCAGACGAGCGCGCAAGCGGTCGAGCAGGCCAGAGTCCGGGGCGATGGTCTGAGCCAGCTCGGGAAGAAGGTCCAGCGGACCCGGCAGCAGGGGCCGAACATCCCTGGCCATCAGGGTCAGGGCACGCACCGGGGCCGGCAGGGTCAGGCGTCCCAGGCGCTCGCGCAGCAGGGCGAGCCAGACCGCGGGGTCGCGCCCCGGGGTCGAGGCCCCCAGGACGAAGGCCGTGTCCGGCAGGTCCGCGTGGCTCAAGCGCCACTCCAGCCGCTGGACCCCGGCCTGGCGGCCCAGCAGATAGCCGCACAGCTCCTCCACGAGTCGGCGGCAGGCAAACACCAGCCCCCCCGCATCCGGTACCTCCGCCGGCAGCTCCAACTGGCCCGCATAGCCATCCGGCGGGGCAAAGGCCGGCCGCGGGTCTGGCTCATCCCCCAACAGGCGGCCGAGCTGCCGGACCAGCCCAGGTCCAAGGCGGGCCGCCAGACCGGCCCGTGGCAGGCGCAGCAGGTCCGCCAACCGACGCAGCCCCATGGCCGCCAGGTCGTCGCGCCCACGGCGGTCGAGGTCCAGGGCGCTCACCGGCAAGGCGGCCAGGGCCGAACGCAGGGCCGCCCGCCCGGCGATGACCCCACCCTGACCCTGCTCGGCCAGGATCAGGGCCCCGCCGGCGGTCGGGGCCAGGCAGCAGGTGCACCCATAGCCCAGCCCCATCACCCCCGTCTCCACCGCTGCCCGGATCGCCTCGCCCCCCCCGAACAGGCGCAGGCTCGCGGCCACATCCAGCACCAGGCCAGCGGGTGGTGCCAGGCTTACCTGGGGCGTGAAGCGGATGCACCAGGCGGCGAGGCGCTCCAGGGCCGCCCGCTCGGCCTCGGGGCGGCGCAGTAGGATACGGAGATCTGCGGCGAGGGCCCGGGCCGCACCCGCAGCCAGACCTGGCCTCACCCCACGCCCCTGCGCCGAGGCGTTGCACAGCAGGATAGGCTCGCCACCGGGGTCGAGCCCCACCGCCAGGGGCAGAGACGACGCCAGGGCCCCGGGATACACCTCCAAGGGCAGTTTGGGGAGATGGATGGCCAGCCAGTGCATCGCTTTGACAGTTGCTGGATACGAGCCAGCTCCCCCTAGTCCCCAATCCCCGGAGCTTGGCGGCCGCTGATTAAGCCCAGGGGAGGCGCAGGGACCGGCCCAGGCGCCCGCCGCGCTGCTTGATAACCTCGACCTCCAACCCTGCCGCCAGGGGCCGCACCCACAGGCGCAGCGCCGCCGGCGAGGGATTGCGGGCCTGCGCCTCGCCGCGAAAGAGGAGGGCCAGGGCACCCCCCGTCTGGGCCGCGATCTGGAGCCGACGCAGGGCCACCAACCGCCAAGCTGCCCCCGCGCCCCAGATCACCACGGCACTACAGGCCCCGGAACGCAGCCCTTGTTCTGCCGCCCAAGCGGCATCACCGCCCGCCGCCACGACCACCAGCCGAGTCAGGTCCAACCCCCGGGCCGCGAGGGCGGGGGCAAAGGGAGGCAGGGGCGGGTCCACCAGGAGCAGCCAGCGCGGCCCCTGGCTGAGTCGGACCAGGGCCGGGAGGACGAGCCCCAGGGTACCCTCGGGGCGGGCATCCAGGATCTCGGTCAGGCTTGCTGGGGGCCAACCGCCCCAGGACAGGGCCGCATCCAGGGCCGGATAGCCGGTTGGAACCCCGGCAGGGACGGCCGCCGGGGTCGCACGGCCACGCCACAGATCGGGTCGCCCGGCGAGGAGCTGCTCCAGGCTCATGACTCGGCCTACCGGGGTGTCCTGCTAGGACCGCATCGACGAGACCTGAACCGGACCACCCAGGCCCAGGCGTAGAATCCCCACGGCGAGCCCCTCGATGGTCAAGGACTGGACCCGCAGGTCCACCTGAATGGGGGGGAAGGCGGGATTCTCCGCCAGCAGGTGCACCCGGTGAGTCCAGTTGGCCCGGCGGCGCAGGCGCTTGACGGTGACCGCATCGTCCAGGCGTGCCACCACGATCTGCCCATCCGCCGCCTCCCGGGTGCTGTGGACCGCCAGGAGGTCGCCGTCCAGGATGCCGGCATCGCGCATGCTGCTGCCCCGGACCCGCAGCAGGTACTGGGCCTGGGGCCGGAACAGCTTCGGATCCATGCGGTAGTAGTCCTCGATATGCTCCTCGGCAAGGATCGGACTGCCAGCGGCCACCCTGCCCACCACGGGGAGGGCGTCATCCCCGGCCTCCCCCTCCAACAGGCGGATGCCGCGGGAAGAGCCTGGCTGAAGCTCGATGGCCCCGCGTCTGGCCAGGGCACGCAGGTGATCCTCGGCCGCATTGGCCGAGCGGAAACCAAAGGCCGCGGCGATCTCCGCCCGGGTCGGCGGAAAACCGGACTCGCGGATGTGACTGCGGATCAGCTCCAGGATCTGGCGCTGACGGGCGGTGAGGTCATTGGCCATGGACATCTCCCAGGCGACACAGCGGGTCGGCGACTCGTCAGGCTGTAATTATATACAGCCAATATAGCCCTGCAATGTCAGCGCGTCGAGTTTGTCGTCCGGAAACCCCAGGTGCGGGCCCAGCCTGTCCCGGTCCCGCCCCCAGCCTGCCCGACCGGCACCGGTACAACCGGACCGGGCGCAACAACGGCCACGGGGCGCCACCGATGCCGCCGCACACCAACAGGGGCCCACGCTGTTATCCTTACGCGACCCATGAACAAGGCCATACGCACCCGCATCTTCGAGCGCCTGCGCGCCGCCAACCCGGCACCGAAGACCGAGCTGGCCTACACGAGCCCTTTCGAGCTGTTGATCGCCGTGATCCTCTCGGCCCAGGCCACGGACAAGGGGGTCAACAAGGCCACCGCCCGGCTGTTTCCGCTGGCCAACACCCCCGCCGCCATGCTGAGCCTGGGGGAGGACGGCCTGCGCGAGCAGATCCGTACCCTCGGGCTCTTCAACAACAAGGCAAAGAGCATCATCGCGACCTGCCGTCTCCTGGTGGAGCGGCACGGGGGCGAGGTCCCGCGCCACCGCGATGCGCTCGAGGCCCTGCCCGGGGTGGGGCGCAAGACCGCCAACGTGGTGCTCAACACCGCGTTCGGCCAGCCCACCATGGCGGTGGACACGCACATCTTCCGGGTCGCCAACCGCACCGGCATCGCCCCGGGCAAGACGCCCCTCGCCGTGGAGCAGGGCCTGATCAAGTGGGTACCCAAGGCCTTTCGGCACGATGCCCACCACTGGCTGATCCTACACGGGCGCTATGTCTGCACGGCCCGCAAGCCCCGCTGCCCGCGATGCCCGATCCGCGACCTGTGCGACTACCGGGACAAGACGTTGGAGGACGCGTCGGGGCCCGGGTCAGACATGGCCTGACACCTGGACCCAACCCGAGGTCACGCCCGCATGCTCAATCCTGACCGTGACACCCTGAGGCGCTACCTGGCGGCCGCCTGGGGCAAGGCCCAGGCGGGGCTGCCGCTGGAGCCGCTGGAGCACCAGATCGCCAACCTGGTGCGCCAGCACCCCGAGTACCAACCCCTGCTGGCTGACCCCCAGACGGCAATCGGGCGCGACTTCCAGGGCGGGGAGACCAACCCCTTCTTGCACCTGGGGTTGCACCTCGCCCTGCTGGAGCAGGTGGGCACTGACAGGCCCCAGGGCATCCGCGACCTATACCAGCGCCTGGTGCAGCGTACTGGGGATGCCCACACCGCCGAGCACCTGGCCATGGAGTGCCTGGCCCAGGCCCTGTGGGAGGCGCAGCGGGCCGAGCGGTTGCCGGACGAAGCGACCTACGTGGAGTGCCTCGCCCGGCGCTTGGGAATCGCAGGACCCGCCAGAGGCTAGACACCCTGGCGCTGCCGCGGACCCGTCGGCTCCTGACCCGCTGCGAGCTCCCCGGGGGTTTTGCGCCTGCCCAAGCCCAGTGGTGACAGTCCTGTTACACTCAGGTCGGGCACGGGTCAAGGGCAAGCGCTGCAGGCGAGCGGACCCTTCCCCGGCCAGACCGGCGCCGAGGCCCTCGGTCCGGGATCCCTGGGCCAGGCGCCAATCCAACAGATCTGAGACCGCCTCGCTGGAGGCGGACAACGAAGGAGGAAGGCCAGCATGATGACCACCTGGGTCCTTGTCGCCGACACCTACAGGGCGCGCGTCTTTGGCGCCGAGCGACCGGCCAGCCCCTTGAGCGAGCTACACGACCTCGCCTCGCCCGAGGCCAGACTGCATGAGGGGGACCTGGTGTCCGACAGGGGTGGCCGCGACGCCAACCCCATGGCCGGCGGCGGGCACGGCCTCGGCGACAACCGCAGTCACAAGCAGGATATCGCCGACCGTTTCGCCCAGCAGGTCTGCAACGTGCTCGAAACCGCCCGCGTCGCGGGGGAGCTTTCGAAACTTTACGTCATCGCAGCACCGGCATTCCTGGGCCTGCTGCGCAAGCACCAGTCGCCCCTCCTGCGGCAATTGGTCGCCGGGGAGGTCGACAAGTGCCTGGCCAGCCAGGACCCCGCCAGCATCCGCAGGCACCTGCCCGATTATCTCTAAGATCCTGGTCCGAAGGGCGGGCGCCGGGGGAAACGGGCCCGCCGGCGGCGCACAGGCCGGTGGTCCCAAGACGCCCCTGGACCGCAGGGCGGGCGAGTCGCATGGATCGGCCGGACCGATCCCGGCTCAATGGCGGAGAGGGAGGGATTCGAACCCCCGGACCCTTGCGAGTCAACGGTTTTCAAGACCGCCGCTTTAAGCCGCTCAGCCACCTCTCCAGTAGCGCGCTGCAAGCGCGCATCGGCGGGGGCTTGGACCAGGCCGGGCCAGCCCCCATCAAGCGCCGCCAAGGATAACCAATTCCGCGGTGTCGGCAAAACGCCGCGGCTCTGGCCCAGGATGTCGCATCGGCACCGGGTTGCAGTTTCCGGACTGATCGGTATCCTTCGCGGAACTGTCCAACCCGCCACTGGTCTGACCGGGCGTCAAAGCTTTTAAACGACTTAGGAGAAACATTCCGATGGCAAACTACGATTACTCCGTTGTCCAGGGTGCCGATCGCGCCCTGAGCGCCAACAAGGTACTCAAGAACACCTACCTGCTCCTGGCCGCGACCCTCGGCTTTAGCGCCGTCACCGCCGCCCTGTCCGTAGCCCTGGCGGTACCGTCCTGGACCTACCTGGTCTCGGTCATCGCGGCTATGGTCATGGGCATCTTCGTGCTGCCGCGCACGGCCAACTCGGCCAGCGGCATCGGCGTGATCTTTGGCATTACCGGCCTGCTCGGTTTCGGGCTCGGGGCCATCCTGACCCAGTACCTGGCCCTCCCCCAGGGTCCCCAGATCGTCGGCACGGCCTTCGGCGGCACGGCCCTGATCTTCCTGGGACTCTCCGGCTATGCCCTGACCAGCAAGCGCGACTTCAGCTTCATGGGCGGTTTCCTGTTCGCCGGCATGATGGTCCTGGTGGTCGCCATGCTCGCCAACATCTTCCTGGCGATGCCAGCCCTGTCGCTGGCCATCTCCGCGGGGATCATACTGGTCATGAGCGGGTTCATCCTGTTCGACACCAGTCGCATCGCCCGCGGTGAAGAGACCAACTACATCATGGCCACCTACGGCATCTACCTGAGCATATTCAACATCTTCATCAGCCTGCTGCAAATCCTGGGGATCATGGGCGGCGACGACTGAGCGATTGAGCGTGCGGGCTTGACGGCAGGCGACCCCGGCCTCGCGCCGGGGTTTTTTTGTCCCGCGTCTACCTGGATCCCGTCGCGGCCCGACCACCAGGGACCTTAGGGATTCAGGAGACGCAGGGGCCGTCCCCCGATTGGATGTCGCTTGCCCAGACCGACCATGCGGAGCCAATGCCGTGGAGCTCTTCCTGAAGATCGCCGCCGGGGCCTTCCTGGTGATGATGCTGTTTTACATGTGGCCGGCCTTCAAGCGCTGGCAGGAGCAGGGCCCCAAGGCCCAGCAAGGCGACTGGCTGGCCGCGGCCCTGCCCCTGGGGGCCGTCGTCCTGCTGGTGCTCCTGCTGGTCCTCTCCGTTCAGTGACCGGCCTACCCCGTCAGTCGAGCCGCCCCAGCCCGCCCATGTAGGGCCTCAGCGCCTCGGGGACGCGCACCGAGCCATCGGCCTCCTGGTAGTTTTCCAGGACGGCCACCAGGGTCCGGCCGACCGCCAGCCCCGAGCCGTTGAGGGTATGCAGCAGCTCGGGCTTGCCGGTATCGGGATTGCGCCAGCGGGCCTGGAGGCGGCGGGCCTGGAAGTCCTCGAAGTTGCTGCACGAGGAGATCTCGCGGTAACGCCCCTGACTGGGGAGCCAGACCTCCAGATCGTAGGTCTTGGCCGAGGAGAAGCCCAGGTCGCCGGTGCACAGGGTCACCACCCGGTAGGGCAGGCAGAGGCGCTGGAGTATCGCCTCGGCGTGGCCGGTCAGGGCCTCGTGGGCAGCCTTGGAGTCCTGCGGGCGAACGGCCTGGACCAGCTCGACCTTCTCGAACTGGTGCTGGCGAATCATGCCGCGGGTGTCCTTGCCGTGGGAGCCGGCCTCGCTGCGGAAGCACGGGGTATGGGCGACCCACTTGCAGGGCAGGGCATCGGCATCGACGATGACATCCCGCACCAGGTTGGTGACCGGGACCTCCGCCGTGGGGATCAGGTAGTAGTCGCGCTCGCCCGAGGCATCCAGGGGCACCCGGAACAGGTCGGCCTCGAACTTGGGCAACTGCCCGGTCCCGCGCAGGCTGTCGGCGTTGACCAGGTAGGGGACATAGGTCTCCGTGTAGCCATGCTCCGTGGTGTGCACGTCTAGCATGAGCTGGATCAGGGCCCGATGCAGCCGGGCCAATGGGCCGCTCAGAACCACGAAGCGCGAGCCGGCAAGCTTGGCCGCCGCATCGAAGTCCATCCAGCCGCGCCGAGCGCCCAGGTCCACGTGATCCTTGGGCTCGAAGGGGAAACTGGGCGGCTCGCCCCAGCGGCGCTCCTCGCGGTTGTCGGCCTCGTCGCGCCCGTCCGGGACCTCCGGGCTGGGCAGATTGGGCAGGCCCAGGGCGATCTCGGCGACCTCGTCCTGGATGGCGGCCAGCGTGTCCTCCAGGGCACTGAGGCGGACACCCAGGTCATCGATCTGCCCGAGCAATGGGGCTATGTCCTGCCCCGCGGCCTTGGCCTTGCCAATGGCCTTGGAGCGGGCGTTGCGCTGGCCCTGGAGCTCCTGCACCTCGACCTGAACGGTCTTGCGGCGCGCCTCGATGGCCTCGAAGCGCGCGGTGTCGAGCATCAGGCCGCGGCGCTTGAGCTGCTCGGCGACCCTGGGGAGATCGGTTCTCAACAGGCGGGGGTCCAGCATGGGCAGATCCGGTGTTTGGGGGGCCGGGGAGGAGGCGTGCCCCGGGTCCACGGGGCGCGGGAGGACCCGGCCCGGCGAAAGCTCGCCATTCTACACGCCGCCTTGGGGCC
>Ga0114938_1002744_pt1 | contig 10879 bp, 4 predicted proteins | sample AshMeaBigSpring_FD_88675 | JGI IMG/M metagenome (GOLD analysis project Ga0114938, IMG submission 88675) | Groundwater microbial communities from Big Spring, Nevada to study Microbial Dark Matter (Phase II) - Ash Meadows Big Spring | ecosystem: Environmental > Aquatic > Deep subsurface >...
AGTTCCAGCATGGCACTCAGGTCAAAGCGGGTAACCATGGGAAGCAGGAGGCCATTCCGTTCAGCATACTGCCCGCGGCGGTTCTGGAGATAAGGGTCCTGTGCAATAAAGGCTTCAAAGGCATCAGCCTGCGCCTGCACCGTGTACGTAACCGTCTGGCCGTTCACCGTTGCCGTGTACTGCTGGAAATTCATCTCACTCTTGTCGCGCGGAACATAAATCAGGTCGTTGCCGGCGATACCATCGCCATTGAGGTCGCCGGACACCGTATATGACGCCCTTCCCTGGTTTTCAGAGTTGCCATACAGGGTTACCTGGAAAGCGGCGGTTTTGAAGAGTTCCTTTCGATAGCCTAGATAACCAACGATCCTGTGGCGGATATCGTTATTGCTGAAAGCAATATCCACGTCATTGTTGCCCCTAACGCTGCGGTTATCCCTCCAGCTGGAGAAGGCGATGGAACCGGCACTGATAAAGTCACGCGAACTTCCATAGTTGTATGCAAGCATGAAGCCAAGGCCCTGGCTACGAATGGGTTTCTCGATTTTCGCGGTAGCCATGAAGGATCCACCGTAAGGGCCGCTCTTCAGTACGGTTGCATCGGTGATCTTGGGGTTGATGCGGACGGCATTGTTGAAAGCGGAACCGCTGAGCAGTTGGCCCGTTGTGGTGTTAAACGTGGGGAAGCGGGGCCGGGTATCTGCACCGCCGAAAGTTGTGGTGGGGGATTTCAAGTTGGCGTTATAGTAGTATACGTTGCTGATGCTCTGGGAAAAGATCAACTCACCTGATACGATGATTCCGGAACCAACGTTTTGATCCACGGCCAGGTTGGCGCGGAAAATCTGCGGGAAGCGGAATTCCTTCTCGGTGGTGGCGATGTTATAGGAAGGAGCAGGCTGGCCGGGGTTGGTGATCTCAGGAATATTGGCGGTCACGTCAGGACTGAAAGGATACACCCGCGTGTTGTCAGCGGTCAGGGAGCCGCTCTGCACACCGTTGTTGCCAATCTGGTTGCTGATCCAAACAAACGCTGGGCGGCCCGAGAAAAGTCCAAGTCCACCGCGAATTTGTGTCTTCCTGTTGCCAAACACATCGTAGTTGAAGCCAAAACGGGGGTTGATCATCAACTTCGCGGATGGCAGTTCGGAGGTGCTCAGTTTGGTGGGGTTGCCATCTTCGTCTGCAAATGTGTATCCATCAACCTCGGTATTCACAAAACCAGATCCGCCGAAGAACGGAATATCAAAACGAACACCATAGGTCAGGTTGAGTTTCTCCTCGAGGGTCACTTCATCCTGGACATAGAAGCCCAGGTTATAGGCCTTGGTTACGGCATTCCAGAGGACACCCCCGGGAAGGTTGCTGTATGTGAGCGAATAACGACGAAGGTTTACCGGGTTGGTGGCCATGCTGTTATTTGCCAGCCATGCATTGGCAGAGGCATAGAAACTGTCCAGGTTGTGGAAAACATACTGGCCGTTGACCGTGGGCGTGAATTGGTTGAAAAACTCGAAGGATTCAAAATTCATCCCTACAGACAAGGTGTGTTTGCCGAGGTAACCGGTAAGGTTGTCCGAAAACTGCCAGGTGTCCGTATAGAGAATGTTGTTGGGGGTAAAGGGTTCGGAACCGAATGCGATATAGTTCCGGTCGTTGCCATCCAGGATATCCACGGTGGGGAAGGTGAGCGCTTTCTCCTTGCGGTAGTCGCGGTTGGCAGTATAACCGAAGATCAGCTCATTGCTCCATTTATTGCTGAAGCGGCTGTTCAACTGGAGGATACCGGAATAGATATCGTTGTTGATTTCGTAGTTGGAATTTTCGTAGCTCATTCCAAACAGGTTGCCGTTCCTGCCGCCGAATGAACCGGAACTTGACATCGGCACGTCACGCTTTGATTTCAGGATATTTCCGCGGACGCTGAGCCTGTGCCTGTCGTTAATGTTCCAGTCGAGCTTCAACAGGGCTTTGTCGCTCTGGGTATTGAGTGAATAATTCTCATATCCGCCGGTGATATAGCCGAAATTCTCTTCGAGGTATTTGGAAAGATTATCGAGGTCGGTTGCCAGTACCCGGGTGGTATTACCGCCGGAGCCCTGACCACGGTCTGCTGTAAACTGGGTACCCGGATCCGTTCTTCTTTCTGCCTCAAAGTTGGCAAAGAAGAACAGCTTGTTTTTGATGATCGGGCCACCGATGCTGGCGCCATATTGCTTTACGTCAAATGCCGCGGTAACCACGTCCTGGTCGCCTTTATCCCCGGCTTTGGTGCCTACCAGGTTTTCATTCCTGAAATTGTAGAAAGCGGAACCATGGAAAGTGTTCGTGCCGCTCCTTGTTACGGCGTTGATGGAAGCGCCCGTAAATCCTGCATCTTTCAGGGTATAGGGCGAAAGGTTCACCTGGATTTCCTCGAGGGCATCGAGGGAGATCGGGGTGGAGTTGGTCTGGCTGCCGGGCAGTGCCTGCAGACCGAAAGAGTTATTGAAGATCGACCCGTCGATCGTCAGGTTAATGAAACGGTTGTCCTGGCCAGCGAAGGAGGTGCCGTTGGCCTGGGGGGTTAAACGGGTGAAGTCTGTGATGCTCCTGTTCAGCGTGGGAGCGGATGCCAGCACCCTGCGGCCAATATTGGTGGATGCGCCCTTCTTATCTTTCGAAATGAGTGATTTTGTGCGGGTGCTGGTAACAACCACTTCCTGCAACTGCTTACTGGTAGGGATCATGGCTATGTCCACACGGGTGGGCTCACCCAATGATACGGTGATATCGCCCAAAACCTGTTGTTCAAATCCAACATAGGTGCTTGTAACCCTGTACGGTCCGCCGATACGGAGGGCCGGCAGATTGAAACGTCCATCGGCACCGGTGGTTGCCCGGTACCGGGTGCCGGAGGGTTCATGAACGGCTTCCACGGAAGCACCGGTAAGACCCTTGCCATCCGCGCTACTGGTCACAAATCCCACAATGGATCCTGTGGTTACCTGGGCAAATGCCGCCGCATTGATGAGCAGCGCCACCAGGAGATTCATACAGACTTTTCCCATAATCATTTAGATTTTTGCAGCGGCAAAGATGCATATTAATGATTAACAATACCGGCTTAAATGTTAACAAATTTTAACTTTTGACCTGCATTTAGCGGATTGTAAAGGAATACTTGCGATTCTTTTAAAATCATTAAACATCCCCGGTACTCGTTGTTTAAATCTTAATTTTGCCAAAATGAAGCGCATGCTGGATTCGATTGAAAGTGCCATAGAAGACATCCGGAAGGGAAAGATGGTGATTGTGGTGGACGATGAGGACAGGGAAAACGAGGGCGATTTCGTGACGGCGGCCCGGAACGTTACCCCGGAAGTGATCAATTTCATGTCAAAATACGGGCGTGGCCTGATTTGTGCGCCCCTGCCGGAGGACCGCTGCGAGGAGCTTGGATTGGAGCTGATGGTGAATAACAACACCGCCCTTCACGAAACGGCGTTTACGGTTTCTGTTGACCTTCTGGGCCATGGCTGTACAACGGGTATTTCCGCCCATGACCGGTCTAAAACGATCCAGGCCCTGATAGATCCTGCCACCAAACCCTCAGACCTGGGACGCCCCGGTCATATTTTCCCGCTCCGGGCTAAAAGGGGGGGTGTACTGCGCCGGACCGGCCATACGGAAGCGACCGTTGACCTGGCCCGGCTGGCCGGGTTTGAAGCGGCCGGTGTACTGGTGGAGATCATGAACGAGGACGGAAGCATGGCCCGGTTGCCCGAACTGGAGAAAATGGCGAAACAGCTGGATATGAAGCTGATCTCCATCAAGGACCTGATCGAATACCGCCTCCAGACAGATTCCCTGATTGAAAAGGTGGTGGAAGTGGACATGCCCACCAAATACGGCCATTTCCGCCTCCTGGTGTTCCGGGAGCGTAATAACCCCCAGAGACTGGAGCATCTCGCGTTGATAAAAGGCAATTGGGAAAAAGACGAGCCGATCCTGGTCAGGGTACATTCGTCCTGTTTTACCGGCGATATATTGGGATCCCTTCGCTGTGATTGCGGGGAACAACTGCATTGCGCGATGGAAATGGTGCAGGCGGCCGGAAAGGGAATCGTCCTGTATATGAACCAGGAAGGAAGGGGCATCGGGCTTGTCAACAAACTCAAAGCATACAAACTCCAGGAAGAAGGCCTCGATACCGTGGAAGCGAACCTGCACCTTGGTTTCCCGATGGACCAGCGCGACTATGGTCTTGGCGCACAGATCCTCCGATACCTGGGCATTACAAAAATTCGACTTATCAGCAACAATCCCAGGAAAAGGGCCGGCCTGAAAGGGTATGGCCTGGAAATCGTGGATTCAGTGCCTATCCGCATCGAACCTAATCCCCATAACGAGAAATACCTCGAGACAAAACGGGATAAGATGGGACATGTGTTGTGATCTGGGAAGTTTGGTTTTAGAAGTGCGAAGTGGCTGTATCATACTTCTGCCTTCGAAGCGCTGCAATCTTACTTCTGTAAAATAGCAGAACTACTGCTATCCGTCACCACAAGTTCTTCCTGTTTTCTTTTTTTCCGGGGGAGAAGGTAGTCAAATTCTGTGCGGTAAGAAATATTGCCGCCGGTGCGGTCACGTCTTCCTGACGTAGACAATGCATCAAAACTGCTCCTGTAAAAAAACGAAGTCCTGAACTTGCCGTCGGGGGTGATCTTGTATTCCACGGTTACATCCGGCAGGAAAAGGAAGGCCTGGGAACCAGTGGCTGACCGGTTACCTGTTGAAAAATTGAAGTCGCTGCCGAAGGTTATGATTAGCTTGTCGTTTAAAAGACTTTTTATGAACTCAAGGCTTACATTCTCCCTGTAATCGCCGGAGGTGGTAGAGGGATCCTGGCTGGTGGTGCCGGTGGTGCTTGCTGAAATCCGGGAGTAGTTGAAGTTCACGTCCATCGATGATCCGAGGATTTTATAGAAAAAGTTCTGTACACTGCTCGCCAGGATACTGTTGATGACACCGGAGATGGTATTGTTGATCAGTTCCTGGTTGATATCACTGGAAACGATGGCGGCCTGCGGAGCGAAGCTCTTGAAGACAATCAGGTAGGTGGATTGCTTGCTTACTTCCAGCGGGTCCCGGTTGATGGCCTTAAGCCTGGAATCCACGGTGGGGTTGCTTTTTACGGGACTGTTCGCGGGCATGATGATTTCGAAACTCGGATTGGGCTGGCTGAGGGTCCCGGTAAGCCTGCACTGGACCAGCACATCGCTGATCTCCCGGAGAATGTCTGAGCTGACCCCGGAAACCGTTGCACTGTTGGCATCACCGAAGAGGGTGCTCATCCGCACCTGTTCCGCCGTGTAGCTGGCCTGGATATTTATTTCCGCATCATATGGGTCGCCACTCCAGCTGATATAACTTCCGGAGCCCGGTTCGAGAACGAAGGGTTTCTTGAATATATCCTGGAAGTTGAAATTGTAATTCCCCCGTTCAATATTGTACCGGCCATTTAGGGTAAGCGCATCATGGGTGGCCGTATGTATCTTGATGCTTCCATTTCCTCGCGCAGAGATCACGTCACCACTCAATTCATCCAGGACAACGTTCATTTTAAGGAAGTTGTTGGCTGTCAGGTCCAGGTCCATAATGAGATTGCTGCCGGTTTCTTTCAGGGAATCAACGCTCATTTCCCGACCATATTGACGCCAGACAATAAAATCTGCCTCACCCCTTGATTTGGATGCCGTAGACGTGACGATACTCATCTCGGAACTGTCCACCACTTCGCCGATGACATACATTTGCATTTCCTTCTCCGGTCCGCGGAAAAAGAAATTGACTTTTCCAACCGCCTTCCCGTAAAAGATGGAATTGTCCAGTTTCCCGGTGTTTAACAGCAGCATCTTTTTAGACGTGGCGTTGAAATTGAAAGTGAAATCGCGGAAGAAATGATGGGTCAGCGAGCCGCTCACCGTTCCCTCGTTTCCGTAGATGTCCCTGATGCGGATATTGCCGATATCGATCTGGTCCGGCCGGAAGGTAATCTCCGGGTTTTCGAGGCTGTAATAGCACCTGGTATAGTCAACCATGACGCCCGCATCCTTCAGTGTCACCTTCCCCGTCAGGTCAGGTTCTTCAAGGTTCCCGCTGATGCGCAGTTTACCTTTCGCAATGCCGTTCATATCCGAAAAGATGATCCCCAGGTAGTTTTCCAGGATATCCACCCGGGTTCCGGTGATATCAATATCCGTGTCGATGATCCGGTTGGAGGAATCGGCAAGGTACACGGCCCCTTTGACATCGAATACATAGTCCAGGTTGTTTGAACTGAGGAAGAAGGTGGCTTTTTTGCGACTGTTATCCCAGAATGCGTTTACCGTGGTGATGCCAATGGAATCGTCCTCGAACCGGGTCTGGTCCGTTTGCGCGTTAACGTACACTTTAAGCCTGTTGTAGGGATCTTCAATGGTGATATCGCCGCTCGTGATCCCTTCAATCTTTGGTTGTTTAAGCACATAAGGGAGTAAATCGCCCAGGTTCACACGGTTCAGTGAAATGAGGATATCGTTACTGTTGCCGATTTCTGAAGGCAGGGAAGAAACCAGGATTTCCTGTCGCCCGTTCACCAGTCGCAGGCCCTGGGCGTCAATAAATGAGCGGCTGATGGTAAGCTCCCCATCTTTTTCGATCCGCCATGTTTTTTCATTGATTACAAAAGAGGAAGGATTGAAGTGCAAACGCACGCCGTCAGAAAGGTTCATCATGCTCAGTGAAAGGTTCGCATAGGCTGCCTGCTGACTGGCGGATGTGGTGAGGCTGATGTCTGACTTGTCTGCCGAAGAACGGATACTCAGGGCTGCGGCAGGGATTTGCAGAGAGTCGTTGACTATGATATTGTCCGCACGGGTGAACAGCCGCAGACTGTCCATATCTCCAAGTCCCTCCAGGGTCAAACCCCGGAAATCGATGTCGTTTACGGACATGCCGGGTACATTGGCATTGAGCACGAAACTCCGGGTTGACGTATTGATGCTGCCGTTTATCTCGCTTCGATCGAAACCCCGGATTCCATCCACCAGCAAGGGCAGGTATTGGTCGATATTCATGAGCCTTGCCTTGAATACAAAGTCCTGCGGGGCGATTGCTTTCTTAGGGGCATCGAAATAGCGCGGGTAGTATTTGTTGAGATATGAATAAACGGTATTCGGAAGATCGCTGATATTGAAGATGCCGTTCAGGGAAATGTACACATCGCTGTTGTATATCTCGATCTGCTTCTGCTGGTCGATCTTCATGGAATACAGGTGGAGGGTATCAAAGACATATACCTGGCCGCGTTGGGTAAGCGCCACGTCATACAGCGAAGCTTCACCGATGAAATCGTCGATGGTTCTCCCCTTGAAATTAAGCCTGAATTTGCCCAGGACATTCATGTCTGTTTTGGTCAGGTTTATTTCGCGAAGGTTGCCCCGCTGTACGTCCAGCATGAGGTTGTACTCGGGTTCGTCTGCGTTGTTCAGGTTAAAGTAGCCGTCGAGCCTGGCTTTGAGGTTTGGGTCGTCCACAATGGCTTCGCCGTTGAACTCCTGTTTGTTCAGGGTGCCCGTTACCGTTACATTTTGGTAGGTATACTGGTTGAAGACAACTGAACGTACGGTACCGTTCAGTTCTGCGGTGGTTTGGCGCAGGTCAAAACCGGTTCCCCGGATCCCGCCGGAAAAGGCGATACTGCCTACCTGGTCATTTCTCAGGAATTTCCCAAGATTGAATCCATCCGTTTCCACCGTGCCTGAATAGAAGGGGAGTTTACCCGAGGGTAGTTTCATATTCAGGTCGGTCCGGATATTTCCCAGCCCGGTCTGCAGGGTGCCATGGGCAACAAAATCCCGGATGAAACCGGTGTAGGTGCCGGAAAAGGAAGCAAAGCCCAGGGCGGAAAAGTCGGGATCTTTAATGTCCCTGATCTCCGGCGCCAGTTGGATAGCTTCGGCATAGGTGGTCCTGAATTCATCGGACCGGAAATCGATATATGTCTTTTCAATGTCCGGCAACCCCGCCAACTTTATCGAGCCCTGTAGTTTTGTATCCTTACCGTACTGGAGGTTCATATTACGGGCCGTCAGGTTGCTGACCGTCCCGCTGGCATTCCCGGAAATGCGGATGGTGGCTTCCCTGCCCTGCAATTCAGGGGCGAAGTAAGCAATGTCCCGTGCACTGATCGTACTGTTGCGGAACCTGCCTTCCATGCTAACCTTTTCCAGATAATTACCCATGTCCAGGTTGAAGTCTTCGTACCGCATGGCATAGTAATCGGTCAGCCTGCTGTACGGCGTACGGATATCCAGTTTTTCAAAGATCATGGCCTTCGGGTGCATCTTCAGGTTTGCCCGGAGACTGTTGACCGTAAATCCGCTTCTTTCTTTTGTACTGAGCCGGATCTCCGCGCTGATGGTATCTTTCTGCCAGCTGAGGTTGTCAAACTGCGCGTCGATTTTGGAAAAGTCAATATGGGCGCCGTCGAAATACGCGAAAGGTGCACGATCGGTCTGGACTTCATTGCGGAAACGTCCGTTCCGCATAACAACCTTGCGTACAAGCATGTCCCAGTCGGCAGGATTCCATTGAAGGCTTCCGTCAGCCAGTTCCCGGACGGCAGGGCCCGCTTTCCGGGTTCTTCCGGATGGGCGATTGCCGTCGTAATTTCGAAGCATGAAACTCGGTTCGCGGAGTTCAATGCTGCTGATGAATATCTTTTTCTTTTCGAGGTTTATCTCTTCAGCATTCAGATCGAGGTAGCCGAGGCTGGTAACCATGTCCTGTCCCACCCATCCGTCTTCCATGGAAAAACGGACATTCTCCAGTTCCACCCTTTTCAGCATGAAGTTCATCTGCCTGGCAGAGGTGTCTCTGGGTTTGCCCGGGGTGGAAAAGTAGTCGGCCAGGAATTGGTAGTTCCAGGTAGAATCGCTCCGATGCATGCGGATGGTTGCGTCTTCCAGTCCGAGGTATTGCAATTCAGCCTCGTTCTTCATGAAAAACCAGTCGGTAATCGACAGTTTCAGCGTGCCCGCGTAGAGGAGGGTATCCCGGTTTTGGTCCCTCACGAGGGTCCCTTCCATGAGTACCCGGTTGAACAGGGAGAATCGCACTCTTTCTACCTGGATTTCAGTCTTTAGCGATTTGGAAAGCCTTTTGGTAGCCTCGTGTACCAGCAGGTTTTGCGCCCATTCCGTCCGGATCAATACGGCGGTGGTTACCAGCAGTATCAAAAGAACCAGGAAGAAGATACCGGATATTTTGAGGAATCGTTTCAGGAACGCCTGTTTGATGGGTAAAATTAGGCAATCCCCATCGTTGCTCCAATTCAGCGTCAAGGATTAACGCTTCCTAAGCAATTCCCCGAAACCGGTTTATTTTTTCTTCTGTGGCATCCAATAATGCAGGCTGGCCGTAAACATGCGTGGTTTAATGTAGGGACCAAAATCATCGTCCACGATGGAACCCAACCCGTGGGCATACCCGATCGTGCACTGCATGGTGGGTGAAAACTGGTATCCCAGGTTCGCCACGAGGTTTGCTTCAAAGCGGCCGTACGCGTTAAATCCGAACTTGATCGGCTGGCTGGTCACGCTGTTGGCCTTTTCGCTGATTTCCTCGTTACCGGCCAGGGCCACGGAAAAGGAAGGTCCGAACTGGACAAAAAAACCGCGACCGTCCACATGGGAATTGTACTCGAGTAAAAGCGGAATCTCCAGGTAGTGATATTTCATGTGAATACTGCTGGTATCCCCGCTGTTATAGTCGAGTGTAAAATTTTTATAGGCATACTGCATTTGCGGGAGGAACGTAAGATTGTTTTCAAATGGAACCCTAAGCTGGGCGCCGATATGGAAACCGGTTCCGCCACTGGCAGGGATGTCTTCCCCGTAATAGGTTGAGGCCTTGGCGGTAGAATAGTTTACGCCTGCTTTATAGCCCAATCGTACCTGGGCGTTTGCCTGCCATGATGCGAAGCAGAGGAGCAGTAAAAAGATATAGTGTTTTTTCATGCCGGGTATTAATTTGAACGTAAGATTACTAAGAAAGGTCCGACGCTGCAATGTGGCATATACGGTAATTCGACGAAAGATAGGATTTGTTCGGCGAAATGAGCCAAAGGGGGGTAGAGACCGCCGTCCGCCAACCGTCAGCCGACAACTAATATCCCCTTTCCTTCATTTTCCGGTTATAGTCCTCGGACTTGCCTTTGGCAATGGAAAGACTCTTCCATGATTCACCCCGGATGACCTTCGCCAGGTAAATAATCTGCCCGATATGGTAAGGATAGTGGGTGAGCTGGCGGAGTATAGCGTCCGCAACCGCCATGGGTTCTGTCCGGATATGGATAGTTTTCACCAGGTCCTCTTCCTTCAGAGAATCCAGGGTGTCCAGGAAAACCTGCCAGCCGGAGTCCCATAGTTGCATCAGGCTGTCCCGGTTGCCCTCCCGGTCTTCAAATTCGGAATCCCGGTTGCGCCAGGGCTTTTCTCCATCTTCGGTCAGGAAATGGGTCCAACGGCTTCGCATGTTGCCGGAAAGGTGTTGCATCACCTGAGCGATACTATTGGAGTATTCGTTGGGGCGATAATACAGTTCCCCGTCGGAAAGCTGCGCCATGGCATCCTCAGCCAGCTTCTTGTATACTCGCATTCGTTTTCGGGCAGATTCAAGGAAAATTTTCTCCGTAATCATATGCATGGATGATCCGTTTTTTGTCTCTATACACGGAAATATTTGATTGGTATCGTAAACACGAATACCACCAACCATGGACTACCGACTACCGACTGCTAATACGCTCTGGCATCATCATCCCCCCGTTTGTCACCCACCGCTTCCACCTTGA
>Ga0114938_1002745_pt1 | contig 10878 bp, 9 predicted proteins | sample AshMeaBigSpring_FD_88675 | JGI IMG/M metagenome (GOLD analysis project Ga0114938, IMG submission 88675) | Groundwater microbial communities from Big Spring, Nevada to study Microbial Dark Matter (Phase II) - Ash Meadows Big Spring | ecosystem: Environmental > Aquatic > Deep subsurface >...
CAGCGAGGCCGGGCTGCGCGCCACGCGCCGCGTGGCCGACCAGCGCCGGATTTCCATCACGATGCACATCAACGAGTCGCGCTACGACAACGCCTCGGCATTGGAGCGTTTTGGCCGAGGCACCATCCCGATGCTGGCGCACACCGGCCTGCTCGGCCCGGACTTGCTCGCCGTTCACTGCGTGCATATGTCGGATGAGGATATCGCGCTGTTCGCCCAGCATGACGTGAAGGTGTCGTACAACGCAGTGAGCAACATGTACTTAGGCTCGGGCATCGCACCGATCGTAAAGATGGAGCGCGCCGGCCTGACCATCAGCATCGCCACGGATGGGGCGGGCAGCAACAATTGCCAGGATATGCTGGAGACGCTCAAGTTCAGTGCGTTGCTGCAGAAAGCGGCGGCCGAGGACGCGTCGGTAGTGCTGGCGCAGACGGCTGTTGATTGGGCCACCCGCGGCGGGGCGCAGGCGATGGGGATGGCCGCGGAGATCGGCTCCCTTGAGCCGGGTAAGAAGGCGGATTTCTTCCTGGTCGACCCGTTTACGCCCAAGGCCACGCCGGTGCACGACCCGGTGGCGACCCTGGTGTACTCGGCCGGCCAGGCCAACGTCGCCACGGTCGTGGTGGATGGTCGGATCGTGTTGAAGGACGGCGTGTTCGAAAACCTGGATGAGCCGGCCCTGCTGCGCGAGGCGCAACGCGCCTCACAGCGGCTGGCGCAGCGCTCGGGCACTGAGCATCTGCTTGACCGGCGCGCCCGCTGGCGGCCATTGTAGGTCCGTGCCATTTCACGACACGCCCCAAGAGCACCGAGCGCGCGGTTAGGCTGCCACCCAGGGATCGTCGAAGTTCCGGATTATCAACGGGCCAAAGTCGAGGCTGCGCGGCGCGGCCAGCAGTGAACTCACCAACAGCCCAATAGGCTCGGGCTTCATCATGCGCTGCCGCACGCCGTCCGGTGCCTGGCCCTCCCAAAGGGGCGTGTCCGTCGCCGCCGGGCAGATCGCGAAGACGCGGATGCCGTAAGGTTTGCCTTCAACCGCCAGTGCCGCGGTCAAGCCGTTCAAGCCGTGTTTGCTGGCGCAATAGGCCACCTCATCTGGATATCCCTGCACGGCCGCCATCGAACTCAGGTTGACGATCTGGCCGCGGCTGCGGCGCAAATGGGGCCAGGCCGCGCGGCAGAGCAAAAACGCGCCGCGCAGGTTGACGTTGAGCATTTCATCCCATAGCGCGAGCGAGGTTTCAGTTACGGATGCCTGTTTGAGCAGGCCGGCATTGTTGACGACGATGTCAACCCCACCGAAGGCCGTCACGGTTGTGGCGATAAGGGCTTCGACCTGCCCTTCGTCCATCACATCAGCGACGACGGCGCGCGCGTTGCCGCCCTCCGCCTCGAGGCGCGCCGCCATCGTCTGCAGGGGCGCGAGGCGTCGGCCGGCCAGCACACACCGCGCGCCCTCAGCGGCGAGGGCACGCGCAACCGCAGCGCCGATACCGCTGCCCGCACCCGTGACAATCGCCGTCAAGTTGCGCAATGCGTGTGCCATACCACCTCTCCTCGTGTTCATCGGGCTCACGAGATGTGAGTGCCCTGACAATCGCTTCGGCTGTCAACCTTTTTGATCCCAGCCGGGTGGTGTTCCTCACACACTGGGAGACGTTCGAGGACTGGCAGGCCTTTCCGAGCGAACCGCGCGAGAAACTCGACACGCAAATGCGTGCGCTGTACACCGGCTTCGCGCTGGAGGCCTATCCATTGACGCCGAGCGGCTGGCTGCCAGCGAGCAACGCTTCGCGGAGCGTCTTGGCGCAGACGATTACGGCTACATCCGGAGCGACCACGAAGCTGGAATGCTGTGCTTCGAAATCAGCGAAGCCAACCTCAGCCCTTAACGGCACCCTCGACCATCGCCTGGAAGAAGGTCTCGCGGGCGAACAGAAAGACCACCACTGTCGGCAGGGCCACGATCACGCAGGCGGCGGCGACCAACTCGGCGTTGATCAGGTTCTGGCCCAGGAAGTCGTACATGCCAAACATCGCCGGCTTGAGGTCGTTTTTGGTGATAAGCAGATACCCCGCGAGGAACTCGTTCCACACGTTGACAAAAGTCAGCAGGAAGATGGCCATCAGGCCCGGCGTGGCCAGCGGGAGTGTGATGCGCACGAAGCCGCCGATCGGGTCGCAACCATCCACCAGCGCGGCCTCCTCCAACTCGCGCGGGATCGTGTCAAAGAAACCCTTGGCAATCCACACGCTGAGCGGCAGGAAGAAGCCGGCGTACACCGTGATGATGAAGACCCGATCTTCATAGATGGGCACCGGCAAACTGCGCAGCGCCGCCCCCATCTGATACAGCCCCAGCAGATTCGTGAGCAGGGGCACGCCCGTGATGGCCAGGATGAAGTTGAGCAGGAAGTTGTGGCCCCGGAAGCGGTAACGGGAGAAGGTGTAGCCCGACATGCTGGCCAACATCACCACCGCCGCCGCCGTCCCCAAGGCGTACAGCAGGGTGTTTGGCAGATAGGTCTTCAGCATGCGCCCGTTGAGGACGAAGCCCAGGAGCGAGGTCTCGGAGGGCTCGGCCAGGAACACACGCGAATAGCCATCCACCGACCAGCGGCAGGCGGCAAGGTCAAAAGCGGCCGCCGGCGTGTCACAGGGGAAGATGATGGGCGGTTTGCGGATGACGTCGGTAGAGCGCTTGATGGAGATCAGCAGGGTGGCGGCGATGGGCAGGAGGATGAAGAAGCTGACCACCAGCAGCACTCCGTTGACGAGCAGCACGTCGCGCTGGTAACGGGAGGTCAGAAATGCCGGGAGCGAGCGTCGGTTCTGAGCCATGTCAGTGTGCCTCATGCTGCAAGCGGGTGATGCGCAGGGTGCCCATGATCAGCGCCAGGTTGACCAGGCCGATCATCAGGGATAGCGCAGCCGCGCTGCCGAAGTCCAGCCGGTTCCAGCCGATCGAGTAAAGCAGATAGCTGATCACCTCCGTGGAATTGCCGGGCCCCCCGCCCGTCAGGCTGAAGACCATGCCCACGCCGTTCATGCCGCTCAGGATCAGGCTGAAGAGCGCCACCACCATGGTCGGGAGGATCAGCGGGACGGTGATCTTGCGCACCGTCTCCCAGTTGTTGGCGCCGTCGATCCGCGCGCTCTCCAGGATCTCGGACGAGATCGTCTGCAGCGCGGCCAGGAGCAAGAGCGTTGTGAAAGGCAGCGCGCGCCAGGCCGCCGCTAGGATCAGGTAGACCATGGCCGGGGAGGGTGGAAACGGAAAGCCGGCGATCCACGGCCGGGCGGCATCGGCGGTGAGGACCGATAGCCCGTTGGGGGGGAAGAGCGCGGGGTTCTACAAGATGCCGGCTAGCAGCCCGTAATCCGGGAGGACCAGCAAACGGAAGACCACACCGACGATGATGTCGGCGAGCACCCACGGGATAAAGAACAGGGTCATGTAGAACCGCGCACGAGACCCTTTGACATTGAGCAGCAGGGCGATCGCAAAGCCGGCAACGAGGGTGATCACGGTGTAGCCCACCAGAAAGATCACGGTGTGCCCGACGCTCTCGTAAAACGCGCCGTTGCTAAGCAAACGGGTGAAGTTCCGCAGGCCGACGAACTCCCAGCCCGCCGGCCGGCGGGTCTGCACGCTGAGGATGAGCGTGTACAGAGCGGGGTACACCTGGATCACCAGGAGCACCAGGGCGGTCGGCAGGATGAGCCAGAACGGCAGCCAGTCGCGGGGGCGGCGAGCGGGGCCTGGCCGGTCAGATGTGTGGAGGGGAGGGGGCGAGGTGGCCGGCTGTGCAGATTGCATCGGTGTACTTGCCTCCGTCGAGCGATGTGCGTGGCGCTCGCCGTGTATCCGAAGCGATACTTTACCACGCTGCTGACCGCGACACGACAGGCGCCGGCCACAGGCAGTAGTGGATGGGAAATGCGGCTTCGCCAGGGTATCTTTCCCTGGCGAAGCCGGCATTCTCAATTGGCCGGGCCCATGGTCCGGCAAGTGCGAGCATTACGGCAGTTGACTATTGTACTGATCTTGTGCCTTCTGCAGCTCGGCAGCGATATCCAGGGTGGGATCTTCCTTGACCACCCGATAGACTACATCCATCACGGCCTTGTTAGCCCCAGCGGGGTCCTCCAGGGAGCCATAGTGCGGTCGGCAGACGCTACCCTTGATAGCCGTCGCCGCCTGCTGATAAAACGGCGCCTGGTACTCGGACCCGGCCTGAGCGGACTTGAGCGCCGGGATGCCGCCGCCTGGGCCTAGGACGTAGGCTGGATTCTGCGCCGGACTCAGCAGCCAGTTGATGAAGTCATGGGCGGCTTCAACGTTCTTGGCGCCCACCGGGATGAAGAGAGAAGCGGTAGAGACGTTGCATCCGGGCTTCTGACCCGCAGCCGCCGGGAAGGGTGCCAGAATCACGTCGCCCGCCGCAATCGCATCGAGCATGTCCTCGGAATTGCCCTTGCCGTACTTCGTGCCGTCTGGCGCGGTGAGGGGGTTGATATAGCGGTAGCCGAACAGACCCGTGGGGAAGGCGCCGGCTGAACTGTCCTTGAACGCCTCTTCCTCCTGGAAGCCGCCGGCGAAGGCGATCTCCGGCACATAGCCTTTCTGGACCATCTCCCGCAGCCAGGTCAGCGCGGCCACGTTCTCGGGCGTGTTAAGCAGCATCTTGCCGTTGCCGTCGTCGTAGGTGCCGCCAAACGAGGAGATGACCTGCCACACGGCGCGGGTTGTGCCCTCGCCGTCGAAGGCCGTCGAGCCGAAGTATGTCATCGCATAAAGACCGTCTGCCTTCAACGCCGCACCCGCCGCGAGCATCTCCTCAGGCGTCTTGGGAAAGCCGTTAGGGAAGCGGTCCTTCCACACGTACACCACGTGTGGCCGCTCAGCCATGGGGATGCAGTACAGCTTGCCATCCGGGCCGGAGCAGGCGTTGATGGCGCTCGCGTCCATGTCCGCCCACCACGACTGCGCCTTGGCCCAATCGCTCAGGTCTTGCACGGTTCCGGTAGTATAGAACCGATTGACAGCGTCGCTCCCAGCCTCAATGATGTCCGGCACTTCGGCGTTGGCCTGAACGGCGGCGACGCTTTTGGCCACGAGCCGGTCCCACGGGGTGAACTGGTTCTGCCAGACCCACTTGCCAGCGAATTCCTTGTTGAAGGCCGGGATCGCTTGGCGCAGATATTCATTGCCCGCGCGCTCATCGCTCTTGGGGTCGACGTTGCCCTCGTCATACTGGAACCAGGTGATGAGCGGCGCGGCCTCGGCGCCGGGCGGGGCAGTCACTTCCACAACTTGTGTCTGAACTACTGGCGCCGCGGTCTGAACGACAACCTGGGTCTCAACACGGACCTCAGGTGTTGCAGCAGGTGCACAACCTGCCACGATCAGGCTGACGATCGGCAGCAAATTCACTGCGGCGGCCCATCGCGTCTTGTTCATAGTTTCTCCTCTGTGTTGGGTGAAAGTGGTGGCGTGGTGTTATCCGGTCAAAGATCAGAGATATATCCGATAAGGTCACCTCCTTTGCCACGGCGATCGGCGCGGGCAAGGCGGGTGATCACCGCCAAAACCTTGGTGACTTGAAGTGGTGTTCGGGTGGCACGCAACCAGGGCATGGGCAACCGCCACACGCTAAGCGATCTGAAATCCGGGCGGGCGAGTGTGAAATCACTTTAGCATTGAACGCATCACGAAGTCAATTACCGACTTTAGCCCGGCTCAAGTTTGTCAAGAAATACTTGACTCGCTCAAGACGGCATGATATTGTGATCCCATCTGTGCCTGGCCACCAAAACAGCCGTTTCATACGGGGGCCCGCGGCTCCGGCGCGCGCTGCACCCGAGCGCCCCCCGGCTGGCTTGCACGTAGCCCGATGACCTGATCCCGATGTTGGGCGCCCGGAGGGAAGCCCCTTGAGCCCCTATATCGATCCCACAGAACAACTCGTCGCGGAGATCGTGGTGCGTGATGCGCAGCGCTCGGCCGAGTTCTACCACCAGCTAGGGTTTGAGACCGTCCGCAACGATGGGGATTTCGTGATCATGGCCTGGGAGGGGCATCACCTCTTCCTGGGCGCGCTGGCCGCCTTCCACAACCATGAGGTCGACCATGTAGCGCTGCCGCCCCCGCCCGCTTTCCCCCTGGCCTATATCCGGGTGATGGTATCCAACGTTGACGATTACTGGCGGCTGGCCAACGAGATGGGCGCGCCGGTGGTGGTGCCGATCGGCGACCGCTACTATGGGCTGCGAGACTTCATCATCGTTGACCCGGACGGCTTTGGCGTCCGCTTCGCCAGCCGGTTGCCGGCGCCTTAGCCCAGATTTAGGCCCCGATGATCGTCGAGATGTTGCGCATCGCCTGCCCCCCGGAAAAGCGCGCCGCCTTCCTCCAGCGCGACGCTGACGTGTGGACCCGTGGGTTGATGACCCTGCCCCTCTTCCTGGGCAAAGAAGTCTGGCTCGACCCGCAGAAGCCCGGGCAGCTCGTCCTGGTCATTCACATGGAGTCGCTCGCCCAGCTAAAGGCGATCCCGCAGACGTGGATCAACGGGATCGAGGCCGCGATGGGCGAGCTGAAGATGCCGGAGACCTCGGAGATCTTCGAGGTCGCCCGACCCGACCCGCGCTACCAGCGGTCGAACCCTGGGCCGGCGCCCGCGCCCGCCCGGCAGCCGGCGATGATCGTCGAGTTCCTGCGCATCGCCTGTCCGCTAGAGAAACGGGAGGCCTTTATCGAGCGCGACCATGAGGTGTGGACGCGCGGGTTGATGACCCAGCCGGGCTTCCTCGGCAAGGAGGTCTGGCTCAACCCACACAAGCCCGATGAGGTCGTGCTGGCGATCCACATGGAGTCGTGGGAACACCTGCGCGCGATCCCGCGGGAGTGGTGCGAGCAGACCGACGCCGCGATGGGTGATCTGCTCATGCCGCTTACGGCCGAACTCTTGGAGGTCATTCATCCGGATCCGCGCTATCGGCAAGCCTATCAATAACACAGGCCAACTCCTATGCCCTCCAGACCGCGCGTCCTCTACCTGACCCACCGCGGGCTTCAGCAACAACAATGGGCCCTGGCCGGTGCGCCGCCGGAGCTGGAGGTCGTCATGCGGCGGGACCCGCCCAAGGCCGAGGTCCTGGCGCTCCTGCCGGAGATGGATTTCCTTATCACCGAACGGGCCGGGACGATCGACGCCGACATGATCGCCGCCGGCAAGAAGCTGCGCCTGATCCAGCGGCTGGGCATCCAGACCTGGGATTTGGACCTGGAGGCGGCCCGGCAGGCGGGCACCCCCGTCTGTTATCTGCCCATCGGCGCCTGTGTGATGGTGGCCGAGCATATGTTGTTGCAGATCCTCGGCCTGATCAAGAGAGTGCGCGAGGGAATGATGGTTGCCGCCGAGGCCGGCGACTGGGGCCGGCCGCCGCGCAAGAGCGACGAGGATACCTTCGCGTACAACTGGTCGCGCCGCACAGGCATCCGCGGCCTGGAGAACGCCACGGTGGGCATCCTCGGCATGGGCGAGATCGGTCTGGAGCTGGCCTGGCGGCTGGCGCGTTTCGGGTGCCGGGTGCTCTATCACAAACGCCGCCCGCTCCCGCCCGAGGCGGAGGCACGTTTCCAGGTGAGCTATACCTCGCCCGAGGAGATCGCAGCGCGCAGTGACATCGTTTGCGGATTGCTGCCCTACTCCGGCCCGATGCCGACGTTGAACGCGGCCTACCTGGCGCAGATGAGGGCTGGCGCGTATCTGGTGAGCTGCGGGTCGGGCGATACGGTGGACAATGAGGCGGTGCTGGCGGCCCTGAAGTCCGGCCGTCTGGCCGGGGCCGCCCTTGACACATACAACTGGGAACCCCTGCGCCCGGACGATCCCCTGCTTGAGCTGGCGCGCCAGCCAGGAGCCAACCTGATACTCACCCCTCACACGGCCGCCGGCGGCGTGACGGACATTGACCCAGCCTCGCCCGCCGGCGCCCACCGCACACCCGACTACGCCAACCTGCTGGCGGTTCTGCGCGGGGGTGAGTTGCGCTACCGCCTGGTTTAGCCAGGCGGCGACGAGCCCGCAGCCCCGGCGGGATACCGCGAGCGCCTATCCGAATGCGTCCGCTGGCCCCACGCCGAGCCGGCCGTGCGGGTGATTCGCCGGCCTGGTGACCACCTCCACCGCGCTGGCCATGCTGGCCACCGCCGCGGACAGCAGCCGAGATGGGGGGAACGCCCAGGTCATCTTTACGAAGTGGGTTACCACCCAGGGTGACGGCAAGCCGGTCAGGTTTAACATGGCCGGCGTCGTCAGTGGGGACGTCGGGGGCGGCCAGTTTGTCGGCGAGATATTAAATCTGACGCCCCCCGGGGCCACCACCACCATCAAGGCGCTGTACCACCTCAACGGCGACGCCCACCAACTGACGGCGCAACTCACCGTCGTCCAGGACAACAATGCTGGAACCGCAGTGATCAGGGGAGTTGTCACGGACGGCTGGATGAAGGGCGCGAAGGTGCGTGGCGCCTACCAAGTCATCGCTCCCTGCAGCATCGTCAACGCGCAGAATGGCTTCTTCGGCGACGTCTGTTTCCAGGGGACACTGCGCATCCAGGGCCACGGCCACCACTACATCCGTAAGTCCGGCTTCCCGAGTAGCCAAGGGTCGTGCCGGCAGTGCAGCTGCCGGCGCGACCGTTGACTCGTGGGCGCGGTCGTGCCTGTGCTGGCAGTTGGTGATTCAAGGGTGCATCCGAGATCTTTGGCCGCCCAGGCTGCGGTGGTGAAGGCCAGGGGCAGCTCTTTCACTACGTCGCCAGCCCCAACCGCTACGGCCTGCCGGCCTTCTACGAGCTGAACGTCTGGGCCTGGCGGCACAATCCCGCCGAGATGTTCGCCGACTGGAATCCCAACGTCGCCTGTTCGTAGACGGCGACACATCGAGGCCTGTGCAAGCCTGCAGGGGCGACGCATGCGTCGCCCCTGCGACGGATCAACTACGTGCACCGATCGAGACATCGCCCTCCAGGACGAGCCACTTTCTGCCTCCCGACTGATACAAAACTGATATAAACGCCCTCAACCCCTTGCCCCCGCTCGGCGAAGAGTGCTAGAGTGAAAATCGGGGCCACAATCTCCGATTACCACGTTCCACGCGGGAAAGGCAAGATGGGCAACGAAGAATCCTTTGGGCAACGAGTCAGAGAGCGCCGCCGCGAACTGGGGCTGACCCAGGACGAGCTGGCCCGGCGCGTGGGCTGCGCGCCCGTCACTCTGCGCAAGATCGAGTACGACGACCTGCGGCCCTCGGTGCAGATCGCCGAACGGCTGGCGATGGCGCTCAACATCCCGCTGGAGGAGCGCGCCGCCTTCGTGCGGCTGGCCCGCGTCGAACGCGCCCCGGAACCGCCGACGCCCACGCCTGCGCCCGCGCTCGAAGAGATCGGGGTCGAAGACCTGAGCGGCCGCGCCATCCGGGGCTACGCCCTCGGCGAGCGCATCGGCGCGGGCGGCATGGGCGCGGTTTATCGCGCGGTGCAGCCGCACGTCGAGCGCGAGGTCGCGGTCAAGATCATCCTCCCCAAATACGCCAATCACCCCGACTTCATCCGCCGCTTCGAAGCCGAAGCCCAGCTCGTCGCCCGGCTCGAGCATCCGCACATCGTCCCGCTCTACGATTACTGGCGCGAGCCGAGCGTGGCTTTTCTGGTCATGCGGCTTCTGCGCGGCGGCAGCCTGCGGCATCTGTTGGAGAGCGGGCCGCTGCCGCTGGAGATGGCGCTGCGGATGATGGAGCAGGTAGGGGCCGCGCTGGGGGCCGCGCACCGGGTCGGGGTCATTCACCGCGACCTCAAGCCCGCCAACGTCCTGCTGGACGAGGATCAAAACGCCTATCTCGCCGATTTCGGCATCGCCAAGAATCTGGGCAACCCCAATCTCGAAGACCTGACGCAGGTGGACGCCATCGTCGGCTCCCCGGCCTACATCTCGCCGGAGCAGATTCGCTCCGAGTTCGTGCGCCCGCAGACCGACATCTACTGCCTGGGCGTGGTGCTGTACGAACTGCTCACCGGCCACGTGCCTTTCTCCGGGCCAACCCCTATCGAGGTGATGCACCAACACCTGAGCGCGCCGCTGCCCCCGCTGGCCGCGCGCCGCACGGGCCTGCCCGGCGCGCTGGACGCCGTGATCGAGCGCGCCACTGCCAAAGACCCGGCGCAACGCTATCCCGACTCTGAAAGCCTGCTGGCCGATCTGCGCCACGCGATTCGCGGCGAAGCCTCAGCCGCCAGGACCGTCGCCCCGGCGATTGAGCTGCCGCCCCTGACCGCCGCTGATAACCCCTACAAGGGCCTGCGCGCGTTCGGCGAGGCCGACGCCCACGACTTCTTCGGGCGCGAGGCGCTCATCCAGCAGTTGCTCGTGCGGATGGGCGAGGGCGGCGACCTTGCGCGTTTCCTGGCCGTGGTCGGGCCGAGCGGCAGCGGCAAGTCGTCCGCTGTCGGGGCCGGGCTTGTGCCTGCCCTGCGCCGGGGTGGCCTGCCCGGCTCGGAGAACTGGTACATCGTCGAACTGATGCCCGGCGCGCATCCATTCGAGGAACTGGAAGCCGCGCTTCTGCGCGTGGCCGTCAATCCGCCCGCGAGTTTATTGGAGCAGTTGAAAGATGGGGAGCGCGGTCTGCTGCGCGCCGTGCGCCGTATCCTGCCGGCCGGCGAGACGGTGGAGGTGGTGCTGGTGATTGACCAGTTCGAGGAAGTTTTCACGCTGGTTCAGGATGAAGCGGAGCGCGCGTTGTTTCTGAGCAATCTGGTGACGGCAGTGCTGGACGAGCGCAGCCGCGTGCGCGTCGTCATCA
>Ga0114938_1002748_pt1 | contig 10875 bp, 7 predicted proteins | sample AshMeaBigSpring_FD_88675 | JGI IMG/M metagenome (GOLD analysis project Ga0114938, IMG submission 88675) | Groundwater microbial communities from Big Spring, Nevada to study Microbial Dark Matter (Phase II) - Ash Meadows Big Spring | ecosystem: Environmental > Aquatic > Deep subsurface >...
GCCGCCTGACGCTGGCCGATTTCGAGCGACAGGAGCGCATCACCATCGACCTGGCGCTAGAGTTTGGCCGCGACAACCACACGATTACGCTGCCAGGGCTGGCGATCGTTGAAATCAAACAACGCAAATTCTCGCTGCATTCACTGATGGCGCGTGAACTGCATCGCCTGCAACTGCACCCGGCGCATGTCAGCAAATTCTGTACGGCGGTGGCGATGCTCTACCCGGAGCAAAAACAAAACCGCTTCAAGCCGTTGATGCGCCGACTGAGCGCACTCTTCGAAGGATAAACCACGATGAACCTGCTCTCCGATGTGTTGCCCGGCTTTGCGCTGACGCTGGCGACCAGCATCGTCGTCTTCGGTTTAGGGTATGCGGCGTCGCGTCGCAGCCGGCCGGAGTACATCTTCACCTTTTTTACCTTCAGTGCCATGGCTTACCTTGTCACCAGCCTGCTGCGCGACGTGCAGTTGACGCTGGGCTTTAGCTTTGGCCTGCTGGCCGTCTTCACGATCATGCGCTTCCGCTCGGTCAACATCCCCGTACGCGAGATGACCTATCTCTACTTGGCGATCATGCTACCCTTTGCCAACGCCCTCTTTGTGGCGACGCGCATCCCCTTCAACGACGTGCTAATCATCAACAGCGCGCTGGCTGGCTTTGTCGTCATCCTCGACCGGCTGCTGCTAAGCCGCTACGGCTCCTCGCAGATCGTCCATTACGAGAAGGTTGACTTGATCCAGGCAAATAACGAGCGCGCGCTGCTGGAAGACCTGAGCAAACGCACCGGGCGGCGCGTTCATCGTTATGTGATTGAAGAGATCGATTTTCTGCGCGATACGGCGCTTCTGACCGTCTACTTTGACGAGAAAGGCATCCAACCACGCCGACCATGAGAAAGTTTCTACACCGGAGTTTATTCGCTTCGCTGGCGTTGCTGAGCGGGCTGCTCAGTTTGCTGACGCCGGCGACGCCCACCAGCGGTCGCCACAGTGCCGCTGCTTTTCCGTTAAGCACGCCAACCGTCGTGATCAACGAGATTCTCGCCCACGCTGACGCGCCCAATGTCGACGCAGTGGAGTTCTACAACGTCAGCGCCGCGCCCATCGATCTTTCCGGCTGGTGGATGACCGACGACGATACGCGCCCGCAGAGCGATTGGGTGCGCTTCCCTGACGGCGCCACGATCATCGGCCACGGTCTCTATGTCCTGGCCGACGCCGAAGGCGACTGGCCCTTTGGCCTGAGCGAAGCTGGCGACGCGCTCTATCTGTTCCGCCCCAACTCCGTCAGCGGCGCCCCGGAGTTGGTCGATGCTACACTTTTTGGTGCGTCGCCACGCAATGTTGCGTTTATCCGTTATGTCGATGCGGTGAACATTGCCCGCTTTCCAATGCAAGAAGGTGCGCCCACGATCGGGTTCACCAACTGCGGCGTCCGCGTCGGCGCTGTCCAGCTTGAGGAGTTGATGATCGATCCGGCTGACGGCGGCAGTGAGTACGTCGTGATCGCCAACGTCGGTGCGACACCGGCGCTCCTCTACGATCCGGATTATCCCTCCAATCCCTGGAAATTAGTCGGGCAGAAGAGTAGCGGCAAAGACAGCGACATGTACATCTTCCCGGCGGCGTTGATATTGGAGGCTGGTGAGCGCATCATCGTCAGCGAGGTGGCGCCTGACTTCTTTCGCCAGGCGCACAACATCCCGGACACGGTGCGCGTCTTTGGGCCGCTGGAGAGCGGCTTGAGCAGCACCGGCGAACGCGTGGCGCTGGCCGCCCCGCTGGCGCCAGAATTGGGCGGTGCGGTCAACTTTGCCTTTGTCGATGAGGTGGCCTACAGCTACTTGCCGCCGTGGCCGTCGGTGGCGGAAAACGGGCTGGCGCTGGTACGCATCGACCCGACCCGCTACGCCAACGATGTGGCAAACTGGCGCGCCGCCCCGGCGCTCCAGACAGTCACAACCACTAGGATCGCTGACATCGGCAGTGCTGCGAACACGACGCACCGCCCGGCGGCGCCCGCCGGCAGCGCCGGTCTGCGCGCTGACAGCAACATTTACCTGCCGCTGATCAACGCGTATCGCTGTCCTTTCCAGTAGGGCGCCTTACAACTGCCCCTGCGAAGACGCAGACAAAAAGAAGGCCGGGGCGGTGTCGCCCCGGCCTTCTTTTTGCTGAATCACCAAATTTTGCGGGCAGCGCTACTCGATGGTCACATCCAGTACATCACCCGACTCGGCCTCGACTATAACAGTCGCGGTCTGTGCGCTCGTCGTCAACTCGACGACCCACACATCCTGACCGTTGCGCACATCTGGCGTCGCTACCTTCTCAGTGATATCGCCAGGAAGGTCACTGCGTACAGCATCCTCGGCGATGGCAATGGCAGCGCGGGCATTGATGCCGCGATTCGCGTCACGTTCGGCAGCCGCCATCGACTGTGTTGGGCGCTCACCAAGCGTAACTTCGACCTTGACCTCTTCACCGTCACGTTGCACGGTCAGCGTCACCGTCGTACCCGGCTCAGCCTTAGTAACCAGGAAAGAGACCAGGTCTTCGAAGCGCACGACCGGCATATCGTCGATGGCGGTCACGATGTCGCCACCCTGACGCACTTCCATACCGTTGGACGTCGTCACGGCGCGGTTGCCGCCCTGCACGCCGCCCGTTTCCGACGGGCCGCCCGGCACGACAGACGAGACATAGACGCCCAGCGTGTTGTCGGGCAGTTCGAGCGCTTCGGCCAACTGTGCAGAAATCGTGCTGCCCTCCAGCCCCAGGTAGGCGTACTTGTAGGCGCCATCCTCGATCAAGGCGGGCACGACGCGCTTGACAATCGACACCGGGATGGTGAAACCCACACCGGAGTTCTGCCGCGTCTGCGACTCGATGGCAAAGTTCACGCCCACAACCTCACCGTTCAGGTTGACGAGCGGTCCGCCGGAGTTGCCCGGATTGATCGCGGCGTCGGTCTGGATCACGTCGGGCAACGTGTAGCGGTTGTTGCCAAAGGCGCCGACCGGGAAGCCGCGCCCCAACGCGCTGACGATGCCGGTGGTCATGGTGCCCTGCAAGCCGAAGGGATTGCCGATGGCGATCACCATGTGCCCCACGTCGATGCTGCCGTCTTCGGCCAGCGCCAGCGGCTGCCAGTCGAAGCCATCCGGCGGCGTCACTTTGATCACGGCCAGGTCGGCCTGCGGGTCGGTGGCAACGACTTCGGCGCGCGCCCACATGCCGTTGTTGAAGTTGACGACCACCTTCTGCGCACCCTCGACCACATGGTTATTGGTGACGATGTGCCCTTCGTTGTCGTAGATGAAGCCGGAGCCTTCGCCCTGCTGCAGCGGCATGTCGCCTTCGGGCAGTTCGAAGCCAGGAATGTTCGGAAGTTCTGCAGCCGTCGCCACGCTCTCCACTTGAATGTTGACAACCGACGGCGCCACTGCGTCATAGAGCGCAGCCAACGCCGCCTGATCTTCCTCCAGGGTGGAGTCAAGCTGAAGTGCGGGCGCGGCGACAGTGGTGCGGGCAGGGGTAGCCGACGCTGAAAGCGTCTGCCAGGCCAACGGCGCGGCGAGCGCCCCAAAGACAATCAACCCGGCGCCGACAACAGAGAGTGCGGCGACGGCCATTGGGCGCACGCGGCGCCTTGTCGCACGTGGCGCCAACCCTTCCCGATCAGACGATGACGCTTGCTTGAAATCTTGTTCACGCATATACACACCTCGACACAATTACATGATTGGGGTGAGTGCGGCTCCACGATGGAGCGGCTGCATCCACCTGACTTTGACTGATTCAACTATAGTTGTGAATTTACCCCATGCGCATGAGTTGTACATGAACCACTGGTAAAAAAATTGTAAGTCGTGAAGACCTATTCAGTTGCGGCCGGCGTCGGCGTGACCTCGGCGGGCAGCCCGCCCGTCAACTGCACAAGCTGCGCCAGCGTCGCCTGCAAGGCATCCATCTCGGCGCCATACGCCGCCCAGTCGCCGGCGCGCAGGTGCGCCTGTGCGGCGTTGTAACGCTCATTGGCGGCGACAATGAGCTGCTCGATGCTGGCGCCAGCCAGATCGATGGCGGCGGGCGGCGGTGCGCCGGTCTGCCCACTGCTCTGATCAGCGGGCGCCGCTTCGGTGAGACCATCGCTGGGAGGCGCCGTCACCAGATCGGACAGCCCGGCGCGCTCCACGATGTTGTTGCCAAAGAGCCGCACCAACGCCAGCCCCAGGTTCTCGGCCATCACCACCCGATCCGACGTCGCCAGGATCACGCGCTTCAACTCAGGAATCCGCCCGCTCTGCGCCTGCAAGTAGAGCGGCTCCACATAGAGCAGGCTGTCGCCCAGCGGGATGACAAGCAGATTGCCGCGGATGACGCTGCTGCCCTGTTGATTCCACAGACTCAACTGTGCGCTGATCGCCGGGTCCTGGTCGATGCGCGCCTCGATCTGCTTCGGGCCAAAGAAGAGCGAGTCTTTGCCGAAGTTGTAGACCACCTGCTCGCCGTATTTAGTGGGATCGCTTTGCGCCGCCATCCAGGCGATCATGTTCTCACGGTTGGCAGGCGTGTAGGGCAAAATCTGCATAAAATCGAGACTGCCATCCGTGGCGTCGGGCAACTGCATCAACACGTAATACGGCTCGATCCGCTGCGGCTCGTTGTAGAAGATTTCCTCCGGCCACGCCCACACATCTTCACGATTGTAGAAATCGTTGGCATTGGTCATGTGGTACATCCGATACATTTCGGCCTGCACAGAGAAGAGGTCGGTCGGATAGCGAATGTGACTCTTGAGGAAATCCGGCATCGCATCGAAGGGCTGAAAAAGCGCCGGGAAAATACGCGCATAGGCCGCCGTGATTGGATCTTCGGTATCGACGACGTAAAAGGTCGGCATCCCATCGTAGGCGTTGATGACGATCTTGACCGAGTTGCGAATGTAGTTGAAGCGGTCGAAGTACGGCTCACTGTAGGGATAGCGCGAACTCATCACATATGCGTCCATCATCCAGTAGAGCCGGCCATCCTCGCCCACAACAATGTACGGGTCTTGATCGAGTTGTAGGAAAGGCGCCAACTGCTGCACTCGCTCCACGATGTTGCGCCGCCACAGCAACTGGCTGGCGCCGGTGATGTCCTGGTTGAGGATCAGGTTGATGTCGGCAAGACGCACAGCAAAGAGCAGCCGATTCCAGAAGTTCATGTCGACGCCGGTGTCGACGGAGAAGCGTGTGGTGGCGTTGCCATTGCCCTGCGGAAAGTCGAACTCCTCCATGTTGGTGTTGCCGATCACGTAGTCGTTGGTCAGCTCGCCAAAGTAGAGTTGCGGCTCGGTCAGCGCAACATTGCCGACCGGCGGCAGGTCCTTGATGTAAAACTCTGGCAGGCCATCCGCCGTCACCAACTCGACGGGCGACATTGCCACCCCGTAGCCGTGCGTGTAGACCAACTTGCGGTTCACCCAGGTCTGCGCCTGTTCGGAAAGACGATCTGGCACCAGCTCGCGCGCTGCCACCATCACCTGACGCCGCTCCTCGTCGATGGTGTAGCGATCCACATCCACGTCGTTGAAGGCGTAATACTGACGCAGCGCCTGCACCTGGTTGTACGTTTCGAGCAAGGGGCGGTAATCCCACAAGCGCACGTTGCGCACCGTCGCCGGCTCCGCCAGCAGTGCGTCAGGCGTCAACTGCTGCGACGCGTCGTAGCTGCGCAGGTCGATCTCCTCCAGATCGTAGGCCAGGCGTGTGAACTCGATGTTGTCCTCGATGAAGGGACGCTCCAACGTCAGCTCGTTCGGGCTGACTTGAAAGCGCTGCACAAAGGAAGGATAGAGCGATCCGGCCACCACCGCCACGCCGACCCAGACGAGCAGCACGACGACGATCGCCCGCCATGCCCGACGCATGAAAGCCGTGATGATCAGCAGCACCGCCGCCAACAATGACACAATCGTGAGCAGGTTGTAGGCGGGCAGTTGCGCGTTGACATCGGTGTAGGCCGCGCCAAAGACTACACCCCGCTCGCTGTACACCAACTCCGCCGCATCAACCTGATAGCCCAGCGCCAGCAGCGCCAGAAAGAGTGCGCCCAGGATGCCGAGATGCGCCAGAAAGCCCGTCCGCGCATGCCAGCCGCGCTGCCCGATGGCGCCGCTCACCACAACCACCAGCACCATTGCTGCAATCAGTACGCTCTGCAGCCAGCCGCGTGCCATTTCCAGCACGGGCAGCGAGAAGACATAGAAGCTGACATCGCGGTTGAAGACGGGGTCGGTCACACCGAAATCGCTCTGATTGAGATAGAGCAGCCACTGCGGCCACTCACCGGCAGTGTTTACGCCCATCAAAAAGGCAAAGACCGTAACCGCACCCAAAATCACAACGCCGCTGCGCAGGCCAAACGTCGCCGCAAACTGTTCTATGGTTGCGCCGCTGTCTGGGTCAACCCGGCGTGCGATCCAGTAATTCACCGCCAGGATCAGCCAGGTCAACCCGAACCCAACCGCAAAGAGCGCCAATGCCGCCAGCATGCGCGTCCACAGAATAGCCTCAAACCCCAGGCTGGCGTGCCAGACCAAGTTCGCCAAAAAGCCGACAACCGTGTTGAACAGCAACAGAATCACGAACGGAATGAGCAATAACAGCCACCAGCGACTAGGGCGCAGCGGCGTGGGGCGCTTAGGGCGTTCATCATCCGGCGGCACCCAATCACCACCACGCTGGAGATTCTCTTCAATCGAGCGAATCAAATCGGCAAATGGATCTGTATTTCTCATGATCTTTTCAATCTTCTTAGCTATACAGGCGAACCAGTCGGTGCGCCTATTTCGTGTGATTGTAGCCCCGGCCGGAAAGTTACTTCCATTTCATTGTAGCAAGCATACCACACCCGCCCTGTGACGCGGCTACCCTTTATGAGATGGGGCGCCAACATATCCGCGCAATCCGCTCTCGAAATCCGCTGACGACACATCAGGAACACACACACGTGGGGTATAATCACCGACATGACGCACCAAACTTGGCCGGACTCGCTACAACCCATCGATCCTGCTCACGTCGCCAGCAATCTGGCGTGGTTCTGGCGCACGTTGGCGCGCCTGCCCGATCTGGTGCAGCGCCAGGAGCACTTGCTGGCCGCCGAGACGACAGCCACCCTGCGCCGCATCGTGCTGGAATTGATGCTGGCGCTCAACGGCATCGCCTGGCCGTCTGACACGACGCATCTCAACACGTACCTGAGCGCCAGCCAGCGCGCCGCCATCGAAAAGACGTTGCTGGCGCCAAACGTGAGCGCCGAAAGCTGGATCGGCCAAGCGGTGGCGCTGATCGTCATCTATCGCTGGTACGCACCGCAGTTGACCGCCAGATACGCGCTGGATTATCCGCAGGCTGCCGAGGACGCCGCCCTCGCCGCGCTGCGCCAACTGCCCGACTGGCCGCTCACCATCACCACCGACTGAGGCCACAGCTTCGATGAATCGTCGCATCTGTTTTGTCGCTCCCTTTGGACTGGGTCAGAAGACCACGATCTGGGCGCGCACGCTGCCACTGGCGCGCGTGCTGGCCGCGTATGGCTGGCAGCCAACGATCCTGATTCCACCCTGGGACACCCCCGCCGACGCCGGGCGCACGTGGACGGATGGCGGCGTCACGCTCGCCAATGTCCACATCGACGGCGGTGTGGCGGCGACAACCGCGCGCTTGTGGCGTGAACTTCAGGGGCTTGCCCCAGCCATCGTCCACATTGTCAAGCCGCGCGCACACGCCGGGCTGGTGCAGTGGGGACTGTGGCAGCGCCGCAAGCTGGCGCGCCCCAATCACACCGCGCCGCGCCTCTTGCTCGACGCCGACGACTGGGAACAAGCCTGGGCGCCCGTGAACCGCTATGCGTGGCCGCTGGCGCGCTTTCTCGCCTGGCAGGAGGAATGGGGCATTCGCCACGCCGATGGGGTGACAGCCGCCAGCCGCTGGCTGGTCACGCACATCGGCCAGGCCAACCCGACCGCGCCGATCCTGCACCTGCCCAACGGCATCGACCCGCCCGCGCCCGACAGCCTGCAATGGACGCCGGGCGGCGGCGATGTGCTCTTTTTCAGCCGCTTTGTGGAAGTTTCACCGGCATGGCTGGCCGCCTTCTGGCGCACACTCCACGCGCAGCGCCCGCACGCACGCCTGCTGGTAGCGGGTGCGCCGATCCGCCCCGACCTGGCCGCAGCATTTCGTGACGCCATGCACGCCGCAGCGCCCACCGCAGCGGACCATGTCCTTTGGCTTGGTTATGTCGATAAGGCGCAGATGGCGGAACTTTACCACCACATCGGCTGCGCCATCTTCCCCGCCGAACCAACCGTGTTGCAGCAGGCGAAATGCAGCGTGCGCCTGGCGACGACGTTGCTGTCGGGCGTGCCGGTGGTGGCGAGTGCGGTGGGGGAACAAGAGGCCTACGGAGCAGAGGGCGCCGCCAATCTCGTGCAGGCCGGCGCAAGCCCAGGGGAGTTTGCCGCCGCGGTCGCCGCCGTCCTCGCCGCGCCGTCGGCGCAGACAAGGCTGAGTGCGACGGCGCGGCGGCGGCTACTGGAACGGTACAACTGGCCTGCGCTTGGCGATCGCCTGCACGCGTTCTACACAGAAGTAGGTGCAGTCTGAGACCGCACCTACTTGCAGGAGTCGGGTGCGTGCGGTCTGAGACCGCACCTACTGCACCGGCTCGATCACGTGCAGCGACGACAAGTCGGAGAGTTCCACCTTGCCCGCGTCGGTGATCCAGCCTTGGAAGCCGTCGTTGCGGAAAGCCTGCACGTTCGAGGCGTAGTAGGGAATGATGTAGACCACATCCTCATGCACGGTGCGCTGCATCTCCCAGATGATCTCCTTGCGTTGCGCCGGATCGAGCGCGACGGCTTGCTGGGCAAAGAGATCGTCATACACCGGGTTCGAGTAGCCGGTCTCGCTCATGCCTGTCACGATCTCGTCGGTGGTCATCACGCCCAGGAGAAAGGCCGGGTCGGGGTCGGAACCCCAACCCCACAAGATGATGTCGTAGTCGAAGGCCGGGCAGCAGACCGCCGTCAGCGCGTCGGGATCGAGCGCCTGCAGCTCGGTCTTGACGCCGACCTGCGCCCACAGCCCGTTGAGAAGCTCGGCCATGCGCGGTGCGCCGGTGCTGTCGGAGGGCCAGGCGAGGCGGAAGGTCAGGTCGCGCGAGCCGTCGGGCATCTCGCGCACGCCGTCGTTGTTCGTATCGAGATAGCCGGCGTCGTCCAGAATCTGGTTCGCCAGCGCCGGGTCGAAGGCGTAATCCGCCAGCGTGTCGTTGTACCAGACGCCCAGGCTGTCGGCTACCAGCGTCAGGCCAGGATTGCCCAGCCCCAACAGAATGACATCGATGATCTGCTGCTTGTCGGTGGCGTGCGCCAGCGCCAGGCGCACGGCGCGGTCGCGCAGCGCCGGATGGCCGGAGCAGACGCCATCATCGGGCGGGCAATTTTCCGGCGCCACCTGGTTGAAGATGATATCGGCAATGTCGGGCGCGGCGGGCGGCCCGACGACCAGGGTAATGTTGTTGTCGTTGCGCAGACTCGCCACCGCCGTCGCCGGCATCTCGGTGATCATGTCCACCTGGCCGGTGCGCAGCGCTTGCACCAGGCTGTCCTGATTGTCGAAGGTCTGGAAGATCACGCCGTCAACTTTGGGTGGATAGAGCGGATGCGTCGTGACCGCATCGAGGCGCACGAACTGGTTCTGCTGATATTCGGCCAGCTTGAACGGCCCGCTGCCGATCATGGCGTCGTTGGCGAAATCGGCGGCGCCTTCCCCGGCGTGTTCCTTCCAAATATGCTTGGGCAACACAAAGAGGTAGAGTAACTGGCTCTCCAGGTTGGGAATGGCCTCGGTCAGTGTGAGCACGACGGTGCTGGGGTCGGGCGCTTCGACGCTGGCAAAGTAGCCGGTGTAGGCGTTGAGAAAGGGGAACTCCTCATGCGCCTGGTAGAAGTTGTAGGAGAAGGCGATGTCCTCTGCCGTCAACGGCTGCCCGTCGTGAAAGGTGAAGTCATCGCGAATCTTGAAGGTCCAGACCAGGCCGTCGTCAGAGACGGTGAAGCTTTCGGCCAGTTCTGGCGTGTAGCTGCCATCCAGTTGCAGCTCGAACATGGCATCGTAGACCAGCCCGTAGATCGTGTACGCCTCGGCCAGCACGCCGACGCCGGGGTTGAGCGAATCCGGGCTGCCGCCCCAACCGATGCGCGCCGTGGCGCTGACCGGCGGCGCAGCGCCCTCACCGCCGGTCGCTTCGCCGGTAGACGCGGGGGCGCCACCGCAGGCCGCCACCAACAACATCGCCAGCAACGCCAAAAGGATGTTCATTCTCGCAAGCATGGTCGCTACCTCCTCTGAGGAATCCTGGGGTTCGGTGCATAAAAAAATCGGCGGCGCTATCATAGCACCGCCGACCAGATTCACTGAAACGAAGGCATTGCAAGTAGGTCATTGCCTCTGGCGTGACGTAGCGTGATACTGCGCCACATTACGCCAGAGGCAATGACCTACAGCCCTATGCTTCTTCGATAATCTCGTATTTCAGGCTGATCGGCGCCACCGCCCGCAGCATCGCCTGCGCCGGACAGTACTTCTCCTCGGAGAGCTGCATTGCCCGCTCGACCGAGGCGGCGTCGATACCGCGCCCGCGCAGCACGTAGGTGATCGCGATGGCGGTGAAGACGTGCGGGTGCTGCGCCGCCCGTTCAGCGTCTACCTTCACCTCGAAGCCGGTAATGTCCTGGCGCTTCTTGCGCAGAATCGAAATCACGTCCATCGCCGTACAGCCGGCCAAACTCATCGCCATCAGTTCCATCGGGCGC
>Ga0114938_1002750_pt1 | contig 10868 bp, 10 predicted proteins | sample AshMeaBigSpring_FD_88675 | JGI IMG/M metagenome (GOLD analysis project Ga0114938, IMG submission 88675) | Groundwater microbial communities from Big Spring, Nevada to study Microbial Dark Matter (Phase II) - Ash Meadows Big Spring | ecosystem: Environmental > Aquatic > Deep subsurface >...
CGCGCTTGACCGGCTCCAGCTCGTCGATGATCTCCATGGCGCGGATCTTGGGGGCACCGGAGACGGTCCCGGCGGGGAAGGTGGCGCGCAGGACGTCGATGGCCGTCATGCCGGACCGCAGGTCCCCCACCACGTTGGAGACGATGTGCATGACGTGGGAGTAGCGCTCCACGACCATCTGCTCGGTCACCCGCACCGAGCCGACCTCCGCCACCCGGCCCGTGTCGTTGCGTCCCAGGTCGATGAGCATAAGGTGCTCGGCCAGCTCCTTGGGGTCGGCCAGGAGCTCCGCCTCCAGGGCTTGGTCCTCCGCCTCGCTATGACCGCGGCGCCTGGTCCCGGCGATGGGGCGCACCGTCACCACCCCATCCTCCAGGCGCGTGAGGATCTCCGGCGAGGAGCCTACGATCTGGAACCCGCCCATGTCCAGAAAGTACATGTAGGGCGAGGGGTTGAGACCGCGCAGGGCCCGGTAGAGGTCGAGCGGCGCGGCGCCGAAGGGGATGCTGAGGCGTTGGGAGAGGACCACCTGCATGCAATCCCCCTCCAGGATGTACAGCTTGATCCGTTCCACCGCCGCCTCGAACCTCTCCTTGGTGAAGCCGGAGGCGAAGTCGGCCTCGCCCACGGTGCGCCCGGTGCCGCCGGGGCGCCGCGGCGCCCCGCGCTGCATGAGCCCGGCCAGCTCGGCGATGCGCGCCTCGCCCTTGTCCAGGGTATCGCCAGCCCCCGGGTCCAGGTGCACGATGATGTACATGCGCCCGCTGAGGTTGTCGAAGACGACCACCTCGTCGGAGACCATGAGGAGGATGTCCGGGGTCCCGATCTGATCCGGGTTGGGACAGGGGCCGAGACGCGGCTCGATGTAGCGCACCGTGTCGTAGCCGAAGTAGCCCACCAGGCCACCGGTGAAACGCGGCAGCTCCGGATGGGCGGCGACGCGGAAGCGGGCCTGGAAGGACTCGATCCACTCCAGCGGGTCGGCCGTCTCCAGCTCCTCCACAAGGGTGCCACCGCGCTCGACGCCGATGCGCTGGCCGCTGACCCGGACCAGGCAGCGGCAGGGCAGCCCGATGATGGAGTAACGGCCCCACTTCTCGCCGCCCTGCACGGACTCGAACAGGTACGAGTAAGGGCCCTCGGCCAGCTTGAGATAGGCGCTCAAGGGGGTGTCGAGATCGGCGAGGACCTCGCGCACCAGGGGGATACGGTTGAAGCCCTGGTCCGCCAGGGCGCGAAACTCGTCGGGGGTCATCGGGGTCTCCGGGCCAAGGGACGTGCAGGTCGTGGCGGGCGGCAGATCAACCCCGCCATCGCGATCCTGTCGTCCCCCCCCGAGGGCCGGGGGTGTACCCGGACGCGGCGGGGGCCGCGCCCGGCACGGGCCGGAGAAGCCAGGGTGCCACGTGGGTCGGTCCCTCAGGCCCGCGCGGCGACCAAGCCCTGGAGCTCGACCATGGAGTCGATCACCGCGTCCGGCTTGGCCAGCCGGATGTCCTCGCCGTGGTTGTAGCCGTAGCTCATGCAGATGATCCCGAAGCCCGCAGCCCGCGCCGCCTTCACGTCGCTCACCGAGTCGCCGATCATCAGTGCGTCCGTCGGGGCCACCCCGAAGTGTGCCGCGGCGTGCAGCAGGGGCATGGGATCTGGCTTCTTCTTCGGCAGGCTGTCGCCGCTGACGACGATGTCGAAGAAGCCGCGGATCCCAAGGTCGCTCAGAAGCGGCTCGGTGAACTGCGCCGCCTTGTTGGTGACGCAGCCCAGGGGATAGCCCGCGGCCTTGAGCCAATCGAGCCCCTCGCGCACGCCCGTACAGAGGATGGAGCGCAGTGAGGTGTTCGCGGCATAGAGATCGAGGAAGATCGGATAGGCGCGGTCGAACTCGGCGTCCGAGGGCTCGCCGTCCAATTGACCGATGAGCGCCCGGCGCACCAGGCGCTCGACCCCATTACCAACCCAGTTGCGGACCACCGCCTCCCCGTAGGTCGGACGGCCCAGGCGCACCATCATCACATCGACGCAGTAGGCCAGGTCCGGGACGCTGTCCACCAGGGTCCCGTCCACGTCGATGAGGATCATTTTTGGATGCAGCATTGGACGACGCCCACCAGGGGCTAGCGGCTGACCGCCGCCATGGCCTCGCGCATCTTACGGATGATGCTGTCGTAGCGGTGCGGGTCGGCGGGGTTCGCCTTACCGAAGATCCCGGAGCCGGAGACGAAGGTGTCCGCCCCAGCCGCCTTGATCTCGGCGATGTTGTCGTCCTTGACCCCGCCGTCGATCTCCAGGCGGATGTCGCGCCCAGAGGCGTCGATTAGCTTGCGCACCGCGCGCAGCTTGTCCAGGGCCGAGGGAATGAAGCTCTGGCCACCGAAGCCGGGGTTCACGGACATCAGCAGGATCATGTCCACCTTGTCCAACACATAGTCGAGGTAGCTCAGCGAGGTGGCCGGATTGAAGACCAGCCCGGCCTTGCACCCCTCGTTGTGGATGAGCTGGAGGGTGCGGTCGATGTGCTCGCTCGCCTCCGGGTGGAAGGTGATGTAGGTGGCGCCGGCTTTGGCGAAGTCCGGCACGATGCGGTCCACGGGCTTGACCATGAGATGGACATCGATGGGCGCCTTGACCCCGTGCTTGCGCAGGGCCTCGCAGACCAGGGGGCCGATGGTCAGGTTGGGGACATAGTGGTTATCCATGACGTCGAAGTGGACTATGTCCGCCCCGGCCGCCAGGACGTTGTCAACCTCCTCGCCGAGCTTCGCGAAGTCGGCCGAGAGGATGGAGGGTGCGATCAGGTCTTCTACCATCGTAGTGACTCCCCGTGGATGCGGGCCTGGGATTTGGGCCTCATCGGCGACGGGACGCTCAGCTCCCGCCGGTCAGGTTGGCCCACAAAGGCGAAAACTGTAACCCAATCGCGGGGGATTTTCACCCACGGCGCGGCCGCAACCGAGGCACTCGCGTCAAGGTCTAGCCCCTCAGGTCGCCCTGGCCTTGGTGATGGTCTCGTAGGCACGGCGGATCTGATGGGTCTTCTCATCGGCCAATTTGAGCATCTCCGGCGGCAGGCCCCGGGAGATGAGCTTGTCCGGGTGGTGTTGGCTGAGCAGGCGGCGGTAGGCCCGTTTGACTTCGGCCTCGGTGGCCGAGCTGGGTACCCCAAGCACGGCATAGGCCGACGCCAATCCCGCACCGACGCGGCTGGGCCCGGACTGCCCACCGGGGCGGCCCCCCCGGGATCGCGGGCCGCGCCCCGCATCCGGCCCCTGGGGCCCGCCAGGGCCAAAGGCCCCCCGCCTGAACCTCGCCAACTGATCCAGGCCTTCGAATAGGGCATCGGAGACCCCGAGCCCGCTGGCAACGTGCCGCAGCACCCGGATCTCTTCCGGCCCCGCGGCCCCGTCCGCGTAGGCCATTTGGAACTGGATGTCCAGAAACAGCCGCAGCATCACGCCGCGACCGCGACAGTCGCGCCGCAGGGCGGCGAGGATCCGATCCAGGGGGAGAGACTCCGATTTCCCCTCGTTGAACCAGCCGATGGCCAGACGCCGTTGCCCGGGTGTGAGCTGCATGCGGGCCACGACGGACTCGGCCAAGGCGATCTCCGCCTCCGAGACCCGGCCGTCGGCCTTTGCCAGGTGCCCCATGACGGCGAAGGCTGCATGGACAAAGCCGCCCTGGGCTGCTGTTGCTGGGTCCGCTGCGGATGCACCTGGATTGCCGCCGGCCGGCCCGGGGGGCGGCCGGTCGGTGATGATCGGGGGGCCTAGGAATCGGTCCAGCCCGTGGCCCAGGGCGACGCCGGCCAGCCCGCCCAGGGGGCCACCCAGGACGAGCCCTACCCCGCCCCCCAACAACTTGCCGAGCCAGGCCAAAGACAGACCGCCTTCACTTGCCTTTGAGGTACTGCTCGTCGTTGAAGGAGTACACCCAAGCCGGACGCTGGGCCACCAGCACCACCATGGCCCAGCCGTTTAGCATGGCCTCCGGCAGGAACATCATGGGGAAGAAGGGCAGCACGGTATGGTGGAGCTCGGCGAAGGTGTAGACCCCTGTGAGGACCAGCAAAAAGGCTGCCAGATACCCGGCGACTACCGCAACGATCCCGGCGGTGAGGAAGCCGTTGACCAGGACATAGATGAAGAACTGGCGCGGCAGGTAGGCGCGGATCAGGATCAGCAGGACCTGGGTCAGGGTGATGGGCACCACGCCCCCCAGCATGGCGTTGATCGCGAAACCTTCCCAACCGCCGCCGCTGTTGATGGAGGCACCCAGCAGGGCCAGGCTCGCGGCAATCACGGCCAGGGACCACCCGAACATCAGGGTGGCCGTGGTGACCCCCAGCAGATGGAAGGACAGTCCGGGCTGGACCTTGACCTGCATCACCCAGAGCATGATCAAGGCCACCACCAGCCCAAGGAAGACATGGAGCTGCTCGCTATTGCGCAGCCTGCCCCAGGGCGCCATCTTCAGCGCCGATACCAGGGCCAGGCCATAGATCAGGGACATGGTCCAGATCAGGACGGGGGAGAACAGGCTACCGTCGACGGTCATGGCGGAATACGACACTCACAATCAGGATTTCTGGCGCTCGACCTTTGTACGATAGCGAGGGTCGGCAGGCAAGCGGATGGGTGCTCGCCTGTGTCGGCTATGTGGAAGCTAAGGACTACGACATCCCCAACCCACCGAGGTATTCAGATGCAGCTTCGACCGCTTGGAGACACGGGGCTAACCGTCAGCGCCCTGGGCCTGGGGACCATGACCTTCGGCGAGCAGAATACCGAGGCCGAAGCCCACGGCCAGCTCGACCTGGCCGTGGCCGCCGGGGTCAACTTCATCGACACCGCCGAGATCTACCCGGTTCCGCCACGTGCGGAGACCCAGGGCCTGACCGAGCGGTACATCGGGACCTGGCTCAGGCAACGCGGCGGGCGCGACCGCCTGATCCTAGCCAGCAAGGTCGCCGGCCCCGGGGCCTGGATAGGCTACCTGCGCGACGGCGGCAATCGTCTGGACCGCCCCAACATCGCCGCCGCCCTCGATGGCAGCCTGGCGCGCCTCCAGACCGACTACCTCGACCTGTACCAGCTCCACTGGCCGGACCGGGAGACCAACTTCTTCGGCAAGCTTGGCTACGAGCACCGGCCGGAGGATCTCAGTGTCCCTCTGCTGGAGACCTTGGAGGCACTGGACCAGCAGGTCAAGGCCGGCAAGGTCCGCCACATCGGCCTCTCCAATGAGACCCCCTGGGGCCTCATGACCTTCCTTCGGCTGGCCGAGCGCCACGGCCTGCCAAGGCCGGTGAGCATCCAGAACCCCTACAACCTGCTCAACCGGACCTTTGAGATCGGGCTGGCCGAGGCGGCGCTGCGCGAGCATTGCGGACTCCTGGCCTACTCGCCACTGGGCTTCGGCGTCCTCTCCGGCAAGTACCTCAATGGCGTGCGCCCACCGGGTGCCCGCCTGACCCTGTTCCAGCGCTTCAGCCGCTACTCCAACCCCGAGGCGGAGCGAGCCACGACTGACTACGTCGCCCTGGCCCGCCGCCACGGGCTCGACCCGGCTCAGATGGCCCTGGCGTGGGTCACCAGCCGCCCCTTCGTCACCTCCAACATCATCGGGGCCACCACCGAAGCTCAACTCGCCCACAACCTGGCCAGCCTGGACCTCGGTCTCTCGGATGAGGTGGTTGCCGGCATCGAGGCCATCCACCGCGGTCAGCCGAACCCCTCGCCCTGATCGGCAAACCGGTCCCGCGTCAAGACCCAATCCCATTCGGTCCAGCCGTCATCCCGCCAGTGCCTGCCCGTTATGGATTGCCGGTGGCGTGGCGGAAACCAGGCACAAGGACCCGAATCTCGAACTGTCATCCATGGCGTCTGGGCTCCGGCAATTCCTGCCGGAACCACGCGTCGCCGTCCGATGGCCGGGCTCAGTGGATGCTGCGGTTGCCCGTCGTCAGGATGCTGTTCTTGTCCACGTCCTTGACCCGATAACAGGTGAATCGGGCGAAGTGCATGTAGGGATAGGTGGAGGTGGTGCACACGACCCCCATGTCGATATCCTCGAAATAGAGGACGCTCACCGGTCGGCCCTGGATGAAACAGGCTCCGTGATAGAAGGGGTGCTTGCGGAGCTTCAGCAGGACCATGTTGCTGATCGGCGCGCCCGCGCCGCTGGTGGGGGCCACCGGGTCCTCCTTGAAGAGTTGGGCCGCGACAGTCTGCAATGCCGGCTTGATCAGCGGATGCTTGGCAGGCTTGCTGTGATCGATGAAGGTCCGGTCGTTGCTCAGATGGTCGAAGAAGAACGTCACGATGTCGCCGAAATTCTCGGCGGTCTGGAGCAGATCTTTGAGCTTGGCGAGGTCAGCGGCGTATTTTTCCACTGCGGTTGACCAGTTGTTGGCCTTGAGCCAGAGGTGCGTGGTGCTGCGTCTGCTATTAAGGTACCCCAGGTTAGCCGGGCGCGTCCTCCGCCTTTGCCGCCCAGGTCACGCCGACGCACAGGACCAGGGCGACCGGGGGCAGGGTCTGGCCCAGGCCCAGGCCGGGGCTGCGGATGCACGCGCCGCCTTGATTGATCCGCGAAGAACGCGAATGAACGCGAACGTGATTAGATGCTGATGACCGATTTCTGGGCCGCGGCGCATCACCCGGTTGGCGAGCTGCCGTCGGCGCCCAACTGAATGTTCCTTATCGCTTTTTTCGCGGACTAGCTGATTAGTCTGGGATCAACGAAACCCTTCCGCTCTGGCACTCGCGACCAGACCATCGATTCCCATGCGTCCGCACTTGAACCCGGCCAGTCGGTTGGCGCGCCCGAGGGTGGCAGGCAGTGTGCTGCCCCGCAGCAGGCCGTCGATCACCGCGGCATTGAAGACATCCCCCGCCCCCAGGGTGTCGACCACGCGGTCCGGCGGGTGGGCCGGAACCTGCATGACCTCGGACCCGCGGGTCCAGCCGTACGCACCCTGCCCCCCCCAGGCCAGGGTGCACCGGTGTGCCCCCGAGCGGTGCGCCTGGTCGGTCAGGAAATCGACCGGGTCGACGGCGCCTGTGGCCAGGGCATAGGCCCTTGAGAACAGGATCAGGTCGGGGCCCTCCAAGAGCCGCTCGCCGCCGGGCCGGACCTTCTCCAACTCCAGGGATATGGGGACGCCGGGGAGGCGGTCGCGGACCAGGCGCATCATGGCGGCCGTGTCGTCCGGGCCGCGCCCCTCGAAATGGACCCAGGTGCAGGCGCCGCCCGGCCAGTCCCGTTGGGTCTCCAGGCCTGCGGCCAGGTCGGCTGCCGTCAGCTCGGGCAGGTCCCGGTAATGGACAATGGTCCGGGTGCCGGTGGCGCGACTCAGGGCGATATAGGAGGTCGGGGTGCGGCCGCCAGGGTGGCGCACGGCCAGCCGGGTATCGATCCCATGGTGCCCGAGGTCATCCAGGATCAGGCCACTGGCGACATCGTCCCCCAGGGTGCCGGCCCAGGCACAGGGGTGGCCAAGCTGACTGAGCACCGCCAGGGAGTTGGCGACGTTACCGCCACGGACCCGGCGCTGGGACAGGGCCCGGACCTCTGCGTCCTCTCGGGGATAGACCGCGACCTCGTTGACGATGTCCAGGGTGGCGATGCCGACCCCGAGGATGCAGCCCCGGCGGCCCGCACCCGCCTCACTCATCCCGGGCCACGCGGAAGCCGAGCATGTTGAGGCGTGTGTCGGGCCCGAGCTGGGCCCGCGCGGTGCTGCGCAGGGACTTGGCCGGCTTGTCGAAGGCCCCGCCCCTGGCGACCCGTCCGTCGCAGGGGGCCTGGTCCCAGGCCGAGCCGTCCGCCGGCGCACCTTCGTAGCTCGGCCGATAGCAGTCGGCCGTCCACTCCAGGACATTGCCCGCGGTGTCGTAGAGCCCATAGGGGTTCGGCTCAAAGCTCCCGACGGGGGCGGTGGAGCGTCCGTCCCAGGTCGAGCCGCAATTGAAGCACAGAGCCCGTCCCGGCTGCGGGCCGCCGCCCCACCAATAAGACGATTGGGTCCCGCCACGGGCAGCATACTCCCACTCCGCCTCGCTGGGCAGGCGGTAGCGCCGGCCGGTCTGGCGCGACAGCCATTGCGCATAGGCCTGGGCATCCACCCAGCTCACATCCACGACGGGCCTGCGCCCGCGCCCCCAGCCGAAGTCGTCCGGCAGGCGCCGCCCGGCGGCCCGGGCAAACCGGTCATAGTCGGCGAAGGTCACCTCGTTGGCCCCGATGAGAAATCCCCTGACCTGTACCTGATGCTCCGGGTGCTCGTCGGGCTCCCCGCTCAGGCTGTGGCCGCCCATCAGGAAGCTGCTGCCGGGAAGGACGACCATGGTGGGCGCCGCGGACCCATCGGCGAGGCGATCGCGCAGCGTCCGCGGCTTCGCGGGCCCGGCCACCTGGGTCGTACCCGCGTCCTCCGGCTGTGCCTGTGCCTCACCGACGGCTACCTCTTCCTCCGCCGCGAGCGGGGCGGGGCTCGCGGGCTGCGAGACACGCGGCGGGCTGTCGCGAGGACCGGCTGGCCGATCCAGGTACAGATAGGCGAAGCCGACTATGAGGGTGATCACGATGCCGACCCAGATCCCGGACAGGAAGGGGAGCATGCTGCCGACGCGCTCCAGGCCGCCACCGGCGCGCCGATGGCCAAGGTCCACACCAGGGACCGGATCGGCACCCAGCTCCAAGAGCCGTCTGCGAAGGGCATTTCGCTCCTGGGTGAGCGTCACGACGGCCTGACGTTCGGCGGCCAGGGCGGACTCCTGATGCACCAGGTCGCGGCGCAGCCCTTCCGCGGCCGAGTGCTCATCCTCGATGACGTCCTCGAGACGCTGGCACTCCAGGGCGATGCTGTCCAGGGTGCGCTCCTTGTCCCCCAGGGCCCGGCGCAGGGCAGCCAATTCCTGCTCCGCGGCGAGTCGCTCCGCGGCTGAGCGGCTGTCCGAGCCCGGCTCGGCGGGTCTGGTCCCGACAGCCGGCGCGGCGGGCTCATCCCCGCCCGGCCGAGTCCGTGCCCAGACCCCTTCCGCGTGCGACTGCGCCTGGGTCTCCGCAGGCGAGGTGGTGGTGCTGGCGTCACCCCGGGACAGCGTCTTTCGCATCGTATGGTCGCTCGATCCAATCGCGCCGCGGCACCTGAATGTCCGGCAGGGGGCTATCGCTCGGCCCGCGTCCCGTATCAGGCGTTCTGCGGCGGCCTTCGAGGTCGTTCGTGCATCTCATTGGCCGCCGCGATAACCGTGACAGTCTAACGCCTATGCAGGGGCACTTGCCCCTGTCGACATGCGCAGCTCGGCGGTCCTGTAAGGCCGCCGGTCACCCCGTAGCTCAGCGGCCGCTCACTGGGGTGTCAGGTCATTCCTTTTCCCTGTCGCCCATAGCCCGTCGGCTGTCTGGGTCAATCCCCGAGACTGACCAGCTCGCGGGCCATCTCGACCAGACCGATGGCCTCGATACCGTCCCCTTTGGGACAGCGTTCCTCGCCCGGGTAGACCAGGAAGGCGCGCTCGGGTCGCAGGTCCTTCAGCGCCGCCAGCAGGCCCGGCTCGACCTGAGGGGCCAGGCCACGCCTGATCTCGACCGCCCACAGGCGGTCGCCGGGCAGCTCCAACACCAGGTCTGCCTCGACTCCCGTGGCGGTGCGGTAGAAGCTCGCCTGCGTGCGCTCGGGCGCGGCGCGCAGCAGGCTCTCGATGGCGAAGCCCTCCCAGCTCGCCCCGGCCACCGGGTGTCCCAGTACCCCATCCAGATCGTCGAGTCGCAGCAGGGTGTGCAGGATGCCGCTGTCGCGCAGGTAGACCTTGGGGGATTTAACCAGCCGCTTGCGCAGGTTGGTGAAATAGGGCGGCAAGCGCCGCACGAGGAGAAGGTCGACCATCAGGTCCAGATATCGGGCGACGGTCTTGCCGTCGACCGCGAGGGACCGGGCCAGATCTGCCGCATTGTGTAGCCCTCCCTGGGCATGGGCGAGCATCATCCAGAAGCGGCGAAGGGTCTCGGCGGGAATGCGGGGGCCGAGCTGGGGGATGTCTCGCTCCAGATAGTTGCGGATGAATGCCTCCCGCCAGGTCACGCTGGCCGCCTCGCTGTCGGCCAGGAAGCTGCGCGGGAACCCGCCGCGGATCCACAGCCGGGACCGCTCGCCCGGGTCGATCTCCAGCGGGTCGAAGGGTCCGATCTCCAGGTAAGCGATGCGCCCCGCCAGGCTCTCGCTGGACTGGCGGAGCAGGTCGACGGAGGCTGGGCCCAGGAGCAGGAAATGGCCCGCGGCATCGCCTTCGCGGATGCGCTCATCGATGATGCCCCGCAGGACCTGGAACAACCCCGGCGCGCGCTGGACCTCGTCGATGATGACGCGCCGGCCCGCCTGGGCTCCGAGGTAACCCCGCGCGTCCGCCAGTTTCTCCAGATCGGCCGGGTTCTCCGGATCCAGATAGATGGAGGGGCGGTCGGCGCGGAAGGCCTGGGCCAGGGTCGTCTTGCCCACCTGCCGGGGACCGAGGAGCGCCACGGCTGGGAGCCGTCGGAGGCGTTGTGCGAGAAGCGGTTGAAGCCGTCGGGGGATTATGCGTGCAATCATGGAATCCAGCTCCATGTTTGGAACAATTGGGCCCCATCGGCTCAGGCCGACTCGACATGGGACCAAGCTGCGGCGGCGGCGCCATCGGCGCCATGCAGCGAGGGTTGGCACTTGGTCGTGCTCTTCCATTCGGAGACGAAGGCTTCGGGGGTCATGGGTGGCATGTGTTCTGCCGGCCTCATCGCGGCCGACCGGATCAGCGATGCTGCGGCCGTAGGGTGAGGTTATCCCCCCGCTGGATCAGCTCGAAGCGCTTGAGGAAGCTCATCCCCAG
>Ga0114938_1002751_pt1 | contig 10867 bp, 6 predicted proteins | sample AshMeaBigSpring_FD_88675 | JGI IMG/M metagenome (GOLD analysis project Ga0114938, IMG submission 88675) | Groundwater microbial communities from Big Spring, Nevada to study Microbial Dark Matter (Phase II) - Ash Meadows Big Spring | ecosystem: Environmental > Aquatic > Deep subsurface >...
TAAAAATAATCTTAAAACTTATTTAAGAATTTATCCAATGGATAGCTAGCTCTATCCATTCTTTTAAGGGACTATATGTATAAGCATGTGCATTGCCTGTATTTATTTGATATTCTTTGAATAAAATGTTTTTACCAGAACTCTGAAATAGCGTCCAGCAACTACTACAATAAGGATCAGATATATCATATATAGATAATAATTGTCCGTATAATGCAATCATCGGGTCTTTATGTATTTCATTATCACAGGCAGATAATAGAATGTATTTTATAAACTTATGCTTTATCTTACTACTTACAAACATTGCTATAAGAGCACCTTTGTCGGCCCCTATTACTGTGATTTTACTAGCACCGATACCTCTTTTGAGCAAGGTGTCAATTTGTTTTACTATGATTTCGGAGTAAATGATAGGATCTATGAGCTTGGGTCTAGCACCACTTATAACTATGTTAAACCCTTTATTGCCAAGTGCTGTTAATATTGCATCATATTCAAATGTACCGTGTCGGTCTTTATAAATTCCTTCGCTTTCATTATATTTTTCTATAACTCTAGGAGCAAGATAGAATATATAATTTTTATTTTTAATAGTATCCTTTGGAAGATAGCTATGTATGCCCCTTTGTGCAATTATATTTTGACTGCTGAGTAAAAGTAAAGCAAAAGTAATAGAAAAAAAACGCAAAATAAATATTATATTGGTTCTACTAAAAATAAGGCTTGATCATACTCTATAGGCGATGCATCATCGACCAAAACTTTCACTATACGTCCTGCGATCTCTGCTTCTATTTCATTAAATAATTTCATAGCCTCTATAATACATATCACTTGTCCTACCTTAATTTCATCACCTACATTGACATAAATAGGTTTATCAGGACCAGCAGAGCGATAGAATGTACCTATCATAGGAGATTTTATTGTAATGACATTAGCATTATTTATGGTCTCCGGTTTATCCTTTGCAGTATTAGTTGTAAGTGTAGTAGGCACATTATTCGGTATAGCGATAGCTTGTGGGCTTGGAGTAATAGAAACAGGTGACATCACACTATGAGTTGCAATAGTTGTATTCTTTGCAGCTGCAAATTCAGTAGTTGTAAGTTCTATTTCAAAATCTCCTTCTTTGATATACATTTTACCTACACCTGACTTATTAAGTAATTTTATAAGTTCTTGAATTTGTTTAACATCCATAAAGAAAAGAATTAGATTAAAAAATTATCTTTAAAAGTATATCTAAATTATAATTATTTTCTAAATACTAACAAAAAAATTATTTAACTCGCTCTACGTATTCGCCATTAAGAGTTTCTATTTTTATTCTATCCCCTACATTGACAAACATAGGTACTCCTACATTGTATCCTGTTTCTGTTTTGGCACGTTTGAATGCATTGGTTGCAGTATTACCCATGACACTAGGGTCGGCTTCTACTATTTCTAATATTACCTTATCAGGCATTTGTACATTGAGAGGTCTATCAGTGGCTGATTCCATGAGTATAGTACAGTCCATACCTTCTTTGAGTAATAATGGAAATGCAATCATATATTCGGGTATCGATATTTGTTCATATGTTTCTTGATCCATAAAATTCAATCCATTTGCATCGGTATATAAATATTGATATTGACGATATTGCACATCGACAGTTTCGATATTAGCTCCAGATGGGAAGTTATTCTCCAATACTTTACCATTAGTCACACTTTTCATTTTGGTGCGTACAAAAGCCGCACCTTTACCAGGTTTTACGTGTAAAAAATCTACTACTACAAATAGGTCGCTATTATATTTGATTACAACACCTTTTTTAATTTCAGAAGTACTTGCCATTTTTATTTATTTTAATAATTATGATTTGAAATATTATATTAATATGCCCATTTGATGTATACACTACCCCAAGTGAACCCCCCTCCGAAAGCGGCTAATATGATATTATCACCTTTGTTGATTTGAGATTCCCATTCCCATAAGCAAATAGGTATTGTACCATTAGTGGTATTACCGTATTTATGTATATTGAGCATGATTTTATCTGAGCCTATTCCCATCCTATTAGCAGTAGCATCTATGATCCGTTTATTAGCTTGATGAGGTACAAGCCAAGCTATATCATCAGCGGTGAGTTGATTGCGATTCATTATTTCTTCGGCAGCATCGGCCATACTTTTTACTGCAAATTTGAATACCGCTTGGCCTTCTTGATAAACAAAGTGTTCACGAGCCATAACAGTATCTAAAGTGGCGGGTTTTACTGAGCCACCAGCTTTCTGATGTAAATGTACTCGACCTGATCCGTTGCTTTTAAGAATAAAATCTTGAATACCATAACCTTCATGGTTTGGTTCTAGCAATACAGCACCTGCACCATCGCCAAATAGGACACATGTAGCTCTATCTGTATAATCAATTATACTGCTCATCTTATCACCCCCAACAACGATAATTTTTTTATAAATACCGTTGGTAATAAATTGTGAGGCGGTACTCAGAGCGTATATAAATCCACTACAGGCTGCATTTAAATCAAAACCAAAGGCATTGGTCAATCCACATTTATCGGTAATGATATTTGCTGTAGCAGGAAACTGCATATCAGGTGTCGTAGTAGCACATATCAATAAGTCTATCTCATTGGCATAAGTATCTGTTTTTTGTAATAAATCATGGACAGCATGCATGGCCATATCACTAGTGCCTAAGCCCTCTCCTTTGAGGATTCGACGCTCTGCTATACCTGTGCGTGATAATATCCATTCGTCAGTAGTATCTACCATCTCCTCCAGTAACTTATTATTTAAAATAAAGTCTGGCAAATATGCTGATACAGCTGTAATTGCTGCTTTAGGGTTTTTCATTTTACAATAAAAGTGGACAAATATAAGAGTAAAACATGAGATATTTTATTTATCATCCCAAATAACATATTAAATGCTTCTATTTACTATTTGATATATTTCCTTTACATTACTCATTACATAATAATGCAGGCATGGGACTCCGAATCGGAGAAGGTCTTTACTCTGCTGTATACACCAGTCGATGCCTATTTCCGTGGCTGCTTGATCATCTTTTGCTTTCTCAAATGCCATTTGTAATTCTAGTGGTATTCCTATCTGAAAAATGCTAGGTAGCTTTTGAGCTTGTGATTTTTTTGTCAATGGTTTTAATCCAGGTATAATAGGTACTGTAATGCCTGCAGCTCTACATTTATTTACAAATTCGTAATAATAATGATTATCATAAAACATTTGTGTTACAATAAAATCAGCTCCTGCATCTACTTTGGCTTTTAAATACATCAAATCGGTATCTTTGGAGCTTGCTTCAAAGTGTTTTTCGGGGTACCCTGCTACACCTATGCAAAAGTCAGTCGGATTACCATTACGTAAGTCTTCCTCTAAATAAATCCCTTTATTCATCCGTTGTAATTGTTCTACCAATTCAATAGCATATCTATTCCCGCCAGGCTCTGGATGGAATGTGGTTTCGCTTTTCATTGCATCACCTCTGAGTGCCAAAACATTATCTACACCTAAGAAGTGTAAATCAATAAGTGCGTCTTCAGTCTGATCTTTGGTAAACCCTCCACATATCAAATGAGGCACAGCATCTATACCATATTTATACATTATTGCAGCACATATACTTACTGTACCAGGTCGTTTACGTATGGCTATCTTTTCGACTGTATCATTATTATTAAGTTTATTTTTATACTCCGCTCTATGGTAGGTTACATTTATAAAGGGTGGTTTGAAATCCATCAATGGATCTAATACTTCATATATAGATTGAATGCTACGCCCTTTGAGGGGTGGTAATATTTCAAAAGAAACTTGTGTATTGGGATTTTTAAAATGTTCTGTAAGTTTCAAACTAATAATAAAATTTAATTATTTAAAAAAGACAAAAGTAATATCAATATGATTTATAAATAATACAAATAATTATTTAAATACCAATCTATATTGATATACATTAATCATTATACTTAAAATTGAGAATTATCTAATTAAAGTTAAATTTCCAGATTTGATTTCGGTATAATTATCCAACCAAGTAATTTCTACTACGTAATTAAAAACATCCGGTTGTAGTTCTTTACCTTTATATAATCCATCCCATCCCGTATCTATATTAAAAGATTCAAATACTTTTTCTCCCCACCGATTATATATAGACATTTTCACTTGAATGATGTTCTGCCCATACACTAAAAAGTTGTCATTGATACCATCACCATTTGGTGAAAATGCATTAGGTATATAATAAACATGTGGTACAACTATGTACACAAAAACGATATCACTTGATGTACATCCTAATGAATCAGTTACGATTACTGTATAATAAGTAGATACCAATGGTGATGCTATTGGGCTCTGACAATTACTACAATTGAGAGTCGTGCTTGGAGTCCAATCAAATGTGATCCCTGTAGCACTAGGGTACACAGTACTGAAAAGTTGTACAGTCTCATCTACTAAAATAGATTGATTTTCGATAGCCTCTACATAAGGTTGCTGGGTATGTATCACCAGTGTTGTATCATCAGTACAACCATTAATAGTTGTAACTTGCACATCAACATAATGATTTCCATCGGTTTTCCAAGCAATACTATATGCTCCTGCGCCTGAACCATCATAATATGACGGATTATCAAAATCCCATTCATACAAAATGATATCTGTTTGATCACCATTATACACTATACTGGTTATATCTCCAGTACATATATAGTCATCCATGATAAATGATGCAATAGGCAATTCTTCAACATTTATTATTATGGAAGTAGTATTTGTGCAACCTACCGGGGTAGTATAAGAATATACTATTGTATTAGTTCCTATATTTGCTGCAGCTGGATTAAACATATTACCACTTATACCAGGTCCCATAAATGTCCCATAAGGGATATCTGAACTTAAGGTAATAGGTAAATCATTGATACAGTAATAAGGGTTCCAACCAAATATATTTGGAATACCATCAGGATATACTTCTACTGACTGAGTACTGAAATCAATGCATCCACTTTCGCTTATAGTGCAGGTTATCGTAAATGTACCTGCTCCTGATATACTTGGGCAAAATGTATTACCTACTACCCCAACACCTGAAAATATTGCCCCAGCGCTTGTTGGCGTCAATGTCACACAAGGATCACTCTCACAGTATGACGAAGACAATCCTACAAATGTAGATGATGGTGGATCTATTATTTCAAAATTTTGTGTTAATGTATTATTACATCCTGTTACCGGATCTACAAAATCAAGCAATATTGTATGTATGCCATCCCCTAATGCTAATGGATTAATAATATTATTTATTATTCCATTTATTGAAATCACACCCCCTATAGCAGGGCTACTGCTTATTGTATCAATGGGGTCGTCTATACAATATATAGTGCTTAATCCCACAAAATCTATTGCAGGGGTAGGATTGACTATAACATCAAATTGAGGTGAAAGACCTTGACACCCTTCACTATTAGTTATGATAACAGTATATGCCCCAGCAGTATTAGCAATATATGTATTATCGGTTGCTCCACTTATAGGGTTTCCTGATTCATTCCATTGATAGGCAACTACTAAAGAATCAGTACTAATAGCTGTTAATAATGTATATTCTCCAGGACATAATTCATTATCTCCAATTATAGTAACAAAAGGGGGTGCTAAAACAATAATATCAATATTACCAGGGGGCGAAACACAAGTGCCAACAGTAATAACTACACTATAAGTTCCTGCATTGTCCAATACGCTAGGATCAATAGTAGGATTTTGTATTGTAGAAGACCAACCGCCCGGTCCAGTCCATGCATAGCTCGCACCTAACACAGTCGGTGCTGTAAGATTAATTGCATCGCCAACACAAATTGGTGAATTACTAGTAACTATAGGTGTAGTAGGTAATGCAATCACATTCACTGTGATAGTAGCTTCTAGGCTTTCGCATCCCAAAATAGTTTGCGTTACATAATAATTAGTAGAGCCAATTATGGCAGTACTCGGTGTAGGTGCACCTGAAAGGGGAATGCCACCTATAATATCATACCAAATGAGTGCAGTTCCAGTTGCAGTCAATGGCGCAGACACATCCCCTATACAGTAAGTAATATCATTTACCATAGGTGGTGCTGGCAAATTATTTATTGTAAAGATATCCGTATCTGTTCCTATACATCCAGTGAGTGGATCTGTATAAGTATATACGACTGTATGATCACCACTACCTAATACAGTAGGATCTATAACTGAAGATGCTATTCCATCAACTGTGTAAGAACCTCCTATAGGTGCTCCACCAATCAATGTCACAGGTGCTTCATCTATACAGAGATCAGCTATAGGCGATAGCGTTACAATAGGCGGTGTACCTAATAATGTTACATTTACATTATCATTACCAATACATCCTGCAGAATTTACTTCTAATGTGTATGTGCCTTCTATATTGACTGTAGCAATCAATGTACTACCTCCTGATACAATACCTGGACCAACCCAAGTATATATACCTGCAATCGAACTTGAACCAGTTAATGTTGCATTTGTAATATCACAAGTAATAAATTGATCTTCACCTGCATCAACTATTGGAAGTGGATCAATTATTAAGGTAACAGATTCGTCATCGCTAGGACAGGGTGAAATACCAGAAATGGCATAGTTAAATATGTAAGTATCTGGAGCTAATGCATTTGTATTGATTGTACCCAAAGCTGCATTAAAATTTGCACCAGGATTTCCTGCTATAATTGACCAAGACCCCCCAGTAGATTCTCCTAATAAATAATCATATAAGTTATATGTGGGATTACCTGACAATGCTTCACATACGTTTGGTATCGGCAATGCCGTACCAGCCCCAATAGCGGATGATAAGGTCACCACTACTGTATCCCTGATTCCTAGACATGAAGGCATATCGCAAGCTACATAATAAGTTGTGGTTGCTGTAATAGTTGGTGTAAATACACTTCCTGTTGCTATAGGCGTTCCACCTACAGCTACATTATACCAATTTAATGTGCCAGCACAAGATGAAGTTGCTGTCAATGTAACTGAACCTGCAATACATATTGTTATATCAGATACAGTAGGGGCGGGTTCTGCTGTGCAACAAAAATCAACATTTATAGTACCACTTACTGCACAATCATTAAATCCGCTATTCTGCACAAATACCGTTTGTAATCCTATTGGTGCCGATGGAAACACATTACTTGTTTGCCATGTAATACTATCTAGGCTATATTCCCAAAAAGGAACTGGTGTGATGCCTAGGGCTTCTATTGGTGGCACATTCACTATTATATCTTCACTTGCTCCGCCAGAGCAATTTGTTATGATAGATGTTATAACAGGTACATCATATACTTTTATATCGAATGTCTGTGAAGCTATACAGCCTATGTTATCAATTGAGGTAATTGTGTATGTTGATGTAGTCAATGGTCCAATATTGGTTGTTACTGTTTCATTATCAGTCCCACTATAAACTAAAGGTGTAGCAACACCCCCCGCTAAAGTATGAGTCCAACCAGGCGGTGACATACACTCAAAGGTCAAAGACCATTGATCAATGTACCCGGACGTATCCGCATCATTATCATATACATACAACAACCAATTTCCATTTACAGCACATCCATTTATATCCCCTGTCGGTACACCTGGTGGAGCTCCTATTGGAGGGCAAGTAATACATCCTTCTGGAGAAAAAGTACCATTATATGGTGGCACGCCACTAGTGATTATACTACTACCTTCTGTTGTAAATATAGTACTCTCATAATTATTGGAATCTAATCCATTATATGAAGATAATTCCATAGCCCCGCATCCACCTGGTCCTATAAGATATAAAGCAAGATCGCCTATATGTTCATGTAATATAGTCAATTGAACTCGTATAATCATATCCGGTAAAACTATTGGGCATGGCGAACCACTTATATTAAGTGGACTAGATGCAGACCCCAAATTTGGTATAGAAAAATCTGCCGATTGATTACTAGTATATTCTGTTAATATCGAGCCTATATAACCTCCGCTTCCTGTACTTGATACAGTCAATGGTCCTGCATATGGAGTACCTTGGCATAAATCAGCATCAGGTGGATCGCTTGTAGTTGGATTACTTGCCAATACAGTGAAATTATTAGTGGCAAAACCGCATGCCGTTTGTAAATACATACTATAGTCGCCAGGTAATAAATCAGTAAAATATGGCGAATCTTGAAGAGCTCCAAAATCTGTACAATTTAGTCCATAACATATAGCATATTGAAAAGGTGGTAGCCCCTCAGGGAGTCCAGTTATGGATCCGAGACCAGTACAACTTACAGGAGCATCAATATTAATACTAGGATTATTAATTGGTAATGCAGTACCATAAGCAACTATAGGACATAATAAAAAAGATACATTGTAACTTGTACCTGCAGTCGTATTGTATATAATGCCAGTGATAGGATCTATAGTAGCTCCGTCTCCGGGTTCTGTTACAAAAACAAATGTCCCTCCTACAGGTGATATGGGTGGCAATAAAAATGGATGATCAGTATCTTCGCCAGCACAATAAGGGGGGTAATTTACTGTAGTTATAGTTGAAATCCCCGGCGATAGCTCTACATAATAAGTAAATGATGCACATTGCCCTGGCTCTAAATCACCCCCATCAAAAGCAATATCTATAGAAAAATCTCCTGTAGATGAGCCAGAAGTTATAATATCTGGATATGTACCATCATATACAGCTGATGGATCATTTATTCCTCCCCAAGAAGGATCAATAGCTACTACTCCACCTGTACTAGAGCCACTATTGAGTGACACAAAACAATCTGGCGTGTCGGGACATTCCGAGGCAGCTGTAACTTCATTTGAAGACACAATTGTATTAAATGTCCAAAAAGTATCACATTCATATATCCCTTGATCAGGATCAAATCCAAAACAAAAATAGACATCGGGAATGAGTTCACTCGATTCATTACATATTATTACTGTATTAGTAAAATATTGATCCCAAGCTCCTACACTTGTGGTCTGTGTAATACTCAATCCACCTACTCCACCGGACCATATATTACTAGCTGTATAACAATTTGCTGGACTTGGAGCTATATACTCGGATGTGCCAGGGATGTTACATGCTGTTAGCCCACCGGCATTGGTGTATACTAATCCATCAAATTCTAATCCAAATCCTGCATATGGGGTTCCAGGTAAAAAATAGTCGCCACAGTTTTGCCAGCCAGGTGTTAATGTATCTGAGTCAGCTACAAATCCAATTCCAGGTAATCCACCTGGTTGAGGATGATAAGCACCAATGGGTCCCATTACGGGTGGTGCATTTATTTGAGTTCCATAAAACCCACAATCACCATCAATACCTACTTCCACATAGTGCCCTTGTAAGAATACATCGCCTCCGTCCGCTTGTGCAAATGCAAAACTCAGTGAAATCACAAACAAGATGCCAATACTTATTATTACTCTTAACATTTTATTCATACTAATATTTGTAGAATAAAATCGAATATTTAATTAATAATATTAATACAATTTCGTAAATAGTATATTCGATAATACATAATTATTATTGTTTATAAAAAAATAGGACTACAGAGTTAATAATACTAGGTAGTCCTATATATTATTTTGTTAGTTTACTTTATTAAATTTGAGATAATTAGTACGATTTGAATTTTGTAGACCAATTAAATACATCGACATAGCTAGTTTCTCAGTATTGATACTTACAGTATTCATACCTGGTATTACTGCAAATATTTGCGTAGTCAGAACACGTCCTACTAAATCAATTATTTCGACACCTATGAGCGAATTACTTGCACTAGAAATATCTACCATCAATAAATCATTTACAGGGTTTGGATATACATGAACGATTTCAGTATTCATTTCGCATTGAGAAGATATTATTCTTATATCAGATACTGATTCTATACCACTTAATTCAACTTCCACTATTCTATAATATGTCTCAATACTTGCTACATAATGGTCATTGTAAGTATAATTATTAATAGATGATGATGTTCCGGTAGCTTCCACAATAGCTATATTTATCCAATGTGTTCCATCTATACTTCTTTGTATAATAAAATAATCACTATTGGTCTCGGATGCAGTACTCCACATTATTACAGAGTTATTACAATCTCCCTCTATAGAGAAATTTATTAACTCTATTGAATTAATAATATCAGAATATCCTGCTCCTACATTAGGAAAAACAACATCATCCAGAAGTGTAAAGACAGGACTAAAACCACTAGATAATGCAGCATCACTATCAAACGCATCATCAGCGCTAGTTCCAGACGCATTCACTATTGTTAAGCTGCCAACAGATGTCGTAGTAGGGAAAGCTACATAATAAAATATAGGTATATCATCAGCATTGCCTAATATACCATCAGGTCCTGGATTATAAACAGCTAATTCATCAAAATTATATACACCATTTACATCGGTAGAAGTAGTATCTATCATTTCATCATCTGCCGTACCTGCAATTCCATCAGGTCCAGTACTATATAATATAATAATTACGTCTGCGATTGCGGGTTCATCTTGTTCACCAAGATCAAATATCCCATCACCATTATCATCAGTCCAATCTAATATTCCATCATCATCTATATCATCCCATACAAATGCACCTATACCACCTACTGCAGAACATAATACAGTTAATGATGAAGTAACATTCAAAATACATCCACTAGCATCCGTAGTACTTACTGAGATTGAAATATCGTCTACTAATGGTCCAAATGTAATCATTGAA
>Ga0114938_1002752_pt1 | contig 10862 bp, 13 predicted proteins | sample AshMeaBigSpring_FD_88675 | JGI IMG/M metagenome (GOLD analysis project Ga0114938, IMG submission 88675) | Groundwater microbial communities from Big Spring, Nevada to study Microbial Dark Matter (Phase II) - Ash Meadows Big Spring | ecosystem: Environmental > Aquatic > Deep subsurface >...
CCTTCATCGGGCGGATGACGCTGATGCTGCCCGGTGCCTTGCCAAGCATGTCCTTGGCTTCCTTGCCGACGGCCTGGATGGTCTTCTTGGCATTGGGGCCGCCTTCGAGGCGGATGGCGACGACCGAGGGCTCGTCGAGGACGATGCCTCGGCCGCGCACATAGATGAGCGTGTTGGCCGTGCCGAGGTCGATCGCGAGATCGTTGGAGAAGTATTTGCTGAGGAATCCGAACATCTGAGGCTCCGCTGTGGGGGTGCGGTAGAGAAAACTTTTATGATACCTTATAACGCTTTTCATTTTAAGACTTTGTGCACTGCAAAAGTGCCCGCCGGCCATGTCGCTTTCACTTGAACAGGTTCAACGCATCGCGCATCTCGCCCGCATCGAGATCAGCGAAACCGAAGCCCTTGCCAACCAGGGGCAGCTCAACGGCATCTTCGGCCTGATCGAGCAGATGCAGGCAGTCGATACCCGTGGCGTCGAGCCGATGGCGCATGCTCAGGATGTCGCCCAGCGCTTGCGCGAAGACGCGGTGACCGAGACCGATCGACGCGCCGCGTTCCAGGCGGTGGCTCCGGAGGCCGAGGCCGGCCTCTACCTCGTGCCCAAGGTGATCGAATGATCAATGCCAGCCTGAAGGAGCTGTCGCAGGCGCTGGCGGCAAAGGAAATTTCCAGCGTCGAGCTGACCTCGTTGTTTCTCGATCGCATCGAGCGCCTCAACCCCGCAATCAATGCCTTCGTTACCGTCGATCGCGAGCGCAGCCTGGCCATGGCCCGCGCGGCGGATGCGCGCCTCGCCGCTGGTACGGCTGGCCCACTGACTGGCATCCCGATCGCCCAGAAGGATATTTTTTGTGCCGAGGGCTGGCGCACGACCTGTGGCTCGAAGATGCTGGCGAACTTCGTTTCGCCCTACGACGCGACGGTCATCCGCAAGATGCATGGCGAGGCCGGCCTCGTCTCGCTGGGCAAGACCAACATGGATGAGTTCGCCATGGGGTCGTCGAACGAAACGTCCTTCTTCGGCCCGGTCAGGAACCCCTGGGACCGCGAGCGCGTACCCGGCGGCTCTTCGGGAGGCTCAGCTGCGGCGGTGGCCGCGCGGCTCGCCCCGGCCGCGACGGGTACCGATACCGGCGGCTCGATCCGCCAGCCGGCCTCGTTGTGCAACCTCACCGGCCTGAAGCCGACTTACGGCGTCGTTTCGCGCTATGGGATGATCGCCTTCGCCTCGTCGCTCGACCAGGGTGGCCCGATGGCGGCCAGCGCCGAGGATTGCGCGCTGCTGCTCAATGCCATGGCCGGATACGATGAACGCGATTCAACTTCCCTTGACCGCGCGCGTGAGGACTACGCCCGCGATCTCGAGAAGCCGCTGGCTGGGCTGCGCATCGGCCTGCCCAAGGAGTTTTTCGGCGAAGGCTGCGCGGCCGAGGTGATGGCGGCCGTGCGTGCGGCGGTTGTGGAATATGAGAAGTTGGGCGCGTCGACCGTGGAGGTGTCGCTGCCCAATTCCCACCTGTCGGTACCCGCCTATTACGTGATCGCGCCGGCCGAGGCCAGCTCGAACCTGTCGCGCTTTGACGGCGTGCGCTACGGCTATCGCGCCCCGGAGTACGGCAACCTCGACGACATGTACGCCAAGACCCGCGCCCAGGGATTCGGCGACGAGGTCAAGCGGCGGATCCTGATCGGTACCTACGTGCTGTCGCACGGCTACTACGACGCCTATTACTTGCAGGCGCAACGGATTCGCCGGCTGATCGCCAACGATTTCGTCGAGGCCTTCAAGTCCTGTGACGTGATTCTCGGCCCGACCTCGCCATCGACTGCCTTCAGGATCGGCGAGAAGGCCGCCGATCCGGTGCAGATGTACCTCTCGGATATCTATACCATCGCGGTCAACTTGGCCGGCCTTCCCGGCATGTCGATTCCCTGCGGCTTTGCCGGCGGGCTGCCGGTCGGCCTGCAGCTGATCGGCAACTACTTTGCCGAGGCACAACTGCTCAACGTCGCCCATCGCTACCAGCAAGCGACGGATTGGCACCGGTGCATGCCGGACGGAATCGCCTGACCATGAAGCGGGTCGTCTGCCTGGCCGCGCTGGCCTTGCTCGCCGGCGGCTGTGCCGAACTGCAGCAGTCGGCCGGAAAGCCGCCCGTCGAGCCGGCGCCGGAGGAGGTCAAGATCGAATCCCAGCCGCTCAAGTATCTCAAGAACCGGACTATCAAGCCGCAGCCGACCCGTCCGCTGGACGTTCGCTCGCGGTGTTCCCATCGTGATGCGGTCGGCACTTTCACCAAGCTTGACCTGCTGGTCAAGCAGTCCGAGGTCAAGGCCTTCGATGCCCAGGTGACGATGAAGGAGCATGGTTCCTGCCGCTTCCGCCTGGCCGAGTTCAAGCAGGTCGAGACCATGCCCCAAGCGCTGCTCCAGCATCGCACCGAGTCGAGTTGCACGGCGCGTCTCTGGGAGCAGGGGGCACGGGTGACGATCGCCTTCAACAGTTGCCCGAAGTCCTGCGAGGGCGATGCCTTCAGCTATCTCTGGCCGATCATGGTCGAGGCCAAGTCGGGGCGTTGTTTCTGAACGGAAAGAAATCATGAGTCAATGGGAAGTGGTGATCGGCATCGAGACGCATGCCCAACTCTCGACCGTATCGAAAATTTTTTCCGGTGCGTCGACGGCGTTCGGCGCCGAACCCAATACGCAAGCCTGTCCGGTCGACCTGGCCCTGCCGGGCGTCCTGCCGGTCCTGAACCGGAAGGCTGTCGATTGCGCCATCCGCTTCGGGCTGGCGATTGGCGCCGAAGTGGCGAGAAAATCCGTGTTCGCCCGCAAGAACTACTTCTACCCCGACCTGCCCAAGGGTTACCAGATCAGCCAGTTCGAACTGCCGGTGGTGGTCGGCGGCGCGATTACCGTTCAGGTCGGCAGTGGCGAAAAGGCTTACGAAAAGGTCGTCAACCTCACCCGAGCCCACCTCGAGGAGGATGCCGGCAAATCGCTGCACGAGGATTTCCATGGCAAGTCGGGCATCGACCTGAACCGCGCCGGCACGCCGCTGCTCGAGATCGTGACCGAGCCGGACATGCGCTCCTCTGACGAGGCTGTCGCCTACGCCCGCGCCCTGCATGCCCTGGTGCGCTGGATCGGCATCTGCGACGGCAACATGCAGGAAGGTTCGTTCCGCTGCGATGCCAACGTCTCGGTGCGCCGCCCCGGCCAGCCGCTGGGCACGCGCCGCGAGGTCAAAAACCTGAACTCCTTTCGCTTCCTCAAGGAAGCCATCGACTTCGAAGTCCAGTGGCAGATCAACGAGATCGAGGAGGGGCGAAAGATCCAGCAGGCCACCGTGCTCTTCGATCCGGACAGCGGCGAGACCCGGACCATGCGCACCAAGGAGGATGCGCATGACTACCGCTACTTTCCCGACCCCGACCTGCTGCCGCTGGTCATCGGCGAGGACTGGATTTCCCGGGTCCGCGGCGAACTTCCCGAACTGCCGCAGCAGAAGCGTGAGCGCTTCAAGGAAGAACTGGGGCTGTCGGCCTACGACGCGAGCACGCTGACGGCCAGCCAGGAAATGGCCGATTACTTCGAGTCGACCGTGGCAGTGGCCGGCAAGGCGAATGCCAAGCCCTGCGCCAACTGGGTGATGGTCGATCTGGCTGCACGGCTCAACAAGGAAGGCAGGGAGATCGGCGATGCGCCGGTGTCGGCACAGCAGCTGGGCGGGCTGATCCTGCGCATCGCCGACAACACCATCTCCAACAACATCGCCAAGAAAATCTTCGAGGCGCTGTGGAACGGTGAAGGTGCCAGCGCCGACCAGGTCATCGAACAGCAAGGCCTCAAGCAGATCACCGACAGCGGCGCCATCGAGGCGCTCGTCGACGAGGTGCTCGCGGCGAATGCGGCCAACGTGGCCGAGTTCCGTGCCGGCAAGGAAAAGGCTTTCAATGCCCTGGTCGGCCAGGTGATGAAGGCGGCCAAGGGCAAGGCCAACCCGCAGCAGGTCAACGACCTGCTGCGCCGCAAGCTGGCCGGCTGATCAGCGCGTCGGCGCGGCCGGCTTGGCTGCCGGTGCGGACTTGCCGCCCGTGAGCTCGAGATAGCGCTTGCGGTCGCCGTCGTACTTGGCCTTGATGTTCGCCAGGTCGTTCTTCTTGACGGCGATCAGCTCCTGCAGCGTCATGATCTCGTGGTTGGCTTCGCCGAGGCCCTTGGCGACTTCGGGCGGCATGGCCTTGTTCTTGTAGAACTCGGCCTCGTCCTCGAACTTCTTGCGCCGCTTCTTGACCGACTCGATCTTCTCCTCGGTGCCCTTGATCGCCAGGTTGACGTCTGCTTCGGCCTTGCGCTGGGCAATGTCGATGTCTTCGGCGGTGGCATAGGTGTCGAGCAGGGCCTGGTCCTTGCGCCGCTGTTCCTTGAGCTTGTCCTCGGCTTCCTTGCGCTGGCGTTCCTCGAGCAGCAGGGCGGCCTTCTCGTCGGCGCTCATCGGCGGCCCGACATCCCTGAGGAAATTTCCCTTGCTGTCGTAGATGCGGTAAGCCTTGCCGCGGCACTGCTCGGGCAGCGAGTCGCCGCAGATGCGACCCCCGTTGCAGCAATAGAAATTGCCTGTGCTGGGTGCGGCCCTGTTCTGAGCCTGGGCCGGCAAGGCGGCGAGAAGGATCGCCAGCAGGGCGAGTGGTTTAGCGATCGATGCCATATTGCTCCCGGTAGCGTGCCACTGCGGCACGATAAGAAGAAAATTCAGGGTTCTGGTCGAGGTAGGCCAGCAGGTCGGCCAGACCGGCGACCGCCACGACGGGGATGCCGTAGTCGCGCCTGACTTCCTGCACTGCGGACAACTCGCCCTGGCCGCGTTCCTGGCGGTCGAGGGCGATGAGCACGCCGGCGGGCGTCGCGCCGGCGGCGCGGATCAGTTCGACCGACTCGCGAACCGAGGTGCCGGCCGAGATCACGTCATCGACGATCAGCACGCGCCCGGTCAGCGGCGCCCCGACGATGCTGCCGCCCTCGCCGTGATCCTTCGCTTCCTTGCGGTTGAAGGCGAAGGGGTAGTTATGTCCGCGCTGCGCGAGGGCCACCGAGATTGCCGCGACCAGCGGGATTCCCTTGTAGGCGGGACCGAACAGCATGTCGAAGGCGATGCCGCCGGCCTCGGCGGCTTTGGCGTAGAATTCCGCGAGGCGGCCGAGCGACTGCCCGTCGTTGAACAGGCCGGCATTGAAGAAGTAGGGGGAGAGCCTCCCTGCCTTGGTGGTGAATTCCCCGAAGCGCAATACCTTGCAGCCGAGGGCGAATTCGATGAATTCCTGACGAAAGTCCATTTTTTCCATTTTCTCGGGCCGCTGCAGTGCGGCACAGATTGGCCGAATGTTACGCATCATCTCCCTGAATCTCAATGGCATCCGCAGTGCCTGGAACAAGAATGTGCTGCCCTGGGTGGTTTCGCGCTCGCCCGACATCGTCTGCCTGCAGGAACTTAAGGCCCAGCTGCCCGACCTGAGTCCGGAAATGCTGGCCCCGGACGGCATGCATGCCTGTTACCACGCGGCGGAAAAGAAGGGTTACAGCGGGGTGGGAATCTGGTCGCGGCGCGTTCCGGACCGGGTTGTCGAAGGCTTCGGTCATGGCGAGTTCGATGCCGAAGGGCGCTCCCTGCAGGCGGATTTCGGCCGGTTGTCGGTGATTTCGCTCTATCTGCCCTCCGGATCGTCTTCGCCCGAGCGCCAGGAGGCGAAATTCCGTTTCCTCGACGCCTTCCTGCCCCATCTGGCCGGCTTGCGTGCCGCCGGGCGCGAGGTGATCCTGTGCGGCGACTGGAATATCGCGCATCGGGAGATCGACCTGAAGAACTGGAAATCGAACCAGAAGAACTCGGGTTTTCTGCCCGAGGAGCGGGCGTGGCTGAGCCAGGTCTTCGATGAGCAGGGCTGGGTGGATGTGTATCGCCGCCTGTGCCCCGAAGCCACCGGCGAGTCCTACACCTGGTGGAGCAATCGCGGGCAGGCCTGGGCCAAGAATGTCGGTTGGCGCATCGACTACCAGATCGCCACGCCCGGTATCGCGGCGTGCGCCCGCCAAGCTGAGATCTACAAGGCGGAACGCTTTTCCGACCACGCCCCGCTGGTCATCGATTATGCCGTCGAGGGCGCTGACAGCATTGATTTCGCCCCCTGAAGCGGCTACGCTGTAACTGTTAGATAACTGCCAAACCGGGAGATTGAGAATGACCGAAGAAATGACCGTTGCCAACAAGCAGAAGCTGGTTTCCGACCTCAAGGTCGTCGTTGCCGATGCCGAGGAACTGCTCCGTGCAACTGCCGGTGCCGCCGGCGAAAAGGCTGGTGAGCTTCGCGAGCGGATCGCCGTCAAGCTGCGCGACGCCAAGGAACGTCTGGCCGACGCCGAAGCCGCCATCGTCGACAAGACCAAGGCCGCCGCTCGCGCGACCGACGACTTCGTGCATGAGCAGCCGTGGAAGGCCGTCGGCGTTGCCGCTGCTCTGGGGCTGGCGTTGGGCGTGCTGATCGGCCGCCGCTAAGCCGATGTCCGGCGAAGCGGGCAACGAAGGGCATCGCGAACGCCTCTTCGTCGCCCTAAAGAACCTGATCGCGACCCTGCTCGCGATCGGGAAGACGCGTGCGGAGCTTCTCGTCACCGAAGTCGAAGAAGAGAAGCTGCGCCTGATGTCTCTGTGGGCCAAGGCCATCGGGGCGTCGTTCTTCATGACCGTCGGCATCGTGATGACGGTGATCTTCATTGCCTTGCTCTTCCAGGAGCATCATTTGCTGGTCTTTGGCATTGCCGCGGTGATCTTCATCGGCGCTGCGTTGCTGCTGGTGGTGTCGTTGCGTCGCCAATTTTCCCAGCCCAGCAAGCTGTTCCGCGCCAGCCTGTCCGAACTCGAGGCCGATATGGCCCAGTTGCGACGCAAGGAAGGCCAGGGGTGAACGAGTTCTCGCTCGAACTCGCCGAGCGGCATGGCGCGCTGCGGGCGCGGATAGCGGCCCAGCGCGAGACGCTCGCCAACAACGCCTGGCCGGTCGAGAAGACCCTCGACGGCGCCGACAAGGCGCTGGCGGGCGTCGATTGGCTCAAGCAGCATCCCGGTGTCGTCGCCGCTGCCGCTGCCGTGCTGGTGGTGGCCAGTCCCAAACGCGTCTGGCGCTGGTCTAAGCGCGGCTATTTCGCCTGGCAGGGCTGGCAGGCCGTGCGCAGCGCACTTCTCGGGCCGCGTTGATCGGGGGCTAGGGTTTTCCTGCCTCGGGCGTTGCCGTTGGGCGTGCGTTCCACGGGGCTACCTTGAGCAGCAGCAGCATGCCCGGGACGGCGAGCACGACGCAGAGCCAGAAGAAGCTGTACCAGCCCATCCATTCGACCAGCCAGCCGGCCGAGGCATTGACGAAGGTGCGCGGCACGGCGGCGAGGCTGGTGAACAGCGCCATCTGGGTGGCCGTGTAGGCGGGGTGCGTGGAGCGGGCGATAAAGGCGACGAAGGCCGCCGTGCCCAGGCCGACCCCGAGTGCTTCCAGACCGATCACGAAGGCCAGTGCGATGCGTTCGTTGGCGCCGATGACGTCGAAGTGTCCCTGCGCCGCGAGCCAGGCGAAGCCGAAGATCGACACCAGCTGGACCACGCCGAACAGCCACAGCGCCCGGTTGATGCCCAGCCGGACCATCCAAAGGCCGCCGAGCATGGCGCCGATCACCGCCGGCCAGAGCCCGGCATGCTTGGCGATCAGGCCGATGTCGGTCTTGGTGAAGCCCATGTCCAGGTAGAAGGGGGTCGCCAGCGCAGTGCACAGGCTGTCGCCCAGCTTGTAGAGGAAGATGAAGCCGAGCACCATCAGGGCGCCTTGCCAGCCCTGGCGGCCGATGAATTCGTGAAAGGGTTCGGTGACCGCCTGGCGCAGCGTCTTGGGCGCGCCCTTGATGGCCGGCTCGGTGACCAGCCAGGCCATGACCATGCCCGGAATCATGAAGGCGCCGGTAATCCAGAAAACCTCGTTCCAGGGCAGGCGGTCGGCGAGGATCAGCGACAGCGAACCCGGGATCAGGCCGGCGATGCGGTAGGCGTTGACATGCACCGCGTTGCCCAGGCCCAGTTCCTCGTCCTTGAGGATTTCCCGCCGGAAGGCATCGACCGCGATGTCCTGGGTTCCAGACAGGAAGGCCAGCAGGGCGGCGAGCCAGAGGATCGGCCAGATGTTTTCCCGTGGATCCAGGCCACCCATGAAGCCGATGGCCAGCAGCAGGCCGAGCTGCGTGAGCAGCATCCAGCCGCGCCGGCGGCCGAAACCGGGGACGCTGAACCGGTCGAGCAGCGGCGACCAGAGGAATTTCCAGGTGTAGGGGAACTGGATCAGCGCGAAGAAGCCGATGGTCTTGAGATCGATCCCTTCGCTGCGCAGCCAGGCCGGGAGCAGGTTGAGCAGCAGGTAGAGCGGCAGGCCGGAAGAGAACCCGGTGAAGATGCAGATCAGCATCTTTCGGGTCAGCAGTGCCGCGAGCCAGGCCGGCATCAGCGGTTGCGGGTCAGTCGGAAGACCGCCAGGCTGCCGAGGAAGTTGAGGGTGCGCTCGTCGGCGGAATCGACCAGTTGGCCCTGTTCGTCGAGCACGCGGCGTTCGCGGATGACGAGGCCCATCTGAGCGCAGAGCACCTCGAAGTCGAGCAGCGTGAAGAAGCGCACGTTGGGCGAGTCGTACCACTGGTAGGGCAGGTCCTCGGAGACCGGCATGCGTCCGTCGAGCACCGAGCGCAGGTTCTTCCAGTAGGCGAAATTGGGGAAGGAGATCACTGCCTCGCGGCCGACGCGCAGCATTTCACGCAGGATGCCTTCGGTGTGGCGCACGGTTTGCAGCGTGCGCGACAGGATGACATGGTCGAAGGACTGGTCGGCGAATTCGTCGAGGCCTTTTTCCAGGTTGCCCTGGATGACGTTGATACCGTTGCGGATCGCGGCAATGATGTTGGCGTCCTCGATCTCGACGCCGACGCCCTGCACGCCACGCATCTCGATCAGGTGCTTGAGCAGGGTGCCGTCGCCGCAGCCGAGGTCGAGCACGCGGTGGCCCGGCTCGATCCAGCCGGCGATGACGTCGAAATCGGGGCGTCCCAGCGTGTGCGTCATAGCTTGATGTTGTTCAGGTAGGCGGCGATGACCCCGTGGTAGTGCGGGTCGTCCATCAGGAAGGAGTCGTGGCCGAAATTGAGGTCGATTTCCGCGTAGGACACGTTGCGGTTGTTGGCCAGCAGCGCGGCGACGATCTCCTTGGAGCGGGCCGGGGTGAAACGCCAGTCGGTCGTGAACGAGGCGATCAGGAAGCCGGTCTCGGGATGGCTCCGTCCCATCGCCTTGACCAGGTTCCCGCCGTCGAGGCGCGCCGGGTCGAAGTAATCGAGCGCCTTGGTCATCAGCAGGTAGGTGTTGGCGTCGAAATAGCCGGCGAACTTGTCCCCCTGGTAGCGCAGGTAGGACTCGACCTCGAACTCGACGTCGTAGTCGAATGAAAACGAACCGTTGCGCAACTCGCGGCCGAATTTCTCGCCCATCTGGTCGTCGGACAGGTAGGTGATGTGGCCGAGCATGCGGGCCAGGCGCAAGCCGCGCATCGGGCGGGTGTCGTGCTCGTAGTAGTTTCCGCCGTGGAAATCGGGGTCGGTCAGGATGGCCTGGCGGGCGACATCGTTGAAGGCGATATTCTGGGCCGTCAGCTTGGGCGCCGAGGCGATGATGATGGCGTTGCGCACGCGTTCCGGCTGACTGATCGTCCACCTCAGGGCCTGCATGCCGCCCAGGCTGCCGCCGATCACCGCGGCCCAGGCGTCGATGCCGATCCGGTCGGCCAGCCGGGCCTGGGCTTCGACCCAGTCGCTGACCGCGACGATGGGGAAGTCGGCGCCCCAGCGCTTGCCGGTCGCCGGGTTGATCGACGACGGCCCGGTCGAGCCGTGGCAGCCGCCGAGATTGTTGAGCCCGACGATGAAGAAGCGGTCGGTATCGAGCGGGCGCCCGGGGCCGATGATGTTGTCCCACCAGCCGATGTTGTCCGGCGCGTCGGCGTAGTGACCGGCGACATGGTGGTGGCCGGAGAGGGCATGGCAGACGAGGATGGCGTTCGACCTGGCGGCGTTGAGCGTTCCGTAGGTCTCGTAGACCAGCTCGTAGGCCGGCAGGATGCCGCCGCTGCGCAATTCCAGCGGTTGGTCGAAGTGGGCGCGCTGTGAATGGACGGCGCCGACGGATTGTCCTGGCATGCTGTTCCCGAAAACAAAAAGCCCAGTTGGCTCACTGACGCGAACTGGGCGGTTCCCGCTTTAGCTGTATTTGGAGGCGCCCGCAATCAGAGCAAATCGGCGCTGCCGGCAAGCCGGCGATGCACCGACAATACCGACGGGGCCTGGAAAAGTCAATGTCGCGAACGTGCCTCGCCGCTGTTGTCGAGTATCTTGTCGAGGCGGGCGACGATTTCGTCGACCGGCATCGCGAAGGCGAATTTCCCGACGAACTGTCCATCCGGGCCGAGCAGGATCATCCCCGCCGAATGGTCGACCGCGTAGTTCTCGGCGCCGGGCTCGCGCACCTTGGCATAGCGGATCTTGAAGTTGTCGGCGGCGCGGCGGACGAGCAGCGGCGTTCCGGTCAGGCCGAGGATGCGCGGGTCGAAGAACTCCGTGTAGGTCTTGAGCACCTTGCCGGTATCGCGTTCGGGGTCGACGGTGATGAAAATCGGCTGCAGGCGCTTCGCCCGGTCGCCGAGTCGCTTGAGGATCTCGGCCATCTCGACCAGTGTCGTCGGGCAAATGTCGGGACAGTAGGTGTAGCCGAAGGCGATGAG
>Ga0114938_1002754_pt1 | contig 10859 bp, 11 predicted proteins | sample AshMeaBigSpring_FD_88675 | JGI IMG/M metagenome (GOLD analysis project Ga0114938, IMG submission 88675) | Groundwater microbial communities from Big Spring, Nevada to study Microbial Dark Matter (Phase II) - Ash Meadows Big Spring | ecosystem: Environmental > Aquatic > Deep subsurface >...
ATCCACGCCGCCGACGGTTTCGAACTTCAACGTGCCGTCGGATTCGTGGCCGGTGACCATGAAACCGACCTCATCCATGTGCGCGGCCACGAGCACGCGGTCGGCGCGCCACGCGCGGCTGCGCTTGACGGCCAGCACGTTGCCGACCGCGTCCACCCTCACCTCATCGGCGTGCGGGCGGATGGCCTCGAGGATGAGTGTACGCACCGCGCCCTCATCGCCCGACACCGACACGGCGTTGGAGAGCTGGGCGAGGAAATCCAACTCAGGCGAGCGGACAGCGGGCTTGGCAGTCGGTCGTTTGGCCATCACTGACTCAACATCGAATTACGCGAGTTGCACGCAGGAATGACTCAATCAAGCGACAGGCTGTGCATGAAATCCGGTTTCAGCTCGGCGATGAACTCGGCCAGCAGCCGTCCGACGCGCTGCACGTCGCTGACGGCCACGACTTCGACCGGCGTGTGCATGTTGCGCAGCGCGATGCTGACGACGGTGGTGGGGATGCCGGCCCGCGCCACTTGTATGCCGAAGGCATCGGTGCCGGAGTGGGTGGCCATCGGCTCGGCCGAATGCTTCATCTCCAATCGCTCGGCGGTGGCTGTGATCGCCGCCGCCAGCCGGGGATGGATGTTGGGGCCGAAGCCGATGGCCGGCCCGCCGCCGAGGGGATAGGTGCGCTCATCCTTCACCGCCGCGCCCGCGCCGTGCGTCACATCAATGGCGATGGCGAGTTGCGGCTGGAGCGCATACGCCGCCGTCATCGCGCCGAGCAGCCGGGTCTCCTCCTGCACGGTGGCCACCGCGATCACATCCCACGCCTGCGGGCGAACGCGCAAGTAGTCGAGGCACGCCGTCACCGAGGCGACCGAGGCGCGGTTGTCGAGGTAGTTGGCCGCGAGCAGCCCGCCCTTCAGTTCGGCCGGCGGCTGCGCGAACGAGATCACGTCGCCCACACTCACGGCCTCAGCCAGTTGCGCCTCGGGCAGGCCGCAATCCACCAGCAGCTCACTCACCGGCACCACGCCCTCGCGGTTGGCCTTGGGCAGCAGAAAGGCCGGCGGCTGCACCACGGTGCCGGGCAGATCGCGCTTGCCATGCACCATCACCGGCTGGCCCGGCATCACCCGCGCATCGATCTCGCCGATGTGGATGACGCGCAGAAATTCTCCATCGCGCGCCGTCACCATCAGCCCGATGGAATCCATGTGCGCGGCCAGCATCAGTTTGGGCCGGGGCGCGGGGCCGTTGCCGGTCTTCGTCGCCCATAGGCTGCCCATGCGGTCGGCGCGCACCTCATCCGCCAGGGGCCGCCACGCGGCGGCGATGGCCTCGCGCACGCGGGCTTCATACCCTGCCACTCCGGGGGCGGCGCACAGTTCTTTGAGATGGGCGAGAAGCTCCATGGCCAGGTCAGGGAGTGGTCGAGGTCGGCGAAGGAGTCTCGCTCGGCAGCGGCTGCGTGGCGGTGGGCGTGTCGGTGTCGGTGGGCGTGGGCGGCGCCGTCGTCGCCGTCGGGGTGAACGTGGCCGTGTCGGGCGCGGGTGTGTTCGTCACCGTCGGCGTGGCGGTGATGGTCGGCGTCCCCGTCGTTGTGGGGGTGAGGGTGAGCGTGACGGTGCCGGTGCCGGTCGGCGTGCGCGTCACCGTGAGGGTGACGGTCGGCGTGCGGGTCGGCGGGATGAATTGGGTCGGCGTGGGTTGCAGCGTCGTGGTCGGCGGGCCGGGGGTGAACGTCACCGCCGGGGTGAGGCTGGGCAGCGGCGTGACCGAGGGGATGGCGCCGGGCGTGACCGGCGGGTTGGTGACCGTGGGTTGCAGCGTGGGCGTCGGCGTGCGCGGTTGAAAGCCGCGCTGATCGGCCAGCGCCAGCAGGATGAAGCCGAAGCAGTAGCAGGGCAGCGTCAACAGGATGATGGCAGTCAGGATCGTGTACGTGCGCTGCCGCCCGCTCTCAACTCGCTCCATATTGGTTCCGGTCTCCGGGACGCGCGGCATGATAACAGAGGTGAGATGAATCCACAATCAAACCCTCACCCCATTCCCTCTCCCGAACACAAACAGCGTGTCTGGGAGAGGGCCTGCATGGTCAAACGATTTCAATGCGAGCCTCCCCCTCTCCGGAGCGTGCGGCGGAACCGTGTCAATCCGAATCTGAATCGCGCGCTCCGGGGAGGGGGTTGGGGGGTGAGGTCAGCACCGCCCACGGGAAGGCGACCACTGCGTTGAAGACGCGCCGCAGCCGCCACGGCTGCCGCCACAGCCGGTAGAGCCATTCGAGGTGGAGAGAGCGCAGCCAGCGCGGCGCGCGCGGCACCACCCCGGCGATGAAGTCGAACGCGCCGCCCACCCCGGCGGAGACCGGGACCTGCAACCGAGCGCTGTTTCGCGCAATCCACTTGTCTTGCTTCGGGTGGCCGTACGCCACCAGCAGCACCTCCGGTTGCGCGGCGCGCACGCGGGCGATGATAGCGGCCTCGTCCTCGGGCCGGGGGCTGCCGGCGAACGTGCCGGCCAGGCTGAGGCCGGGGTAGCGCGCGCGCAGCACCTCGGCGGCCCGCTCCGCCACCCCCTCCGCCGCGCCGAGCAAAAACAGTCGCCAGCCGCGCCGCGCCGCGCGCTCGGCGATCCGCTCCACCAAATCGGAACCGGCCACGCGTTCGTGCAACGGCTGGCCGAGCCGCCGCGCCGCCCACAGCAGCCCGATGCCATCGGGCACGACGAGGCCGGCGCGATTGAGCACCTCGAGGAACTCGCTATCGTGCTGCGCCTCCATCACAAACTCGGGGTTGCACGTGCAGAGTTGCTGGGGCGCCGGCGCAAGCTCCGTACGCGCGGCACGGATGACGGCCTCGATCCAATCCAGCGCCTCGGCCATCGTCACATCATGCACCCGCACGCCGAGGATTCGGGTGGAGGGTGGAGGGTGGAAGGGAGAGGGACTCATCGGCGAGCCACGCGTTCCAAAATGGCGAGGGCTTCGCGGGCAGCGCGTTCCCACGAGAATCTTTTGATCTGCTCGTAACCTTTGGCGATGAGGGAGTCGCGGAGCGCCGAGTCGGCGAGCACGCGGGCGATGGCAGCGGCCAGCGCACCGGCATCCAGCGGGTCAACGGTCAACGCCGCCTCCCCGGCCACCTCCGGCAGCGACGAGGTGTTCGCGCAGATCACCGGCGTGCCGCAGGCCATCGCCTCGAGCACCGGAAATCCAAAGCCCTCGTACAGCGAGGGGAAGACGAAGGCCGCCGCGCCGGAGTACAGCCCGGCCAGATCTTCATCGGGCACGCCGTCGAGCACGCGCACGCCGGCCGCGCGCGCGGCGTCGAGGATGGGTTGAGCCAGCCAGCCGGGCCTGCCGGCGAGCACAAGACTGCTAACGGGCGATTGATGATTGGCGGCCTCGATGAGGCGGAGGAGGTTCTTGCGTGGCTGCAATGTGCCGACGTGCAGCAAATAGCGCTCGGGCAGATTGTATTTCGCGCGGACGGCCGTCGGGTCCACTCGGCCGAGCGACTCATCGCGGCCCGGGTACACGACGGTGATTTTGTCATCGGGCACAGCGTACAGTTGCACCAGGTCGCGACGCGTGGCCTGCGAGTCGGCGATGAGATGCGCCGCCCGCCGCGCCGAGAACCGTGTTGACCAATCGAGGTACAGACGTTGCGCGAGCGGGTGCGCGCCGGGGAAGCGGCGGTAGCCGAGGTCGTGCACGGTGACGACGGCGGGCGCCGGGCAGACGAGGGGCCGCACATGCGCGGGCACGAACAGCACCTCCGGCGGATGAGCCATCATCTCCCATGACAGCCGCCCATGGGTCCACACTCGCGGAAAGGGGATGACGCGGAGCGCGGCCTCGGGGAAGAGCGAGGGTGGCGGCGCGTCGCGGAAGTAGAGGGTGACGCGATGGCGGGCGGCCTGCGCCAGCATCGCCCGGATCAAGTTGAGCGCGTAGCTCTCCGTCCCGGTGCGGCGTGCGGCTGTCGTGCGGCTGGCGTCAATGCCGAGGTGCATGAGTGCGGGAGTGCAAGGGGTGCGAGGCGCAGGGGAGAAGACACCTCTGCGCCCCGCACTCTCGCACTTTTCGCTGTTACGTCAGCGCGAACTTTTCGATCGCCACCGCTGCGCCGTCCTCGTCCACCGGGGGCGCGATCCAATCGGCGACGGCGCGCGCGCCGGGCGAGGCGTTGCTCATCGCCACGCCGAGGCCCGCCCACTCGAGCATGGCGATGTCGTTGTCGTTGTCGCCGATGGCCAGCACCTCCGCCGCCGCAACGCCGAGATGAGCGCACAACCATGACAGGCCGCTGGCCTTGCTGATGCCGGGCGGCAGACCCTCGACGAAGTTCGGATGCGAGTTCATCAAATCAATCGCCATGCCGTCGGCGCGGAGCAGGCGGCGCAAGTCGGCCTCGACCGCATCGCGCTCGGCCGGGTCGTGCACCGAGACGAGGAATTTCGTCGGCACCTCGGGCATCCCGGTGAGGAAATCCTCCACGTGCGTCGTCGCCGTTACACGGAAGAGGGCGCGCAGCACTTCGGGCGGGCGCTGGCTGTTGGGCATGTAGACCATGCTCGGGGTTTCGAAGTGCACGTGCCAGTCGCGTTCGGCGGCGTGGGCGACGATCCATGGCACGACCTCCGGCGCGAGGCGCGACTCGTGCAGGCTGCGGGCGTTGACGGCGTCGTACACCTGCGCGCCCTGCAAACACACCAGCGGTGTGGTCAGGTGCAACTGCGCGGCGAAGATCTGCGTCGGCTCGGCCCCGCGCCCGGTGGCCAGCGTCACGGCGACGTTGCGTTCGAGTGCGCGCGCAATCGCCGCCCGGACGCGCGGGGCGATGTTGAGGTCATGGCCGACGAGGGTGCCGTCAATATCGAGGGCGATGAGTTTGATCATTTCAATTCACAAGGCGCAATTCACAAGGCGTAATCGGCATTGTGAACTGCGCCTTCACGGTACTTGTTGCAGTTCGCTCGTCAACACCCAGAACCCTTTGCGGCTGTCGACGTCGAGCGGGGCGCGGTCGTAATACAGCTCGAAGAACTGGCCGTTCGGCGCCGCCGACTGCGGGCCGAGGGCGCGCACGCGGAAGTAGTAGCGCCCGACGCCCCACGAGCCTTTGACCGCCGCGCGCCGCGCATGCTCGGGGCGCATGTTGCGCGCCATGCGGCCCTTGCGCGCGTAGTCGTGCCACTCTTCGACCAGCTCGATGACGCGATACGTCACGCCGTGCCACTCAAACGCGTTCGGGCAGGGCGGCGCTTTCTCGAACGCCGGTGGCGCATCGAACTGCGCTTCGACGTTTTCGCCAATGAAACGAATAGGTTGTAAGGTCATTCCCATATCTCTCGCAAAGCACGCAAAGGCCGCAAAGAAAAACCTGGCGGGCCTGGCGAGCTTTGCGAGAGATCGCTTCAGGTCTTTACCCGCACAATGCGATCCAGCCCGGCGTAGTCTTTGAGCACCGCGACTTGCGCCGAGGGGAAGGCAGCCTGCGCGAGCGCCGCGGCCGCCTGCCCCTGCGTCGCGCCGATTTCAAGAAGCAGCCAGCCGTGCGGCGCCATTACCCGCGGCGCATCCACCAGCAGCCGCCGAACCCACAACAACCCATCCGGCCCGCCGTCGAGCGCGAGGCGCGGTTCGTGTTTGATCACCGGCAAGGTGCGCAGTTCGTCGCTGGCGATGTAGGGCAGGTTGGCGCACAGCAGGTTAAAGTTGGAAGGCAGAAGGCGGAGGGCGGAAAGCAGATCGGATTTGAAGAAGGCGATGCGGCGCGCCACGTTGTGCCGGGTTGCGTTCGCGCGCGCGACCGCCAGCGCCTCGTCGGTGACGTCAACGGCCGTCACGCTGGCCGCCGGGCATTTGGCCGCAATCGTCACCGCGATGCAGCCCGAGCCGGTGCCGACATCCAGCACCCTTTGCTCCGTGGTTTGTGGGGCGAGGAACCGCAACGCCTCATCCACCAACAATTCGGTCTCGGGGCGCGGCACCAGCACCTGCGGATTGACGGCGAGGTCGAGGCCGTGAAATTCACGCCTGCCGGTGAGGTAGGCCAGCGGCTCGCCCGTCGCCGCGCGGCGCACCAGCGCCTCGAACGCTTCCATCGACTCGGGCGAGGGCGCGGCGGTGTCGCGGCTCAGCAATTGTGTTCGCGAAAGGCCGAGCGTGTGGGCGAGCAGGGCTTCAGCGGTGAGGCGGGGCGAGTCAATCTGAGCTAAAGATCGCGTGGCCGCCTGCAGCAGTTCGGCGACGGAATATGCACTACGCACCACGCCGCACTTTACTCCTCATCGTCTACCCCGGCGGCCACCGGCGGCGCCTCGCCCGAGAGCTTGGCGGCCTGTGCGCGCGCGGCCAGCTCGTCGATGAATTGATCAAGGTCGCCATCGAGCACGGCGGGCAGGTTATGGCTCGACAAGCCGATGCGGTGATCGGTGACGCGCGACTGCGGGAAATTGTAGGTGCGGATTTTTTCGCTGCGCTCGCCCGTGCCCACCTGCGCCTTGCGCTCGGCGGCCTCGGCCTTCTGGCGGCGCTCGGCCTCGATGTCGTACAGCCGCGCCCGCAGGATGCTCATCGCCCGCAGCCGGTTCTGCGTCAGCGAGCGCTCATCCTGGCACGTCACCACCAAGCCGCTCGGTAGGTGCGTGATGCGCACCGCGGTGGCGTTCTTCTGCACGTTCTGCCCGCCCGCGCCGTTGGCCCGGTACGTATCAAGCTTGATGTCGTTGGCCGGGATGTCGATCTCGACCTCATCCATCTCGGCCAGCACCGCCACCGTCACCGTGGAGGTGTGGATGCGGCCTGCGGATTCGGTGAGCGGCACGCGCTGCACCCGGTGCACGCCCGACTCGAACTTGAGCCGCGAGTACGCGCCCTTGCCTTTCACCTCAAACACTATTTCTTTGTAGCCGCCCACGCCGGTTGCATTCATCGAGATGATCTCGGATTTCCAGCCGCGCGCCTCAGCGTAGCGCGTGTACATGCGGAACAGATCGGCGGCGAAAATGCCGGCCTCCTCGCCGCCCGCGCCGGCGCGAATCTCAAAGATGACGTTCTTGTCATCGCGCGGGTCTTTGGGCACAAGCAGCGTCTTCAGCCGTTGCTCGAGCGGCTCGCGGCGCGCTTCGAGCTGCCTGACCTCGTCGGCGGCGATGTCGGCCATGGCGGGATCGTTGAGCAACTCGCGCGCACCGTCCAAATCCTTGAGCAGCGCTTTGTATTCGCGGGACGCAGCGACGACCTCCTCAATCCCGGCGCGCTCCTTGGCGTACTCGGTGATCCTGGCATAGTCGCCGCTCACACCCTCAGCGAGCAGCCGGTTGAGCTCTTCGTAGCGGGCTTCGATACTGGTGAGTTTGTCGAACATAGTCGTACAGAAAGCAAAAGGCAGAAAGCGGAAGGCAGCGAGGCTGCCTCCGGCATTCTGCCTTCTGCCGACGTTCGTTTGGCTAGCCGGCGGCTTTCAGCCTGGCGATGATCTCCTGAAACTTCGCCTCGGCCTCGGCTTTGGGGAACTGAGCGGTGCCCGCGCCCTTGTGCCCGCCGCCGCCGTACTCGGCCAGCAGCTTGCCGACGTTGGTGTTGCAGGTGCGGTTGAAGATGCTGTGCCCGAGCGAGATGGTGCTGATGGCGCCGTCGCGCCCGTCGAACAGGCGCGCCGAGACGTTGACCTGCGGGAAAAGGGTGTAGATGATGAAGCGGTTTCCCGGAGGGATGTTGGCCAGCCCGCGGAAATCGGTGACGACCACGTTGCCCTCAACCCTCGAGTATTTGAGCAACGCCTCGCGATAGGTTTCATCCTCGGCGTGCAGCCGCTCGACCATCAACTTCACCTCCGGCACATGCAGAATCTCGGCCAGCGGTTTGGTCTTGAGCAGATCAATCAGCATGATGAAGTACATCTGCAATTCGATGTCCTTCAGCCCGGTGCGCGGATCGACGGTGTACGACAGCAGCACGTAATCGCGCGGGTTGAGGACGTCGTCGGTGGTGAGCTGCGCGCTGTCGATCCGGTCCGTGGCCGCGACCAGTTCCTGGAAGCGGTTGATCTTGTCGTTGCTGTCACCATGATAGTGGTCGTAGATCAACCGCGCCGCGCTGGGGGCCATGCCGAACTTGCCGGGCACCGAGGTGAAGGCCGCCATCGGCGCGCCAAAGTCGTCCTCGGAGGAGTGATGGTCGAACCACAGCACGCAGTTCGGATGGTAGGGCAGGTTGGCGATCACCGAATTCTCGGGGACAAGGACCTTTCCATCCTGAATATCCTTCGGATAGGCAAACTGAATCGCCTCGACATGCTCCACCGAGGACAACAGCACGGCGCAAACGAGGCCATCCCAATCGGCACGGGTGATCAGACGCATGGAATGACTCCTATCAATGTGACATAGGCATTATAGCCTGAGACTGCCAAAACTTCACGAAATGAACTCCGCATTGACTCGCTTCTTCGCCCAACGGTATAATCTTTCGCGTTGTCTTAGCACTCTCTTTGCGCGAGTGCTAACGGCGCAGCCATTATGGAACCGCTGAGCGAACGCCAGGAACTGATTCTCACGCTTGTGGTGCGCGAGCACACCGAGTCGGCCAACCCGATCAGCTCGAAGGGGTTGCTGGAGAAGTATCAGATCGGGGTCAGCTCGGCCACCATCCGCAACGAACTGCTGGCGCTGACCGAGAAAGGTTACTTGCGGCAGCCGCACACCTCCGCCGGGCGCGAACCGACCGAGGCCGGTTACCGCTACTTCGTCCAGCGCCTCATCGGCGATACCGAGCTACCGGCGACCGAGCAGCGCCTCATCAGCCACCAGTTCTATCAGGCCAAAGGCGATGTGGTCCAATGGATGCGGCTGGCGGCTTCGGTGCTGGCCCAGCATGGCAAGGGCGCGAGCCTGGTCACCGCGCCGCAGCAGGAGAGCGCGCAGTTCAAACACCTCGAGTTGATCTCGACGCAAGGCCGGCTGGTGCTGCTCGTGCTGGTGCTCAACGGCGGCGAGGTGCGCCAGCAAATGCTGACGCTGGCCGAGCCGGTCCTGCAGGAGAATCTCACCGCCTCGGCAGCGCACCTCAGCGCGCTCTGCCTGGGCCAGAACACCGAACAGGTCGCCGCGCATATCGCCGCCCTGCCGACGCTCGAGCAGGAAGTGCTGCGCTTGGTGGTGGAGTTGATGCGCAAAAGCGAAGGCTCCGCCGGGGTGGATGTGTTCCGCGACGGAGTGAGCAACGTGCTGTCGCAGCCGGAGTTCGCCAAATCCGAATCGGCGCAACAGGCGCTCAAGGTCTTGGGCGAGCACACCTACCTGGAAGAGTTCCTCGGCAAGGCCCTCTCGCCGCAGATCGGCGGGGTGCAGGTCGTCATCGGCGGCGAGGACAACTGGGAGGAGCTCAAGGATTTTTCGATGGTGCTCACCCGCTACGGCGTGCCCGGTTACGCCACCGGCGCGCTGGGCGTGCTTGGCCCCAAACGCATGGCTTATGGCCGCGCCATCTCCACCGTACGCTACGTCGGCGGGCTGATGAGCAGTTTGATCTACGAGATCTACTTCGAGTGAGCGTCTAACGTAAATCAAAGCCGGGCCGCGGACAATCACCGCGTTGTCTGCGCTTTTTTTGTGAGAGAAGTATGGAAGACGAGATCAATCCGAAGCCTCAACCGGCGGCCCAGGTGGAGGCCGCCCCTACCAATGGCGCCGCTGCCGCATCGGGCGAAGCGCTCGCGGCGCCCGACATTGCGGCCCTGCAGCGCGAACTGGAGGCCGCCCAGGCCAAATCCGCCGAGTACCTCGACGGCTGGCAACGCTCGCAGGCTGAGTTTCAAAATTACAAGCGCCGTGTGGAGCGCGAACGCACCGAGATGATGCAGGGGATGACGGGCAAGGTTATTGCACGGTACCTCGATATTTTGGATGATTTCGACCGCGCGATGAGGGGCCAGCCGGCGCCGGCGGAGATCGCCGACGCCGATTGGCCGAAGTGGGCCGAGGGCATCAACTTGATCTATCGCAAGTTTCAAAATGTGCTCGACGCCGAAGGCGTGACCCGCATCGAGGCCGAGGGCAAAGACTTCGACCCGAATCTGCACGAGGCGGTGGTGCACGAAGAGAGCGACGGGCACGCCTCGGGGCAGATCATCGAAGTGTTGCGCCACGGATACAAACTCGGCGACCGGGTGATTCGACCGGCGCTGGTGAAGGTTGCCAGGTAGAGAATTGGGGGAGTGGACCATCCGCCACACCTCTGATCATCAAGCTCAGGAGATTTTTCATGGCAAAGATTATTGGCATTGACCTCGGCACCACCAACTCGGTGGTGGCCGTCATGGAAGGCGGCGAGCCGGTAGTCATCCCTTCGTCCGAGGGTTCACGGTTGATCCCCTCCGTGGTCGCCGTCAACCCCAAAACCGGCGAGCGCAGCGTGGGGCAAGTGGCGCGCCGGCAGGCGGTGCTCAACCCCGAGAACACCATCTTCTCGGTCAAACGGTTTATGGGCCGCAAGTTCAACGACGACCAGGTGCAAAAGGCGCTTAAGGTCGTGCCGTACAAAGTGAGCGCGGCCCCCAACGGCGACGTGCGCGTGCACATGGGCGGCAAGGAGTATTCGCCGCCGGAGATCAGCGCCATGATCCTGCAAAAGATCAAGGCCGACGCGGAGGCCTACCTCGGCGAGACGGTGACGCAGGCGGTGATCACGGTGCCGGCCTATTTCAACGACTCGCAGCGGCAGGCGACGAAGGACGCGGGCCGCATCGCCGGCCTCGAAGTGCTGCGCATCATCAACGAGCCGACCGCCTCCTCGCTCGCCTACGGCCTCGACAAGAAGGAAGGCAAGACCATCGCCGTCTACGATCTCGGCGGCG
>Ga0114938_1002755_pt1 | contig 10849 bp, 10 predicted proteins | sample AshMeaBigSpring_FD_88675 | JGI IMG/M metagenome (GOLD analysis project Ga0114938, IMG submission 88675) | Groundwater microbial communities from Big Spring, Nevada to study Microbial Dark Matter (Phase II) - Ash Meadows Big Spring | ecosystem: Environmental > Aquatic > Deep subsurface >...
AGATCATCTGGTCCAGCGTAATCGGGAGCGTGGTTTCATGACCCGCCATCACGTTACTGGCCGAGTCTCCAACCAGGATTACATCAATCCCGGCTTCGTCCAGGATCCTCCCGAATGAAAAATCGTAGGCGGTAAGCATGGAAATCCGTTCGCCGGTTTCCTTCATTTTCTGCAGGGTATGGGTCGTAACTCTCCTGATTTCCTTGTTTACACTCATATATCAACGTTTAAGGACTGTTAACCCCGGTACCTAAAAAACCATCATCTGGTCATATAAATGGTGTATCAATCCGTCTACCAGGCCTATCTTGGGTACATAGATCTCTTCGCAGTCCACCCACCGCATGACATTAATATAAATCAGCAGGGCTGGAACAATCACATCTGCCCTGTCTTCCCTCAGTTTGTACACATGCATGCGTTCGAGCATGGTGAAGCTGCTCAGTTCCTTGTAATAATCACGCAGCAACTGGAGGGGGAGGGGCTTCCCTTCTTTCCGTTTAGAGAGTGAAAAGATCTTGTTGATATTGCCCCCGGAACCGATGGCTGTAACATGTTTGTATCCCTTGGTTTTCGTCTTCAGGTATTCCTTCATTTCATCCCATTGTGCATCCTCCACCATATCCTTGATCAAACGAATCGTGCCTATATTGAAGGATTTCTTAAACACCAGTTTTCCATCGCAGAAAAATGTCAGTTCCGTGCTACCGCCACCAACATCAATGTAGAGATAGGATTCATCTCTGCTCATGTTTTCAGCGATATGATTTTCATAAATAAGGGTGGCTTCAAGGTCGCCGCTGATCACTTCGATTTCAATGCCCGTTTCGAGTTTTACCTTTCGGATGATATCGCCCGCATTTCGCGCGTCACGCATCGCTGAGGTGGCGCAGGCTTTTACATGTTTAACGTCGTAAGCGCTCAGGAGGTGTTTGTACGCCTTGATGGTTTCAAGGATCATGTCTGTTTTTTCCCGGGATATTTCACCGGTTTCAAACACATCGAAACCGAGGCGGAGGGGAACGCGGACAAGGTTCAGTTTAAGAAATTCCGGATCACCCAGGCGGGTGATGATCACCTCGCTGATAAGCAACCTGGCAGCATTACTTCCGATATCAATAGCGGCTAATCGCACGGGGTATTTTATAAATGGCAATATCCGCATTTCCGGTCAAAAGACGGGATGGAATCATCCACATTTCCCCGCTATTTGATGATTATATTTATTTGACGGGCGAAATGACGTTTTTTTGAAGGAGGTATTGGTAGATTTCAACCTGCGACCGTATTTTCTTCCCTTTACGAAGGACATATTCGTTCTGAAGTTCATTGTCCAGGCGCCTTGCCTTTACGTTATCCATGAGTTGAATGGCCAGGATACCTTTCAGTTCCTCGATGATGCCCGGCTCATGAATCTGCACGCCCACTTCCACCCGGTGGTCCAGGTTCCGCAGCATCCAGTCTGATGAGGAAATAATCACAATTTCCCTGCCCCCGTTGTGGAAAACCAATACCCGGGCATGTTCCAGGTACTGGTCCACAATACTGACGGCATATACCGCCTTTCGGAATTTCTTGTTTTCAGTATACATGCAGCATATACCGCGGATGATCATTTTAATGTCGACGCCTGCGGCTGCCGCCTCATAGAGTTTCAGGATCAAAATCTCATCACTCAGCGAATTCAGCTTTATAATCATGGATGCGGGCTTGCCAGCCTTAGCCTGCCGGATCTCTTGATTGATCAGTTTTATGATTTCCCTCCGCATATATATGGGACTGACCAGTAGGTTCCGGCACATGCGCAGAAATTTCAGTCCCGTTTTTGGCTTTTCAAGGTAATTGAAAACCCTGTTGATATCAGCCATGATTGCCCGGTTGGCCGTCAGCAGGCAATGATCGCCGTATACTTTCGCCGTATCCTCATTCAGGTTGCCGGTGCTCACAAAACCATAATGAATCGTCCGGTTGTCCTTTCGTTTTTTGATCAGACAGATCTTCGCATGCACTTTGGTGTTGGGTATGCCCACCAGTACCCGAACGCCTTCCTCTTCCAGTTTCTCTTTCCATTCCAGGTTGTTTTCTTCATCAAAACGGGCCCGCAATTCCAGCACCACCGTTACATCCTTTCCATTGCGTACGGCATTGATCAGCGCGTTCACCACTTTGGAATACTGGGCAAGGCGATAGGCCGTCAGTTTTATCAAGGTAACGTCCGGGTCGATTGCCGCTTCGCGGAGCAGGTCAATCAGCGGATTGAAGGAATGATAGGGGAAATGCAGCATGATATCCTTTTTCAGGACAACATCGGTCATCCGGGAAACACCATTCAGGGCCGGGTGCACGAAGGGTTTGCGCCGTGGGGGATGTCCATGGAATACTTCGCCGGGAAACTCCATGAAATGGCGGAAGTTATGGATCCGCCCACCCGGAATCAGGTGGTCTTTTTTGGAAAGACCCATCCGCCTGATCAGGTATTCAAGCAATCCCGGATCAATCTCCCGGTCGTACACAAAACGCACAGGCTTGCCCTTACGGCGGTTCTTAATGCCTTTTTCGATCTTATCCGTATAGGAGAGGGGTTCGTCATAGTCGATGTCGAACTCCGCATCCTTGGTGACCTTGATGATATTTGCGATGAATTTCTCGTACCCGAAATAAGCAAAAATCTTAGGCAGGTTGAACCGGATAATGTCTTCCAGCAAGATGATATGGTGTTCCCCGTGCCGCGAACTGGGAAGTATGACAAAGCGGGAGACCGCCCGGGTAGGCACCTCAATCAATGCGTATTTTCGGTGGTAAGCCGAATCCTTCCGGGACATGACCACACCCAGGTAAATGGATTTCTCCCGCAGGTATGGGAATTGGGGAATGCTTTCCACCATCAGGGGGATCACATTGGGTCGAACCTGTTCTTCAAAAAACGTAGCAACGAATTTCTGCTGGTCACGGCTCAACTCTTTTTCCGTCAGCAGGAATATCTTCTCCCGCTTCATTTCCAACAGGATATTCTGCCAGATCCTGTTGAATTCGCTCTGCTGGTCCAGGACAATGTTCTGGATGGAATCGAGGATTTTCTGCGGGGATTGTTCGAGATGCATGCGGGCCTTCTGCCCAAAACGGATCATGCGTTTCAGGGCTGCCACGCGCACCCGGAAAAACTCATCAAGGTTGTTGGAGAAAATGCCCAGGAACTTGATTTTGTCCCGGAGCGGAACGTCAGGATCAGATGCTTCCTGCAGAACGCGGGCGTTGAAAGCAAGCCAGCTGATGTCTCGCGCAATAATTTTGGGACTGGATTTGAGCATACGTGTACTCATGACCGTAAAGATAAAGACGCCGGCAGCGCGGCCATATTATATTTTACAGGGACCTGATTTTACGAATCAGGTTGCTGGTGGAATATCCTTCCACGAGCGGAATGGTAACCACACGGCCTCCATGCTGCCGCACGACATCCGATCCAACAATGGTGTCAGGATCATAGTCCCCGCCTTTTACCAGGACGTCCGGCAGGATCTGGCTGATCAGTTCGAGGGGGGTATCTTCAGAAAAAATGCATACCGCATCCACCATACTCAGGGATGCGAGCATGAGGCTCCTGAAATCTTCGTTGTTGACCGGCCTTTCGGGACCTTTGAGACGCTGCACCGATGCATCCGCATTGACGCCGATGATAAGTACATCGCCCTGCTCGGCAGCCCTTGACAACACTTCCAGGTGACCCTGGTGGAGGATGTCAAAGCAACCATTCGTAAATACCACTTTTTTACTGAGCAGGTGCCAGCGGGAGACCATCCGGGTGAGTTCGTTTCGATCAACGATTTTATTCGATACCTGGTTGGACGCTTTCATGTTTTTTCCGGTTATAGATGGGCAGAATAAGCAGGCATACCAAACCAACCACGAGCACCATGACGGTTTGTACGGCCCACAAAAGCCAGCCGTACGCGAGGCCGTTTACCGCATCGATGCCATACAGGACCAGGGATTTCTGAACGGCCAGCTGGTAGGCGCCGATTCCGCCCTGGGTGACAATCATGGCCAGGCTTCCGGTAGAAAGGATGGTCAGGGAGGGGGTAAGGCCCAGGTGCGCAACCGATTCCATCGCCAGGAAACCCAGGCGGATGCTCATCAGGTACATCGTCCAGATGAAAACGGTGTGTCCTATGAAGGCGGCTTTTCTCTGCACATGCCGTACACTGGTCAATCCCTGCCATACGCCCAAAATGAGGGCGCGGATGCGACTAACCACTTTATTCCCCGGAAATTTCCTGAAAACCCACATCATGAGTAAAAATAAAACTGCGAGGACCAGGAGTGACAGGAAAAGCCCCGTGTAGCCTGCGATGCCCCCTTTGGAATCATAGGCCTTCCGGAGTTCCCCCAGGATATAGGGCCCTGCGATATCGGTTTGAACCAGTACGGTTATAATGATAATGGCCACCAGGCAAAGAAAATCGATGGCCCTTTCGGCTACCATGGTACCGATTACCTTGTCAACCGGTGCTTTTTCATACCGGGCCAGGGTGGTGCATTTCATCACTTCCCCCAGGCGTGGGACGAGCAGGTTAAAGAAATAACCCAGCATGACGGCGAAAAAAGTATTGGCAGTGGTTGGCCTGATCTGCAAGGGTTCCATCAGGATTTTCCATCGGAGCGCGCGGCTGTAGTGGCTGAGCATCAGCATAACCATGGCCGGGATAACCAGCAGGTAATGAGCTCCCCGAAGCGTTTCCTTTAACTGGTTGATTTCCTGCGGCGTCAGGCTCCGGGTTGTCCACCATATCAGGAATATTCCCAGCCCCAGGAAAATGACGTACTGCAATATTACAGACAAGATTTTTTTCATGAAGCCATGGGTTGAGGCTAAAATAGGGTCAGATTTGGTTTCCATTACTGGGGAAAACGACCCAGGGTTTAAAGCCCCGGGCTTCTTCAAAATCCATAGTGGCATATGAAATGATGATTACAACATCGCCAACCGCACCCTGTCGGGCCGCCGGTCCGTTCAGGCAGCATACACCTGATCCGCGTTTCCCCCGGATCACATATGTTTCGATCCGGGTTCCATTGTTCACATTCACCACCTGCACTTTTTCATATTCAATAATGTGCGCGGCATCCATCAGGTTCTCATCCAGGGTTAGGCTGCCTACATAATGCAGGTTGGCTTCGGTTATGCTGGCCCGGTGAATCTTTGATTTCAGGACTTCTATTTCCATAGGTCAAATGTAATCAATAGGCCTCAGAAAGAAACCTGCATGTTGTCGATCAGTCGTACTTTTCCAAGATAGGCCGCCACCAGTGCAACCAACGGCGTGCTTCCATCCCATCCATCCTGTGGCATGAGGTCATCGGCCCGGCATATTTCCACATAATCCACCCGAAAGCCTTCGTCTTGCAGGGAGATGCGCCCCTTCTGTTTCAGCGCCTCCAATCCTCCCTCGGAAACTTCTGCCCGGATCATTTCCAGTACCCGGAACATGGATGCGGCTTTTTCCCGTTGCAGGGCATCCAGGCGCTGATTGCGACTGCTCATCGCCAGTCCGTCCTTTTCGCGCACGGTATCGCAGGTAATCAGTTCCGTGTGCATGCCATTCAGCTGGAGCAGTTTTTTCACCACCATGCATTGCTGGTAGTCCTTTTTCCCCATGTATAAACGGTTGGGCCGGACGATCTGCAGCAAACGGTCTACTACCTGGCAGACACCCTGGAAATGCCCCGGCCGGTACTTTCCTTCCAGGATATTTTCCAGGTACCCGAGATCGTAGGAGGAAAGTTTATCCATACCGAAAGGGTAAATTTCCCCGGTGCCGGGCACAAAAAGGACGGAGCATCCTGCCGGTACCAGCAACTGGATATCCCTGTCGAGGGTTGACGGATACTTCTCAAAATCTCCGGGGTCATTGAACTGGGTGGGGTTGACGAAAATACTGCAAACCGTAAGGGTGTTTTCAGCCACAGCCTGTTGCACCAGCCGGATATGTCCCTCATGGAGCGCACCCATGGTAGGTACGAAACCGATTTGCTCCCCCGAAAGGGATTTCTTTTCCAGAAACCGGGAAAGTTGGGTGGACGACTTAAATATTATCATATGTCAACGCATGGGAAGTCCGGGATACAGGCCTATTCAACAATAATCCTTACCTTTGCACACCTTTTTACCCTACATAACCGATTAACCGACCTCCATGGTAACAAAGAAAAGGATTTTATTCATTGCCAATGAAATGTCGCCTTACCTGGAACTGACGGAGTTTTCCGAAATCGTGAACAAACTGGCGATCAAGGCTAACGACAACGGTTTTGAGGTGCGATGCATCATGCCCCGATTCGGGGTAATCAACGAACGCAGGCACAGGCTGCATGAGGTGGTTCGGCTGTCCGGTATTAACGTGTCCATTGACAACGACGATTATCCACTTCAGATCAAGGTTGCTTCCCTTCCCAATGCGAGACTGCAAGTGTATTTCCTGGATAATGAGGACATGTTCAAGCGCAAATTTGTTTTCCAGGACGAGCAGGAACACTGGTTTGAGGACAACTGGCTGCGAACCATCTTTTTTTGCAAGGGTGCCCTGGAAACGGTGAAGAAATTCGGATGGCCGCCCGATATCGTCCATTGCAGTGGCTGGATGACCGGGCTGATTCCTTTTTACCTGAAAACAGCGTATAAAAAAGAACCGGTTTTTGGAAACAGCAAAGTGGTTTTCACCATTGGGGAGAATACGTTTGAGGAAAAAATGGGACCTGATTTCCTCAAGAAATCATTGATCCATGCCGTCATGAAAGAGAAGGACCTCGAGCCATATAAAGAGAGCAACAACACCGCGTTATTCCGGGGAGGCGCCACGTATGCGGATGCCATTTCTTTTGGGGACGACCGCGTAGAAAAAAAGCTCAGGGATGAGTTTGGAAAAGTGCGCGGGAAAAAGGTTATCCCCTTCACTGCCGATTCTGATTTAACAGACTATTTACAATTGTATAGCGACCTTGCAAACAAGTGAACGATCACTCATCCTGTCAAAATCCCCGCTGGTGAATCTTAAAATACTGCTGAAGGGCATCGTTGCTGGCCTGGTTCTTACGTTTATTCTCTCCCAATGTACCAAGATCAAAACAACCGATGTAGGAACTGAACTCATTCCTGAAATCGACAATATCTCCACGTTCGATACGACCCTGGATGTGGTGGCGGCAAACTATCTCTTTGCTGACTCCGCCCTTCCTCGCCTGGGCAAGGACGCGGCGGGTAGTGTGGCCGAATTCAACCTCGGACTTGTTTCGAATGATCCGCAGTTTGGCAGAACGGCGGCTACGATGTTCTTTGAACTCAAGCCGCCGGGGTATAAATATGTATTTGAAAATGTGAAAGATAGCCTTCAGCTGGATTCCGTGGTGCTTTGCATGAAATGGAATTCCACTTGGGGCGATACCAACGCCGTACAGTCGATCAGCGTCTACGAATTGGAGGACAATATCAAACCGGACTCCATTTACAATACGGATGTTGCCTTCCGGTTCCGGGACGTGCTGGGCACCAAAAGCTTCGCCCCGAATATCCTGGATGACAGCCTGGTCCTGTTTCGCCAGAAACTGGCCAAGCAACTACGGATACGCCTTTCCGACGAATTCGGGCAGCGCCTGCTGTCGCAGGATACTGCCGATGGAGAGCCATACAGCTCCGATTCCGCTTTCAGGGTTTTCTTCAAAGGCTTTGCGGTGGTCCCTGACGCTAATGGCGTAGGAAATTCCCTTATGAGTTTCGCCCTTTCAGACACCAATACCTACCTCAAACTGTATTATAAAGTAACAAAGAACGGAAGCGTGGACACAACCAGCCGGAAATTTGTATTCTCCAATATTTATCCCGGTGGCTGCGCAAACCGGATCCAGCGTTCTTATAACGGCTCCCAATTGGCCACGCATCTCAACAAGCCTCCTGGCGGCGACAGCCTCGTGTATATCCAGGCATCTCCCGGGACATACGCCATTTTGCGCCTGCCATCCCTTGACCAGTTCAAGGCCGTGAAAGGTAATGTGATGGTACACCTGGCTGAACTGTCCATGTCCCAGGTTCCCGGGAACAGCAATGAACTGGATAATTACCTGACGGTTCCGGGAACCATGTACATGGATTTTCTCGATACCATCCAATATGTCCAGTATCCGTTCCTCACGGACGCATTCCTAAGCGGGCGATACGATGTACGGGTATTCGGCGGCTTTGCGGAAAACACGGTGGCGCCTACAGGACAGGTGGTCTCGCAATACCGTTTTTACATTACACGCTATATCCAGAATTTTATCACCCGGAATTCGCCCAACTTCCCGATCTACCTGTATGCGCCATACACGGTCATTTACCCCCAGCTCAGGGTTATCTTCGGCGTTACCCCGGTGGCCAGGGGCAGGGTCAAGCTAGGGGGCGGCAACCATTCCAGCCAGAAAATGAAGTTGAGAATAATATACTCTCTTATCTGACGATCATATTATCTTTGCCCGCAAATTTCATAAACCAATCGTTCTATGCCTTATTTATTCACCTCGGAAAGCGTTTCCGAAGGACATCCCGATAAAATCGCCGACCAGATTTCCGATGCCCTGATCGACAATTTCCTTGCGTATGACCCGCAAAGCAAGGTTGCCTGTGAAACGCTGGTTACCACCGGCCAGGTGGTACTCGCCGGCGAAGTGAAATCAAAAACCTACCTGGATGTACAGGACATTGCCCGCGAGGTAATCCGTGAAATCGGATATACAAAGGCGGAATACATGTTTGAAGCCAACAGCTGCGGCATCCTTTCTGCCATACATGAACAGAGTGCGGACATAAACCAGGGGGTTGACCGCAATGCGAAACAGAAAAGCTTTGAAGCAAAAGCCAATGCACAGGGTGCCGGCGACCAGGGTATGATGTTCGGATACGCCACCCGGGAAACGGAAAATTACATGCCCCTGGCCCTGGACCTTGCACACAAAATACTCCAGGAACTCTCCAGGACCCGCAGGGCCGGGAAGGAAATGAAATATCTCCGCCCGGACGCGAAAAGCCAGGTAACGATCGAATACGACGATCAAAACAATCCTATCCGGATTGATACCATCGTCGTTTCAACCCAACACGATCCTTTTGACAAGGACGATAAAATGCTGAAGCACATTCACCAGGATATTATTGAAACCATCATACCGAGGGTTAAAAAGCAGTTGAAGCCATCCATACAGAAACTGTTTACCGATCAAATCAACTACCTGATCAACCCTACCGGCAAATTCGTGATCGGCGGACCGCATGGTGATACCGGCCTCACCGGTCGCAAGATCATCGTGGACACCTATGGTGGTAAAGGCGCCCATGGAGGCGGTGCATTCAGTGGTAAGGACCCCAGCAAGGTGGACCGTTCCGCCGCCTACGCTACGCGTCATATTGCCAAGAACCTGGTTGCCGCCGGCGTTTGCGATGAAGTTTTGGTGCAGGTTTCCTATGCCATTGGTGTTGCGAAACCCTGCGGTTTGTATATCAATACCTATAACACCTCGAAGGTGGATATGACAGATGGACAAATCGCGCGTGCAGTGGAAAGACTTTTCGATATGCGTCCCTACGCGATCGAAGAGAGGCTGAAACTTCGAAACCCGATTTATGCAGAAACAGCCGCTTACGGCCATATGGGGCGGAAGAGTGAATTCAAAGAGAAAACCTTCAACAAAGGCAAGGATAACGAAAAGACCGTGAATGTTGAATTGTTTACATGGGAGAAACTCGACTATGTTGACAAGATCAAAAAGGCATTCAAGATCAAATAAACAAGTTTTTAAAACCTCCCGCCCGGGAGGTTTTTTTATGTTTGCAGGATGGATCCCAATCACAATCCCTGGGTGGTCCAGGGAGAAAAAACCGTGTATGACAATCCCTGGATCAGGGTTACGGAATTCGATGTCCTCAACCCCCGTGGGAATCCCGGCATTTACGGTAAAATACATTTCAAAAATATCGCCCTCGGTATTATCGCGCTGGATCATGACGGCATGATCCAGCTGGTGGGGCAGTACCGGTTTCCGCTGCAGGCTTACTCCTGGGAGATTCCGGAAGGGGGTGGCTTATGGGGGCATGATCCGCTGGATTCCGCCAAAAGGGAACTGAAAGAAGAAACGGGGCTGGTGGCCGCTGAATGGCAGGAGCTGTTGCGTATGCATCTTTCCAATTCCGTTTCGGATGAGCATGCCATACTTTACCTGGCGCGCGGGCTTCAACAGGAAGCGCCCGAACCGGAGGATACGGAAGAACTGGCCCACCGGAAAATAAGCGTGGATGACGCATACAAAATGGTGCTGGAGGGTGAAATCACGGATTCCATTTCCGTAGCCGGAATATTGCAACTCAAACTGGCCATTCTCGAAAAGCGGATTATCTTACTTTAAATACCGTGCATGAAAAAACCGGCAATGATCATTGGAAGGCAACCCTTACTGGAAGCCCTCACATCGGGTGAAAGTATCGACCGGATTTTCATGCAAAAGAATGCCCAGGGAGACATCTTAGCGGACATTCGCACCCTTGCCCGTACGCAAAACATCCCCGTGAACCTGGTGCCCCCGGAAAAATTGAACAGTTTCTCCAGGGCCAATCACCAGGGCGTTGTGGGCATTTTCAGTCTTGTCCAATACCTGGACCTCCAGCAAACCATAGATCATGTTGTTTCCGCTGGCCAGGTTCCTCTTTTCCTGATGCTGGACGGTGTCACCGATGTTAGAAATATCGGTGCGATGGCCAGGACAGCGCTTTGCTGCGGGGCACAGGCAATCATCATTCCTGATAAAGGTGTGGGTGCGTTGAATGAAG
>Ga0114938_1002756_pt1 | contig 10849 bp, 11 predicted proteins | sample AshMeaBigSpring_FD_88675 | JGI IMG/M metagenome (GOLD analysis project Ga0114938, IMG submission 88675) | Groundwater microbial communities from Big Spring, Nevada to study Microbial Dark Matter (Phase II) - Ash Meadows Big Spring | ecosystem: Environmental > Aquatic > Deep subsurface >...
CCATTAATGCGGCGTAATAAATATCCGGCGATACTATATCACCCAGCTGCGCATCTCTCGAAAGACTGGCCAGCTCCCTTGCATCGCCGGCCATATCTCTTACAGTGGTAATTCCTTTCATCAGCATATCCCGCAAATCTTTTTCAGCCCTTGCCCGGTTGTCTTCAGCACCAGGCTCTGTGGCAAGGTGTACATGGGTATCAATCAGTCCGGGAATCAGATAGTGGTCTCTGCAGGTAAACACAACACATGAGTCGGGTATCAGGATTTGTTTTGCCGGCCCTACCGTTTCTATTTTATTGTTACGGATAATGAGAGACTGATCATATAACACTTCTTTTGAAACGCCGTTGATAATGTTTACATTCTTTAGTGCATAATAACCAGGTGAAAACTGGCTGTATAAAATATTTGCAAAAAAGAAAGAAGCAAAAAAAAATGAAATCCGGACCACTGTTAATATTTTTTTGAAGGTATGTGAGTAATGTTGTGCCTTCATATGTCAATCTTTTAAATGAAATTCCTTTTTTAGCAGAGCTATTAATTCTGTAGCTGCCATAAAGGCCCGCGGATACAGTTTTTCAACAAATCGTTTGTTTCTGTCTCTTCTGTCGATAATAGTATTTAAAAATGTTTCCATCATTCTATCACTTCCGGCATTGTAGGGAATCTCTTGCGACATTAGATCCCGGATCAAATCGTTTGAGGTTAGGCTTTTCATTTCTTCTTCGATATCCAGCTGTGCGAAAACCTTGTAGTTTTTAGCTGATAGTAACCGATTTCTGATTTCTACGAGCTGATTGCGTTGGAGAAGGTCGGTCTCATTGTTTTTGCTAATCAAGCCTTGCAAATAGTAATATTTACTTATTTTGGTTATCAGCTCTTTGTTTTTGAAATACCGCAGGTTGCCTGATTGTAAGAGTTGGGTGAGGGTTGATGTATTCCAGTCAATGGCATAAGCGTTATTCGCAAATCGGCTATAATAATAAAATGTGCCTGGTATTAGGGATTGCTCCGTATTTTTCATTCCGATAGCAATACAGCTGTCAAATGCAAGATTCATAAAAGCATTCTGGCGTATCCCGCCTGTTAGTTCGGCGGTGTCTTCCTTCAGATCGTTTAGCAGGCTCTTGGCATAATCTTTTGCCCGATGACCCTCTACAATATGCTCTCGTTGATTTTCTGCCAAAAACCCGCAGAATACGGCGAGGAATAACATGAGAAACTCCCAGAAATAATGTGTCCATTTTTTTCTTGGAGTGTGGGTGTGTGCATGTACTTCCATAAAAAAACGTTTTCAGGTTAATTATTATCAATTACCGTGTTTTTCCATTGAAGGCCATTTTTTACCGTCACGCAGGTAGTAATCAAAATGCCTTTTCATCTGCAGCATTCTTTCGCTCCTCCATTCACTGATACCATGATCGGCGCCTTCAAAAAATATAAACCGCAGCGGATGTTTTGCCTCATAAAGTTTTTGTACCAGTTCCAGGCTTTCTTCAGGTAACACCCTCCAGTCGGCGCTTCCATGCATTAATAACAGCGGCGTTGTTTTACATAACTGATCGGCCCAGAACACAACTGATCTTTCTTTTAATGTTGATTCTTTATCAGTGGCATAGCCAGGAACTAATTCACCAAAAACGGTTTTATCCATTTCTGGTCTTGCTTTGGTATTGATAAATGCATTGGCCATGCCGGCTGTAACCACTGCAGCTTTGAAACGACAGGATTTTTTTAATGCCAGGTAAGTCATCATGCCCCCACGGCTGGTGCCTTCAATGCCAATGCGTGAAGTATCGGCTTTGGCGTTTTTTTCCAATACGCCAACAAGATTAAGTACATCATTGACTTCGGCGCCGCCAAATTCCTCTCTTCCCTCACCTCCATCATTACCGCGGTACTGGCTCGCCACCACTACATAATTCCAGCTTGCCATCTGACCCAAAGTACGGGTTATGCTCACCGGGTTCCATTGACCAAAATCCCGGTTGCCGCCCCGGTTAGCGATGATGCAGGGATAAATCCCTTTTTCTTTCGGCTCGGTCATATAAGCTGTTACTCTTAATCCATCCGATAAATAAGTGATACGAAAAAATTCAACACTGTCTTTTATTTTTTGAGCCAATGCAGCATCTGTGTTTCTTAATCTTGTCCAGACACTGTCATGAATTATGAAAGGGGTTTTCTCCACCATCGTTCCATCCTGCGCATAGGATGCAACAGAAATAAATGCAGCAACGATCAGTATGTTTTTTTTCATATAAAAAGTTATTAAGATGATAAACTTCCCGGATTTGTTCTATCAGCCGGGCAGCTATTTTTTTTTGAGATTACCGGGTTGTTTATATAGTTGACTAAAAAACCGCAGAACACTGCAAGTAATAACATGATCCCGCCGAAGGCGTGACCAGAAATAATGGGTCCATTTTTTTCTTGGAGTGTGGGTGTGTGCATGTACTTCCATACTTTTTTATTTCAGTTGATACTCTTTTCTGATTAATTCCATTAGTTGGACGGCTCTTGGCTTAATCCATGAAAACCTTTCCAAAATAAATCTTGTTCTGCTCCATTTTGAGTATTGCAGGTTTGCATATTCGTCCAATAGTTTGGGTTCACTATCAATTAGCCGGGCGCCCGGCCTGATCCCTTTTGGAGCTGCCAGCGCCTTATCTCCCGGTATTATATATTTTGTGTGAAATATCTTCGCTGCCAGCTGGGCAACTTCATTGCCCTTTTCTGTAATTCTATCGCTGACACCTTCTGTGCCTTCTGTAATTCTCCAGTATAACAATATACTGTCGTTGACATTTTTTTTCCGGATCAGTCTCATAGTGCCGGAATTTTTTAATTGTGATTTGGTACGGTCTTCAAAATCCGCTCCAATCAACCGGTTAGAATAATGTAAGCTATAGAGCCTGGTAATGGCATCGCCGGAAAGGGGTTGCTCGTAATAAATTATCGCAAGAATGGAATCCAGTAAATTTTTTTGATTTATTGCAAGTGCCTGCGCCTCATTGATCATAGTTGTATCGGTGTGCAGATCCTCTAACAGGCTTTGCATATATTGTTTCTCCCGGTCTTTTTCTATTTTATGCTCCAGCTGGTACTCTGCCAAATAACCGCAGAACACAGCCAGGAACAGCATGAGAAACTCCCAGAAATAATGCGTCCATTTTTTTCGGTGCCCTGAACCTGTCGAAGGGTGTGAGTGATGGTGTACTTCCATTGAATTTAGGTTTTGAAGTATTTATACAAAAAGGCACAGACAAAGCCCACTATGACATATATCACAAAACGGATCAGACGGCCTTTCCATGTATCATTATTTCCAAACATTTTGAAGATTGAAATTTTTATTTAAGACGATACTCTTTTCTCAGCAGCTTGAGCAACCTGGCATTCAATTCGCTATAATTTTTAAAATGTAATGTACGGGTAGAATTTAATGCGTTAAAACAATAATTACTCAGAATGTTTATGGCATATAGCCTGTCTAGTTTATCCAGGGATTTTAATTGAAAGGGTATTATTTCTGTATTCTTTTCATAATCAACTATCGCATCAAAAATGAGTAGTTTGCCATCCTGTGTTAGTTGAGACTGGAAATCAAAATCAAAATGACGTATCATGATCGGGTTGATATATTCCAGCCTGATGGAGCCTTCCAGTGCCTGCCTGTCGTTAATATTATTGATGGCTACGGATAAATCGCCGGTTAATTTTTGCAGTTCATTATTCTTAAAATAACGCAGGGCCCCCGAATTTTTTAGCTGTTCCAGTACCACGGTTCTGGGTTCAAAGAGCGAGGGGGAGCGGAAATTGATACCATAAAGAAAATTTAATACAAATGTTTTTGAAACATTGGTGAGGCTGCTGTCTTTAAAATATGTAATAAGATACTTAAGGGCATCTTCCTGTTTAATCCGGTTTACAGATTTCAGCACAACATTTACCGAATCACTTTTTAGTTCTTCATAAAAACTTTTGGCCAACTCTTTTGCTCTGTCTCTTTCAATCTTATGTTCCAACTGGTACTCTGCCAGGAAACCACAAAACACTGCAAGAAACAACATGAGAAATTCCCAGAAATAATGTGTCCATTTTTTGCGGGCCGTATGAGAGTGGTGGTGTACTTCCATAAATATTTATTTCAAATGATATTCTTTTTTTAAATAATCTCTTACCCGGATGTTTTTGCTTTTTAGCTCTTCAAGCTGCATACGAAAAAAGGCAAACTGTCTCTTCGATTCCTGCACAATATTGAAGTATTCTGTCAGGATTTTCTTGTCATAAGTGAGTAAAACGCCTGGTTCCGGAAAACTAATTTGTCCTGATAATGCATTGGTACCAAGTTCGGGGCAGCACTTAAGATCAAATAACTTAAATGACAATTGCATAATTGCTAAACGGAGATCTTTTACCCCCTCGATAATGTAGAGGTCAGATAATTTTACAGCAGCATCATAACCTATAATACTGTCACTGGCTGCTTTCTTAGCAATCAGGCGCATTCCGCCAGAGTTTTTTAATTGTTGTATTGTTCTGTCGCTGTAAATAAAATCCGGGTAGGAAAAAGGCTGGCGATAATATTTATAAATTCCATTGGCTCCTGTTGAGGGGCTTATTTCCCGGATCTTCATAAGCAACGTATCCAATGATTTGTCCTTTTCATTAAACACCGGAATTAATTGACTAAACTGGTTGTTATCAATTTCAAGATCCTTTAAAAAGGAATTAATGTATTGCTTTTCCTTTTGTTTTTCTATAAGATGTTCCAGTTGATACTCTGCCAAAAATCCGCAGAACACAGCAAGGAACAACATTAAAAACTCCCAGAAATAGTGAGTCCATTTTTTGCGTGCCGAATGTGAGTGGTGGTGTACTTCCATAAATCATTATTTAATTCTTATAAACTCGTAGGGTGTAAACTCCACAAAATCCGCCATCCGTACCGTCAGTGATTTTACTTTACCACCCTGAACGGCAAACTCCAGTTTTTTTCTTCCATAAAGGGGATCGCTGTAAATACAGAAGAAACGATTGCCACCCAACGCCTCCAATGTTGCAAACATGCCTTTGTGGTGTTCAAAACGCATCACCAGTTTTCCGTCTTCCATCTTAATATTCATCTTTCCATATACATCATGATTGTATTCTCCCGTATAAGCAGCAAGCGGCAAGGCAGCGGGCTTCTTCATGGCAATGGTATCACTTACCTTGGCCCATTCTTTTTCATTTTTTTCTTCACTGCTACGGTGGTAGCTCAGGTATACATTGCTGTAGTTACGGAAAGGCAATCCAAGCATAGCATCCTGCAATTCATTACGCAGCGCTTCATAAAAACCATTGGCATCGGTATTGGTGAGTACAATAATGCCGAGCTTTTCTTCCGGAACCAGGCAAACACTGGTCACAAAACCATTGACTCCTCCGGTATGAGCCACTATTTTTCTTCCGGCATATTCTTCCAGGAACCACCCAAGACCATAAAGGCTAAAATGAGCTTTGTTGAACATATGTCCGCCATCGCCCATAATGGATTCGGGCTGCCGGGTACGTTTGATGGCAGATGATGGTATTATTTGCTTGTCTTCCATTTTGCCATCGTTCAGCAGTGCCAGCACCCATTTACTCATATCACTTACACTGGAGGAGATACTGCCGGCCGGCGCCAGGTTGTCCAGCTGGCCATAAGGTATTTTTTTTAGTTCACCCATCACCACGGTATGTGCACCGGCTTTATTGGTGGCTGTCTCAATGTCTTTACATAGCGCAAGGCTGCGGCTCATGCCAAGGGGCTTAAATATTCGTTCTGATACAAAATCTGCCCATGACTTACCCGTTACTTTAGGAATGATTTCTCCGGCCGTCATAAATGCAGCATTGCAATAACCCCATTTATTCCTGAAACTATACATCGGTTTTACTTTACCAAACTTTTCCCTCACTTGTGCGGTGGTAAGGTCAGAGTCGAAATACATAAAATCTCCCTGGAAGGTTTCAAATCCCAGGCGGTGGCTAAGCAGGTCGGCTATATTGACCTCTTTGGTAACCCATGGATCGTATAGTTTAAAATCAGGTAACCATTTCTGCACTTTATCATCCAGTGATAATTTATTTTCACTTTCCAGCATGGCCAATGCAGTGCCGGTAAATGCTTTGGTATTACTGCCGATCATGAACAGCGTATTTTCATCTACGGAGTTTTTTGTATCCATTTCTTTTACTCCATACCCCTTCATGTATACAATTTTACTTCCTTTTACAACGGCTACCGCTGCACCGGGTATCTGCCAGTCACCCAGTGCTTTTTCAACATATTGATCAAGGCTGTCGCCGATAAAAGCCCTGGAGTTTTCATTCTGTGCAATGGAACATGCAGTTATTAGTAACACAAAACCAGTTAAGGCCAATGTCCTTTTCATTTAAATTGGTTTAAGGGTGAATAAAGGGAAAGTTAGCTTCAGAGGGGAAACTAAAAATACTTTTCTTTTTTGATTTGATGAAGCCTGAGATTATTGTTATTCTTCTTCCTTACGGAAAGGGTCAAGCGGAGGTAGTCCTCTTTTGAAGCGGTAGAGCGATTCTTTTATATAATACTGGAATTCATAATCGCCGGCAATTGTAGTAAACACATAAGAAGGACGGAATACCCGCATAAAGCTGTCCAGTTCCTGGCCATCCAATAGTGTCAGCCGGCGCACCAGTGCTTTATTGAAACGAAAGTTGATATATTTTTCCTGTTCTTCTTCCAGCAATCTTTTCTGGAAGGAGGCTATGCTTCTGTTTCGCCTGGTACGAAACATATTGATAAGCTCATTTACATCAAAACCGGCACCCACTCCATTCTGCGGTGTTACGGTTTTCAGTTTGGGTTTCTGGTAATTGAAAATCTTAGCATAGTCCAGCCGGTTTTGCGTAGAATCCTGTTTGTATATTCTTGGCTTGATCTTCACTTCTCTCAGCATCGGTACATTTATCTGAATGGAAATATCAAAAGACATCGGGTTGATGATCTTCAGTACCGGGAATTTCACAGTGGGTTTGTTCAGGTAGCTGAACCAGATGGAATCCTTTTCCTGCACTTCTATTTCATAATAACCTTCAGAGTTGGTAACGGTTCCTGTTCCCGAAGTGCTGAGCACACTTACCAGTTCAATGGGATAGTTGCGGGAGCTGTCATACACAGTTCCCCTGATTTTGTAAAACTGCCCGGCAGCAGATGAGCATAGCAGTAACGAAATGGCGAGTATGGGTATAAAAGATTTCAACAGCGTTCAGGGTTGCCTGTTTAACCAGTTAACTGATCAACTTTTCAACAAACAGGGTGGCAAGTAACGAAAGAAAGTGTAAATGGTAATATAAAGTAGAAAAACAAAACATACACCGCCACAGTTGGTATATGTACTGATTTGGTTATTTGACGAATGTCTCTTCAATTATTTTTGGGTAAAACTCATGCTCCAGTTTTTGTACTCTTGTTGCCACCGATTCCACAGTATCATTTTCGCCGACTGCACAACGGGCCTGGAAAATGATCTTACCATTGTCGTAAACCTCATCCACATAATGAATGGTTATACCAGTTTCCTTTTCCTTGTTGTCAATTACAGCCTGGTGCACTCTTTGGCCATACATTCCCTTGCCTCCGTACTTGGGCAATAAGGCCGGGTGTATATTAATGATATGATCACGGTAAGCATTGACAAGTGTAGCCGGAATTTTCAAGAGAAAACCTGCCAGTACGATGAGATCGGTCCTTTTTTCAATCAGTTCATGCAGGTAGGCATCGCCATGAAGGAAGCGGTCTTTTTCAATTAATAATACCGGAATATGTTCATTGCGGGCAATTTCGAATACACCAGCCTTTGGGTTATTACAAACAACCAGTACCACTTTTACCATCGGATTGTTCCGGAACCGGTCAATGATCTTCTGGGCATTAGAGCCGCTGCCGGAAGCAAATAGGGCAATATGTACCGGTTCGGACATTTCCGGGGCAGCGGGTGCCTTTACCAGTCCCAGCTTGCTGCCCAGTTTTTGGATATAATTAGTAAAGAAGCGAAACTGCCCGAAAGGAATACTTACGATCAGCACTGCCATGGGCCATATTATAGTAATAAGGAGTATATAAACCACGGCCCAGAGCCAGTCCTGCTGTATCTGCAGCCCATTCATGACCTTTTTGCCTACAAAACCGGTGGCGCTGCCGCCAATGGCGAAGGTGCAAAGGATCAGGGCCAGTTGAAGGCCGTTCACTTTCCATTTTTTCTGGAGCTTTTCAAACATATAGAGCCGATAAAAACCGGGAAAAAGATTGGTGCCGGGTAATGAGCCGCAAAATTGCGGAAAAAACAGCCAGCAAACAGGCGCCCTTCGTCATTCTTTTGTTTTTTGTGTGCTTGATCTGTCTCAAATTTTCACATCTGTTAAAGCTTGATACGAAGTTGACCTCTTTATGACAAACAACTTTTACTACCTTACAGAAAACCCCTTAAATCGGCTGAAATGCAGGCTGGTAGCGGATCAAAAAAAAGTTAAACCGCTTGTCTTTTTGATAGGTTGATGGCTTATTTTTGCGGCTGTTTATCGGTTTTTATCCACATTTTTTCAGAATCAATTGTGTCTATGATTCCTTGTAAACCAATCGGCCGGCGACTGATAGTATTCTGCTTTTCTTTTTTTGTTTTTTCTGTAGTCAATAATAGTTATGCAGCAGGTGATCCTGCAGCAGGTAAAGCCGTTTTTTTAGGAAAATGTGCTGCTTGTCATAACGTATTTAAAGACGGTACAGGACCAGCCCTGATGGGCATGGAGGAAAGAGGTAAATGGGCAGACCATAATGAGTTGCTGAAATGGATCAACAATCCTGCTGCTTATATGGCCAACGACCCTTATACACAGGGGCTAAAAGCCAAGTATGGCTCGATGATGACGGGTTTTGCCGATGTAACCCTAGCCGATGTAGATAATATTGTAGCTTATGTAAATGATGAGGTGGCTAAATCAAAAGCACCAAAAGCCGGGCCGGTTGGTGAGCCAGCTCCTACCAGTAATAATGCCATCATTTTCGGAATCATCTCCCTTGTCCTCGCAATTATTGCCCTGATCTTAATGCAGGTGAACAGCAACCTTAAGAAAATGAGCGATGATGCAGAAGGTATTGTTCGCCCTGACCCAGTTCCTTTCTATCGCAATAAAGCGTATATCGCCGTTCTGGCACTGGTTTTCTTTGTAATTGGTGGTTACCTGGTAGCCAAAGGCGCTATCGGCCTGGGCCGCCAGAAAGATTACCAGCCTGAGCAGCCTATTTATTATTCTCATAAAGTGCATGCCGGTATCAACCAGATCAGCTGTTTGTACTGTCATGGCTCGGCATGGGACAGTAAGCATGCCGCTATTCCTTCGGTAAATGTGTGTATGAATTGTCATAAGGGTATTCAGACTTACGAAAAAGGTCCAAAACTCTACGATGAAAGCGGTAACGAAATCAATGGTACTGCTGAAATCCAGAAAATATATACGTATGCAGGATTTGATCCCAACAATGCTTCTAAATGGGATCCTTCCATGATCAAAAAGCCCATCGAATGGGTAAAGATCCACAACCTGCCTGACCATGTTTATTTCAACCACTCACAGCATGTAAGAGCCGGCAAGGTTCAGTGCCAGAGCTGCCATGGAGAAATTACCGCAATGGATGAAGTAAAGCAGGTTTCAGACCTGAGCATGGGCTGGTGTGTGAACTGTCACCGGGAAACAAAGGTTGACTTTAATTACACCGAAGGCAAGGGCAACAAGTACTACAGCATTTATGAGAAGTTTCATAATGACATCAAAGCCGGTAAAATGGACAGCGTAACCGTAAGCGATATCGGTGGCCTGGAATGTCAGAAATGTCACTATTAATCTGTAGAAAAAGAAGAAGACCGCTATACAGCACATTATAGAATTATCAAATTGATATACATGAGCCAAAACAAGTACTGGCAAAGCTTCGGAGAAGTGAATGATCCGGAAAATTTCAAAAAACTCACTCAGGACGAGTTCAAGGAAGAACTTCCGTTTGAAGGGTTTGATGACAAAGGACTGATAGATGCCAAAGCTCCCCGCAGAGATTTCTTAAAATACCTGGGCTTTAGCACGGCTGCTGCAACATTAGCGGCTAGTTGTAAAGTGCCTGTTCGCAAGGCAATCCCTTATGCCAACAAACCAGAAAACCTGGTACCCGGTGTGGCTAAATATTATGCCACTACATATGTTCAGGAAGGAGATGTGGTGCCGGTGGTAGCCAAAGTAAGAGATGGCCGTCCAATAAAAATTGAAGGCAATGTACTGGAAGGAAGCAGCTATGCTACCGGTGGTACTTCTGCCCGGGCACAGGCTTCTGTTTTAGACCTCTATGATATGTACCGCCTGAAATATCCCCAGCACAGGGTAACAGGCGGTGCTGATGGCGAAGCAAAATTTGAAGAAGTTCCCACTTTCGAACAGTTTGATAAAATGGTAGGAGATGCGATGAAGGCAGCAGGCGGAACCACTGTATTACTGACTTCTACTGTTGTTTCTCCTTCTACAAAAGAAATTATTGCAGCCTTTCCGAACCTGAAGCATGTGCAGTACGATGCTGTTTCTTACAGCGGTATGCTGCTGGCTAATGAGGCAACCGGTTTTGGCAGAGCCATACCTTCTTATGATTTCGGCGCAGCCAAAGTAATTGTTGGCATTGGCGCTGATTTTCTCGGTACCTGGCTTAGTCCGGTTGAATTCGCCAAAGGATATGCAAAGGGTCGTCGCATTGATGAGAAGAACCCGGTGATGAGCAAGCATTATCATTTCGAGGGAC
>Ga0114938_1002757_pt1 | contig 10849 bp, 10 predicted proteins | sample AshMeaBigSpring_FD_88675 | JGI IMG/M metagenome (GOLD analysis project Ga0114938, IMG submission 88675) | Groundwater microbial communities from Big Spring, Nevada to study Microbial Dark Matter (Phase II) - Ash Meadows Big Spring | ecosystem: Environmental > Aquatic > Deep subsurface >...
GACGGCGATTGTGAATGCCAAGGCGGCCGCCCCCACCCGGGCGGCGCGCGCCTCCATTTCCCGGACGGCATCCCAGGTAAAGCGCGCCGCTGCCGCGAGCAGGACCGCATCGGCTCCCAGTAGAACAGGCGTCAGGTCCATCCTTCCTCTGCAGGGAAAAGCTCCGATCAGATTGTCCCGCCCGCTTTTCCGCCGACGCCGGCGCCACGATCCCTGCCTGGCAGACGGGCTCATCGAGCAGGTGCTGCTGGAGATCGAAAAAATGCAGGCCCCGGCCCGGCCGTGCGGCGGTGGGGGCCTGCAGCCATTGGGTCCGAGCGGGCCTTCGATCAGTTCAGGAATTTTTCCTTGGCCACTTCCAGCCGGCACCAGGCATACAGCGCGTCGTAGACCTCGAACTGCCGCTCGAGGTTCTGCAAGTCGTCCGGATAGCGCAGGCTGAAGCCAACCGCGATGGCCTCCAGGCCGGCCGCCAGCGGGTCCTTGTCCAGCCGGTCGGTGTCGGCGGCGTTGACGATCTTGGCCAGGCGCAGGAGCGCGCGGTCGTCCAGGTTGTAGTTGCGGATGATGACGTCGAAGGTACACAGGTCGCCGTCGTGGTTCAGGCCGGCGCCGGGCGAGTCGAACGGGATGGCGCCCTCGCGCTCGGCCACGGCCATGACCTCGCTCTTGGGCACGAACAGGAACTGGGCGTCCGAATCAATGAACCGCGTGATCAGCCACGGGCAGGCGACGCGGTCGACGTGGACATGCGATCGGGTAATCCATAGCATCTGCTGTTATCCCCTGTTGGTCATAATAAATGCGTTTGGCATCCTGGTCGATATTAGGCCGTTCGCGGATTTTTGAAAAGGGAAAAGATGCGGCGGCCGGTTCATGCAGCGTCCTCCGGGCCTCGCTGCCTGATCTCCACCAGGCCGATCGCAAGAATGTTGGCCACCATCAGCAATCCCAGTCCGGTGACGCCGATCCACCCGAAAAGCTGGTAGCCGTATCCGCAGAGCGTGATTCCGGCCGAACCGCCGAGATAATAGATCATGATGTAAAGCGAATTGGCGCGCCCCCGGCTGCGGCTCAGCCGACGGTTCATGCTCCCCACCGCGGCCGAATGCACGGAAAAAAACCCCAGACAGACCCCGCCCAGCCCCAGCGCCACGAACCCCATGCGGGCGATGTGGGTCAACCCGAGGGACCCCCCCAGAATCGAGGCGCCCAGAACCATCGTTACGCCGTTTCCATAGCGGTTGCTGACGCGCCCGGAAAGCGGGGCGATGAAGACGCCGATGGTGTAGGCCAGGTACATCAGGGTGATGAGATTGGTCGAGGCGCGGAAGGGCTCTCCGGACAGATAAAACGGCAGGTAATTGAACAGCGCCGAGAAGACAAAAAAGGCGCTGAACCCCACGCTGTAGATGCGCAAGAGATCGGTGCGACGGATCAGCTCCGGGAAGCCGCCGTCCTGCGAACTTTCCGGTCGGGCGCCCTTCTCCCCGGGAAGGGCCTTCAGGGCGATCAGGGTGGCGGCCGTCACCAGGACCGAAGCCGTTACAAACGCATAACGCCAGTGCAGCGGCGGATGGATCCAGCCGCCGATCAGCCGCCCGGAAAGCCCGCCCACCACCGTCGCCGCCACATAGGACCCCATCATAACGTTGAGGCGCTGCGCCGGCAGGCTGCGGGACAAATAGGCCGCGATGCAGGTGGTGAGGGCCGGGAGGAAAAGACCCTGAAGGAAGCGGCAGGCGATCATGAGCTCCATGCTCCGCGTGAGCGCGCACACCAGACCGAAAACGGCGACCGCGCTGCCGCCGGCGGCGATGATCGGCTTGACGGGATGAAGATCGGCGATGCGGCCGAACGGGAGGTTGGAAAGCGCGATGCCCAGAACCACGGCGGAAACGGTCCAGGACGCCCGCGCCTCGTCCACCCCGAATTCCAGCCTCAGCACCGGCAGGACCGGCTGGACCAGATAGATCGTCGTGAACCCGGCCGAAACCAAGAAAAACACGGCGAATCTCAATGCGATGCTTTCGCGTGCAAAGGGTGAAGGCGCGTCGCGGGGCTGGCCATCTCTGGGATCCATCGACGTCTTCCTGCAAAAACGGCCGGAAGGGCTCTCGGCAGGTGATGGGGACCGGTTCTCCCGTCAGGGCTCCGACCGGTAACGGAAATCGCAGAACGCCGCGCCCTGCATGAGCGTCTGGGTGCGGGTCAGGCGAAGCCGCGGGTTGAACCCTTCGATCAGCGCGAAGTCGCGCGAGCAGGACAAGATCGGCCCCAGGCGGGCGATCCCCAATTCCCGGTACATCTCGGCATACCGGCAGCGCGTGACGTTGAAGGAGAGGATCCCCTCCCCCTCTTCGACCACGTCGAGCTCGAGCGCCCCGCCTCTCGTCCAGTGAACGAGCGACGCGCGGAAGTCCTTCAGCGAATGACCGCCCATGGCCTGTGCCATCTCGGCCCCCTGCCGGCGGGCGATCGCAGCGATCGTCTCCCGCAGAACGGCCAGCACCCGATCCTCCTCGAATTCGCGGCCCAGCACGGCCACGAGGGGCGCAATCACCCGCGCCTCGACTTCGCGCCGTGTCAAGACGCCGATCCGCTCGTTCAGATGGTCCGGTGGAAGCCTCTCGGCACCGGGGCGGGGCGCGCAGGGCATACGTGCCTTCTCATGTCCGGCCGATGCCGGGGATCCCGGCGTGAAACAGCCGCTGCATGCGGATCATCGAACCTCCGCCAGGTCGGCCGCGGATGTCGGGTCATCCTCATCCGCCGCGGGTTGAAGCTCACCGGGAGGCGCTTCGCTCGGCGCAGCCTTTTTTTCCAGCTTGCGCTGCCGCTTTTCCTCCATCTTCTTCTTACGATCCAGTTCCTTCTGCCGTTTCGCGAACTTGAAATTGGTCCTCGCCAATGGAACACCTCCGTCTTTTGGTTGGGCAAGCCATAGGTATGCGGAAAATTTTAAATTAACGCTTATTGCGACCGGAAGCAAGCCGATAATCCGGGCGCGGGGGTTTACATCACGAATCCAGATGCGATATTAAAAATCGCGGCGCAACGCCGAGATGGACCTTCGAGCGAACCCGGCGGGGTTGACTCTGCCGGAGAGCGGTGGCAATGAAACGCATCCGAGATTGGTTTCCGGTCCTGCCGTCGACCATCGCGTTTTGCCAGTGCATGGGGTGCGGGGCCTGCGTGCCGCACTGCGCGTCCGCGGCCATCACGCTGCACCGCGCCCCGGGAAAAGGCGACCCGCTGGACCTGGAATTGCGGTTGACCTGCTCGAACGAAGCGCCGCTGAACACGGACGAGGTGCCCACGCCATGAACGGCTATCTCAAAAAATGCCCATCCTGCTCCCGAATCTGGTTTTCCCATGACGAGTTTCTCTCGGATGGCGATGTCCTCCTTGTCGGCTATCAGGTCAACTTCGAAAATCTCGCCCTCGGCCTTCTGCTCTTTAACCACAGCGTCTGCCAGACGACGCTGGCCATAAAAGCGGACCAACTGAAAGGTCTCTATGCAGGGCCGGTCTTTCGAGAACGGCGGACCGGGCAGCAGGACTGCTCCGGTTACTGCCTGAAACGCACGGAGCTTTCCGCCTGCCCGGCCGAATGCGAGTGCGCCTGGGTGCGCGGGCTCATGCAGGTCATCCGGCGCTGGCCCAAATCCGCCTTCGACTCCAAGGCGGCGATGCGTCAATAAAGCGGAGCTTCGAGGCACGGCAGCGTTGGACCTCCCCGTTGACCGGCGCCACTGGCCGCTCGCCGATCCGCGGCCCCCCCGGGGGGTTCCATTTTTTTCTTGACATGCCGCTTCGGGATATCGTAACTAAGAAATAACGATTATCTGATGGTATTCAATATTATTGTTTTTCACCCCAAGGACGAATGCGAAAGCGATCCGAAGCGGTCCCTGCCCAACAGCGTTTGGACCAGATGCTTGCCAAGCTGAAGGATCACGATTTTCGGATTACACCCCAACGGTTGGCCGTGCTGAAGGTGCTGGCTGCCAGCGAGGGGCACCCCAGCGTCGAGCGGATCTACGAAAGCGTCAGATCCCAGTTTCCAACCACCAGCATCGCCACCATCTACAAGACGGTCGCCCTGCTTAAGCAGGAGAATGAAGTCATTGAAATCAGTTTTCCGGATGGCAGCAATCGTTATGACGGCAACAAGCCGTACCCGCACCCTCATTTGATATGCACGCGGTGCAAAAAAATCATCGATCCGGATTTGAGCAGTCTGGAAGACCTGGCAAGGGAGGTTACCAAAGAAACCGGCTTCCACATCACCACTCACCGGGTTGATTTCTTCGGTGTATGCCGCGAGTGCCAATAGCTTTCGCAGGGCCTTTTTTTTACCCCATAAACGATAATAACTATCATTAAATACATTGAATCCGAAAAACCGCCGTTCACAGACCCCCATCCTTCCCGGAAGATGGGCAAAGAAGCACCGTATTCGCAGCACCACAGTGGATGACATCAGACAACGAAAGGAGAAAACCTCATGAGTGAAGACAGAAAGCAGCCGGTAATGGGCTCCACCGTCCGCGGCGGCATGTCGAACCGCGACTGGTGGCCGAAACAGTTGAACCTGAAGATCCTGCATCAGCACTCGCACCTGAGCAATCCGATGGGCGAGGCGTTCGACTACGCCGAGGAGTTCCAGAAACTCGATTTCAAAGCCCTCAAGAAAGATCTCTATGCGCTGATGACCGACTCGCAGGACTGGTGGCCGGCGGACTACGGCCACTACGGGGGGCTCTTCATCCGGATGGCGTGGCACAGCGCCGGCACCTACCGCCAGGGCGACGGCCGCGGGGGCGCGGGGTCCGGCAACCAGCGCTTGGCGCCCCTCAACAGCTGGCCCGACAACGTGAACCTCGACAAGGCGCGCCGTCTGCTGTGGCCGATCAAGCAGAAATACGGCCGGAAAATCTCCTGGGCCGACCTGATGGTCCTTGCCGGCAACTGCGCGATGGAGTCGATGGGCTTCAAGACCTTCGGCTTCGGCGGCGGGCGCGAGGACATCTATGAGCCGGAGGAGGACATTTATTGGGGTGCCGAAGAGGAATGGCTGGCCACGAGCGACAAGCCCAAGAGCCGTTACAGCGGCGAGCGGGACCTCGACAATCCCCTCGCCGCCGTGCAGATGGGCCTGATCTACGTGAACCCGGAAGGCCCGGACGGCAAGCCGGATGCGGTCGCGTCGGGCCGCGACGTGCGCGAGACCTTCGCCCGCATGGCCATGAACGACGAAGAGACCGTCGCGCTCGTCGCCGGCGGCCACACCTTCGGCAAATGCCACGGCGCCGGCTCCGCGACCCATGTGGGGCCCGAGCCCGAAGCGGCCGGCATCGAAGAGCAGGGTCTCGGCTGGAAGAGCGGCTTCGGCCGCGGCAAGGGCGACGATACCATCAGCAGCGGCATCGAGGGCGCGTGGACGCCGAAACCGACCCAGTGGGACATGGGCTATTTCGACATGCTGTTCGGCTATGATTGGAATCTGGTGAAAAGCCCCGCCGGAGCCTGGCAGTGGGTGCCGGTCAGTCCGGAGGAAAAGGATCTCGCGCCGGCGGCCCACGATCCGTCGAAGCGGGAGACGACCATCATGACCACGGCGGACCTCTCTTTGAGGATGGATCCGATCTATAAGCCGATTGCGAAGCGCTTCCACAAGAACCCGGAAGCGTTTGCGGACGCGTTTGCCCGGGCGTGGTTCAAGCTGACCCACCGCGACATGGGCCCGCGCGCACGCTACCTCGGCCCGGAGGTCCCGGCCGAGGAGCTGATCTGGCAAGATCCCGTCCCCGCGGTCGATCACAAGTTGATCGACGCGAAGGACATTGCCGCCCTCAAAGGCAAGATCCTGGCCTCGGGATTGTCCGTATCCCAGCTGGTCTCGACCGCCTGGGCGTCGGCGTCCACCTTCCGCGGCTCCGACAAGCGCGGCGGGGCGAACGGGGCGCGCATCCGTCTCGCGCCGCAGAAGAATTGGGAAGTCAATCAGCCGGATCAGTTGGAATCCGTGCTGCAGACCCTCGAGGGCATCCAGAAGGCGTTCAACAGCGCAGCCTCCGGCGGGAAGAAGGTGTCGCTCGCCGATCTGATCGTCCTGGGTGGATGCGCGGCGGTCGAGCAAGCCGCGAAGAAGGCCGGCCACAATGTGACCGTTCCCTTCACGCCGGGACGCACGGATGCCTCACAGGAGCAGACCGACGTGGTGTCGTTCGCGGTGCTCAAGCCGGTTGCGGACGGGTTCCGCAACTACCAAAAATCCAAATACGCCGTATCCTCCGAGGAACTGCTGGTGGATCGGGCGCAACTGCTGACGCTGACCGCCCCCGAGATGACGGTGCTCCTCGGCGGCATGCGCGTCTTGAACGCCAACTTCGGCCAGTCCAAACACGGCGTCTTCACCCAGCGGCCCGAAACCCTCACCAACGACTTCTTCGTGAACCTGCTCGACATGCGCACGACGTGGAAGGCGACCGCGGAGGACGCAGACCTGTTCGAGGGTCGCGACCGCGCAACGGGCGAGCTCAAGTGGACCGGTACGCGGGTCGACCTGATCTTCGGTTCGAACTCCCAGCTGCGGGCCGTGGCGGAAGTCTACGGATGCGAGGACTCCCGGGAGAAGTTCGTGCACGACTTCGTGGCGGCGTGGAACAAGGTGATGAACCTTGACCGCTTCGAAATCGCCCGATCGTAGCACAACCGTCGATTCGCCGGCGGGGCCTGGCATTCAGGCCCCGCCTTTTCCGGCCGTGAGACGATTGTTGGGATCGGCCTTCCGGCGCGCATCGGCAGGAAATCGCCGGCCGTTCAGGGAATATGCCGGCGATGGGGATCCTGAACGGGATGACCCGCCTCTTCAACCAGTCGGTCCTGCAAGGCTTTGTCGGTGACATGCTCCAGCCGGTGCGCGGAGTAATGCACGCCCTCGGCGCAGAACCCCATTTGGTCGCACAGGTAGGTTTCCCAGAGCCGGTGCGAACGGATGAGGCTGCGGGCCATGCGCCGCCCTTCCTCGGTCAACGCGAGCCCTTCGGCCGATCGGTTCACGTACTTTCTTCGAACCAGGTCCCACATCACCAGTTTGGCGGCGCTGCCGGCCTTGACGGCCTTTTCCACGTCGGATGCCGAGACCGGAGGGGAGCCTTCCGGTGCCAGCTCCTGAAAGCGGTACAGGAAGGCCAGGATGTCGTCCCGCAGGATTCGCATCGAAAGCAATTGCTGATGGAAGGCGCGGCTGGTGACCCCATGCTCCGGTGCAAACAGGAAGACGCCGATAAATAGCGCGCCGGCCGCAACCGCCATCATGCCGGCGGTGCTGGTGTCCCGCAAGCCGAACCAGGCGGGGAGAGTAATGGCGCCGATATGGCCGAAGACGGCGGAAAGGCCGGCGATGGCCAGGCTGATGGCGAGCATGCGGCTCAGCCGGTCGGTCAGAAGATGGGCCGCCGCCCCGGGGACGATCAGCATGGCGATCACCAGGATGCTGCCCACGCTTTCAAAGGCGGCGATCGTCGTCGCCGCCACCAGCGTCATCAGGACGTAGTGCATCCCGCCGGCGGAGATCCCGATGGTGGTGGCCAGGGCCGGGTCGAAGGAAGTGATCTTCAGCTCCTTGTAGAACACAAGCACGAACGCGAGATTCACCAGCAGCATGGCGGCGTTGGTGACCGCCGCCCGCGGAATTTCGAGGCCGCCCCAGGCGTAGACGTCGAGCGGGGTCAGCTCGATCGCCCCGTACAACACGCAGCCGGGGTCCAGGTCCACATGGTCGGCCGCCTGGCGGATGAGGATCAATCCCAAGGCGAACAGGCTGGTGAAAATAACCCCCATGGAGGCGCCCCGGTCGAGGCCGCTCAGCTTTTGAACGGCCTCGATCAGGAAGGCGGTCAGCACCCCGATCAGGACGGCGCCGATCATCATCGCGAGGCTGTCCCGGCTGCCGCTGATCAGAAAGGCGACGGCCAGGCCCGGCAGCACGGCGTGGCTTATGGCATCGCCCATCATGCTCATCCGCCGCAGCACGAGGTAGTTTCCCAACAGCGCGCAGGACATGGCGCTCAGCGTTCCGGTGATCACGATCCAGCTGTCCAAGACGGTCCATTCCATGTTTAAACGCTCCTTCCGGGTGCGGCGAGCGCATGGGGGCTCTGCGGCATGGCCGCCGGCCGAGTGGCCGTCAGCGCCTGCTCGAGCCTGGCGATCAGATCGCGGTCCAGGACGTGCTCGATTTCATCGGCGCCCCAGTCCACCTGGCCGGGAGCGATGTCGGCGTGCGTTATCAGGTAGGTTTCCCAGAGGCGGTGGTTGCGCACCACCGCCTGGGCCTTCGCCAGGCCCTCGGGCGTGAAACCGTAGGCATCGGGGGCGACTCTTTTCAGGAGGCCGGCAGACTGAAGCTCGCGCAGGGATCGTCTGAAATGCGCCGGCGTCCAGGCACGGCGGGACAGCAGCTCCGGCCGCCCCGGGGCGTTCATCAGTTGGCATTCGTCGAAGCCGGGGTCGGCCGTGCCGCAGCGGGTTTCGAACCACTCATAGAGCTCCCGCAGCAGGTTCTCCCGGTTGATCTTGAGCCGCAGCCTCCGCCGTTCCAGTCCCAAGCGAACCAGGCCTCGCGCGGTGCCGAAGGTCAGGCTGAGGACAAACAACAGCGACGCCGTCAGGACGATCACCGCCCCGGCGGGCAGATTGGCCATCAGGGCGCTGATGCCGGCGCCGACCAGGCCGCTGAGCGCGCCGAAGGCTCCCGATAGCCACAGCATGCTGCGCAGCCGCTCGGTCCAGAAGCGGGCCGCCGAAGGCGGAATGATCAGAAGGGCGACGACCAGAATCAGCCCGACCGCCTGCAGCCCGATCACGGTGACGACCACCACGAGCGCCATCATGAAAAAATCGAGCCGTCCGACCGGCCAGCCCTGGGCGGCGGCATAGGCTGCATCGAAGCAGACCAGCGTGAACTCCTTGAAAAACAGCAGGCAGAACAGGATGCACACCAGTGCGGCGGCCCCGATCAGGAGCGCGTCGGAAAATACCATCGAGGCGGTCTTGCCGTAGATGAAGGAGGAAAGCCCGGCGGCGTTGCCGCTTTCCATGCGGGTGGCGAGGCCCATCAGGGCGATGCCCAGCCCGAAATAGACGCTGAGCACGATGCCGAGCGCCGCATCGTCCTTGAGCCTCGAATACCGCTGGATCAGGATGACGGAGCCGGTGCCCAGGACCGAGAACACCGCCGCCCCGGCGATCAGGCCCGGAAGGTGCTTGCCGTCGCCTCCCATCGCCGCCATCAGCATGAAGGCCAATGCAATCCCCGGCAGGGTGGCATGGCTCAACGCGTCGCTCAGAAGCGCGCGCTTGCGCAACAGCAGAAAGGTGCCGATCAGGCCGGCCGCCAGTCCGAGCAGCCCCGCCCCGATGATCACCACCCGCGTGTTGTAATCCTGGAGCGCCAGCACCCTCAAGAGCTCGGCGCCGGACGGCCATTCCAGCGCATGCTCGGCCAGACCGGCCGACCAGGCCCGGTCCGCTGACAGCGCCAGCAGCCCGGCGCTGACACCGGCACGCCTCGGAATGCCCCTACCGTTCATTCCCCGCCTCCTTTTTTCCCTGAGGAAGGTCGCGGGGCCTGGGCGTATTCGTGCAGGGCCTGGGACAGCAGGGTCAGCTTGCCTCCGTAGGTCTTGCGCAGGTTTTCTTCGGTGAACACATCGCGGGTCGGCCCGGCCGCCACCACCCGCATGTTGATCAAGACCACATGGTCGAAGTAGCTCGGCACCGTCTGCAGGTCGTGATGCACGACGACGCAGGTTTTGCCTTCGCTTTGCAGCTCTTTCAGCAGGGCGACGATCGCCTTCTCGGTCGCGGCATCGACCCCTGCGAAGGGCTCGTCCATGAAATACAGCCGTGCGTCCTGGGCCAGTGCGCGCGCCAGGAAGACCCGCTGCTGCTGGCCGCCCGACAGCTGGCTGATCTGGCGCCGGGCATAGGGGGCCATGCCGACCTTTTCGAGCTCTTTCAGAGCGGCCTGACGATGGCTCCGGCCGACCGGCCGGAACCAGCCGATTTTGCGGTACAGGCCCATGGCGACCACGTCCAGCGCGCTGACCGGGAAATCCCAGTCGACGCTTTCGCGCTGGGGAACGTAGCCCACCAGGTGGCGTTGAAGCTCGTAAGGCCGGCCGTAGATCGAAACCGCGCCCGAGGCCTTCGGGATGAGGTTCAGGATGGACTTGATCAGGGTGCTCTTGCCGGCGCCGTTCGGGCCGACCACCGCGATGAGCTTGCCTTCCGGCAGCGACAGGTCCACGTCCCACAGGACCGGCTTGCGGTGGTAGGCGACCGTGAGGTCATCCACCCACAGCGGGATATCCGCGGGACCCGCCCGGGCGGCGGATTCGGCGGATGGTTGAAAAAACAGGCCCAACATGGCTTGCCCTCCTTATTGGTGAGGGTTGCATTGTTGTATTGACACGAGCAACCCCCTCACCCTGCCACCTCCCCCAGGATTGGGGGAGAGGGTTAGGGAGAGGGGGCCGATCTTGGTCGATTCAATTTCGAGACGATCAATAAGCGGCACGATCCTAATGCCGCGGTGACAGCTTTCCGGACATGCCGCCGGCGGGTGCATTTCCGCCCAGCGCCCGGCTGATGGTGGTCACGTTGTGGTCGATCATGCCGATGTAGGTTCCCTCATAGGTCCCGGGGTTTCCCATGGCGTCGGAGAAGAGCTCGCCGCCGATGGTTACGCGATGGCCCCTTGCTGCGGCTCCTTCGATAAGCGCCTTGACGTTTTTGTCGGACACGCTGGTTTCGACGAAGACGGCCGGCACGCCGC